>JAABUZ0100005751.1_pt1 | contig 15997 bp, 15 predicted proteins | sample 5562091 | NCBI WGS metagenome assembly JAABUZ01 (sample SAMN12813069, study PRJNA571459) | rock metagenome | isolation source: Antarctica rocks | place: Antarctica: Victoria Land, Linnaeus Terrace sud | collected 2015-12-21
ACATCCTCGCCATCCCCGCCAAGAAACAGGCCCACCCGAACATCAACCACTTGACCGTCGAGCAGACCCGCCTCCTGCTCGCCCAACCCGACCGGTCCACCCGCCGGGGCCGCCGCGACGCGACCCTGCTCACCACGCTCTACGACACCGCCGCCAGAGTCCAAGAACTCGCCGACCTCACCGTCCGCGACATCCGCCTGCAACACCCCGCCATGGCCGCCCTGACCGGGAAGGGCCGCAAAACCCGCCACGTCCCCCTGATGGACAACACGACAGCGCTCCTGGCCGCCTACCTGGCCGAACATCGCCTGGACAGCCCCGGCCACGACGACCACCCGGTGTTCTTCAACCAACACCGGAGCAAGCTCAGCCGCGGCGGCATCGCGTGGATCATCCGCAAATACCAAGCCAGCACAAACGACCCACACCTCACCGACACCGACATCAGCCCGCACACCCTGCGCCACAGCAAAGCAATGCACCTCTACGAGGCAGGAGTCCCGCTGCCCTACATCCGAGACATCCTCGGCCACGTCGACCTATCCACCACCGAGATCTACGCCCGCGCCTCCACCGAAGCGAAACGCAAAGCCCTCGAAGCCGCCTACATCGACGTCGTCACCGACGACCTGCCCGAATGGAACCAAAACCTCGGACTGATCGACTGGCTCGCCAACCTTTGACCCGGCACACACACGTAATGCGCAGCGCTCGACGCCCGACCCGCCGCTCACCAGCCCCGACAGGTCAACGCTGCGCATAAACCAGCACTGCTCATTAGGGTCCTTATGTGCAGCTGCACATAAGCCGCCCTGCGGGGTACCACGATCCCGCTCCACCATCGACCCATCGGGCATCTGCATCGGCGCTGTCAGCCAGCGCTTCACATACAACACCACCCATCGCTGGTCGGTGTTGGCCCCAACCGCCTTGACCATGAGATCATGATCAACCGAATCGAAGAACTGTTGGACGTCCAAATCCAAAACCCAGTCCTTCTTCCAGCATCGCGTCCGGCACTGCTTCACCGCCATCAGCGGTGAACGCCGCGGCCGATACCCGTAGGAATCGCGATGAAAAAGGCATCAAGATCAGCGACGGACAGATCAAAGCCCTCGAAACCAGTCAACTACACCGCCACGAGTTCCACGGAGACTGGAACTACACGCTGGACCCCACGACACGCCCGAACACACCCACCTAAATCTAACGCAGGCCCTAACTTGCCGAGGGCTGCCTTATTCTTCTGCGACCATGTCGAGTGCGACGGCCGTGCCCAAAGCCCGCGGCGCCACCCTGCGACAGCATCTGGTCAACGTGCCCGCCCGGATCACCCGACCCCATGGCAGACCCACCCTTCACCTACCCGAACACTGGCCACACGCGGCCAGCTGGAACACCCTATGGACCAACGTGTTCACCACCAGCAGCCGACAGTCGCCACCTGACCCCCGACCAACCAACCAGGCCACCAAAGCCGCCACCGACAAGTAAGAGTGGAAAAGCTGGACAACCAGCAGTCCAGCCACGCCCGCAACCACCCACAAGATCAACTTTGCCAGGGAAGATCAACACCCAGGTCGATCCACGGATCGAGGCTTATGCCCTGGTAGCCCGGCTTCGACCGCCTTCTTTGCGGCGGCCTGCGCGTTACCGGCCTCGCGCCGGCTGACGGCGAGCTGCCACTGGCCGTGGGTGTGGGCCCGAAGCATCAACCGTTCGATGCCGGGATGTCTAGCACGGCCTTACCGGCCACGCGCCGTCCGCGTAGAGCCTCGATGGCCTCACCAAAGCTCGTCCAGTCTCCACGCCAGCCGATCTGCGGGTCCAGCCGGCCGCCGTCCAGCAGTGCAACGAGGCGCTTGAGGTCGTCATGAACGGGGTGGCTCCCGGCTGAGAAGGCCTCGATGCGGGTGCCGACCGCCCGCAGGCGCTGTGCCTCGAAGTCGACGATCGACGACTCCAGGGATGCCGAACCGATGCTCAGCAGAATCCCGTCGCTCACCAGCAGGCCGAAGGCCCGGGTGAGCAGTGAGCCGCCTACATTGTCGAGCACCCCATGGACAGGAGCAAGGTCGTCGAGGCCGACGACGACCTTGGCGGCGCCCAGGTCGATCAGGCCGACACTGCGCTCCGGTCGCCCGACCGCCGCAACAACGTGCGCACCCGCAAGGGCCGCGAGCTGGACGGCGAAACGCCCTACCCCACCGGAGGCGCCGGTGACAAGCACCCGCCGCCCGATGATCGGGCCGAGCTTCTCGACTGCACGCAGGGCGGTGGTGGCCGCCGTGGGAAGCGCAGCGGCGGACGCCAGGTCGACGGAGTCGGGCAGGACCGTGATCTGAGAGGTCCCGACGGCGTGACGCTCGGCCCAAGCGCCCGCCGGGCTGAACCCGGCGACCCGGGTGCCCACGGGCGGCCCCGAGCCGTCCGCGGCGGCCCGGAGCACCACGCCGGCCGCGTCGTTGCCCGCGACATGTCCGGCCTGCTGCCGCTTGGCCATGTAGGCGACCTCACCGAAGTTCAGCGAGGTGGCTCGAACGGCGATGACCAGTTGATCGTCAGCGGGCTCGGGTTCGGGGACAGTGCCGAGCCGTAGATTCTGCGGGCTGCCCGGCGCGTAGACGATGGCGAGCATGGCGTCAGGGGACCATGACGAGCTTGCCGCGCAGGCCGCCTCGCGCCTGCCGGCTGTGCGCCTCCGCGGCCTCGGCCAGCGGGTAGCTGTGCTCGACGTTGGCGGTCAGCTCGCCGCGGCCGACGGCTTCGAGCAGGCGGGCGAGGACCGGGGTGTCCGGGTGCGTGTTCTGGATCTCGACCCGGATGTCGCGCTCGGAGGTGAACGGGCCGGTGTCGTCGAGGAAGGGTGGCACGGCGGTGATGTACGCGCCGCCGTCGCGGATTGACGCGAACGATGCGCGGGCGGCGGCGCCACCGACAAGGTCGATGGCGGCGGCGACTCCCTGCGGGTGCAGCTCGCGGACCGCGGCGGTGAAGTCGCCTCGATCCACTACCTCCGTAGCGCCGAGCTCGAGGGCGGCGCCGCGGTCCTGCGGCCTGGTCACCGCCACGACGGTCACCTTGTCGTTCCGGGCGAGCTGGACGACGAGGCGCCCGACGGCGCCCAGCGGTGCGTCGACGAGCAGGACCGCGCCTGCAGACAGGTGCACCCATTCGAGCATCTGGCTGGCGGTCAGGCCCACGAGCGGGACCGTCGCGGCCTGCTCCAAACTCACCCCGTCCGGAACCCGGGCGAGGAGGTCAGCCGCTACGGTGATGTGCTCGGCGTAAGTACCGTTCTGGTCGGCGGGCTGCGGGGTCATCGCGGCCACGCGATCGCCGACCTGCCAGCCTGCGACGTTCTCACCGACCCGCTCGATCGTGCCCGCCGCATCCCAGCCGATCGTCATGGGGAAATGTGCCGCGTCGGCGGGGATTACCAACCCGGCGCGGGTGGCGAGGTCCACCGGGTTGACCGCGGCGGCGGCCACCCGGATCTGGACCTTACCGGTGCCGGGTGCGGCGAGCGGTAGCTTCCCGAGGTGAAACCGGTCAGGGCCGCCGAAGGATTCGATGACCGCGGCGTGGGTGGTGTGGGCGTTCGACACGATGTGTCCCGTCTGAAGGAAGAGTGATCAAGAGATTGCGGGCTGGTCCAGCCCGACAGCGGCCGAACCGCCGAGCTGGGTAAGGGCACTACGCGGCGGTGTCGTATGCGCGCTTGACGGCGAGGTTGTCCTCGATGATGTGGTGCCTGGTGATGAGTCCATCGGAGACCGACAGGTAGAGAATGAACTCCGCGCGGTAATGGACCCCGTTGGCTCGTAGCGTCTGGCCCAGCTCGCCGACTACCGCGGCGTCCGGCCCGTCCACGAGGACGGCCGCGACCTCGGCGGTCGTCTCACCGAGAACGTGAAGCTCGCTAAGAGTGCGGTAATGGTCCTCGACGTCGGCGCGCGTGGAGCGCCGACGGATCCAGGGCACGGACCCACCGATCTCCTCTTCGGGCCAGCCGAGCTTCCAGGTGACGTTCTCGGCGTATAGCTCCGCGATCTTGGCGGGATCGCCCGCCGCGACGCGCTGGAGCAGGTCCATTACGACAGTTCGGGTTTGCTCGGACTGATCCATGATCACACTCTCGATAGAGGTTCCGTACCGGTCGATACGGAAACCGAACATAGCAGATCTGCGCCTGTCATGCCTTAGCGGGCCATGCCGTCAACCGTCCGTCCGCCTCCGCCGAGTACTCGGCGCCCGCACGTCGCCGGTCAATCCGTTTCGCTGCGCCCTCGGGCGGGTGGCCAAGCTCGCAGAGCTACGTCGGCCACCTGCTGCAGCTCGTCGCGGGTGGCTCCGCCGGCCGCCTGGACGGCGATGCCGTTCGACACGGTCATGACGTACCGCGCCAGCAGATCGGGGTCGGTGCCCGGGGGCAGATCCCCGTCGTCGACAGCACGCTGGAACCGATCGCGGAGGCCGGAAGTGCCGCGGCCGCGCCACGCGATCAGGGTGTCGCGGGCCTCGCGTCCGTGGGCGCCGGTGGCAAGGGATCCGTGCACACCGAGGCACCCGACGGGAAAGCCGGGCTCGGTGGTGGCCCGGACGGAACCGTCGAGGAACGCGGTGGCCACCTGCCGGGCGGTCGGCTCCCGCACGGCCCGGGCGGCGTAGGAGGCGGGGCCTTCGGTGTAGAGCTCCAACGCCTTGTGGAAGAGGTCTTCCTTGTTGCCGAAAGCCGCGTACATGCTGGTCCGGGTGATGCCCATCGCGGCGGTGAGGTCGGTGAGACTGGCGCCCTCGTAGCCCTGCGCCCAGAAGACCCGCATGGCGCGCTCGAGCGCCTCGTCGGCGTCAAAAGCCCTCGGCCGGCCGATCGGCGCCTTTTGACGGCTCTCCATTTCGCCTATCGTACGTTCTGCATCGATCGGTACCCTCGTCGCCACCCAGCAGCTCCTGAGGTGCAGTCGGTCGGGGTCGACGCGACGCACCCCTGCGGCCACCCGGCCCGTGCACCGCGTCACAGACGTCGCTACCGAGTGCTAACTTGGTAAACCGTACCAATCGATACATAACAGGGAGAGGTCAACATGGCACAGCTTGAGGGTAAGACCGCAGTCGTCACCGGGGGCGGCACCGGAATCGGCCTGGCCACCGCCGTAGCGCTGGCCACAGAGGGCGCCCACGTCTTCATCACCGGCCGGCGCGCGGCCGAGCTCGACGCGGCCGTAGAAACCATCGGCTCTACGCAGGCCACCGCGGTGACGGGCGACATCTCGAACCTCGCCGACCTGGACCGGCTCTACGACGCGGTACGCGCCCGGGGGCGCGGGCTGGACGTGCTGTTCGCCAACGCGGCGACCGCCTCGTTCGTGACGCTGGAGCAGACCACCGAAGAATATTTCGACCACACCTTCGGGGTCAACGTCCGAGGAACCTTGTTCACCGTGCAGAAGGCGCTGTCGCTGCTCAACGACGGCGCCTCGGTGGTGCTCAACGGCTCCTCCGCCGCCGACCACGGCCCGGAAGCGTTCGGCGCCTACGCCGCGTCCAAGGCAGCCGTCCGGTCCTACGCGCGCACCTGGGCCAACGAGCTCAAGGGCCGCGGCATCCGGGTAAACGTCGTCTCCCCGGGCTCGACCGACACCCCCGGGATCGACGGCCTCGTCGGGCCGGAGAACGCCACCGCAGCCAAAGCGAACCTCGCCGCAGCGGTCCCACTCGGCCGAATGGGCCGCCCGGAAGAGATCGCCGCCGCCGTCGTCTTCCTCGCCTCCCCGCAGAGCACCTTCATCCTGGGCGCCAACCTCTACGTCGACGGGGGTGAGAATCAGATCTGATCCGATTCGTCGACCAGTAGGCAGTCCGCATTACCGCCCCGCCTGCCCGCTTGAGGTCCGCGGTTGAGCAGCCCCGCCCCGAGGCTGCGTTGAAGCCCAGGGATCGGGCACGAGATGCGGCCGGGCCGTGCATGTTCGATGCTCCCTTGGATGTCAAGGCTGGGTGAAATCAGGGCCGCCCGTGGGCCGGAGCGGTCGGTGGTGGCCCCCGACTTCTTGTCGACGTAGATGCGATCCCGGGGCACCCCGGAGGGCGGGCCGCGCACGCCCGATCGGAGCGGGTGCGTGTGTCGGTTCTGACCACCGCGCGCGACCTGGTCGAACAAGACGGCTTCTTCGGATTCATCGTCGACGGACTGGACACCCACAGCGGCAACAGCAAGGCGACGATTTACCGATCGTGGGCCCGCCTGCTCGGTTGGGAAGTGTCCTCGTGCGCGGATCGCCCGGCGGTAGCGAGCGTTGAGGCTCTCGATGGCGTTGGTGGTGCAGATGACGCGTCTGACCTCCACGTCGTAGTCCAGGAATGGGACGAACTCGGTCCAGGCGGACCGCCACATGCGGGTGATCGCCGGGTAACGCTGACCCCACTGGTCGTCGAACTCCTGGAACCGGGCGAGGGCTGCGGCCTCGTTCGCTGCGGTGTAGACCGGCCGCAGATCCTTGCCATGGCGTCCCAGTACTTGCGGCTGGCGAAGCGGAAAGTGTTGCGCAGCAGATGGATCACACAGGCTTGGACCGTGGCCAGCGGCCAGCAGGTAGTGATCGAATCGGGCAGGCCTTTGAGTCCGTCGCACACGACGATGCAGACGTCCTCCACGCCGCGGTTCTTGATCTCGGTGAGCACGCCGAGCCAGAACTTGGCGCCTTCACCGCCGTCGCCGGCCCACAAGCCGAGGATGTCCCGCTCACCGTTGCAGGACACGCCGATCGCCACGTAGACGGGCCGGTTGGTGACCTGCCCGTCCCTGACTTTCACCACGATGGCGTCGATGAAGATGACCGGGTAGACGCGGTCGAGCGGCCGGCCGCGCCAATCAGCCATCTCCTCCAGCACCTTGTCGGTGATCCTTGAGATGGTGTCCTTGGAGACCGTGGCGCCGTAGACATCGGCGAAGTGCGCCGAGATTTCGCCGGTGGTCAGGCCCCTGGCCGACAGCGACAGAATGATCTGATCGACGCCGGACAGCCGTCGCTGCCGTTTCTTCACGATTGCCGGCTCGAACGTGCCGTCCCGGTCCCGGGGCACCTCGATCTCCACCGGCCCGATCTCGGTGAACAGCGTCTTGGTGCGGGTGCCGTTGCGGGAGTTCCCGCCGTCCCGGCCGGCCGGGTCGTACTGGTCGTAGCCCAAGTGCTCGGTGATCTCCGCCTCGAGCGCGGTCTCCAACACCGACTTGGTCAGCCCGGTCAACAGACCACCCGGCCCGATCAACTCCACACCCTCGGATCTGGCCTGCGCGACCAGAGCCTGCGCGAACTGCTGCTGATCCATCCCGTTCAGGTTCGGCATGGCTTCGACGATCTCGGTCATCATGGTTCCTTCCCGCCAAGCTGAGCTCGGCGTGTCCAGGGACCAAGATCATTTACACCGTCGTCCTGACACTCCCGTCACGCCTCGTCGGGCTGGGGCGAAGCCCCGTTAGAGTTTGGAGATGTTCAGCCCGATCTCACCAGTGATGGGCATGCGCGTTGTCGGCGCTGCTGCGCTGACGATGGTGTTGTGGGCCTCGACGTATGTAGCCATCCGGGCTGTCGGTGACGCCTTCGATCCTGGGGCGCTGGCCCTATTGCGTTTCGCAGTCGGGTCTGTGCTGCTCGGAATTATTGTTTTGCTGCGACGCGAACCTCGACCGGCCCGGCCCGATGTGGGACCGGTCCTACTCTCCGGTGCGCTGTGGTTCGGTGCCTACGGCATCGCGGTGAATATCGGTGAACGATCAGTCGATGCGGGAACAGCGTCGATGATCATCAATGTGGCGCCGGTTCTGATCGCAGTGGTCGGCGGCTGGGTGCTCCGTGAAGGTTTCCCGGCCCCACTGATCGTTGGTCTGATCGTGGCCTTCGGCGGCGCCGCAGTGGTCGGCCTGACCAGTTCGTCAGGTTCGGCTGGTTCTCCGGTCGGCGTGTTGTGGTGTGTGGCCGCCGCTGTTGTCTATGCAGCCGGTGTTTTGATTCAGAAGCCGGTGTTGCAACGAGTCACTCCGCTGCAGGTGACCTTTCTGTCGTGCGTGGCAGGTACGGTGGTCTGTCTTCCCTGGGCTGGAAGGCTGGCCCATGACCTGGCCTCTGTCGCCGCCAAACACCTGCTGCTAGGTCTTTACATCGGCGCCGTTCCGACGGCCATTCCTACCTCACGTGGGCGTACGTACTGCGGCAAATCAGCGCCAGCCGACTTGGTGTATTGACCTATCTGATCCCTGTGTGCACGGTCGGGCTGTCCGCCCTCTTCCTGGGTGAGGTACCCACCAGCGGTACGCTGGTGGGTGGTGCCATGTGCCTGGTCGGCGTGTTATTGGCCCAGTTCAGACCGCGAAAAGTCCCCGACGTGAACGGGCCCGGACGTGTCACGACGGGTCAGCAGGAGCCGGAGTAAGCCGTTCCGGGAGCTGAGGTGTGCCGACGAGATCCGCAAAGTCGGCGTCCGTAAAGTTATGACCTCGATCAAATCAGTCAACACCGTCGCCGGAGCCTGTGCGGCAGATGCTTGCTCCTGCCGGGCGTTCCCTGCATCGACCCGAAGCCCTCGATTAACGCGCCGCTCTGCGTCCGCACGCTCAAACAGCCTAAGTTATCGGGCGCAAAGCGATGTTTTATTACGTCAAGTTGCCGCTCCGATGAGTTGCAAGACGGTGCGGGCGCTGACCGCGCCACCGTCCTGACGACGGTCCGATCCATGGATCAGGCAGGTCAAGCGCGGAGCGGCAGTCCTTGGCGGGAACGGCGTTGGGCCACGTCGACCAGCTGGCCGGCGTCGTGACCGTCGGCCGGGAAGGTACTGATACCGATGGTGACAGTCAGGGAACCGGTCCCGTCCTGAGCGGTCAGCTTGGAGTACTCGGCGGCCAGTGAAGCGGCGATCTGCTCTGCTTCGCACAGTGCGTTTCTCTGGTCGAGGCCGGCAGAACGATGATGATGTTGTCGTGGTGGCGGCCCATCAGGTCGCGGCGTCGTATCCGGCGCTGCAGCCGGTCTGCGGCGGCCTTCAGGACCGCCTCGCTCAGCCGAGCGTCGGCGACGCGGAGATTGTCCAGATGTAGGTGGAGGATCGCCGCGCCGGTGTTGTTCATTCTCGCGTCCAGCAGGGGAGCTTCCGCCAGTGCCACGAGCCGTTGCCGGTCGAGAAGATCGGCGACCGGATCGCGGTCGGCGGCGTCGCTCTGGTCAGCAGGGTTGTCGGTGGACCTGGGCCCGTCGTCGGCCGCTCCGCCGAGTTCCCCGGTGTCCACCGTTCCGGACGGCGAGTTCGACCCGTCGACCGGGTTCGGCAGGACGCGGGACATCAGCGTTCGGGCCGCAGCTTCCACGACGTTGCGGTCGTAGGTCAGCGCGAATTCGAAGAATCGGTCTTGATCTTCGTCGCCGCCGTCGTCGCCTGCGGGAGCGAGGTCGCGGGCGATGAGCACGGCGGCGAAGTGTGGAGCCAGGACGGCGATGTCCCACTCCATGCGGACCGGGTCCCCGGGTTCGAGGTCGGCGCCGCGGACGCCGGGAACGGGCTCGACATTGAGCCCGGCCCCGATCGCGGCGACGAACCCGATGCTCGCGGCGAGATCCTGATAGCGGCGAGCTGTCGACGGCGTGAAATTGGTGGCATGTTGGAAGGTGGAGACCACGAGGCAGGTTCCGCCCAGGCGCCTCGCCTCCCGCTCCAGGTGCTTGCTGACCTCGATCAGCAACGCTTTCGTGGTGTGCCGCAACGTCACCGACTCCGGCAGGAATTGGAAGGGCGACACCTGGACCGGGACCGGCTGTCGGGGCGGCAGGCGCAGCGCACTTGAGGGCCGGCCGGACACCGGGCCTTCGGCAGGGCGGCCGAACCACCAGCCCTGACCCAGGGTGGCGCCCAGCGCGCGGGCCTTGACGAGGTGATCGGCGTCTTCGATCCCCTCGGCCAAAATCACCGAGCCGGTGCGCTCGGCATAGGAATTGACCGCGTTCATGATCTCGGCCACCTTGCGGCCCGGGCGACGCTGGACCAATGCCATGTCGAGCTTGATGACATCCGGCTGCAACAACGGCATGAACGCTAGCGACAGGTCGTCCGCGCCCACGTCGTCCAGGGCGATCCGCCAACCCGCGGCCCGTAACCGCTGCACGGTGGCGAGCAGGTGCGCGGGCCGTACCGCTAATGCCCGTTCGGTGATCTCCAGCATCAACTGCAGATGGCCCGACACAACCGCGTACCGGCGACTCGACCCTCGACCGACTCGTCGCAGATGCCATGGACCTCTTCCATCCGCTAGGCAAGCGGCCCGAAAACTCGCCCTGGACAAGATCTTCGACGCCTTCGAACGCCTCAAAACCATCGACACACCGCCCGGACAGTCCGTCAACAAGGCAACGCTGGCCAAGGCGTTGCTCGACCAGGTCGCGCCGCTGGCCGACCACCAGCGTTGGAGAGAGCACCTCGACCAGGAATTCCGCCAGCTGACCGCCATCGGAAACAGCATGCACATCCGCCACCCTGAGGTCGGCCAAGAGCCACTCGACCCCAAGGCCGTCGACTATCTGTTCATCCGCACGGCGTCAGCGATCCTGTACGTGCTACGCGAATCCGATCACTTGACCTGATGATTGACTATGGCCCAGGTGGCGAGATGAACGTGACTCGCCGCGGCGCCGGGCGAGATACGACTTCCATTCCAGCGGCCACAGCCACGTCGATTGCCAGGACCGGCGACGGATCCTCCGACCAGCTGCCGACACCCGCCGGGCCGAACAAGGCGTAACAGCGACCTTTCGGGTCGGTGCTGAACCGCCCAAGGTACCGGACACCACCACACCCGTCATCTGCCCAAGCCTGCGCCCACAGCTGGGGGAGCCGGTACGGCGTGATGGTCGAGATCTCCTTGGTCACACCGTGATTCGCCGCGTCCGGGTCGGTCGTATCCGCAACCTGAGTCGCTGGAACATGCAGATTGGACACGAACCGGTTGGCCAGCTCCTCATCGACCACCACACCACTGTCGACAAGTCGACCCAGCGCTTCCCGGAGCGCATCGGCCGGCGAGGTAGCGAGATAGCAAATGCCAAGCGGTGGGCTCAGGTCGAACCGTCCTCCGCCGTCGGATGCGAACCACCACGGACCCCACTCGCGATGGGCTCGGTACAACGACCGGCGAGACGTCAACCTCGTCCGGGGAAAGCCGGATACCTGCGCCGGCTTCGGCTTCTTGAGCGCAACCCTCTGTCGTCCCGGCGGTTTCGAGGGCACTGAGCTCAATGCGCCCACCGAGCAGCGTCCTCGCGGGCCGCAGCCATCACCAGCCCAGCGTCGCGACCGGTATCCAGCCATGAAACGGCGTCTTCCCCTCCGAATTCGGGCAACGGCGTGCGCAGCCAGATACCAACTGTCCACGGGCTCTGCGCTCCGGCCCGCAGGACAGGAATCACTTCGGGCAGGTGCGGCACGGTGGTGCCATCACGTCGGAACTGCCAGGCCGGATACGCCCGGGACCCGTCGGCCAGAGGGCACATCAACAGCGACCCGCGGGTCACCCTCGCATCCAGCGCCTGCCGGGTCACACCAAGCCATTTCGTCAAGCCAGCTGTGTCATAGAACGGCCCTACGATGTCGTCCAGAGCGTGCCTGACTGGTAGACCGCCAACCATCAACTCCGCGACCGCAGCAGGGTCTTCCTCTACCAACCCAGGATCGACCTTCACCCTGTCGGTCAGGTAGCTCTGCAACTCGGCGGCTACACGCAGGACCCAGCCATCCCGACGCTGCGCGGCCCGATCGATGGGCCGACCCGTACGACCCTTCGTGCCGATCGTCGCTGCTGGGGCGGCCTTGATCGGGTAAAAGGTGTGCAGCGACCCGTCGTCATCACGAACTGTCGTCGAGCCCGGTGCATGCTCCACCCTTTCGCCCTTGCGGAGCAACGCCGGGTTCACCTTGGCTCGGAAGCCGGGGGCAGCCGTGCTCTTCGAGTTGCGTGCGGTCTTCTTCGTAGTAGTCACATCAACCCCTCATCGTCAAGTCTGTCAAGTCTACCGCGCACTGCGCAGCCCAGTGCAGGCCGATCCCACCCGGCTCCAAGCGCAGGACAGTCGCGACCTTGACGGGCGACCCTAGGGTTCGAGCTGCAGCGACGGCTGTCACACGCAAAACCGAGGTGCGTGTTGGACAGAATGCTGGCGAGGACTGTCGGTGACCCGTGCCAACATCACCGGTATGACGACCCAGTGGGCACACATCACCAGAATCAGCTGGGCACAGGCCGTCGGTATCGAGCCAGCCAGCGATTTGATCGCCGGCTTCCTGACCCCGGGAGACGTGCAGATCATCCCGCCCGACCGGAAGACTGGCGACGCAGATTCCGAAGTGCTCCCTCCGCTTCAGACGCGCGGCCTCAACTTCGTCGCGGCACCACGACCTTCGTCTCTTTTCATTCACCCCACGCCCCACCAGATAAAACAGATGACGCTGTCCACGCTGACCGCCGATCAAGCCTTCGTCATTCTGTGGTCGACCAACCGGACATTCGAAGGCTGGCTCGCAGCGCAGGACTGGCGCAATCTCGAAGCGACCGAGGCCAGGGCCGCCGTGGATCCGGTCGTCGCCCGAGGCATCGTCGCCGTGGCCGGCTCGAGCAACCCCAGCGAGGGAATCACCCACGGCTACGGCAAGAACCTTGTCATCGACGCACTCCGGAAGCTCCTCCACGCCGGCTACGTGATCGACGGGCCCGGACTCGAAGCGGCCGGGTTCACCGCCGGCCTCCGGTGGGACGACGTCGCACAACTCCGGACCTACGCCGACGGACTCACCGCCGGCCATCAGTACCGCACCGGCCCAGACAGCTACCGAGCCGACATCGTCGACCTGTGGAGGCAGCAGGCCGCGCCGTCGGACCGTGCCACCGCTGATCGATCTCCCGAGTTCTGATTCCGGCCTGAACCTCAATGCCCAATCCGGATGCGATGGTGGTCCCGTGATCGTCGTTTTGGACAGCAACGTGCTGGTCGCTGACTACTTCCTGACCCGCCCTGAGTGGCGCGTCCTGTCAACGTCATCCCAGTGGGGAGTCCGGGTCGTCGTCCCCGCCGCCGTCATCATCGAAGTCGACGCCCAGTACAGGCGGGACCTCGGCGAGCTGGCGTGGCCCGCCAGCGGTGAACTCGGCAAACTGAAGGTCGACGCCGCAGACGTGGCCGCCGCCTGGCTCGCAGCAGTCAGGACCGCCGCGGAAAGCTACCGGCCGCAGCTCGAGCAGAACACCCACGCCCACGGATTCGAAATCGCCGACCCGCCGACAGTCGACCACCTCACGCTCAGCCCGCGCCGCCAACAGAGTGCCACCCTGCAAACCGGGCACAGGTGACGGCTACCGCGACACCTTGAACTGGTTGACCACCATCGAACTGGCCAGAGACAACCCAGACGACCAAATCGTCTTCGTCACGAAAGACGCCGACTTCGGCGGCCGCAAGAAGGGCCCACCGATGCCGCAGGGCATGTGGGACGACCTGGTCACCGCCGGAGCCGAACGGCGCACCGTCATCCTCGACAGCGCACAAGCGGTCGTCGACCGCATCACGGCGGAGCAACACCTCGAAGGCAACGTCGTCGCTGTCCTCGGCGTTGCCGTCAGCCAAGGAATTGAGCGCCACCTGCGCGACGTGGCCTTTCCACAGATGATCGGCCAGACGATCACGGCACGCCAGGTCGCGATGCCCGTCGACGCCGAGAACTGCACGATCACCGCGGTCACCGTCGCCGACGAGATCAAGCAAACGACCGTCCCCGGACTCGCTGACGCTCGTGAGATCACCGTCGAATACGCAGCAAACCTCAACTGCGAAGTGGCGTTCACCCGCGACGGACAGTACTGCGAACCCATCACGAAGACGCTGACCGCAACTGGTTATGTCACAACCGATTGCAGCCTACAAACATTCACATTGGAGACCGAGCAGCTAGAAGCGCCGCCCGACGACCCGGCCTTCGCCGAGTGGGCAGCATTCGACAGACAAGCCCGCTCGGCCTGGGCCACAGCCCTGGCCTACGACGCCGCTTCACCGAGGCAAACCAACGTTGCCATGGCGACCGCGCTCGGTCTCACAGGTGTCGGCCCGGCCGCGGGAACAAGCGTGGATGCGTTGTCGTCGGCGATATTGGGGATAGCCGGCTCCCAAGGTTCCGTCAGCAACGCCCTGATGAAGTTGAGATCGAACTCCGATTTCGGTCTACTCGGGGCCGGTCTTCTGGCTGCCCAGGACCCCTCGTCGGCCGCAGATCGGTTCAAAGCGCTGGGGCTCGGGGTAACTGCGGGCGTCTCGGCGGCGGATCACTACGCCGAGATCCTGGATTCGTCGGCGGCCGCCAGGACCAGCCTGTTCGGGATGGGAACGGCCGCTGGACTGCTCGCTGATGGTGCGGCAGCGATAGGCCCCGTCGGAGCAGCAGCGGCGTTGAACGCTGGACTGGCCACGTCCGCGCAGATGGCGGGCCTTGGTGCGCCACTGGGCGCTGCCTACCTCGCGGCCACTCAGTCCCCGGCCGTTGCAGCTGCCGCCGCGTTCTTCAGGGCGGCTGGCACCACCACAGCGCAACAACGACCCGAGAAATCACGACCTCCGCACCCAGAAAAGCCAGCCAAACGCAACAGACGGCGTCAACCCGAACCGCCCAAGCCCGCGGAAGTGAGGGCATGGGCGCGCGACCACCAGATCCCGATCGCCAACGCCGGCCCGATACCCGCCCCCGTGATGACGCAGTACCTCACCGCCAGCGGCGCCGACAACTGACGCGCGCACCGCAACACACCGGCGGCCGCCGTCTGCGGTGACTTGTGACCTTCCGGGTTGGACAGAAAGCGTCAGATCCTGGCCCCGCAGGGCGGGTACAGATCGTTTGCATTACATCTGCAGGTTGACGGCGCGTGGGCCGCGCCCAGCCCTGGCAGTTGCTCCCCGGGCTGATCCACCCACGGTCCAGTGGTGTGAATCGCCGAATTATTTTGGCCTACTTTCGCCAGGCGGTTTCTAGCTGTCGTCGCAACACGGCGGTTATTCGCTTATATTTAGGAGCATATCCAGGCGTTGTGCCGGCGTATCCCAATCAAGCGTTTTCCGGGGCCGGCTATTGAGCTGCACAGCGGCGGCCATGAGGTCGTCGGGGGTGTAAACCCGCAGGTCGGAAGTACTGCCGGAGCAGGCCGTTCGTGTTCTCATTGGACCCGCGTTGCCAGGGACTGTGCGGGTCGCAGAAATACACCGGAACATCGGTCGCGATCGTGAACAATCTGTGCTGGGACATCTCTTTACCCTGGTCCCAGGTCAACGAACGCCGCAGGTGCGCCGGTAACGTGAGCACTGTCTTGGTGAGGCATCGCGGACGGCCTCGGCGGTGTGATCGATCGGCAGGTGGAGCAGCATGACGTACCGGGTGGAGCGTTCGACCAGGGTGCCGATCGCGGACCGGTTGCCCTCCCCGGTGATGAGTCGGGTAGCCCCGACGCATTGCTGCGTCGGGGCCCCCTCAGAACCGTGCTTGCGGCTTTCACCGCACACGGCTCAAGCAAGCCCCTGGCGTGCGCGAGCTGCGGACCCTTTTTCAGGTCCCCTGCCTGCGTCGCTGCGAAGATCCTCTGCCGTAAACGCCGTACGTCATCCGTGACCTGCCGCCAGTTGATCGACAGCCAGTCCACATCGACGTCCTGCGGTCCGTTCGTGATGCCGACGACGCCACCGACCGGTTGCCCGGCACTGCGCGTCATCGCCGTCATCACGTCCAACTTGCCCTTCGGTTCCGAGGTCCACATTGCAGTCAGTTCTCCACCGGCTCACCCGGCCCACGTCAGCGCCCTTTCGGGTTCGGCATACGCCGTATCCGGCCAGTTATCCGCGACAGCGGCGGAAGGAGCCGCCAAATCATCCCGGTTTCCTGCTGCCTTTCGGCCGCCGGCATTCGCTTCTCGGGCCGTCCTGTC
>JAABUZ0100005753.1_pt1 | contig 15996 bp, 12 predicted proteins | sample 5562091 | NCBI WGS metagenome assembly JAABUZ01 (sample SAMN12813069, study PRJNA571459) | rock metagenome | isolation source: Antarctica rocks | place: Antarctica: Victoria Land, Linnaeus Terrace sud | collected 2015-12-21
AGCGCCGCTCTATCGCGGTGTCGGCGACCTGCACGGTCTTCTCGTGACGGACCGCGTCGATGCAGGGGCCCTGGTCGAACTCGACCTGCAGGTCATCCACCTGGCGGACGAGGTCGTCGGTCAGGGCGGGGACGGCCAGCTTGGAGCGGCCCTGGACGAGCAGGACACCGGCGCGGTCGGCTTCGTCGATCGTGTCGACCGCGGCGTGGACGATGGCCTGGAGAGTGCTGTCGACGGACGCCGCGTGGTGCAGGTGCCGGGCGACGTCGCGCAGCGCGTGAGCCAGCGGTTCTTCGTTCGACGTCGGCACGGCGGACCCTTCTTCCTCGGACCAGGGCCATCAGGCAACCGGCACCGAGCGCCGAGCCTATCCCGCCTCGGGGCAGGATCGGCCGGGTTCGGCCGGGGCACTGCTCACGCGCAGCAGCGCCCGCTCGCGGCGGCCTGCCGCGGGTGCCACCGGGAGTGCCCGGTTCAGCCGACAGCCGGTTCGCCTGGTCCTCCTCGGGGGAAGGGCGCTTGGAGGCTGTGGACGCGCCGGGCACGGCGCACCGCGAAGGGCGGCCCTGACAGCTGCAAGGCGTGAACTGCCAGGACCTCCGCCGACTCGGCTTCCCCGGGCTCGCCCCGCCGACGTGGGCCGAGGCTGCCCGTCCGGGCCGCCCCGCACACCACCTCTCCGTGGCCGCCGACGGCGCTACCCCGGTGCCGTGGGTTTCCCCGTCCTCGTCGTCGGGGAGCCCGACGCGGACCGATCGTTGGCGTCCGTCGAGGAGGGCCCGTGCCACCCCGGGGGAAGAGGCGACAGCTCGCGCTCGAAGCGCCGGCCACCGCGGGCCACGTCGGCGTGCTGCGCCGGGCCGTCCGCGGCTGGCTGGCCGAGGTCGTCGACGACGACGCCGTCGACGACCTGACTCTGGCGGTCAGCGAGGCGCTGGAGAACGCCGCGGACCACGGGTTCACCGGCCGGTCGCAGCCCGGCACGATGAGCGTCACGGCGAACGTCGACGATCACGGCCTGTGCATCGTCGTCAGCGACGACGGATGGTGGCGGGGGCCGCGCTCGGAGCGCCATCACCGAGGACGGGGCCTCGCGCTGATGGGACAGCTCACCGACGTCAGCACGGTGCGCACCGGCACCGGCGGTACGTCCGTCACCCTCTACCGGCACGCCGATCCTCAGCGGTCAGCGGCCGGGTGAGCTGCCGCGATGCCCGGTCCGGGCTCCGCGGCGTACGTTCGCGACGTGGCTGATCTCCCCGACCCGACCGTCGGTCCCCGCGAGCTCGCACCGAGCGCGAGTGCGACGCGTCGGGCGCTGCGACGGGCGACGGACGGCGTGAGTCTCGACGTCACCGAGGCGGCGACTCTGCTCGCGGCCCGCGGCGAGGAGCTGGAGACGTTGTCGGCTCACGCCGCGGCGCGCCGCGACGCGCACCTGCGGGCGGAGGGTCGCGACGGCGTCGTCACCTACAGCCCCAAGGTGTTCATCCCGCTGACGCGGCTGTGCCGCGACCGCTGCCACTACTGCACGTTCGCCACCGTGCCGCACCGGCTGCCCGCGGCGTTCCTGGAGCGCGACGAGGTCCTCGAGATCGCCCGGGCCGGGGCCGCGCAGGGCTGCACCGAGGCGCTCTTCACCCTCGGCGACCGGCCCGAGGACCGCTGGGACGCCGCGCGGGAGTGGCTCGACGCCCGCGGCTATGACTCGACGATCGACTACGTGCGGGCGTGTGCCGTCGCCGTCCTCGAGGAGACCGGGCTGCTGCCGCACCTCAACCCCGGCGTCATGACCTGGGACGAGCTCACGCGCTGCAAGCCGGTCGCCCCGTCGATGGGGATGATGCTGGAATCCACCTCCACCCGGCTGGGCGAGCCGGGCGCGGCGCACCACGGCTCGCCCGACAAGGAGCCGGCCGTGCGGCTGCGCGCGATCGAGGACGCGGGTCGCGTCGGGGTCCCCTTCACCTCCGGGATCCTCGTCGGCATCGGCGAGAACCGCACCGAACGGGCGGAGTCGCTGCTCGCGCTGCGCTCGATCGCGCGGCGCTACGGGCACCTGCAGGAGGTCATCGTCCAGAACTTCCGCGCCAAGCCGGACACCGCCATGCGCGGGGTGCCGGACGCCGAGTTCGACGAGTTCGTCGCCGCGGTCGCCGTCGCCCGACTGATCCTGCCGTCGGGGGTCAGTATCCAGGCACCTCCGAACCTTGCGGGCGACCTGGATGATTCGGGGTCCGCCCGGGAGGACCAGGCACTGCTGCTGCGGGCGGGCATCGACGACTGGGGCGGGGTCTCCCCCGTGACCCCCGACCACGTCAACCCCGAGCGGCCCTGGCCGGGCCTGGACGACCTGCGGGCCGTGACCGCCGACGCCGGCTACACCCTCGCTCCCCGGTTGACGGTCTACCCGCGCTACGTGCGGGCCGGGTCGCCGTGGATCGACCCGCGGGTGTCGGGCCACGTCCGTGCCCTGGCGACCGCGGACGGTCTCGGGAACGGCACGGCGCCGGCCGGCCGGCCGTGGCAGGAGCCCGATGGTGGCTGGGAGTCGACGGGGCGCGTCGACCTGGAAACGACGATCGACACCGAGGGCCGCACGAGCGACCGCCGTGGCGACTTCGACTCCGTCTACGGCGACTGGGACGAGCTGCGTCTGCAGGTACCCACCGGGGTCGGCGTCGCGGCGGGTGACGTGGCCGCGGCGCTGCGCCGTGCGGAGACCGCCCCCGCCTCGCTGCTCGACCCCGCCCACGCCGACGAGGCGATGGCCCTGCTCACCGCCGACGGCGACGCGCTCGAGGCGCTGTGCTCGCTGGCCGACGCCCACCGGCGCGCGGTCGTGGGCGACGCGGTCACCTACGTCGTCAACCGGAACATCAACTTCTCCAACGTCTGCTACGTCGGCTGCCGGTTCTGCGCCTTCGCCCAGCGCGAGCGCGACGCCGACGCCTTCCGCCTCTCCGTCTCCGAGGTCGCCGACCGGGCCGCGGAGGCCGCGGAGCTCGGGGCCACCGAGGTCTGCATGCAGGGCGGGATCGACCCGGCCATGCCGGTCACGGGGTACGCCGACATCGTCCGCGCGGTCAAGGCGCGGGTGCCGTCGATGCACGTGCACGCGTTCAGCCCGATGGAGATCGTGACCGCCGCGGCGAAGGCCGGTGTCCCGGTCGCGGAGTGGCTCGCCGGGCTGCGGGAGGCCGGGCTCGGGTCGATCCCCGGCACCGCGGCGGAGATCCTCGACGACGACGTACGCTGGGTCCTCACCAAGGGCAAGCTGCCGGCGTCCGCATGGATCGACATCGTCTCCACCGCACACCGCCTCGGCATCCCGTCGAGCTCGACGATGATGTACGGCCACGTCGACCACCCCGGGCACTGGCTCGGGCACCTGCGGACCCTCGCCGGGGTGCAGGACCGGGCGTTCGAGCACGGCAACGCGGGGTTCACCGAGTTCGTGCCGCTTCCGTTCGTGCACCACAACGCCCCGGTCTACCTCGCCGGGATCGCCCGTCCCGGGCCGACGGTGCGCGACAACCGCGCCGTGCACGCCTTCGCCCGACTCGCCCTGCACGGGCGCATCGACCACGTCCAGTGCTCCTGGGTGAAGCTCGGTGACGAGCTGTCCGCCCGGATCCTGCGCGGGGGGGCCGACGACATGGGCGGCACCCTCATGGAGGAGACGATCAGCCGGATGGCCGGGTCGCAACACGGCTCCGCGCGCACCGTCGAACAACTCGCCGGGATCGCCGCGTCGGCCGGGCGTCCGCTGGTGGAACGCACCACGACCTACGGCATCGGTGTCGGTGCCGATTCCCGCGTGCCGGGGGGCGCCCGGGGTAGCTTTCGGCCATGACCAGCGCGACCAGCACGAACACGGCCGCCCCGCCCCAGCGAGCCACCGAATCCGGCGCCGCCGAGCCGACCAGGTTCGAGCAGCTGCGCGAGCAGTACCCCTGGTTCGACCACCTCGTGCGGGCCGGTGCGCGGTACACCGAGAAGCACGGCGACCACTACGCCGGGGCGATCACCTACTTCTCGATCCTGGCGCTCGTCCCCATCATCATGGTCGCCTTCGCCGCGGCCGGGTACGTCCTGCTCGGCAACCCGACCCTGCTCGACCGGTTGCGGGCCGCGATCACCGAGGCGGCGCCGCCGGGGCTCGCCGAGACCCTCACCCCGATCATCGGCCAGGCCATCGAGTCCCGGAACGCTGTCGGCATCATCGGTCTCGTCGGTGCGCTCTACACCGGCCTGTCGTGGATGGGTCAGCTGCGCGAGGCGCTCTCCGAGCAGTGGGACCAGCGGGGCGCCAAGCCGGGCGTCGTCTCGATGTACCTGGGCGACCTGCTCGCCATGGTCCTCCTGGCCCTCGCGCTCGTCGTCTCGTTCGCCATCACCGCGATCGGTTCCGGACTCTCGAGCACGATCCTCGACGCCGTCGGGCTCGGGGACGTGGTGTGGGCGCAGGTGCTGCTGCGCATCGTGACCCTGGCCGTCACCCTCGCGGCGAACTGGCTGGTCTTCATCCTCGTGATCGCGCGGCTACCGCGCGAGAAGGTGACGATGCGCAGCGCGGTCCGCGCCGGGCTCTTCGGCGCGATCGGCTCCGTGGTCCTCCAGCAGGTGGGCTCGATCTACCTCTCGAGCGTCACGAACTCGCCGACCGGAGCGGCGTTCGGCCCCATCATCGGCATCCTGGTCTTCGTCAACCTCATCTCGCGGCTGGTCCTGTTCACCACGGCCTGGGCCGCGACGTTGAAGGAGAACGAGCGCGCGGAGCTGTCCGAGCCGGCGCCGGTCGTGGTGCGCCCCGCGGTCACCGTCGGGCGCCGTCCGGGCCCGGGGACCGCCGCCGGACTGCTTGGGGCGGGCGCGGTGCTCGGCGTCGTCGGCGGCCTGCTCGGCCGCCGTCGGGATTGACCCGAGAGAGCGCCCTGCAGCACCGGTTCAGCTGCGGCTGCGCAGCCGGACAGCGGCGATGAGCAGCGCGAGAACCACGATCGCGCCGATGGTCAGGGGCGTCGACCACCGCGACGTCGTCGTCTGGCCCGAGGAGCCGACCGGGCCCAGCGCGGTCGCACCGTCGGCCACGCCGTCGGCCACGCCGTCGGGGGATGCGGCGGTCCCCGCGGTGGCCGCGTCGGTGAGCGTGCCGACCGAGCGACCCCGCGGCGTCGCGAAGCCGTAGTCGAGGAGGGCGGCGGCCTTGTCGACCATCGGGACCGGACGTTGTTCACCGCGCATGAGCACGGCGACGAGGCGCCGGCCGCCGCGGTTCACGGCGCCGATGTAGGTGTGCCGTGCGTCGTTGGTGAAGCCGGTCTTCCCGCCGATGGCCTCCGCCGGGTACCGGTCGAAGATCTTGTTGTCGTTGCTGACGACGAAGCCGGGGATGGTCCCGAAGCCGGGGAACGGGATCTGACGCGTGCCCACCGCCTGTACGAACGCGGGTTCGCGCAGGGCGACGCGGAAGATGCTCGCGAGGTCGTAGGTGGAGGTCGACATGCCCGGGCCGTCCAGACCCGAGGGTGTCGCCGCCCGCGTGTCGTGCGCGCCGAGGGCGGCCGCGGTGCGGTTCATCTCCTCGACGGTCCCCTCGACGCTGCCGGTGAGGCGGACGGCGAGGGCGTGGGCGATGTCGTTGCCCGACTGCATGAGCAGCCCGTCGAGGAGTTGGCGCGCGGTGTACTGCCCGCCCGGGCCGATGCCGACCCGCGTGCCCTCCTGGTCGGCGTCGGCCTGGGTCGCGGTGATCAGCTCGTCCATCGGCACCTGCCGGGCCACGAGCAGGCCGGTGAGCGTCTTCAGGAGCGAGGCGGGGCGCAGGCGTGCGTGGGGGAGCTTCGCCGCGAGGACCTCTCCGGTGTCGAGGTCCGCGAGGACGTAGGACTCGACGTCGACCGGGGGCGGGGGCGCGACACCGTCGGGGGACACGACGCCGCAGGTCCCCATCCCCGGCCCGCCGACCGGCGGATCGGGCACGGGCAGGGGCGGTGGCTCGGCCTGCCCAGGTAGAGGCACCTCGGAGGCGTCGACCGGCGGGCCGGGAGCGGCCGCGACGGGGCACGTGGGCTGCGCGGGGGCGCCGAGCGCGGAGGGGGTGAGGACGAGCAGCAGGAAGGCCACCACACCGAGCAGGGAGCCGGCCGTGCGGAGGAGCGACATTGACCATGACCGTAGCTCGGCGTCCCCCGGCCGGTGCCCACTGGTCGGGTGAACGGCTCCCAGGCCGCGAGCGCGTCGGTGACGGGCCCGTCACGGGGGGCGGCCCTCCTCAGGCGTCGGCGTGCTCGTCGTCCTCGCCGAGGCCGCTGCCGTTGACGTTGTACTCCTGGGTCTCGCGCGTGGGCGCCTTGCGCGACGAGCGGCGGGCGGCGGGGCGCGGCGGCGGTGGCGGCGGGCCGGACGAGCTCCCTCCCGGGCCGAGGATGATCTCGGCGAAGGTCGCCATCGCCTCGTCGAGGTGCCCGGCGTTGCGGCGCTCGGACTCCTCGTTGGCCCGGCGGACCAGGGCGACGACGGCCTCGTGGTCGGGCCGGTTGACCAGCGTCCCGTCGAGCTTGTCCATGCCCTCCTCCACCGAGGACGACAGGGCCGACACGCGGTCGGCCAGCGTCGACTCCACGGTCTCGACACGGCCGCCGACGGAGTCGAGCCGGTCCGTGAGGGTCTCGATACGCGAGGTGAGCTCGGCGACCTGATCGGCGGTCTGTGACCGCGCCGACGTCGAGTCCGTCCGGGCCGCCTCGCGGGACCCGAGGAACTCCTCGCCCACGGTGCGCCCCAGGTCCTCCAGTTGCGCCCGCAGCCCCGACTCCACGGTGTCCAGGCGCTCGCGGACCGGTCCGCCGACGGCACTGGGCATACCGTCGAGTCGCATCTCGTGCCGGTCGAGGCGGTTGTCGAGGTCGTCGAGCCGCTTGTGCAGCCCGGAGATGCGGTCCTCGAGGCCGTCCATGCGGCCCGCCACGCCCTCGAAGCGTCCGGTCACGCCGTCGAGCCGCCCGTCGAGCTGGGCGAACGGGGTGGCCAGGCGTTCGCCGACGCGATCGACGAGGCTTTCGACGAGGCGTGACAGGGCCGCGATCGAGGAGTCCTGGGCCTCCAACTTGGCCACCGTGTCGTCGAGTCGTTCGGCCAGCGCGCCGACCTCGGCGCGGTCGGGCACGTCGGTGAGGCGTTTGCGGATCGACCCCAGGGCGTCCAGCGCGGCCAGCCGACCGTGGATCTCGTCGAGCGAGTCGAAGATCTGTTGCTGCTCGCTGTCGCGGACCTCGGCCGCACGCTGGAGCATGCTGCGCATCCGGTCGAAGGACATCGTCGAGCCGGAAGCCGTCGAGCTGGTGGTGTCGGTCATCGTGCGCCCACTCTCTCTGCCGACCGGGCGGGACAGGCGAGGGGAATCTAGCCATTACGACGGGGCAGGGTGCCGCCGGCCCCCGTCCGACGCGTCAGTGCGCGCGCAGGCGCGCGACGAACCGGTCCTCGAGGACGCGCCACGCGGCGACCTCGGTCTGGAACGGGGGCGACGGGGTCAGCCGCGTCGGGTCCGGCCGCAGCACGAACGACACGAGCCACCCGAGCGACTCCGAGGGCGCGAGCGCCCGGTCCACCGAGTCGTCGTCGGCCCAGTCCGCGGCGTCGCGGAAGAGCTCGACGGCGAGCTCGAGCTGGGCGGGGTCGACATCGGTCGGGCCCTCGCCGAGATCCTCGGCGATGCCGACGAGCACGTAGCGGTTGTCCTCGGCCACCTCGATCTCGAGGTCGCCACCGGTCGCGCGGGTGACCACCTCGTCCCAGGTGGCGACCTCGGCGAGGTCGTGGCCGTCCGCGCCGCCGCCGTCCCCGCTCGCGGCGATCCACTGCCGCAGCGCGCGCGGGGAGGAGAACACGTCGATCCGCCCGCCCGAGCCCAGGAAGACGGGCTCGTCGTCGAGGAAGCAGCGCAGGGTGACGAACTCGCCGTCCGCGGTGGTGATGGCGATCGGGTCGATGCCGACCTCGTCCCAGAACCCGGCCTGCTCCTCCTCGGCGGCGTCGACGAGTCCGGAGCGCAGGGAGTCCCCGGCCTCGTCCTTGCGCAGCGACACGGGAGCGTCCGGCTCGGGCCCGGCGACGGCGGAGTCCTGCGGGTCGTCGACGACCGCCGCTGTGTCGGCGGGGTGGTTCGCGGCGTCCTCGGCGTCCTCGGCGTCCTCGGCGGCCGCGGCCGCGTGGGCGTCGTCGGGGTCCTCGGCGTCGGGGTCCGCGTCGAGGTCGCCGGGCTCGGTGCCGATGGTGGCGGTCGCCCGCAGCTCGGCGGCGAGCCCGGCGTCGACCTCGGGGACGGACACGACGGCGTCGAGGGCGTCGACGACCTCGTCCCACCGGTCGGCCACCACGTCGGCGAGATCGGCCCACACGGCCGCGCCCTCGCGGCCGGAGAACGCCGGGGTGCCCCGGGGCAGCAGCTGGTCGAACGGGCCCTCGTCGAGGATCTCGGTGACGGTCTCGAGGTCACAGACGTCGGCGAGGGAGCGGACCATCGCCGCGACCTCGGCGAGGTCGTCGACGGTGCCGGTGTCGGGATCCGCCGCGACGAGCTCGGGGACGCCGACGACGTCGTAGCGCTGCACGTCCTCCGGGGTCAGCTCGTCGACCGAGAGCTTCCCGACCACCGACCACGCCGGGTGGTCGGCGAGGTCGTGCTCGGTACCCGCCTCCTCGGCGGCGCGGATCCAGGCGGCGAGGTCCGCCGCGTCGGCGAAGGCGAACAGTGCGTCGCCGTCGCCGAGGAAGGCCTCCCACTCCTCCCCGTCCTCCCGCCACCGGGGCGCCCACAGCGTCACCAGGTCGCCGGCGGTGAGGGCGAGCGTGATCGGGATGATGTCCTGCGCCACGGTCAGTCACCCTAAGGGTCCGGCCCGTGACCTGCCTGTACGGCTGGCACGCTGGCGGGATGGACCTGTTGCGCACCCCGGACGAGTGCTTCGCCGACGTCGCGTTCGCCGCCCCCCCGCGGTACGTCGACGTCGACGATCCCGACGGTGGCCCGACGCCGATCCGCGTCGCCACCTACGAGCAGGGACCCGCCGACGCCCCCGTCGTCCTGATGCTGCATGGCGAGCCGACGTGGTCGTTCCTCTACCGCCGCGTCATGGACGCGGTGGCGGGCGCGGGGCTGCGGGCCGTCGCGGTGGACATGGTGGGGTTCGGGCGCTCGGACAAGCCCGCGGCGGTCGAGGACCATAGCTACGCCCGCCACGTCGACTGGATGCGCGCGGCCGTGCTGGAGGCCCTCGACCTCCGCGACGTGGTGCTGCTCGGGCAGGACTGGGGCGGTCTGATCGGGCTGCGGCTGGTCGCCGAGAACCCGGAACGCTTCCGCGCCGTGATCGCGGCGAACACGGGGCTCCCGACCGGCGATCACGACATGCCGGCGCCGTGGTGGGCGTTCCGGGGCGCGGTGGAGGCCGCCGGGAAGGCGGGGAAGCTCGACGTCGGGCGTCTGGTCGCCGCGGGGTGCGTGCAGGGCCTCGACGCCGCGTCGCGCGCCGCCTACGACGCCCCGTTCCCCGACGGGTCGTACAAGGCCGGCCCGCGGGCGATGCCGCTGCTCGTGCCGACCCGCCCCGACGACCCGGAGACCGCCGCCAACCGCGCCGCGTGGGCCGCGCTCGGCGCCTACCGGGCCCCGTTCCTCGTCGCGTTCTCCGACTCCGATCCCATCACCGGTGCCATGGGCCCGGTGCTCGCCCGCCACGTGCCCGGCGCGGCGGGCCTGGACCACCCGACGCTGGCCGGCGCCGGGCACTTCCTGCAGGAGGACGCGGGGGATCGCCTCGGCGCCCTCGTCGTCGGGTTCGTGCAGGCGTGGTGACGTCAGCGATGGCGCGCCGCTGACGCTGAACGACAGGATCGGCGCATCGATCATTGGGGGTCAGGCCGGGGACCTCGACCCGAGCGGCGATGAGTCGGGTGTCGCGCCGCTCGTGCTCGGCGAAGCTCGGCGCGGTGCACAGGAACAGCGTGCGGCCGTCGTCGGCCGCCGAGGACGCAGGCGAAGCACCCGGTTCCGGCCGCGACCTCGTCGACGACGCCCTCCCGCGCCCGCACGACCCGCCCGTTGATCGTGTCGGCCGCCCAGATCGCGCCCTCGGAGCCGGCGGTGATGCCGTCCGGCGCCACGACGAGCTGATCGAGCACCTCGCCGACCTCGCTCCCGGTGGGCACCGGCCCGAACGTCGCCCAGTCGCGGCGCGGGGCGAGAGGCTGCCGTCGGACCGGATGTCGAAGGCGCTGATCCGGCTGGCCAGCGTCTCGGCGACGACGAGCGTGTCCCCGAGGATCACGGCCCCGTTGGGGGAGTGGAGGTCGTCGGCGACGAGGGTCGTCGTCCCGCTCGGGTCGACCCGCACCGGCGCGGCGGTGCGAAGCGACCCACCGCCCACGAGGTCGAACCCGACGTTGGCGACGTAGGCCGTCCCGTCCGCGGTGCTGATGCGGCACCTGGGCCTCGACGCGCAGGTCGGTGCCGTCCGGGGCGGGCGGGGACCACCTGCTGGAAGTAGGAGAAGTCCTCCAGCACCACCCACTCATGTTCCTTCAGCTCGTCGTGCGGGCACCGGCTGGTCGTCGTCGCGCTGGCCGAAGACGCCGAGGCGGTCGGCCCAGGGCGTCGGGTCGCCCGACCAGTCCCACGAGAGGATCTGCGCTCGGCTCCGGCGGCTGAACAGCCCACGGAAGAGCTCGTACGTCCCGACCTCGACGGTCGCCGTCGCGCCGTCGCCGGCCCCGCCGCGCAGCTCCGCGCCGCCAGTGCGCACGATCAGCGTCCCCGGTCCGGAGAGGCGGCCGATCACGCCCTTGGCCATCCACTGAGCCGCCGGTGCCCAATCCTGCTCGGGCGGTGCCGGCGCGCCGGCGGCTTCGACGATGTCGGCCTCGTGGCAGAGGACGTCGAGCGCGATGTTCGGCGGCATCCGTCGTTCGTCGAGCGCGGCAACGACGACGTCGACCGCGCGGGACCACTCGGCGAGCACGGCCTCCAGGTCGGTCCCCGCGCGGTCGCGGACCTGTCCGGCGGTCCACGCGTCGTCGGGGACCCCGTCGAGGCGACCGGCGGTCGCGTCGACGGCGAGGGCCGCGAGGTGGGCGATGACGTCGCGGACGCGCCAGCCCGGGCAGGCCGGTGCGGGCCGGTCGAGGTCGGGCGTGGTGAGGGAGCGCGCGAGCGCCGCGACGCGCTCGTGGCCGGCGCGGTAGAGCTCACCGTACGGAACGGGCATGGACGCAGCCTGGCACCGGCTAGCGTCCGTCGCCATGCTGCTCGTCGTCGACCATCCGCTGGCCCTCGCCCGGCTCACCACGGTGCGCGACGCGCGGACCGACCGCGCCGGGTTCCGGGCCGCGGTCCGCGAGCTCACCCTCATGCTCGTCTACGAGGCCCTGCGCGACGCCCCCGTCCGGCCCCTCGAGGTGACGACGCCGGTGGCGAGGACCACCGGCGGTGAGCTCGCCGCGCCGCCGGTCCTCGTGCCGATCCTGCGCGCCGGGCTGGGCATGGCCGAGGCGGCGCACGCGCAAGTGCCGGGGGCGGTGATGGGTTTCGTCGGCGTCGCCCGCGACGAGGAGACCCTGCGGCCGACGCCGTACATGGAGTCGCTGCCCGCCGACCTCGCCGGCCGCCCGGTGATGGTGCTCGACCCGATGCTCGCCACCGGCGGCTCGATGGCGCACATCATCGAGCTGCTCGCCGCGCGCGGCGCCGACGATGTGACCGCGGTCTGCGTCGTGGCCGCGCCGGAGGGCCTCGAGCGGCTCGCGGGGTCGCACCCGGGGGTGCGGGTGGTCACCGCGACCGTCGACGAGCGGCTCGACGAGGTGGGCTACATCGTGCCGGGCCTCGGAGACGCGGGAGATCGGCAGTTCGGGGCGATGTAGGGCCACCTGGGCAGGGCAGTCGACGAGCCCGGGAGACTGGAGCCATGAGCGAGTCCGTGCTGACCGCCGTGGCGTGGCCCTACGCCAACGGCCCGCGGCACATCGGCCACGTGTCCGGCTTCGGTGTGCCCTCCGACGTCTTCTCCCGCTACCAGCGGATGGTCGGCAACCGGGTGCTCATGGTGTCGGGCACCGACGAGCACGGCACGCCGATCCAGGTGCAGGCCGACGCCGAGGGGACGACGCCGACCGAGCTCGTCGACCGGTACTCCCGCGTCATCCAGGACGATCTCGTTGGGCTCGGGCTCTCCTACGACCTGTTCACGCGCACGTCGACCGACAACCACCACGGGGTCGTGCAGGAGCTCTTCGACGCGCTGTGGCGCAACGGCTACGTGCTGCCCGAGACGACGCTGGGCGCGATCAGCCCGTCCACCGGGCGGACGCTGCCCGACCGCTACATCGAGGGGACCTGCCCGATCTGCGGCTACCCGGCGGCGCGGGGCGACCAGTGCGACAACTGCGGCAACCAGCTCGACCCCGCCGACCTGATCACCCCGCGCAGCCGGATCAACGGCGAGACCCCGGCGTTCCGCGAGACCGAGCACCTCATGCTCGACCTCCCGGCGTTCTCGCAGTCGCTGGCGGCCTGGCTCGACACGCGGCAGAATTGGCGGCCCAACGTCCTGAACTTCAGCCGCAACCTGCTGACGGACCTGCGCCCGCGCGCCATCACCCGCGACCTGGACTGGGGCGTCAAGGTGCCGCTCGACGGCTGGCGGGACGCGCCGATGAAGCGCTTCTACGTCTGGTTCGACGCCGTCATCGGCTACCTGTCGGCGTCGGTGGAGTGGGCCGAGCGCTCGGGCGCCCCGGACGCGTGGAAGCAGTGGTGGTGCGACCCGGCGGCGCAGTCCTACTACTTCATGGGCAAGGACAACATCGTCTTCCACTCCCTCATCTGGCCGGCGCTGCTGCTCGGGCAGAACGGGGCGGGGGACTCCGGCGGTGCGCCGGGGGTCTTCGGGACGCTGAACCTGCCCACCGAGGTGGTGAGCTCGGAGTTCCTCACCATGAGCGGCTCCAAGTTCTCCACCAGCCGCGGCACCGTCATCTACGTCGGCGACTTCATGCGGGAGTTCGGTCCCGACGCGCTGCGCTACTTCATCTCCGTCGCCGGGCCGGAGAACCAGGACAGCGACTTCACCTGGGACGAATTCGTGCGCCGCACCAACTACGAGCTGGCCAACGAGTGGGGCAACCTCGTCAACCGCTCGATCTCGATGGCGGCCAAGAACGTCGGCGCGATCCCCGAGCCGACCGCGCCCGAGGCCGCCGACGCGGAGCTGCTCGCGCAGTCCCGCGCGGCGTTCGGCGTCGTCGGCGCGTACCTGCAGCGGTCGCGGTTCAAGCATGCGGCCTCGGAGGCGATGCGCGTCGTGGGTGCCGCCAACGCCTACCTCAGCCAGACCGAGCCGTGGAAGCGCACGGACGACCCCGCGCGGCGCGACACGATCCTGCACACCGCGCTGCAGGTGGTGCAGGACACGAACACGCTGCTGACACCGTTCCTGCCGCACGCCGCCCAGCGGATTCACGAGGCCCTCGGCGGGACGGGCGTGTGGGCGGCGCAGCCGCGCCGCGAGGAGCCCGGGGAGAAGTCGGGCCTGGGCACGACGCACTCGGTGCTCACCGGGGACTACGCCGGCGAGCAGGCCCGCTGGGCGTCGACGCCGATCCCGGTCGGACGGCCCCTGGCCCGCCCGACGCCGCTGTTCGCCAAGCTCGACCCGGAGCTCGGGGAGAAGGGGCCGCCGTGGGCCCCGATCCGTCGTGAGTAGCGACCGCGCCACCCCGCCGCCGGTCCCCGGGCCGATCGTCGGAAGCCAGGGTGAAGGGCTCTGCATCGACGCCCACACCCACCTCGACGCGTGCGGCGCGAGGACCCCCGAGGCGCTCGCGGCCGCGGCGGACCGGGCGTCCTCGGCCGGGGTGACCGCGATGGTGACCACGGCCGACGACCTCGCATCCGCTCGCTGGACGGTGTGGGCGGCGTCGGCCGACCCGCGGGTCTTCGCGGCCGTCGGGCTGCACCCGACCCGAAGCCGCGACCTCACCGACGCCGCCCGCGCCGAGCTCGAGGCGCTCGCGCGGGAGCCGCGGGTCGTCGCGGTGGGGGAGACCGGGCTCGACGACTACTGGACGACGCGGCGAGCCGACTGCGCGCCGCTCGCGGTGCAGCGCGAGGCATTCGCGTGGCACATCGACCTGGCGAAGCGCGCGGACCTGCCGCTGGTGATCCACGACCGGGACGCCCACGACGGGATCCTCGACGTCCTCGCCGCCGAGGGCGCGCCCGCGACCGTGGTCTTCCACTGCTTCTCCGGCCACCTCGACCTCGCGCAGCGGTGCGCCGAGGAAGGCTGGATGGCCTCGTTCGCGGGGACGGCGACGTTTCGCAACGCGGCCGACCTGCGCCGAGCGGCTGCCTGGATGCCGTCGGAGTTCGTGCTCACCGAGACCGACGCCCCGTTCCTCTCCCCCCACCCGTACCGCGGTCGCCCGAACGAGCCCTACTGCCTCCCTCATACGGTGTACGACCTCGCCGTGCTCCGTGATGAGCGACCCGAGGACCTGGCCGCCATCTCCTCCCAGAACGCCCGCCGGACCTTTCGGCTCACGTCACCCCCCCATTCGTGACGGCGTGTCGCCGCCGTGCGGTCAATCGGCTCTCGCTCGTCGTGCCGCACTGCCCGTTCGGCGCATTGACGGCATGTCGTCTTGATGGTTCGGACACCCGGTTCGTTACCGTGTCGTGATTCGCCGGGATGGAACCGACCCCGGCGTCCGGATGTCCTGACTCCCCAGCTCAGGCGCCGGTCGGGACCCCTCGGGTCCGGGCCCCCGGACGCGGTTCCTGCCCGGACGGAACGGCAGATGTGGATCGCCTCGTGACTGGACTGTGCTCTGCTCCCCGGATTGCTCGGGTTCGCGCGGCTGCCGCGGCGGCCCGTCGATGAGCGCGGACCTCGCCTCCGGCCGGCGCTCGACCGACCTGCTCGACCGTCCGGACGACAGCCCGGTCGACCGCACCCCGATGCCCTCGTGGGCGGAGGACATCACCGGTCCGCTGCCGGTCTCCGCGCGCACCTCGGGCCCCATCGCGCTGCCCGACCTCGACGACTGGGACGACCTCGAGGCCCGCACCGGTCTGCAGACCCCCGACGCCCCCGAGATCCCGGCCGCCCCGGCCGCCCCGGCGGGTCTCGACACGGGCGGCTGGGACCCCGACGCCCTCACCACCGGCACCCGCCGTCGCTCCACCGCGATCAAGGGTGGCGTCGCGGTCGCACTGCTCGCCGTCGCGGCAGGCGGGAGCACCGCGGTCGCACTGGACAAGCAGGTCACGGTGACCGTCGACGGTGCCGACCAGGTCGTCCACACGTTCTCCTCCACCGTCGGTGGAGCGCTCGAGTCCGGCGACATCGCCGTCGGCCCGGGTGACCAGATGTCGCCCACGCCGACCGCGAAGATCGCCGACGGCGACCACCTCGTGGTGAACCACTCGCGCCAGGTGCAGCTGGTGGTCGACGGCAAGCCGCAGACGATGACCACCACCGCGACGACGGTGGCCCAGGCGCTGGCCGAGCTCGGCCTCCCGACCGAGAAGGTCGCGGCGTCGGCGCCCCTCACGGCCGCCATCCCGACGAGTGGCATGTCGCTCGACGTGCGCCTGCCCAAGACCGTGACGCTGATCGACGGCGGCTCAGGCCCGCAGCAGGTCACCACGACCGCGCTCGGCCTCTCCGAGTTCATGGGCCAGCGGGGCCTGTCGATGGGTCCGATCGATACGGTGACGGCGGGCGAGAGCGACTCGTTGGTCGCCGGATCGACGATCACGGTCACCCGCAACGCCGTCTCCCGGGTCACCGAGACCCAGCCGCTCGCGCCGCCGATGCAGACCGTCGACGACGCCACGATGGACCAGGGCACCACCAAGGTCCAGACGCCCGGCCAGGCCGGCGAGCAGGTGCAGACCTTCTCGGTGAACCTCACCAACGGCAAGGAGAC
>JAABUZ0100005754.1_pt1 | contig 15991 bp, 16 predicted proteins | sample 5562091 | NCBI WGS metagenome assembly JAABUZ01 (sample SAMN12813069, study PRJNA571459) | rock metagenome | isolation source: Antarctica rocks | place: Antarctica: Victoria Land, Linnaeus Terrace sud | collected 2015-12-21
AAACCCGGCGCGCGGGCGCGCCCCCGAGGCGGCTCCTGCCCGGCAGGAGGCGGCCTTGCCCCCCTTCGTTCGTTTGGTCGTCGTGCTCCGGCCCAGCCGGCCGGTGGCACCGCTCCCCCCCCCCCCCCGATCGCGGGTGGGAGCCACGTCACGGCCCGCCGCGGGCGCATGGCAACTGCCGGGGTATGGTTCCATCGATGTGGGGGCTTCGGCTCATCGCGCTGATCGCCTTCCTGCTGATCGCCGTCCTCGCTGGTGGGGGCGCAGCGCGGGGCGCGGGCCCGGAGGCGGGGGTCCCCGTCGTCGGGCTGGTCAATCCGCTGGGGGCCAGCCCCCGTCCCGTCGCCAACGGCTCCCACGCGACGCCGGCGGCCCGCCTGCGCATCCGCTTCGTGCGGAGCGGGCGCCGGCCGGCGAGTCAGGTCAGCGTGTTGCCCACCCGTCCGGCGCTGATCACTGGCACGGTGCGCGACCCGGCCGGACGACCCATCGGCGGCGCGGTGCTGGTCATCGTCGTCCAGGTGGACGGCGAGCCGGTGGCCGGCGCCGTGGGCCTGGTCCGCTCCGACGGTCGCGGGCACATCAGCTTCGCGCTGCCCGCCGGGCCCAGTCGCAGCGTCGCGCTCGCTTACTTCCCGGCGAGCGCGACGGCCGGATTTGTCGCGTCCAACGCGGTTCACTATCGGCTCGCCACGGTCGTGCGTCTCGCGGTCTCACCGCATCTCGTGCGCGCCGGGCGGCGCGTGCACTTCCGCGGTCAGATCGTCGGCGTCCGAGGCGGCGAGCTGCTGGTGGCCCTGCAGGTGCTCCGCACCGGCGCGGGCTTTCAGACCTTCCGGGTGGTCCGCTCGCGGCCGAGTGGGCGCTTCGACGCCGCCTTTCGCTTCGCGCGCGGCGTACGCGCGGCCTACCGCTTCCGAGCGCTGGTGATCGATCAGAACGGCTTTCCCTACGGGACCAGCGTCAGCCACTCCACCTTCGTCGTCGTCATGTAGAGTAGGCGGCGTTACCGGACTCGATAAGGGTATCGCCCACCGCGAAACAGGTTCGAATACCGCGAAACAGGTTCGAATGCGCACGTTCGTCTCCCGATGCGATCTCCGACGAGCCGCGGTGCTGGTGGCTGCCGGGCTCGCCGGTGTGGTCGCGGCACCGGCGCTTGGCGACGGCGGCGGCGAGGAGCAGTCGACGGGGACCGGAACGGTCGGCACTGTCCAGTCGGGTCCCTCTCCGGGCGCCGCCACGGGCACGGGCACGGACGCCGGCGGCACCACGGACGTCACGGGCACCGGCACGGACGTCACGGGCACCGGCACGGACGTCACGGGCACCGGCACGGACACGTCCACCACCGGCACCGACACTTCCACCACCGGCACGGACACTTCCACCACTGGCACGACCGATACGGGGGGCGGTCAGGCATCGGCGGGGGCCGGGGGCTCCGGCTCCGTTGCTCCGGCCGGCGGCTCAGGCTCGGGCTCTCAGGGCGGCGCAACGCTCATGCCTCCGGCTCCTGGCTTGCCCCTGCCCCTCCCCATGGCCGTACCGCCCGCCTCGCCGCCGCTGCCGACCATCGTCTTTCGCGGCGTGTCTCGGGCGGTCCGCCGAGAAGTGGCGGCGCGCCATCGCACGCACCCCGCCGAAGCGCGCCGACTCACAGCCCTGCCGCGCGCGATGCCCGCGTCGGCGCCGATGCGCTCCCTGCGGATCGCGGTTTCGGCCCGCACTCCCGGGGCGCGCGCGGCGGCCTATCACCGGGTGGCGGTCTCCGTTCCCGGGGCCCGTTGCTCCTTCCCGCCCTGCTAGGTCAGTCGACGTCGCGGCGGGCGAACCGCCAGGCGGCCAAGCCCAGCAGCACGGCGACGTAGCCGGCGAGCACCAAACCGGCGACGGCCGGGGGCAACGGCTGATCCTCCTGGAAAGTGTGCAGCGCAGTCAGGCGCTCGTCGGCGCTACTCGGCAACAGCCGGGCAAGCGCGGGATCGAGCTGGGACGCGAGGCCGTTGCAGAGGATCCAACCGACGATGATCGCCGCCAGGGCCACCGCCGGACCGCGCAGCAGGATCGCGACGCCGAGGCCGAGGATGGCGAGCAGGCCGTAGGCGGCCACCATGCGGGCGACGCCGCCCGCGAGCTGCCCGAGCGGGACGCCGACCCTCAGCCCGCGTCCGTGCAGGACGACGGCGCCGAGCCCCATGCCGAGGACGGTCGCCGCCATGGCGAGCAGCGACGCCGCCGCGATCAGGACGGTCACCTTGGCCAGAAACGCGGTTCCGCGGCGCGGGAAGGCGCAGAGCAGCGAGTCCAGGGTGCCGTGCCGGTACTCGCCGCCGCCGAGCATCAAGCCGAGCCCAAGCGCTCCGAGCTGGCCCACGCGAACCGCGTCGAGCACTTCGGGACCCGCCGCTGAACCAGGCTCCGCGTTGACGATTCCCGCCTGTAGCCCGGTGAGCCCCGCGCCGGCGCACAGCGTGCCGGTCACTCCGGCGAGCAGCGCCGGGGTGAGCCACAGCTTGAGCGCCTCGACGCGCAGTGCCCGCCCCATCAGGCCATCCCCCGGCGCAGGATCGCGCGCACCTGGTGCGCGCGATCGACGCGCTCCTCGCGCAGCTCGCTCAGTGGCAGCCCGGCGGCGGCAGCGCGGTCACCGATGTCCCGGGACGTCAAGCCCTGCACCTCGAGGTGCTCGCCCTCGGCGCAGACGCTGATGGCGAGAGGGCGCAGCGTCTCGGTCAGGGCTTGCGCGGCGCTGGTGCGGACGACGACCCACCGCTCGTTCGCTGTCGCCGACAACGCCTCCCGGGCCGTGATACGGCCGCGGTGCAGCACCGCGACATCGTCGACAACGGCGGCGAGCGGGTCGGTGACATGGCTGCAGAGCAGCGTCGCGCCACCGCGGTCCCGGTGGGCGCCCAGCAGCCCGGTCAGCCAGTCAACCCCGCTGGCGTCGATGCCGCTCAGCGGCTCGTCGAGGAGAAGCAGCGGGGGGTCACCCACGAGCGCCAGCGCCAGCTCGAGTCGCTGGCGCATTCCGCGCGAGAGCGCGCCGAAGTGAACGCCGAGGGCGTCGGACAGGCCGACGCGGGCGACGGCGTCAGTCGCGGCCGAGGCCGGGAGGCCGCCGGCGGTCGCGGCCAGGCGGGCCTCGGCCCGCACTGTGCGACCCGGGTGGCGGCGCGGCGTGGCGAAGGCGACGCCCACCCACCGCGGTGCGGGTTCGAGCTCGGCCAGTGGGCGTCCCCAGAACGCGCACTTACCCTCGTCTGGCCGGGCCAGGCCGAGTGACGCTCGGAGCGCCGTGCTCTTGCCGGCGCCGTTGGCCCCCGCGAGCAGGACGATCCGGCCCGAGTCGACGGTGAGGTCAAGCCCACTGAGCACGCGGTGCCCCGCGAAGGACTTGACCATCCCCTCGATCCGGAGGGGGGATTCCCGAGTGGGCCTCCAGGGGACCACTCCAGTCACCACCGGCGGCTCAGCCGAGAGACGGCGGAGTCAGGGGTGTTTCGCCCCCGTCGCCCCGAGGCCAGTCAGAATGGGGATCAGAACGACCACCACCGCCAGGACGATGACGACGACGATGGTCGTGAGCACGGGATGCCGGCGGATCATGAGCGATGGCGGTGGATCATGAGCGATGGCGGTGGATCATGAGCGATGGCGGTGGATCATGAGCGATGGCGGTGCACCCTCGTAGACCCTTCGAGTCTACCGACCACGGGAGCAGTTCGTGTCATACGGACCGTCGGAGTTCTTGCCCAAACCATTCGTGACCGTGGCGTACGCGACGCAAGTCCCGTCATAGTGGAGATACGTCCGCAGATAGATCTGCGTATTACCAGGGCAGTAGTTGTGGGTCGGTTCGCAGACGCTGAAATGGGCAACGGCCTTGATTGCGTAGCCCGACCCCAACCCGCGCCTTCCGTAGTCGTACGGATAGTCCACCTGTCCGTCGAAGCCAGTGAATTTGACAGCCGACCCGAATGTCAAGGACTTGTAGATCTTGTGGAGAAGCTGGTAGTGAACATTGACCAGCCGGTTGCCTCGACGGCACCATGACGGAACATCCAGGGTCGCGGAGTAGATCTTGCCTACATGCGGGAAGTCGGCACGCGCAAAGTTGTGCGCCGTACGGTAGCAGGTCGACCCGGCAGCCTGGGGCGAGCCAGGCACGATGACCAGACCGGCGATCACCACGATGAGAGCGCTGACCACCATTCGCTTAGACATGAACCTGCCCTTTCCTCAATGTAGAAGACCTCGGTAGGGGACGCTCGCCACTCTACCCGTGCGCGCCCGTATCAACTTTGCGCTCGGCCGGTCGGCATCGGGAGATCGAAGACCTCGACTCGTCACGATCAACGACGAGGGGACATCTCGACCTCTACTACCGGCCAGGCGCATAACCGTTTGACTCCTCCGGAAATGTTCTCCGGCCCTCGGTCGGTTCTCCGAGTCAGAGCGCACGGGGAAGCCCCTCGACGAACTCGAGAGGGCGCGCACGAGGCCCGCGGCGGTGCGGCCCATCGGCGGTATCCGCATGGCGCGGAGGAGCGAATCGGATACGCACTACCGGCCAAGAGACCCAAGTAGGGCAAGCTGCCCTCCGCGACGGGTGGACCCTGCTGGACGGCGACAGCTCCGTGGAGGGCGGCGCCCGATGAGCGCAAATACCTCCTCTCGAACGGCGGCTCAGAGCCGGGGCGGCGGCATCCTGTCACAGGGCCGTGCGGGCTGGGCCGGAATCGCCGCGTGGACCGCCGGGGCGGCGGCGGGCAGCGCCGGACGCGTGAGCGTGGCCGCGTGGGAGCTGGTGGCTGCGACCAGAAGCAGTAGCACCGCCATGAGCACGGCCCAGCCCGCCACATGGTCTGGACGCTGGCGGACCTGGGACTCACGACGACGCCGACGGCGGTTGCTGGTGGTGGTGGCCCGGCGCGGGTCCTGGGGGCCGCGAGGGCTGGACGCTCGGCGGGGCGGGTGCATCCGATCCACCGGACGACCGGTGATGATGACGGTACGTCGTGCGGGAGCGTCAGCGGACAACGGTGGTCCTCTCGATCGGCTTACGGGGTTAGCTGACGGGCTCGCGCAAAGGGTTGCGCTACGCCGAACTGGCCGACGATTCGCCCCGGCAATTGGGTCCCCCGCTTCCCGTCCGCGGACGGGAACTCAGCGGGTCAAACAGGACGAAACCCTAGCAACCCGGCCGGCGGACCCGTGACCGGGCGGAGCGGAAAAGGCCGGTGGATGCGGGGAGGATCGGAAGGATGCGGCCGCCTGCAATGGCCTAACAGGCCGTGCCCTAGGTGTTGTCTATGCGGGCCTGCTCCTCGACCGTGCGGTCGGCCTGGGGCACGATCTCAAGGCGGGCGTCAGGGATCGGATCGCCGCTGACCACTGAGCGGCCGTAGGTCCCGTCGGCCAGTCGCTTCTCGGCCCGCTGCACCGCGTCCAACTCCTGGCGCAGGCGGTCCGCGAGCCCGGCATCTCGCTCCTCGTCGAACAAGTCCGTCTCGCCCATGTGCTGATCGAGGTGCGAGAGCTCCTCGCCCTCCCCGTCGGACGCCAGATCGGTGAGGCTGCGCTCGATCCGGGCGCGCTCGCGGGCCAGCAGGTCGCGGGCGCGCTCAGGCTCCATGGGCATGCCTTCCGGCCCTCTCGGGCGATCTCGTGGGCAGGGGCTGTCTCATTGGGTGCGCTTACCCGCCACGGCAGAGACGTAGCGCGCCAGGGCGTCGGCCTGGCCGCCGGTGAGCAGTCCGGCGGGCATGCGCCCGTCGCCCGTTCCCCCGATGCGCAGGGCGTTCTGCACGCGGACCATGGTCGGGAGGAGGCCGTCGAGGTTCGGGCCAACGGTGCCCGTCGTCCCGGCGGCAGCCAGGGTGTGACAGATCCCGCAGCTGTTGGCGAAGGTCTTGCCGTCGGTCTGATGCTTGGTGTTGGTGCCGGCGATGACCAGCCCCGGCACGACGATGCCCAGGAGCAGGAAGACGATTGAGGATCCCATCACGGCCGCGCGGCGACCGGAGCGGCCCGGCCCACCGCGGCCCTGGCGGGCCCGGCGCGGGCCCCCACTGACCGCGGTCAGGAAGAGTCCGAGCGCGACGAGCACCCAGAGCAGCAGGAAGGCGAAGGTTCCGATCACGGCGACGGGACCTTACCGCGCGGCTGCGGACGTCGTGGCGAGTGGTGGCGGTCCGGGGGGTGTTGCGGCCCTCAGCGCCGCCGGCCCTGCGCGAAGCTCATCACCGGTGGCGCCACGGCTCGGAAGTCGTCGGCGGCTCCGGCCGCCCGAACGCCTGCCGCCGCCCGAACGCCTGCCGCCGCCGGGGCGGCGGCCGGCGCGTCGCCATGGGCCACGTCACCGCCTGACGCTTCGCGTCGGACCAACTCGGTCACCGTGGCCAGCGGCCGGTCAGGGACGCCGATCGCCACCAGTCGGTCGACCAGCACGTTGATCGCCCCAGCCGCCTGGGGATGACGTTCCAGCCGGCCCTCGGCTGACACCAGCGGCTCGGCCCTGACGGTCAGCCGGTGGCGCTCGTAGACCTGGGGCGGCACTATGAGGTTGATCGTTCCAAACTCATCCTCGAGCAGCAGGAAGACCACCCCCTTGGCCGTTCCCGGCCGCTGACGGGCCACCACCAGCCCGGCTACCCGGACGCGGCTGCGATGGCGCAGGCGCTCGAGATCCCGGCTGCTGGCCATCCCGTCGCCCAGCCCGGGACGCAGTAGGGCCAGCGGATGGTCGTGGACGGCCATGTTGTAGGAGGCGTAGTCGGCGAGCATCGACTCCCAGCGCCCCAACGGCCGCAGAGCCGGAGGGGCGGGTACCTCCAGCGGGAGGGCGAGCTGCACACACCCGTCGGAGCGCCGATCGCCGGGGGTGGCGACACCGAGCTGCCAGAGAGCCATCCGGCGGGACGTGGACGCCCGTGAGCACGCTTCGCTCCCTGCGTCCTGGGCGGCGCCGCCCACGTCCTCGCCGGCCGGTGCCTCCGCGCTCCCTGCGTCCTGGCCGGCGTTCGGACGCGGCACGAGCTCATCGCACGCCCCCGCCCAGGCCAGGCGTTCCAGCGACGGTCGTCCCGCTCCCGCCCGGCCGGCGAGGTCGGCGATTGAGCGGTAGGGGCCACCGCGCTCACGCTCAGCGATCAGGACGCCGACCTCGTCGCGGACTGTGCCTGACACGTAGCCCAGCCCCACGCGCACCGCCCCCTCGGCGGTGACGGTGCACTCCAGCGCGGAGGCGTTGATCTCGGGAGCGATGATCTCCACCCCACGGCGCTGAGCCTCGTGGATCAGCGAGTCGGGGGCATAGAAGCCCATGGGCTGCTCGTTGAGCAGCCCACAGAGGAACTCGATGGGATGGTGGACCCGCAGCCACGTCGACTGGTAGGCGAGCAGGCCGAACGCGGCACCGTGAGCCTTGGGGAAGCCGAAGCCCGAGAAGCCGGCGACCATGGCGTAGACCCGCTCGGCGGTCTGGGCGTCGACGCCGTGGGTGCGCTGGGCGCCCGCGACGAAGCTCTCGCGATGAGCCTCGATGGCCTCGGCCGAGCGTTTGCGGCTCATCGCCCGGCGCAGTCCCTCGGCCTGGCTGGGCGAGAAGCCGGCGAAGGCCATGGCCACCTCGATGACCTGGTCTTGGAAGATGATCGTCCCCAGCGTCTCGCGTAGAACGGGCTCCAGCGAAGGGTGCTCGTAGGGGATCTCGAGGTCGGGATCCTGGTGCTGCGCCTGCCTGCGGGCGATGTAGGGGTTGACGGCACCGCCCAGGATGGGGCCGGGCCGAACGATGGCCACCTGGATGGTGAGATCCTTGAGTGAGGTGGGACGGGTGCGCCGCAGCGACTGCATCTGGGCCCGGCTCTCGATCTGGAAGACCCCGGTGGTCTCGGCCGCCTGGATGGCGCGGTAGGTGGCCGGATCGTCGTAGGGGATGCGTGAGAGGTCGATGCGCTCGCCACGACGCTCGGCGATCATCTCCACCGTGCGCTCGACGGCGGAGAGCATCCCGAGCCCGAGCAGGTCGATCTTCAAAAAGCCGGCGTCGGCACAGGAATCCTTGTCCCACTGGACGATCTGGCGGCCCTCCATGGCGGCTGGGACCACCGGGCAGCAGTCCACCAGCGGCCGGGTGGCCACGATCATCCCTCCCGAGTGCTGGGAGAGGTGGCGGGGCAGTCCCTGGGCCTGCTCGGCCAGCCGCTCCAACCAGGCCCAGCGACCCGACGAGGCGCGCCGGGCGCCCAGCGCGCTCTCCACGTCTCGATCGACCCTGTCGCCCCAGGCGTCGGAGCCGTGGGCCACCCGCTCGATCTCTCCGGGCGGCAGTCCCAGGGCCTTGCCCAGCTCGCGGATGGCCCCGCGGGAGCGATAGGTGGGGAAGGCGGCCACCAGGGCCGAGCGGTCGCGGCCGTAGCGCTCGTGCACCCGGGGGATGAGCGCCTCCCGGATATCGCGGGGGAAGTCCAGGTCGATGTCGGGCAGCGCCGCGAGCTCGTCGTGGAGGAAGCGCCCGAGCAACAGCTCATTGGCCACCGGGTCGACGTGGGAGAGCCCGGTCAGGTAGCAGACGATCGAGGAGACCGACGAGCCCCGTCCGCGTCCTGGGGGCAGAAGCGCTCGGGCCGAGTCGGGCCCCCGCACCTCCAGGGCGACCTCGCGGGCCAGCTCGAGCATGTCGCGGTGCAGCAGGAAGAAGCCGGCCAGCCCCAGCGTGGAGATCACTCGCAACTCCTCGGCCAGCCGTCGCTCCCCCTCGGCCCGGTGGCGGTAGCCGGGGGGGTAGCGCAGCTCGAAGCGCTGGGCGCACAGCTCGGCCAGCTTGGCCGCGGCCCCCGCGTCCTCGGAGCCGGGGTAGCGGTAGCCCAGCTCGGCGCAGAGGTCGAACTCGAGCATCTCGGCCACCCGCTCGGTCTCCAGCACGGCCTCGGGATGGTCGGCGAAGCGGGCGACCATTGCCTCGGGCGAGGCGAGCGCATGGCTGTGGTTGCCTCGGCGCAGGGGCTCGGAGGCGTCGAGGGTCGTGTGCTCGCGGACGGCGACAAAGGCGTCCTGCAGCCGAGCGCGGGCCCGGGTATGGGCGTGGAGGTCGCCGGTGGCCACCGTGCCCAGCTCCAGCCGACGGGCCAGCTCGACGCGGGTGCGGTTGCGCGCCCGATCGTCTCGCCAGAACGGACGCTGCAGCTCGACTCGCAGCCCCTCGGTCCCAAACGCCGCGCGCAGCCGGCGCAGGGAGGCCAGGTCGGCCACGCCGTGGCGGGCGCAGCCCGAGAGGCATACGAGTCCTTCGGCCCGTTCGAGCACCTCCGAGAGCGGGACATGGGGACGCCCGACGATCCGCGCGTGCTCACGTGTGTGCGCATGGGCGCGGGTGAGCAGGCGACAGAGGTTGGACCACCCCCGCGTGTCGCGGACCAACAGCGTCAGGTGGCGACCATCGTCCAGGGTCACCTCAGCACCATGCAGCGCGCGCAGCCCCAGTCCCCGGGCGGCCTGGGCGAACTCCATCGAGCCGCAGACGCCGTCGTGGTCGGTGAGCGCCATCGCCCTGTGGCCGCGGGCCAGCGCAGCCGTCGCCAGCTCGTCGGGCAGCGAGGCCCCGTCCAGGAACGAGAAGGCGGAGTGGGCATGGAGCTCGACGTACATGCGAACGCATGTTCCCACGTCCGGCGGCGGTAGCCATCCGCCGCCCGGCTTCGAACAGCCGTCCACCCCAGGTGTGGAATCGCCTCCCGGGTGGAACCATCCTGCCGAGACGCGGGCGACGCCGATGGGTCGCCCCTTCCTCCCTGACCCCGACGCGAAGGTGATAATGCTGCCGCTTGAGGACGGACCGCTCTTCGACGCATGCGTCCGCGCTCGCGCTCTCACCGGGGCGACCTACGCCTCGGCGTTACAGCGGCGAGGCGACGAGCTGGTCCCGGTCGCCAGCGACGGGTTGGGGCTCGGACCGGTCCAGCTCCCCCTGGACTCGACTCGCTCGGCGGCGGCCCGCTCCTTGGCCCTCCGGGTGCCCGTGTTCATTCCCGAGACCCGGCGAGCGAGTGACATCGCCCACGGCATGGCTCATGCCACCGGGGCACGCTCGCTGCTGTGCGCGCCGATGCTCGAGCGCGATCGAGCCGTCGGCGTGCTGCTGGTCGGATGGCGCTCGCCACCCGCCGAGCTGAGTCCCGGGCTGATCGCCGAGTTGCGCATGCTGGCGCGCGACATCGCCTGGGCGCTGCCTCCCTACGGCAGCGATCGTGAGCATGTCCGGACGCGCTCGGAGGCGCCGGCGACTGACCTGTCCGCCGCACGCCCGCTCAGGCGCCCACGCCGGCGGAGTGGACGCGCGGAGCCGCAGCGCTCGCCAGACTGAGCGTCCCCGACACCCCCCGTGCGCCCATCTGTCGCCGGGAAGCGATGCCTACCGGCGACCGGCGTAGACACATGTTCGATCCGGGCGCTGCGGGGTCAAGCGGAGCCGGGGGCGCCCCGATATCGCTCTTGCCGGTCGGGACGAGGCCACTCCTTCCAGACCCGGCCCAACCTTCATGCGCCGCCGCCTCGCCACCACCTTCGCCTCTGTCATCGCGCTGTTCGGCGCGACGGCCACCGCTGCCTCCGCCTGCCCCGGCGACGCGCAGATTCCCGGCACCGGCACCGGCACGGTCGCCCAGGCCCATGCGGCCATCCTCTGCCTGGTCAACAAGCAGCGCGCCGGCCATGGGCTTGGCGGCGTGCAGGAGAACCCCGCGCTCGACCACGCCTCGCAGCGTCACACGCACGACATGGTCGACCACGGCTACTTCGCGCACGTCTCTCCCGACGCCGGCGACCTGGTCGCGCGACTCCGCTCGATTGGATACATCACGCCGAGCGAGACCTGGTCGGTCGGCGAGAACATCGCCTACGGCGACGGCACGCTTTCGACGCCCGCGGCCATCGTCGACGGGTGGATGCACTCGCCCGAACACCGGGCAAACATCCTCAACGGGGCGTTCAGCGAGATGGGCGTGGGCGTGGCGTCGAGCATCCCCATCGCCGACGGCAGGGGATTGCTGGGCGCGACGTACACCACCGACTTCGGCTCCCGGACCGGCGGCTCGGCTCTGACCGGGCGAGGCGCCGGTGCGACACGCCATCACCGGCAGGTGCACTCCCGCCATGCGCGCTCCGCGCACGCTCACCGCCACCACCATCGCCACGGGCGCGCCAGGCGAGCGCGCTAGGGCTCATGCGTCACCGACTCCTGCTCCTCGTCGGCCTGACCGTTGCGGCCACCGGCCTTCCGGCCGTCGCCGCGTCGGCGTGTGCCGGCGCCGGCCTCCTGCCGGCGGCGGCGAGCCTCACCAGGCGAGTGCCGCCACGGTCTGCCTGATCAACCAGCAGCGCGCGAACAACGGCCTCGGCGCGCTGGCCGAGAGCTCCGTGCTCGACAGCTCCGCGACGACACAGAGCACCGACATGGTGGACCACGGCTTCTTCGACCATGTCTCGCCCACCGCGGGCGACCTCATCACCCGGATGCGTCACGGCGGCTACATCGCCGCTGGCGAGACCTGGAGCGTCGGCGAGAACATCGCCTGGGGACAGGCCATCCTCGCCTCGCCGGCCCAGACGGTCGACGACTGGATGCACTCCCCCGAGCACCGGGCGAACATTCTCAACCCCGGCTTCCGCGAGGTCGGTGTCGGCGTGGTCCCGGGAGTTCCCGTCCCCGCTGTGGGGAGGCTGGCCCGCGCCACCTACACGGCCGACTTCGGGTCACGCAGCGGCGGCAGCGCCGGCGCGGGTACGACCTTCCGCCCGGGCGTCACTCACCGCGGCGGGCACCACCGGCACCACCGGCGCCGGCACCACTGACGCCCCTCGCGTCGCCTGCAGCGGCGGGTCCAAGGCGCGCCCGACCGCTCGCGCTTCGCGACGCCGGGGTCGGCGTGGCCGCCGGGGGCCCCGTTCGCCACATCGGGCGGCCGGGCCGGCACGCGCTCGATCTCGGATCACTACGGTGACGTGAGCTCAATCGTCGCTGCTTTCAGCGCCTCGAGCATCGCGATGGCCGCTGGCGACGGGCCGTCAGCTGGGAGCACCGCCGATACCTCCCAGGTGGGCGCCATCGCCAGCGCACGAACGACGATCTGGGGATGCTGGAACGCCGCCAGCACCAGCGACGGCACCAGCGCGACCCCCAAGCCGGCAGCGACCATGCTCTGGATGGCGTTGAGATCAGCGACGCCGAACCTCGTCTCGGGAGTGAAGCCGACGGTCGCACACGCGTCGACCAGGCCGCGATGACAGCGGGGGCAACCGGCGATCCACGTCTCCCCCTGGAGGGCAGCGAGGTCCAGTTGCTCGTCGCCGTGCAGCCCATGCCCGGGGGGAAGCACCGCATGCAGCCGACCAGCGAGAAGCGGAACCTTGAGCAGCACCTCAGGCTCGCGTTCGACGGTCCCGGGGTAATCGAACGACAAGGCCAGCTCACACTCGCCGGCGCGCAGAAGCGCCAGCGACTCAGGCGGCATGCCTTGAGCCAGGGACACCTCGATCGCCGGATGACGAGCCCTCATACGCGCCAGAGCCCTCGGCACCAGCGTCGCGTGCGCGCTCGGGAAGGCGACCATACGGATGTGCCCCCTGCTGAGGCCGACGATCGCGGCCAACTCCTTCTCGGCTGCCGCCAGCCGGGCGAGGATGCCATCGGCATGCTCGACCAGCACGCTGCCGGCCTCGGTGAGCTCGACGCCGCGGCCGAGCCGGGTGACCAGCGCGGTACCAGCCTCCTCCTCGAGTCGCCTGATGTGGTGACTGATGGTCGGCTGGCTGTAGTCGAGCGATCGCGCCGCATCTGAGAGCGAGCCCTGCCGCGCGACCTCCTGCAGCACTCGGAGACGGCGCAGGTCCAGCATGGCGGCGAAGCTATCAAGGAAGCCTTGATGACCTCTAGAAAATCGGAGTGGCGGTCAAGACTGGCTGTTCTTATGCTGCGGCCCTAGCCGCACCCGCGGCCGCGATGGGTCTGCGCACGCACCTGTCGCCAACTATCTGGGAGGTCGCTCTTGCGGGCCAAGTCCAGCATCGTCGGCCGTGTAGCTGACAGCTTTGCCGTGATCACCGTCGCGACGATCGGATTGGCCGCCTGCGGTGGCGGCACGAAGCCCTCGTCGAGCCCCAGGTCGGCCGGCGGCGGGAACAGCCAGGCGCCGAGCAGCTCGGTCAGCGCCGGCGGGCAGATCCCCAGGTATGGCGGAACGCTTGTGGTCGCGCTGCCGGGTGACCCGTTGCCCCTCAACCCCGCGATAACGCCGTCGGGGATAACACATCCCGTCACCGGCCAGATCTTCGACGGCCTGGTGCGCCTCTATGGCGACGACTTTCATCCCGAGCCGGACCTGGCCCGCAGCTGGGACGTCTCCAAGGACGGGCGCACCTACACGTTTCATCTCCAGCAGGGCGTGCTCTGGCACGATGGCAAGCCCTTCAGCTCGGCCGACGTCAAGTACACCTATGAGAACATCCTGCTCAAGCTCGGCGCGCGCACCCGGCAGCTGAGGCCCGTCATCCGGCGGATCGACACGCCCGACCAGAACACGGTCGTCTTCGGTCTCGCGTATCGATATTCCCCGTTTCTCAAGTGGCTCGACGAGGACAACGGTGCGATCCTGCCCGAGCACATCTACCAGGGGACGGATCCACTCACGAACCCGGCCAACGCCAAGCCCGTCGGGACCGGGCCGTTCATGTTCCAATCGGCGATCAAGGGCAACCGCATCACCCTGGTGCGCAACTCGCACTACTTCGAGCAGGGCAGGCCCTACCTCGACGGCATCGTCTTCCGGACGATCCCGCCGCCCCAGGCCGTTCAGGCCTTCCAGGCCGGGGAGGTTGGGCTGATGGCGTTCCCCACCCCCCCGGACCTCAAGGTGCTGAGAAGCCTGCCCGGGGTGACGGTCACCGAGAGCGGCAAGCAGGGCTTCGCCCGGGTGATCCGCATGATCCCCAACCTGCGCCGCAAGCCATTCACCGATCTGCGCGTCCGCCAGGCCATCGCCTACGCGATCGATCGGCCCTTCATCGCCAAGGCGGCTTACGGGGGGACGGTCACGCCGGCTACGGGGCCGATCTCGCACTACTTCAACCCCTGGTACACCAGCGATGTCATGAACTTCCCACATGACCCGGCCAAAGCCAAGGCGCTGCTTGACCAGGCTGGGCTCAAGCCGGGCAAGGACGGGACGCGCCTGAGCACCTCGCTGATCTTCGACCCCGCTTTCGCTCCCGTCGCCGCACTGCTCAAGCAGGAGCTCGGTCAGGTCGGGATCGCTCTGCAGCTCCAGCTGCTGGACTTCAACGCGTGGGTCAACAAGCTGTACATCCAGAAGGACTTCGACCTCGGCTACAGCCAGATCACCGACCCCGCCGATCCCGACATCGGCTCCCGTGGCCTCTACACCTGTAACAACATAGCCCCGGTCCCGTTCAGCAACGGCTCGAGCTACTGCAATCCGATGTTGGACAACCTCTACGCCCAAGCGGCGCGGGAGCCGAACATGGCCAAGCGGGTCGCCCTCTACGCGCAGATCCAGCGGATCCTCGTGCGCGACCAGGCGCAGTTCTTCCTCGTCGATGCCATCGGCCCCTGGGCGTGGAGCGCCAGGTACGGCGGATTCGACCAGGCCGGCTCGAAGTCCCCGTACTACTTCGGGGTGAGCGCATACTCCACGTCGGGCTCGGCCACCCCCCCTGGCGGGAAGTGAGGTCGGGGGGGCACCCAACGCCGCGACAGCGGCTACCTGGGCGACCGTCGCTCTGCGGGCGAGCGCCCCCGTGGGGGCTCGCTTCTCCGCTGCGGGCCGGCCACAAGCGCGTCTAGATGCTGCGGCACCTGGCCCGACGGGTGGCCGGAACCGTCGTCCTGCTCGTTCTCGTGGTGATCGTGACGTTCACGCTCGTCCACCTCGCCCCGGGCGACACCGCCCAGGCCCTCGCCGGACAGGGCGGGGGTGACCCTCAGCACCTTGCGACGCTGCGTCACGGCCTCGGGCTCGACAAGCCTCTGGTCGAGCAGATCGGCGTCTACCTGGGTGCGGTCCTCCAGGGGAATCTCGGATTCTCGGTGATCCAAGCCCAGCCGGTCCTCCACGTGATCCTCCAGCGGCTGCCGGCCACCCTGCTGCTGTTCGGCAGCTCGCTGGTCCTCGCCACCGTTGGCGGGGTGGTCCTGGGCGTCGTGGCCGCCGCGCGCAGGCGCACCCGCACGGACGCCGCCATCTCCGTCGCCTCGCTGACGGTGTCCTCGCTTCCGCTGTTCTGGGTCGGCCAGGTCCTCGTCGGGTTGCTGGCCATCCGCCTCGGCTGGCTGCCGACCGGCGGGCTGCGCTCCGCCGGCGCGCCGCTCGACGGCTTCGCGGCTGTGCTCGACGTGATCGCCCACCTCATCCTGCCGGCGGGCGTGCTCAGCCTGCTCATGCTGGGGCTCATCGTCCGCATCACCCGTTCCTCGATGATCGAGGTGCTCGCGGAGGACTACGTGCGCGCTGCGCGGGCGCGCGGCATCCCCGAGCGACGGCTGCTCTTCCGCCACGCCCTGCCCAACGCGCTGAGGCCGGTGGTGACCGTGGTCACCGCCGAGCTGGGCCTCGTCCTGACCGGGACGGTCCTAGTCGAGAACGTCTTTGCCTGGCCTGGGCTCGGGAGCCTGCTGCTCGACTCGGTGCTCAACCGCGACAACCTCACCCTGGTCGGTCTGCTGTTGTTCTCGGCCTTGCTGGTGGCGACGGGGAACCTCGTGGCCGATGTCGTCCACCTGGCCATCGATCCGCGAGTCCGCTGCCGGTGAGTTGCGGGGTGCGCCACCTCTGGCGCAGCCCACGCCTGGTGGCCGGGCTGCTGATGGTGGGCGCGGCGGGCGCCGCGGCGCTGGCGGGCGTGTTCGTGGCCGGGGACCCGTTCGTCCCCAGCCAAGCGATCCTGGTGGGGCCCTCTGGCCCCCACCCGC
>JAABUZ0100005757.1_pt1 | contig 15985 bp, 13 predicted proteins | sample 5562091 | NCBI WGS metagenome assembly JAABUZ01 (sample SAMN12813069, study PRJNA571459) | rock metagenome | isolation source: Antarctica rocks | place: Antarctica: Victoria Land, Linnaeus Terrace sud | collected 2015-12-21
ACTGGGGTGAGCCGGAGTTGGCCGACGGCCTCCCGGGCCGCGGCGCGCTCGGGGGCCAATTCCTCGAGCGTCGAGCTGACGAACACCCGCACGCGTTGATCGGGCGTGCGGATCGCCGTGGGCGTGGGTCCCAGCCCGGTCGCTCCCCCCGCCAGCGGCGGCGCGGTGTCCAGAGGGGTTCTACCCTCAAGGAAGCTGGTATTCAGGGGTCTGGGTTGATTGAGCGTCACCATGGTGTTGTCCTCCGTTCGTGTCGTGGGCGTGGCCCGCGCCATGCCGGCGGCGGGCTGTGTCGGCTCCCGCGCGGCTCAACGGTGCGCGCCACCCAGGGCCGCAACCGTGATCATGTGCGCTACCTCGGCCGGGTGCGAGACCGGCGAGGCATGGCCGGCCCCCCGCGCGGTGGTCGTGATGGCGCCCATGCGCGCGGCCATCGCGCGTTCGGCGTCGGGATTGATCATGCGGTCGTCCTCGGACACGAGGTACCACGACGGCAGCGTCCGCCAGGCCGCCCTGCCCAACGGCGCGCGAAAGGTCACCGCCGCGGCGGGCTTTTGCGTCACCGCCCGCGCCCTGGCCTCGGCTGGATCGACGTCCTGCATGAAGACCCGCGGATAGGCGGCCGGGTCGATACGCAGGAAGCCCGCACGATCGTCGGGGATGAGGCGCCCGTTGCCGGGCGCGGCGGGGAAGTCGGCAACGGACGTCACGACGGACTCTCCCTCGGCGGGCGCGAAGGCCGCGACGTAGACCAGGCTGATCACCTGCGGCACGTCGGCCCCCGCTGCGGTGATCACCGCGCCCCCATAGGAATGGCCCACCAGGACCGTGGGGCCGTCGTGCGCCGCCAGGACGCCGCGGGTGGCGGCGATGTCCGCGGCCAGGGAGGCCAGTTCGAGCTGCACGGCCCTGACGCGATGGCCCGCGGCCTGCAACAGGTGGATTACGCTGGTCTAGCTCGACTCATCGGCCCAGGCCCCATGCACGAGCACGATCGCCGGTTTCGCGTGCGCTTGCATCCTCCTCCTCCTTGTGGCGGCCGCGGCCGCGTTTGATATAACCCGCGCCTATCCGCCCGGCATGGCGCCGTCCATCAAACGCTGCACGAGCTGGCATGCCGGCCTCCTCGTTTGTCCGCTGATCATAGCGCGTCTCCTAAACATGTTGTACAGGCCGAAGCCCGCGTTGTTCACACGCACGTCGCGGCCACACCTCCTTCGATCGGAGGGGGCCCGCTCCTCCGGCGCGGGGCTATCCCAGCGGCGGACCGACGACCTCGATGCCGTAGTGGAGCGCCGCTGTCGCGAGATGCTCCAGTTGCGCGGGTGTGGGCGGCGGGGGCGGCGACGCCACGTCGCTCCCCGGCTGGCCCACCTCCGCCCAGAAGCGCTCGATGCCAGCGGGCACGCAGAGTACCAGCAACTTCCCCGGCGCCGTCCCCGCGTTGGTATACGTATGCGTCGTCCCGCGCGGCAGGGACACCGCGGTCCCCGGCGCTGCCCGCGTCGTCTGGCCGTCCGACTGGACCAGGAACTCGCCCTCCAGTACGTAGAAAAACTCGTCCTCGCGGCTGTGCGATGCAGCGGCGGGCCGCCGTGGGGCAGCGTCGCGTTGACCGTGAGCATGCAGGCGTCGGCCGTTGCTCGACCGGTGAGTTTGAACGCGACCAACTCGCTCCCAACCCAGGCTGTGTCTCCCGCATCGGGGGGGACGACCGTCGCTGCGCGCCCCGTCCCCGTTTCCCCCTTGTCGGCGGCGCCGTGCCCCGCGCTCATCTCCGCGTTCGTCGTGCGCATCAGTGGTCTCCTCCGAAGGTTTCTTTGTGAAAGGTCGTGACCTATCGTCAGCTTTGTCATCGGACGCTCGTTTCCGCCAACGTCCGGCTGTTCCCGGCGCGATGTCGGGTGTCAGGTCGTGGGTGCGATCCTCCTTTTCGTTTCGTCGCGTCTTGGCCGCTCGGTGGCCGTGAACGCCTCGCGCACCGACCCGCGGCTGACGAGAGGGCTCCACCGCGCTGGTGGCGCCCCTCCCTTCTTCCACTGTAGGAGATGGCGCGTGCCGTGTCAGTAGGGCTTGCCTCCCATTTGCACTTCCGGTCGCCTTCCCTTTGCGCTTCCGGTCGCCTCCCATCGCCGCCCGGGTCGGGACAGGGCGCGTCGATGAGCGCGCCCCGCCAGCCTCGGGCCGGTCTCCGTCATTCTCTGCCATGGCCGCGGCCGCACACGCCGGCCTTGGTACACTATGGGCGCCGGGGTGACGTCCCCGTGCGCCGCGCCGTGTCGCGCATCGCCCGCCGTGCCCAGGTAGACACGGTCGCCGCGTGCGGCGCGGCGCGGATGGCGCGAGTACCGGAGGTAGGCATGCCCTCCACCCGTTTCGACGATGGGCGCGACTATGGCTTCGCCGACCAGGCGCTGGCCCTGCGGCAGCGGACCGGCCTGACGCAACGCGAGCTGGGCGCCCTCCTCGGCGTGAGCGCGAAAGCTATCGGGGCGTGGGAGGCCGGCCTCTCCTATCCCGACGCCGCGCGCCTCGGGCCACTGATCGCCCTCTATCTGGAGCGCGCCGCGTTCGTGGCCGGGCGGGTGGAGGAGGAGGCCGCGGCGCTGCGGGAGAGCGCGCGCGCGCGCCGCGGCGCACGGCGCCCTTCGACCCGCGCTGGTTCGCGTCGCTGTGCGGCGAGGACGGCTGCGCCGTCCTCGCCGCGCCGCCTCTGCCCGCGGCTCCAGCCCTCCCGCCGCGGCGGTACGACTGGGGGGAGGCGCCGGTCGCGCCGGTGGTCCAGGGGCGCGCCGCGGAGCTGGCCACGCTAACGCGCTGGGTGCGCGAAGGGCGCTGCCGTGTGGCGCAGGTGCTCGGCGCGGGCGGCATCGGCGAGACCACTCTGGCCGATCGGGTGGCCCACGACCTCGCGCCGGAGTTCGCGGTGGTGTACTGGCGCAGCCTGCGCAACGCTCCTCCCGTCGAGGAGTGGCTGGCCGGAGCCATCGCCGCCCTCTCCGCGGAGCAGGCCGCTGTCCCCGAGGGGATCGACGCCCGGCTGGGGCTGCTGCTGGAACTGCTGCGCGCCCGGCGGGCGCTCCTGACGCTGGACAACCTGGAAACCGTCCTCGCGCCGGGCGCTCTGGAGGTGCGCTATCGGGCGGGCTACGAGGGCTACGGGACGGCGCTACAACGGCTGGCCGAGGGCGCGCACGCGGGCTGCCTGCTGCTGACCAGCCGCGAGCAGCCGCTGCAGGCGGACGACGCGGCGGTGCGCGCGCTGCATCTGGAGGGGCTGAGTGTGGACGCGAGCCAGGCGCTGCTAGGCAGCCGGGCGCTGGCGGGGGACGAGGTGGCGTGGCGGGTGCTGGTGGCGCGCTACGGGGGCAACCCGCTGGCGCTGCGCGTGGTGGGGGAGACCATCGGCGCGGTCTTCGGCGGCGACATCGCGGCTTTCCTGGCGCAGGAGACGGCCGTCTTCGGGGGCATCCGGCAGCTGCTCGACGAGCAGGTAACGCGCCTGTCCGCGCCGGAGCAAACGATCCTGACCGCGCTGGCCGTGGCGCGGGAGCCCGTGGGGTTCGCCGCGCTGGTGGCCGACCTGGGGCCGGGGGCGCCGCGCGGTGAGGCGGTGGAGGCGGTGGAGGCGCTGCGGCGACGTTCACTGCTGGAATGGGGCGCCGGCGGCACATTCACCGTCCAACCTGTGGTGCTCGAGTATGTCACGACGCGCCTGGTCGAGGCCGTCGCGCCCCCGGCGACACGGCCGCCGACGAACCTGCCCCCGGCCCGCACCAGCTTCGTCGGCCGCGCCGCGGACCTGGTAGCCCTGACGCAGGCGCTAGACCCTGTGACGGGCTCCGGCGCGCGCCTACTCACCTTGAGTGGGGTAGCCGGTTGCGGCAAGACGCGCCTAGCCCTAGCCGTAGCGGACAACGTGCGCGACGCCTATGCGGATGGGGTCTGGTTGGTCGAGTTGGCGCCCCTGCCGGCCACTGCGTCCACGGATCTCACGGCGGTGGCGGCGGCGACGTTGAGCGCCCTGGGCCTGCACGAGCAACCGGGTCAGGACTTGCCGGACACGCTGGTCGCGTACCTACAGGCTAGGCGGCTGCTGCTGATCCTGGACAACTGCGAGCATGTGGTGACGTCCTGCGCCGCCCTGGTCGCCCTGCTGTTGGACGCCTGTCCGGAGTTGCGGGTTCTGACCACGAGCCAACAGGCGCTGGGGATCGTGGACGAGACAGCGTGGCCGGTGGGCGCGCTCGCGACGCTACCCCCGGTGGACGGCGCGGCGACGCTGGAGATGCTACGCCTAGCGGGGCAGTCCGAGGCGGTGCGGCTGTTCGTGGAGCGCGCGCGGGCGAGGCGGACGTGGTGCGCGACCGGCATCTAGTGTGGTGCGCGGCGCTGGCCGAGCAGGCCGCGCCGGCCCTGCTGGGACCGGAGCAGGGGGTGTGGCTGACGCGGCTGAATCGTGAGCATGACAACCTGCGGGCAGCCCTGCGGTGGGCGCTGGATCGCGGCCTGAGCGCGCTTGGCCTGCGGCTGGCCGGAGGGCTCTTGAAGTACTGGCTGCGGGGCGGCCATCAGCGGGAGGGCCGGGGTTGGCTGGCGGTCTTGCTAGCGCTGGGCGCCGATGACGACGATGGCGCGGCCATGGCCGCGCGGGCGACCGCCCTCGAAGCGGCGGCGTGGTTAGCCGAAGATCAACACGATTTCGCGCGGGCGTCCGCGTTGTTCGCGCGGAGCGGCGCGCTGCGCCGCGCCATGGGACAGGAGGAACGCCCGGACGCGGCGCTGGTCAATGCCGCTCTGGAGGCCCGGGCCAGCGGGGATTATGCGCGCGCCACGACCCTGCTCGAGGAAAGCCTGGCCCAGCAGCGCAGGCTGGGGAACGGCGAGAGCGCCAGGAAGGGAACCTGGGACCCTTGCTCTCCTTCGCCTACCGCTATACCTTATTGGCATTGGCGCTGGTGCTGCGGGAGCAGGGCGACTATGCGCGGGCGATCGCGTTGTGCGAGGAGGGCTTGGCCCTGAGCCGGACGGTGGGGGACGCGGAAGGCCGCGCGATCGCGCTGCTGAGCCTGGCCGATGTGGCGCGCGATCAGGGCGATACGGGACGGGTGCGCGCCTATGGCGAGGAGAGCCGCGCCCTCTTCCGGGAGTTGGGCCATCCGTGGGCCATCGGTTTCGCGCTCAACAACCTGGCGCGGGCGGCGCGTCACATAGAGGACAGTGTGACCATCTTCCGCGGCCAGCAGGCGGGGCCGAGCCTGGCTGAGGTACTGATCACCCTGGGCCGCGTCCAGGGAGCGCAGGGGAAGGTGGCGAATGCCTGGGCGGACCTGACCGAGGCGCTCACGCTGGCCGGAGCCGCTGGTCCACGCATTGTCATGGCCGCCACGCTGGAAGAGCTTGCGATGCAGGCGATCTGGCAGGGACAGGCGCGGCACGGGGTCCGCCTCCTGGGCGCGGCGGTGACGCTGCGCCAAACCATGGGCACGCCGATCCCGCCGGCCGACCAGCCCGCGATTGAGGGCGCGCTGGCAACGGCGCGCCTCTCTGGATGACGCGACCTTTACTGACGCCTGGGCCACCGGGCAAACGCTGCCGGTGGAGCAACTCGTCGCCCAAGCGACGGCGGCGCCAGAAGACGGTGTGGTGGCGCCGGAGCGGGCGGACGGGGATTAAGGTGTGATGCGGTCCCTGTGTACCACCACAGAGGGGTAGATGGCGGAGAGGGTGGGATTCGAACCCACGAGACGGTTACCCGCCTACGGCATTTCCAGTGCCGCGCACTAGGCCAGCTATGCGACCTCTCCAGGTTGGCTGTCACGCCTTTACGCATCGCCGATAGCATCCTCTCAGCACTACGCCGCAAGGATCGGCAAGGGTTAGATCCATGCGGCGGGAGGGTGAGACGACGCTACCGACTCGTCGCTATCGGCCAATAGCTTTAACGCGGAGGGGGTGGGATTCGAACCCACGAGAGGCTTGCACCCCTAGCTGTTTTCGAGACAGCCGCACTCGGCCACTATGCGACCCCTCCAGACAATCGGCAGTATAGCAAGCCTGCCTCCTCCTCGCAATAACGCCAGGCCTCTTGGCCTCTTGCGCCATATCCTCTCGGCTCCGCTTGGGTATCACGACCACGAGTCCATTGGCATCGTTCGGGTACCATGGGGACGAATCCGATGTACGTATCATGTGTATCGCGCGATAGGACATAAGGGGGAGTGTCATGTCCTCTGGACAGCCTTCGCCACGTTCCTCAGTTGGCGCCTGCGCCGCTCAACCCGGACGCGTAGCGCGTCCGGGCCGGCCCCGCGCAAGAAGGATCGAGCCCCCCGCTATACCGCGCCGTGAGCGTGCATGACGCGGTAGAAGAGACCGGCCAGGATGGCGTAGCCGCGCGTGCTGGGGTGGAAACCGTCGCCCGAGATGTACTCGGCATGGCCGAGCAGGGCGCGCGACGAGCCGTAGAGGTCGACGAGGACGGCGTGGTGGCGCGCGGCGGCCGCGGCGATGGCGCCGTTGTAGCCGCGCACGATCTCATCGATTTGGTTGGGGTCGATCGACTGAAAATCCGGCACGAGGCGCAGGTCGGGGACGTTGCCGACGAAGACGCGCACGTGCGCGCGGTCCAGCGCCCCCAGGAGGCGGTCCATCTCGGCCCCGTAGTTGGATGGGGTGACGAACGCGTCGATGTCGTTGACGGCCAGCCATACCGTGGCGACCGTGGGGCGCATGGCGAGCGCCGGCGGCAACTCGCTCGTGAGCGCGCCGCCGAGGGTGGCGCCGGAGTGACCCAGGTTGATATAGCGTGTCCCGCGCGGGAAGCGCCGCGCCAATTGCGCCGTCCAGTTGTCGCGCGCGGGGTTCGTGGCCCCCAACCCCACCGTGTCCGAGGCCCCGAGGGCCGCGTACACAATCCGCGTCGGTCGGCTCGCCGCCGCCGTGCCTCTATAACCAAGGGCGCACGACGCGAGCAACACAGCTGTCGCGATGACGAGCCGAGAGAGAGAGAAAACGCGCATAGATGCTCCTAGATGCCGTGCTGTGCCGTGCCGTGCCGTGCCTGACGCTGGTGCGGGGAAGATGGTCGATGGGCGCCGGGGCTCCCGTCGTTACCGTATTACCGGCCAGGTAGGGCGTAGGCGGCGAGGTGGCCAGTCTCGTCCGAGATGTAGGCGTAGCCGTTGACGACGACCGGGCTCTCCCAGTGGATGCCGCCGATGTTGCCGCCAGCGGATCGGCTCACGCTTGTCCATAGGAGGCGTCCATTCGTCGCGTCGCGCGCCTCGAGCGCGCCGCCCGCGGTGAACACGATGCCGTTGACGACGACCGGCGAGGTCCCGGCGGACCCGTCGCTCCACGCCGGCACGAGGCGGCTCACGCCGCTCGCGCTGGTCTCCAGCCGCAAGGCGCGGACGTGGCTGCCGTCGCCCACGAAAACCCATGTGCCGCCGCCGGGCTGACGCCACATGGCTGGCTGCGAAAAGAGGACGGCGTCGGGCGCGGGCAGGTTCTGTAACTCGCCGCCCACCCCGCCCAGGCGCGCGCGGTTGACCAGGCGAATGATTCCATCCTTGCCGCCCTGGACCGCCATCAGCGGCGTGCGGCTGCGCGGCTCACGCGGCAGCAGGACGGGCGCGGTGCTCCCAAGGTCGGCGTCGGTGTCCTCGAGGCGCTGGTAGCTCGCGGGGGTGTAGGAGTCGACGATGCGCGCGCCATCGGCGCGTAGCGCGACGATGGAGTCGCCGTAGTCCGCGCCGCCGTGGTTGGCGTCGAAGGCGCCGTTCCCGGTCGCGACGTAGACCCACCCGTGCATCGAGGGGTCGGGGTCGACGACGACGCCAGCGCGCGCCCACATGCCGGACCGCTGCCGCGCGCACGCGTAGCGGCTCGACTTATCGTAACTCTTGTCGAGCAGGAGGTGGTCGATGTTGCCGCACAAGGTGTTGAACACGTGCGTCGCGCCATCGCTCAGGCGCAGCGCCACGACGTGGCCGTCGTAGGGTCCCTGGTCGCCGATGTAACCGGAAGTCGCGGCGTAGAGGTAGCCGTTGGCGATGTTGAGCGCCGACGCGTTCTTTTCGACGTCGGGCATCAACGTGATGCGCAGCGGGAAGCCGCGACCGGTTACCTCGGCGCCGGTCGCGGCGACGAGCTTATGGACGAGTCCATTCGTCGACGGGACGTAGACGTAACGGCCCGAGGGGTCGGCCACGGGGGTCGAGGTCGTGATCTTGCTCGCCTGGTCGTTGGGCGAGTTGGGGTACATCTTCGGGCCGGCCGTCTTGAAGGTCCAGACGGTGGCGCCGGTGCGGGCGTCGATGGCGTAGGTCGTGCCGTGTTTAGTGGTCTGAAAGAGGAGGGCGCGCGCCGCGCCGCGCGGCATCGCCACATGGGAGAGCAGGATCGGGGTCGAGTCGGCGGTTTCGCTCAACGCCGCGACCCAGCGTCGGCGCAGGCCCCCGACGTTGGCGAGAGTCAGCGTCCTGTCGCTAAGGCCGCCGCTGCGGGCGGCGTCGTGGTTGAAGACGGGCCAGTCGGCCGCGCGCGTCGGCGGGGGGGCGGTGTGCGTGCCCGCGTGGGCCGCGCCGGCCGCGACGGATGGGACGGCGGCGAGCGCCGCGGCCAGGGCCAGGGCAGGGATAGCGCGGTGGCGTGATCGTGGGAGTGGGATACGATACATGGGCAAAGAGTCCTCGGTGTCCCGCGCCTGAATATGACGCGCGGGTCGTAACTGAAGGCGCGCATGTCACGGATAGTGGCGCTACATATGGAGTGTGCCACACACGGCGCCTAGCGAGAAGCGCGCCCGGACGCGATACCTGGCGGAAAGCGCGCCCGGCGCTTACCGGTCTCCATCCCACGTCGAATTCCTCTCTTCCCACATCACTTCTTTTGTCTTTCGGCAGCCCGACTCTGGTGGGCGGGTACTATGGATGTGGGATAAGTAGCGAGAGGAGCGGAGGATGACGGGCGAGGGGTTTATGCGGGCGAGGGGCGGGGATCACGCCCCGGAGGGCGAGGCGCTATGGTTCATCTTCGCCGGGCATAGGATGCTGCTGCGCGAGGCGCTCGACGGCCCGGGCGTGCCGCGGGCCGCTTCGGTCGAGAGGTTGGGCGTCGAGCCGGTCGAGACCCTCTATATCGGGACCCTCGACGGCACGCCGTGCATGGCCGCGACACTCCCGAACGGAGGCATCCCCGCGGGCTTCGAGGGGCGCGACCTGCGCGCGCTCTACTCTCTCGTCCCCGAGGCCACATGGTCGGTCGCCGGATTGGCCGCGCAACTCCTCTATTGGGCCGACACGTCGCGCTTCTGCCCGCGCACAGGTGACCGTACGCGTCTAAAAGTGGGCGAGTGGGCGACCGAGTGCTCCGTCTGCGGGCTCACGCAGTACCCGCGCGTGAGCCCCTGCACGATCACCCTCATCTACGACGGCGACCGCGTCCTGTTGACGCGCCAGCCCAACTGGCCGGAGGGGCGCTTCGGGCTCGTGGCCGGCTTCGTCGAACCGGGCGAGACGCTCGAGCAGTGTGTCGCGCGCGAGACGCGCGAGGAGACGGGGATCGCTCTTGACGACATCCGTTATTTCGCCAGCCAGCCGTGGCCCTTCCCCCATCAACTCATGGTCGGGTTCACCGCGCGCTATGCCGGTGGGGAGATCGTGGTCGACCATAGCGAGCTCGAGGAGGCGACGTGGTTCCCGGTCGACGCGCTGCCGCTGCTGCCGCCCCCACTCTCGATCGCCCGCCGCATCATCGACGCTCACCTGGCGGCGTTCGATAAAACGAAAACGATGACATAGGGCGCCGCTGCCACGGAGGCTCGACCCTTCCATCCGCGCGAGGCGACTCTCCTTCCACGGGCCTTGATACACTGCCAGGGGCGCGCGCGTCGAGCGCGGGATGATAAGGCGCACGCGTGACGGGGAGGGGTTGATGGGAACGGGGATGGACCAGCGGGACCGACGCCCGATGCTGCTGACGCGCCGCCCCCGGACGACGGGAGGGCCGCTGCATGGGTTGGGCGCGGCGCTAAACCCGTTCGACCTCTTGCTGCTCGCGGCCCCGGTAGCGTTCGCGGCCGAGTGGCTGCATTGGGGAGCGGCCATCCTGTTCTTCGCCAGCGGCCTGGCTATCATGCCGCTAGCGCGCTTGATCGGCGTCGCGACCGAGGAACTGGCCGGTCGGCTCGGCTCCGCGGCGGGCGGCCTCCTCAACGCCACCTTCGGCAACGCCACCGAGTTGATCATCGCGGTGATCGCGCTGCGGGCCGGCCGCCCCGACTTGGTCAAGGCGTCGCTCATCGGCTCGGTGCTGGGCAACGTGCTTGTCGTCGTCGGCCTCGCCTTCCTCGTCGGCGGCTGGCGCCGTGAGCGCCAGCGCTTCGACGCGACGGCGGCCGGCGCGGCCGGCGCACAGCTCACCCTCGCCGCGAGCGCGCTGCTCGTCCCAACCGTCCTCGTCGCCACCTCACGGGTGCATCCCACGGAGTTAGAAGGCTTGAGCGTCGCGACCGCCCTGGTCCTGCTGCTTGGCTATGGGGCGGGCCTGGTCTTTTCCCTGCGCACGCACGCGCACCTCTACAACGAAGAGGAGGAGGAGACGTTGCACGGACCCGGGTGGGGCGTGCGCAACGCCGTCGTCGTGTTGCTGCTGGCAACCCTGGCCGTCGCCGTCCTGTCGGAGTGGCTGGTTGAGGGGGTGAAAGGCGTCACGGCCGGGCTCGGCTGGAGCGAAATCTTCGTGGGCGTGATACTGGTAGCGCTCATCGGCAACGCGGCCGAGCACGCCAGCGCCGTCACCGTAGCCAGGCGCGACCGCATGGACCTCGCGCTCTCGATCGCGCTCGGCAGCGCGGCGCAAATCGCCCTCTTCGTCGCGCCCGCCTTGGTCTTCATCGGCCTCGCGCTCGGCCGCCCGCTCACGCTTCTCTTCGACCCGTTCGAGGTCGTCGCCGTGGTCATCGCCGCCACGCTAGCCAACCAGGTCATCCGTGATGGGGAGAGCACCTGGCTCGAGGGCGTCCAACTCCTTGCCGTCTATCTCGTCCTGGCCATCGCCTTCTTCATCCACGCGTAGAGAGCGTAAGGGGCGTAAGCGTAAGGGGTGTAGAGGCCATCAACAATGGCTGACCCACACACCCAAACCACCTGGGCGCGGCGAGGGGCGGCGTGGTCACCGCGTGCCGTTGCGGTGACCGCGCTACCCGGCGCCGCTCAGCTCCAGGCGCCCGCGATCTGCCTGGTGGTGACGTTGAGGCGGTTGAAGACGTTGGCCGTGGCGATCGAGACGATCAGGGCCGCTGAACGAAACTATGTTGGGTGGCGCACGAGGGCGAGGAACTCGGCGCGGTGCGTGGGGTCGGTGTCGAGCGCGCCGATGAGCGAACTCGTGACGGTGCGGCTGCCCGGCTTCTGCACGCCGCGCATGACCATGCAGAGATGTTCGGCCTCGATCACGACGCCCACCCCGCGCGGACGCAGGGCCGTCGCGACGGCCTCGGCGACCTGGCGGGTCAGCCGCTCCTGCACCTGTAGCCGCCGCGCGTACATCTCCACGATGCGCGGCAGCTTGCTCAGGCCAAGCACGCGCTTGTCGGGCAGGTAGGCAACGTGCGCGACCCCGAAGAAGGGCAGCATGTGGTGCTCGCACAGAGAGTGGAAGGTGATGTCGCGCACGAGCACGAGTTCGTCATACTCCTCGGCGTAGAGGGCTTCGCCCACGACCTCCTGTACTGTTTGACGGTAGCCGGAGGTGAGGAAAGCCAGCGAGCGGGCTACGCGCGACGGGGTGTCGCGCAGGCCGTCGCGCGACGGATCCTCGCCGAGCGCCTCCAGCATGCCGCGCGCCAGCGCGGTCAGCCGCGCCTCGTCCGGCTCGTCCGTCGCGCCATCCTCGTGATCCCATTCCAGCGCCGTCGCGCCGTCACGCGCGGGTACCGTCTCGTCGAGGTCGCTCCACACACCCATACCAATGTCTCCAGTGTCTCCAGGATTCCTTGCCGCCCACCACGGATTTTTAGAGTAGTACGTACAGCATACATCCCCGACACAAGCGGGGGCCCAGTGTCCCCGTGGGGCGCATTTATATTAACATAATATTTTAAGATCGTGGATAACCCTCCGCGGCCTTTGACCCTCGGCCAGCCCCTCTAGTAGCATGGACACGTGCCATCTCCAGAATTCACCCACCTGCACTGCCATACGGAGTACTCGCTGCTCGACGGGCTGGCGCGCGTCGATCCGTTGATGGACGCCGCCCAGAAACAGGGCGCCACGAGCCTGGCCTTGACCGACCACGGCGTGATGTTCGGCGCGATCGAGTTCTACAAGGCAGCCAAGGACCGGGGCATCAAGCCGATCGTGGGCTGCGAAGTGTACGTCGCGCCCCGCGGCATGGCGTTGCGCGAGGGCAAGCAGGACGCCTCGGGCTACCACTTCGTGCTGTTGGCCGAGAATGAGAGGGGCTACCAGAACCTGCTCCACCTGACCAGCGAGGCGCAACTGCGCGGCTACTATTACAAGCCGCGCGTGGACCGGGAGCTGCTGGCCGCCCACTCCGATGGTCTCATCGCGCTCTCGGCCTGCCTGTCCTCCGAGGTGGCGCGGCACATCGTGCGCGAGGACCTCGAGGCGGCCGAGAAGGCGGCCAAGTGGTACGCCGAAGTCTTCGAGAACCGCTTCTATCTTGAAGTGCAGGACCACGGGCTGGCCGAGCAGCAGACGGTCAACCGGCACATCGTCGCCATGTCCAAGCGCCTGGGGCTCCCGCTCGTCGTCACCAACGACGTCCACTACATCGCCAAGGAGCATGCCAAGGCGCAGGAGGTGCTCCTGTGCGTCCAGACCGGCACGACGATGGACGACCCCAAGCGCATGAAGATGGACTCACACGAGTTCTACCTCAAGAGCGCGAAGGAGATGTGGGACAGGTTCGGCGGCGAGTTCCCCGAGGCGCTCAAGAACACGATGGCGATCGCCGAGCGCTGCAACCTGGGCCTCGAGTTCGGCCGCGTACAACTCCCCGAGATGCCGGTCCCCGAAGGGCACACGCAGCAGAGCTACCTGTCGGATGTCTGCCATACGCGCCTTAAAGAGCGGTACGGTGAGGTCACCGATAGGATACGCGCGCAACTCGACTACGAGCTTTCGGTCATCGAGAAGACCGGTTTCGCCGCCTACTTCTTGCTGCTCGAGGATATCATCGGCTTCGCACGGCGCGAGGGGATCATGGTTGGTCCGGGACGCGGATCGGCCGTCGGCTCGCTCGCCTCCTACTGCCTCGGCATTACAGATGTTGACCCCCTGCCCTGGGGGCTGTTATTCGAGCGATTCCTCAACCCAGATCGTCTTTCGATGCCCGATATCGATACAGATTTTGCCGACGACCGCCGCGACGAAGTCATCCGCTACATCACGCAGCGCTTCGGAGCCGACCGCGTGGCGCAGATCACGACCTTCGGAACGATGGCGGCCAAGGCGGCGATCAAAGACACCGGGCGCGCGCTTGGTATCCCCTACGGCGACGTCGACCGCCTGGCCAAGCTTATCCCGCCGATGCCGCTCAAGATCTCGATCAAGGAGAGCATCGGCGCTGTCCAGGAGTTGCGCGACCTGTATCAGGGCGATGAGTCGGTCAAAGCGCATCTCGATATGGCGATGGCGCTGGAGAGCGTCAAGCGCCACAACTCGATCCACGCCGCCGGCGTCGTCATCTCCCGCGACCCGCTGGCCAACGTCACACCGCTCATCCGTGTCGGCAAGGAGGGTGAGGAGGGGCAGGCCACGCAATACGAGGCCGGCACACTGGAGAAAGTCGGTCTGCTCAAGATGGATATCTTGGGCCTGACGACGCTGACCCTCATCCAGCGCACCCTCCGCAACGTCGAGCGGACGACGGGGCACATCATCGAGCCCGACGAAATCCCGCTCGACGACCCCTGCATCTACGAGTTGCTGACGACCGGCGAGACATCCGGCATCTTCCAGCTCGAGAGTGGGGGCATGCGCAAAATTCTGCGCGACATGAAGCCCGATCGCTTCACCGACATTATCGCGGCCGTCGCGTTGTACCGACCCGGACCAATGGGCTTCATTCCGCAATACATTGCCCGTAAGAACGGCTCCGAGCCGCTTGTCTACTGGCATCCCGATCTAGAGCCCATTCTAAAGGACACATACGGCATCATCGTTTACCAAGAGCAAGTTTTGCTCATTGCCGTCGAGTTTGCGGGCTTCACGTGGGGCGAGGCCGACAAGCTGCGCAAGGCCATGGGTAAGAAACTGCCCGAAGAGATGAAAAAGATACAAGCGGCATTCGAGGCGGGTTTTGCCAAGACGACAAAGTGGGTATATGGACGTGATGAGAACGGCGCGCCCGTGGCCCACGAAGAGCCAAAACCATCATACCACCTCGAGGTCGCGCGGACGGTTTGGCCGCCCATTGAGGTATGCGCTGGTTACGTTTTTAATAAAGCTCATGCAACAGCTTATGCGCAATTGGCATGTCAGACCGCATATCTGAAAGCAAAATATCCTGTCGAGTACATGGCGGCCTGCCTCTCGATCGAGACGGGTTCGCCCGATCGAATGGCCGTCGTGCTGGGCGAGTGCCGCCGGCTCGGCATCGACCTCCTGCCGCCCAACATCAACCACAGCGACCTCGACTTCACCGTCGAGGACGGCAGCGTGCGCTACGCCCTGCAGGCCGTCAAGAACGTGGGGACTAACGCGATCCGCTGCATCGTGCAAGCGCGCGAGAAGGAAGGACCGTTCCGCGACCTCGACGACTTCTGCCGCCGCGTCGATTGGAAGGCGCTCAACAAGCGCGCCCTCGAGAGCCTCATCAAGGCGGGGGCGCTGGACGACCTGGGCGACCGCCCGATCCTGCTCGGCAACCTCGACCGCATTTGTAGCCACGGGCAGCGCGCCGAGCGCGCCGCCCAGTCGGGGCAGGTCTCGTTGTTCGCGGCTATGGGCGCCGCCGAGGAGATGAACCTGCCGCCGCTCCTCCTCTCCGCCGTCCCCGAGGTCCCGCACAAGAAGATGCTGGCGTGGGAGAAGGAGATGCTCGGCTTCTATGTCTCCGAGCACCCGCTCGCGGCGTACCTCGACCAGGCGCGTCACCTCGGAACGGTGACGATCAACTCCCTGACCACCGGGATGGCGGGTCAGCGCGTCAAAGTCGGCGCGCAGATCGCTACGATGCGGCAGATCGTGACCAAGAAGAGTGAGACGATGGTCGCGCTGGAGTTGGAGGACCTCGAGGGCACGATCGAGGCGGTGGCTTTCCCCCGCACCTATCAGCGCTTCCGCGAGTTGTGGGAGGAGGACGCCATCCTCCTGATCGACGGGACCGTCGACGTGCGCAACGACCGCCTGCAGCTCGTCGTCGAGACGGCGGCGGTGTTCGAGACCAAAGTGAGTACCGGCGCCGGCCGCTTCAGCGTCTTCGTGCCGCGCATGGGCGACGGCGAGCGCGACCTGGCGCGCGTGCAGCAGGCGTACATGCTGCTGCACGCATTCCCTGGCGACGACCGCGTCGAGTTGCTGACAGAGAGCAATGGTTGTCGCGTTCCCATCCAGCTGCCCGACGACACGGTCTGCTGTTGTCCCGAACTGGTAGACTCTCTGCGCGCCCTCCTGGGGGACGACGCGGTCGAGGTGACCACGGCCCCGCCACCCCCGGAGCCGCCACCCGTGGCCGAGGCGCCGATGATCGCCTTCGACGACCCCTTCACGGTGATCGACGACGAGGACTACGTAGACGCGGGATAGACGCGGGATAACAGCCGGGTCGTGACTACTCCCACGGGTAAAGCCCGTGGGCTGCTACGGTCTTGCACCGAGACTCTGTAGCCCCAGAGTCACTATGTTGCTGGCCGCGTTGTGATCCCGCCCGATCTCTCGTCCGCAGCACGGGCAGCGATACACGCGGTCGGCCAGCGTCAGCTTCTGACGATGACCGCAGCGCGAGCAGTCTT
>JAABUZ0100005760.1_pt1 | contig 15982 bp, 16 predicted proteins | sample 5562091 | NCBI WGS metagenome assembly JAABUZ01 (sample SAMN12813069, study PRJNA571459) | rock metagenome | isolation source: Antarctica rocks | place: Antarctica: Victoria Land, Linnaeus Terrace sud | collected 2015-12-21
GTTAGCGCATGGAACGTGGATCGGAACGCGGCAGGGAAAGGGGTAAACTGGCGTTTCACAACGGACGATGCCCGGATCAAACTCAAGCATCTCTATCCATCTATTGAGCTTTGACAGGCCACTAGTGCATACGGAGGCCGCCGTCTACGACGAGGGTTTGGCCCGTGATGAAGCGGGAGTCGTCGGAGGCGAGAAAGAGGGCGACGCGGGCAACATCGTCCACCACCCCAGTGCGCTTCAGCGCGGCAAGAGGCGCGAACCGGGCACGGACGTACTCCGGCAGCGGCCCAACCTTGGAATGGATAAACCCGGGGACGATTACATTGACGCGGATGCTATGCGGGCCGAGTTCCATCGCCAGTCGCTGGCTCGCGCGCCATAACGCCGCCTTCGCGCCTGCATACGCTGTGCCGACGAAATAGCCGGGGTCGGCGTCTTTCGCGACACCGGAGGCAAGGTTGATGATTGTCCCACCCTCCTGCGCGACCATCTGCCGTGCGGCAACCTGTGCGAGAAAGAACGGCCCCTTGAAATCGGTCGCCAGTATTCGGTCGAAACCCTCTTCAGTGACATGGAAAAGTGCGGTCGTATCGAAAGTACCCGCGTTGTTGACGAGGATATCGAGTCGCCCAAACCGCGCAACCGTTGCGGCGACGAGGTGCTGGCCCTGCGCGACGATGCTGACATCCGCCTGTATAGTCTCGGCATGGCATCCGAGGGCGCGAATCTCACTCGCGGTTTGTTCCGCGCCCGTCACCGAATTGCGGTAGTTGACGGCGATGTCCGCGCCTTCCCGCGCGAAGGCGAGTGCAATTGCCCGACCGATTCCCCGGCCCGCGCCAGTGATCAACGCAACTTTGCCTGCTAGTTTGCCTATCGCCTGTTGCTCGCCCACACCATTTCCCCTCGCCACGCGATCTCAATAGGATTTTCGCCAGTGTATCGCATGGCGCGACGAATGTAGTATACTGCCAGCATATAGGACTACTTCAGAGTCATGGTGTTACGTTCCCGTTCTCTTTTGGCGTTCGGGATGTTGGTAATTGCAGAAGTGCGAATCTCAGCACGATTGCATTAAATTCCAGGAGGATGGCGTGCGACTTCGGACGGTGTATGGAGCCCTTTTATTACTCCCTCTATTGCTTCTCGCGTTTGGCCCGGCGGTTTTCTCCTCTACGCATACCGTGGCGGCGGTTGATCTACCCGCGTCGTGCGCCACGCAGACGCAGAAGTGCGTCAAGGGTATGTTGTTCGCCTATTGGGCGGAGCACGGCGGCGTGGATCGCTGGGGCTACCCGATCACTGACGAGTTTGACGAAGCGAGCGTGGACGGCGTAACCCACCGCGTCCAGTATTTCGAGCGCGGTCGGCTGGAATACCACCAGGAGTTCATCAATACGTCCTCCGTCATCCTGCCGGGACTGATTGGGCAGGAGCAGTTCGCCCTCCGTTATCCCGGCGGTCGCCCTGCCAACGCGGCGGGCGATCAATGCTTCGCGGAGACAGCTCGCTGTATCAACGGCGGATTCAGGAATTACTGGCAGCAGAACGGTGGTGCGATCCAGTTCGGCTTGCCGATCTCGGACGAATTCAAGGAGCCGAATGGCGCGCAAATGGCTCAGGTTCAGTACTTCGAGCGGGCGCGCTTCGAGTACCACCCCGAGACCACCGGGACAAAGAGTGAGGTGATGCTCAGCCTCATCGGCAACGATGCCTTCGCCACAAAGTACCCGAACGGTCAGCCGCCAGCCGCGACCGGCGTCGCGATCAATGTCTGGGCAAACACCCAGGCAGGTATGCCCTATCCCGCCCCGGTTGCCAATCTCGCGGCGCGCGTCTACGTGCCGGATGAACTGGCGGGCAACCTTACCGTTATTGATCCGTCCACCTTCCAGATCATTGATCGCTACCCGACCGGGCGGACCTCGCATCACGTCAGCCCATCGCCAGATTTCGCACATCTCTACGTGGAGAACATGGGCTCCAGCACCCTCTCAGAGATTGACACACAGACGGGCAAACTGACCCGCACTATCGGCACCGCCGTCCCCTACAACCTTTACTTCACCACGGACGGCACGAAGGCGGTCGTCGCCGCCGAGCCGCAGAATAGTCTCGACTTCTACGATCCGCATTCGTGGGGACTGATCCAGCGCGTGCGTATCCCCTGCTCCGGCGTCGATCATATGGATATGTCTGCTGATGGCCGCTACCTGATCGTCGGCTGCGAGTATGATGGGCAGGTCTACAAGGTGGACACCATCGCGATGCGCATTGTCAGCTCGGTGCGCGTCGGTGGGCAACCGATTGATGTTAAGGTTGCACCGGACGGCGCGCTCTTCTACGTCGCGAACCAGTCCCGCAACGGCGTCTCGATCATTGACCCGATCACGATGCACGAAGTCGGCTTCATTCCTACCGGCGCAGGCGCGCACGGCTTTGTCGTCAGCCGGGACACGAATTACCTCTACGTCGCGAACCGCGTTGCGGGGACGATCTCCGTGATCGAGTTCGCGACGCAGAACATCGTCAATACCTGGAACATCGGCGGTAGCCCGGACATGCTGCAAGTCTCACCGGACGGCTCGCAACTCTGGGCCTCCGGTCGCTTCAACGGCGATGTCTATGTCGTGGATACGCGCAACGGCCAGTTAATGCAGCGTATTCACACTGGCATCGCCCCCCACGGTCTCACCTACTTCCCCCAGCCCGGCATCATCAGCATCGGTCACAACGGCGTCTATCGCTGATGCAGCAATGATTCGTACGGGCGGTTCGTGAACCGCCCGTACGAATCATTGCTGCATCTCCGGGGTGAACGGCGGTCTGCGATCTATCCGGCAAGGATTTCCGATAACAGGCGGAAATCTATATTGCCGCCGGAGACGACGCAGACGATCTTGCCGCCGCCTGCTTTGCCGGAGAGGGCGACGGCGACGGGGCAGGCGCCCGCGCCCTCAGCGATCACGCGGTTGCGCTCGGCGAGGAAGCGGACGGCACCCTTCAGTTCATCTTCCGTCGCGGTGAATGCACCGTCGAGGAGGGCGGAGGCGCGCTCCCACATCGTCGCGAAGACGAGTTTGCCCGCGATACCGTCCGCAAAGGACGGGGCATAGGCGATCTCCACCGGCTTGCCCGCGCCGAAGGCCGGGGTGAGCGGAGCCGCGTTCGCCGCCTCGGTCGCGTAGATTTTTGTCTGCGGACGCAAGGCCCGGAGCGCTGTCGCGATACCGCAGGCCAAGCCGCCACCCCCGAACGGGATGAGCACGGTATCCACATCGGGCAGGTCTTCGAGGATTTCCAGGCCAATCGTGCCGTTACCTGCCATCACGCGCTCATCGTCGAAGGCGTGGATGAAGGTCGCGTCAATACCGGGGTACGCGCGCGTCGAAAACGTCTGCCACCACGTATCGAATGGGACGAGAATCACTTCGCCACCCATCCTTTTTACCGCCGCGACTTTCGTTTCCGGCGCGGTATCGGGCATAACAACCCAACAGGGAATACCAAGCCGCTGCGCCCCGAAGGCGACGCCCTGCGCCATATTCCCCGCGCTCGCCGTCAGCACCCCGCGCGACAATTCCTCCATTGGCAAGGCGCGCATCGCGTTATGCGCGCCACGCAGTTTGAAGGAACCAATCGGCTGCAAGTTCTCCAGTTTCAGGTAGATCTCTGCGGGCGTGTCCGGCAACCGCAACCGCACGAGCGGCGTCCGCACCGCGACTTCCGCGACAATTGGCCGCGCCGCCCAGATATCCGCAATCGTCACCATCGCCTGCTCCCCTGTCCTGGCGGTTCCGGATTAATTGATAGCATCCTCACTCTATAGGTGCGGGAGGAGTGCCCCATTCGTCGGGAATCACGGCGTCGTATTCCGCATCACGGTGGGGGGCGCGTCGTGGATCAGCCCTCTCGTTTCGCTCTCCGGTCGCGACTCCCTCGGACCCGGCGCTTCCTTGCGTGGCTCTCGCATAGCCGTCGTCATTGCTTCGCTCTCCGGTCGTGGCTCTTGCGGACCTGCCGCCTCTGCCGCATGGGCGAGGCGTCGCTGGGCGCGCACCTCTTTATCCGCTTCTTCGTCGCCTTCGATCCACGTTGCGAAGAGATGCGTCGTCCCCCGTCGTACCGTGATGCTGACCTCGAACTCGTGGCCCTCATCGCACCAGCACTGGATGCAGATGTCCGGGAAATCACGGTCAATCGCTCCACGCGGGATCAGCGGATACTCCCGACTCCGGTGGAGACCAGACCCGAGATGCACGTTCGATCCATCGTTCGTTCCCACCCCACGCGCCCGACACACGGGGCAGGGGAGGACTGCCTCCCGCGCGGTCACCTCCACACGGAGCGTCCGCCCGTTGTTCTCTGGTCCCTTCCTGCTTACTGCGACCATGCTTTCCTCTCCTCCGATGCGATTGCGCTGAATACGGCGCACCAACAACATTATGTCGAGTCCCAGGGACGGATGATAGTCAAATGTCGGAAGAAATGCAAACAGATGCCGGGTATATGATGGTTTCGCGTGGTCGTGTCCGGCTTTCGCCCCGCTGTACTGATGACCGACAAATGGTGATTGTCGTTTATTCATTGACGCTCTTCGTAGCATGCTGATACGATGCCCGCGTCAGCATTGATCATGATCGAACCGTCGTGTATCATCGTGGGGACATGTCCACATGGGAGAATATATCGTCCGCCGCGTGGCGAGCATGATCCCGGTTCTGCTCATCGCCAGCGTGATCTCGTTCGGCCTCCTCTATATCCTTCCCGGTGATCCCGCCGTCGCTGTCCTCGGCGACAATGCCGGGAACCAGGCAACGTACCAGGCTCTCCGGCACGACTTCGGACTCGACGAACCGATCTATGTCCAATACGGGAAATGGCTTGGTCGCGTCGCGTATGGCAATCTGGGCACGTCCATCCGCACCAATGAGCCAGTCACGACTATCCTGCTCCGGCGGCTGCCCGTCAGCCTCTATGTTGGCTTCGCCGGCCTGCTGATCGGCATCGCGATCGGCCTCACGGCGGCGATTGTCTCCGCACTCCGACCGGGCAGCAGGCTCGACATCAGCGCGTCGGTCTTTGCATTGGGCGGGGTCGCCCTGCCGAGTTTCTGGCAGGCGCTGATCTTCGTCTATGTCTTCGCGGTGCTGCTCCATTGGCTGCCACCGAGCGGCTATACCTCGCCCTTCACGAACCTGTCGCTGAGTCTGAAGATGCTTGCGCTCCCCGCGATCGTGCTCGGCACGCATTCGGCGGCAGTGATAATGCGGCAGGGGCGCTCCGCGCTGCTCGAAGTGCTCGGGCAGGACTATATCGCAACGGCGCGCGCCAAGGGATTGCGGGAACGGCACGTCATCATCCGGCACGCGCTGAAGAACGCCCTCATTCCCATCGTCACGATCATCGGCTTGCAGATCGGTCAACTCGTCTCCGGCGCGGCGATTGTCGAGACGGTCTTCGCGATTCCCGGCGCCGGGCGGGCGGCGGTGGACGCCATCGCGAACCGCGATTATCCCCTGCTCCAAGGGGCAGTGCTGATGCTGGCGTTCGCCGTGATGATCGCCAACCTCATTACCGATTTGACGTACGGCTACCTCGACCCACGGATTCGGTACCAATGAGCAGCGAGAAGATGCGTCTCCCGCCGCGCGCCGGTCTCGCGGCCACGGTTCTGCCTACTACGGCACTCGGAGTCGGGCGCGGTCAGGCGCGATGGCGCACATTCCGGCGCGTCCTCGACGCACGCCTCGCTGGGGCAGGACTGGCGATCCTGGCGATCGTCGTCTTCTGCGCGCTCTTTGCCCCCCTGATCGCGCCATACGACCCGACTGACCAGGATTACGTCGCGCTTCTCAATGCACCCACCGCCCAACATTTGCTCGGCACGGACGATCTCGGGCGCGATGTGCTCTCGCGCATTATCTTTGGCTCGCGCATCTCCCTCGAAGTTGGCATCATCGCAGTCGGGATCGCTCTCAGCCTCGGCGTCACGCTCGGGTTGCTCGCCGGGTTCATCGGCGGCGCGGCGGATAACGTCATCATGCGGTTCGTGGACGCGGTGCAGGCGTTTCCCGCCCTGATACTCGCGCTTGCGATCACGGCGGCGCTTGGCCCCGGTATCGGCAACGCGATGATCGCCATCGGCTTCGTCTCCATGACGACGATTGCCCGTCTGACGCGCGGGCAAACGCTCTCCGAGCGCGAGCGGGAGTACGTCGCGGCGGCGCGCGTGGTCGGCGTCTCACCGATCACGATCATGGCCCGCCATATCTGGCCGAACGTCACCGCGCCGATCATCGTGCAGGCGACCTTGATGGTCGCCACCGCCATTGTCACGGAGGCGTCGCTCTCATTCCTCGGTGTCGGCGTCGTGCCACCAACGCCAAGTTGGGGAGCGATGCTGCGGTCAGGTTCGCTCTATCTCGAAACCGCGCCATGGCTTGCATTCGCGCCGGGGATCGCGATTTTCATCACGGTTCTCGCATTCAACTTCGTCGGCGATGGCGTTCGACAGGCGCTCGATCCCCGGCTAAAGCACCGGGGAGGCCGCTGACGATGTGGCGGCCGGAAAGGAAGGAATGATGAGTACGGGAGTACGGGTCTCGCGACGTGCCACGCTGGTCGGAATCGGCGGCATCGCGGCGACGAGCATTCTGGCGGCGTGCGGCGGGTCGAATGCCGCGACACCCACGACGGCAGGGAAAGCGCCGACGACAGCGGCAATCGTCCCTCAGATCGTCACACCCGCCGTTGTCGCCGCTACAACAACGAGCGCATCGGCGGCAGCGCCGACTGTGGCGGCACCATCAGCAGTGTCGGCGGCGAACCCGACGACACCGAGCGCGGCGGTGAAGCGCGGCGGGCAACTGCGCATCATGCAGATCAATGATTTCGTCTCGATGGACCCGATCTTCGCCAGCGGCCCGACGGTGAGCGCCTGTTACGACTGGCTCCTGGCGTGGCGACCGAACGCGCAGGGCCAGTTCGGCGTTCAGCCGCTGCTCGCGAAGTCATGGGATATTTCCGGCAACACAATCGTCTTTAAGCTCCAGGAGAATGTGAAGTTCCACGATGGATCGCCGCTCGACGCGGACGCGATTGTCTGGAATCTCAAGCGGATGGTGCAGAACCCCAAGAGTTTTGCTCTCAACTACCTGCCCGCCGTGGACACGAAAAACCCCGCGCAGACGATCAATCCAACCACCGTCCAACTCAATCTCACCCGGCCAAGCGACGCGATCCTTAGTTCGCTCAGCGATGCGATTGTCAACACGGCGATTGTCTCGAAAAAAGCCGCCGATGATCATGGGGAGGACTGGCTGAAAACGAACGCTGTGGGCACCGGCCCCTTCACGTTCGTCAGCTTCGCTTCCGGCGATAAACTGGTCGTGACAAAGAACACGTCCTATTGGCAGATGGGTGCGGACGGCAAGCCACTTCCCTATGCGGACGGCGCAACGTATCGGGTAATTATCGAGGCGACGACACAGTTTAACGAAATGCGTGCCGGGACTGCGGACTTTATGCAGAATGTACCGGGGCGCAACGTTGCGGCGGCGAAGCAGATCGCTACCACACGCTACATTGAGTCCCCCTACGTCGGCTCCAAACGGCAGTTCTTTTTCAACGCGATCAAGCCGCCGTTCAAGGACAATCTGAAACTGCGCCAGGCAATCGAGCATGCGATTGACCGCGATGCGATGGCGAAGGCGCTCGGTCAGGGAATCGGTATCCCTCTCCCCTACGAGTTCGTACCGGGCGCGATCGGGTACGATAACACTGTGCCGTCCTACGAATTCGATCTCGATAAGGCGAAGGCGCTCATCAAGGAGGCCGGGGTGACAGCGCCGCTTCCCGTACGACTGACGGCGCACAACCGCGAGGTGGACCAGCAACAGGCGCAACTGATCCAGGCAATGCTCGACAAGATCGGCGTGAAAATTACCCTCGATATCGTCGAGCGCGTCGCCTGGGGCGAGAAGGTGCGCATCAACAACGATTTCGAGATGGCGACCCGCCTCAGTGGCGTCGCCGTGGACCCGACGAACGACCTCCTCGTCACCTGGGCAGAGGGTGGCAACTCCGCCTACAGTCGCGCGAAGGTGCCCGGCCTCCTCGATACCCTCAATCAGGCCGACGCCTCGTACGACGACAAAGTGCGGCAACAGGTGTTCGTCAAAGCGCAAAATCTGATGTACGAATCGTCCTGGTTCGGCTACATGTGGTTCGAGTTAGGCAATTTCCTAGTGGACAAGCGCATCCAGGGCTTCCCCAGTGTCTGGGGATCGCTCCGCGAGGCGGAGTGGTGGATCAGCCAGTAGTGGGGTAGCGCAGGCTTCAGCCAGCAAAATGGCGGGGCGGGACGCAGGCTGAAGCCTACGCCACCATCAGTGGGTACACGATATTCATGAAAGGACCGTGCGCATGAAGATCACCGGCATCACCACCGAAGAGTATCGCTGGCCGCGTCACAAGCCGATCTCGAACGGCTTGCATACCTACACGCACTCCGGTCTCGACCTCGTCAAGATCGAGACGGACGAGGGGATCACCGGCATCGGCCTCGGTGGGGGCGGCTTGATCGGTAAGGCGACGATTGCCCAACTCACACCGCAGTTGATCGGCGAGGACCCGATTGATGTCGAACGCCTCTGGCATACGATGTGGATTCCCAAACTGATCGGTCGTCGTGGCCTCACGACCCGCGCAATCAGCGCGATTGACATCGGCCTGTGGGACATCCGAGGGAAAGTGGCGGGCTTGCCGCTCTACAAACTGCTCGGCGGCTTCCGCGACCGCGTGCCGACCTATATCGCGGGCGGCTACTACGAGGAAGGCAAGGGTCTCAAAGAACTCCAGCAGGAGATGTACGACAACATCACCATGGGCGCCAAGGCGATCAAGATGAAAGTCGGCGCGGTTTCGCTGCGCGAGGATGCGGAGCGCGTCAAGGCCGTGCGCGAGGCAATCGGGCCGGATGTCAAACTGCTCGTGGACGCTAACTGCGCCTATCGCTACTACCAGGCAATCCAGTTCGCCAAGCGGATCGAGGAGTACGACATCTACTGGTTCGAGGAACCTGTACAGCCCGACGATTACGAAGGGCATCGCAAACTCGCGGAAGCGACGAGCATCCCGATCGCCACGGGCGAGAACGAGTACACGCGTTACGGCTTCCGCGACCTGATCGCGCACAACGCGGCGGCGATCCTCAACGCGGACGCTAAAGTGCTCGGTGGCGTGACGGAGTTTATGAAGGTTGTCGCGCTCGCGCAGGCCAACGATCTCGACATCGCGCCGCACGGCTCGCAGGACATTCACGTCCATCTCGTCGCCGCCATCGCGAACGGCCTGATCCTGGAGTTCTACCGCGATAGCGTGGACCCGATGTGGGGCAAGACGTATCATCACACCCTCCGTCTGAACGACGATGGCACCGTCAGCCCGCCCAATGTCCCCGGTATCGGCGCGGACCCGAATTACGAGGCATTGGCGCCGCATCGCGTGGGGTAGGGAAAACCTCACCCCTGGCCCCTCTCCATTGCTTGTCAGCAATAGAGAGGAGAGGGGACGTGATGGGATGGGAGTGCCGTGACATTCTTCCAACGCCCGATACACTCCGGATTTCTCCTCCTCTCCTTTGCTCAGGCAAAGGAGAGGAGGCCGGGGGGTGAGGTTTTTCCCCAATGTCGCCAGCACGTCCGCCTTTAGCGCGCTGAATGTTGGATCGGCGACGAGATCGGCGTGCGTGCGTGGGCGGAGGAGGGGCACAGCGATCTCCGTGCGGACATGGCCGGGGCGGGGTGTCATCACGACGACGCAATCGGCGAGGAACACCGCCTCGTCCACATCGTGTGTGATAAACAGCAACCGTCTGCCCCTCCGCCGCCCAGGCACCGAGCAGCCATTCCTGCAATGCGGCGCGTGTCAGGGCGTCGAGCGCGCCGAACGGCTCATCGAGCAGGAGGACATCCCGCTCCATCAGCACCGTGCGCAGGAGCGCGGCGCGCTGCCGCATGCCGCCGGAGAGTGCGGTGGGGTAGACATCCGCGAACCCTTCGAGGCCGAAGAGCGGCAGCCGCTTCCGTGCATGCGCGCGCCGCCTGCATGTCGCAACGCCGTGCCAATTCCGGGCCGAGCGTGACATTTTGCAGCACTGTCCGCCACGGCAGTAACAGGTCGCGCTGCGGCATGTACCCGACCTGCCCCGGCGTGCCAATTACCGGCTGACCATGCACGGTGACGCTGCCAGAGATGGGGGTAATCAGGCCCGCGAGAAGGCCAAAGAGGGCGCTTTTGCCGCACCCCGATGGGCCGATCACCGTCATGAACATGCCCGGCCGCACAGTCAGCGAGAGTCCGTGCAGGGCGGTCACGGGCGGAACATCTCGACGCGCGGTGAGAAAGGTGACGGTAACGTCGGTCAGTGCGACGGCAGGGGTGGCCATCACACGGCAGTATTCGCCGTCAAATTGGCCGCCTGCGCGACACCGAGCGCGGCGCCGAGGATGGTGCGGGCAGCAGGGAGTCGTTCAGGCACGAGGGCGTAGCGATCCCGCCCCTCCTGCGCGATCAATCCTGCGCCGATCAGTTCACGCAAGTGATGGTATAACTGGCCCGTCGTGTTCAGTCCCGCTGCTTTCATCAATTCGCTGCTCGTCGCGGGATGCTCCAGCACGGCGCGATAAAGGGCGAGGCGAGGCATGCTCGCCAGCGCCGCAAGGACGCGCACGCTGCCATCGAGCGGCACGGCAAAGATCGCGTTGCCGTCCGGCCCCGCTGCGCCATCCGTCCCAATCGCGCGCTCCCCAAAAACCTGCCCTTCAAGTCGCGCGATCCGCTCCTGCAATTGCGCCAGGGCACTCCCCAGTTCGCCCGCAGCGACACCCCCATCACGCCCTTCGCGCTCGCGTTTTCGCGCCATGGTTCACCCTCCTGCTCGCAGTATTCCGCCGTGTCCCTCATATCCTACCGCATTCCGTCGCTACGTAGAAGCCACACAGAACCCATGCAGTTGACACACGATGATTGATGATATAACGTCTCGACAAGGAAATTTTGAGACGTTATATCGGTAATTCTTGACGGGAGCGCACGATGGAACAAGGTGCCATGCAGCATCAGATTACCCGGCGCACGATCTTGCAAGGAATTGCTGGAGTGATCGGCGCCGCGCTGCTCGCGGCGTGTGGTAGCAAGAGCAACGGCGGCACAATCGTGCCATCAAACGCGCCCATTGCCACCATCTCACCCAGTAAACAGGTCGCAGTTGCGGCAACGACGACGCAGATGCAGGACTTTGTGAAGAACGTCGGCGGCAATCGCGTCGCCGTCACGGGCATCCTCAAGCCGAATGTGGACCCACACGATTACGAACCGGCGGTCGAGGACGCGAATGCCATTGCGAAGGCGGACATCGTCTTTGTGCATGGTATCGGTCTCGATAGTTGGATGGACAAGACTGTCAAGGGTGCGAGCGTCAAAGCCCCGGTCATCATAGCCACTGACGGCATCACACTCCTGAAAGGCGACGCGAACGAGCCAGAGGGCGATCCGCATCTCTGGTTCGATCCGACACTTGTACAGACGATAGTGGCAAACATCGCGAATGGACTGGCGAAGGTTGACCCGACGAATGCGAGCGCGTATCAGATGAACGCCAAAGCCTACACCGACCAACTAACGCAACTGGATGGCCAACTGAAGAGCATCTTTACCCCGGTGCCGAAGGAGCAGCGCAAACTCGTCACGAATCACGATGCCTTCCGCTATCTTGCCAACCGGTACGACCTGACTATCATCGGCGCAGTGATTCCCAGCCTTTCCGATACCGCCGAGCCTTCCGCGAAACAGGTCAACACCCTGATTGACACAATCAAGAAGGAAAACGTGCGGGCAATCTTCGCCGAATCGTCCGCGAATCCGAAGGTGGCGCGGCAGGTGGCGCAAGAAACGGGCATCACGATTATTGATACATTATATGGTGATACGCTCGGTGAGCCGGGGAGTGCGGGCGATACCTACCTTAAGATGATGGTGTACGACGCGACGACTATCGCCCACGCAATCATGTAAGGACTGGTATGCACGAATCCACGGCGGCCGTGATAGATATTCGCGATGTCAGCGTCGCGTATCACCGCACGACAGCGATCGAAGCGATTAGTGTCGCCTTCCCCGCTCATGCCGTTACCGGCATCATCGGGCCGAACGGCGCGGGCAAGACGACCCTGCTGCATACGATCATGGGCATGCTGCCGCACCAGCGCGGCAGCATCGCCCTCTTCGGCACGACGATCCGCCGGGCGCGCCGCCGCGTCGCCTACGTCCCACAGCGCGAGGCGGTGGATTGGCAGTTCCCCGTCACGGTGTGCGATGTCGTCCTGATGGGCCGCTACGCCGCGATGGGCTATGGCCGCCGTCCGTCCGCCGCCGATGAAACCTGCGTGCATGACGCCCTGGCGCAAGTCGGCATGCTGCCCTTCATTGCGCGGCAGATCGGCACGCTCTCCGGCGGCCAGCAGCAGCGCGTCTTCCTCGCCCGCGCCCTCGCGCAGGAGGCGGACCTGCTGATCCTCGATGAGCCATTCGCCGGCATTGACGCCGCCTCCCAAGAGACGATCTTTCACCTGCTCGCCGCGTTCCGGAACGGCGGCAAGACTGTCCTCCTCTCGACGCACGACCTGACGAGCATCCGCAGCCACTGCGATTACGTCCTCTGCCTCAACCGGAGCGTGATCGCCTTCGGCCCGGTAGAGACGACCTTCCGCCTCGATGTGCTGGAGCGTACCTACGGCGGCCGGCTCTTCCACCTGCACGACACCGAGGCGGTGATGCTCCAATGATCGCCTTCGCCACTCTCTGGCACGACTACACCTCCGTGCTGCATAAGCAGTTCTTCCAGCACGCGCTCGTCGCGGCGATCCTGATCGGCATCCTCTGCGGCGTCGTCGGCACGTACGTCGTCCTGCGCGGCTACGCCTTCCTCGGTGATGCGCTGGCGCACGCGACCTTCCCCGGCGTCGCCGTTGCCTATCTGCTCGGCACGAGCATCCTCGGCGGGGCGCTTGTCGCTGGGCTGGTGACAGCCTTCCTGATCGGCGGCGTCTCGCGGAACCGGCGCGTCAGTAACGATGCGGCAATCGGCGTCCTGTTCGCGGGGGCCTTCGCGCTCGGCGTGATGCTGATTAGCCGCATCCGCTCCTACCGCAAGGACTTGTCGTCACTCCTCTTCGGCAACGTGCTGGGCGTTTCTACAACCGATCTCGTCATCATCTGCGCGATGGGCGCGCTGATTCTCGCGCTGGTCTTCTTTTTCTACCGCGAACTGCTGCTCATTTCCTTCGACCCAATCTACGCCGCCTCGCTCGGCTATCCGGCGTGGGCGCTCGATCTCCTGCTGCTCGGCATACTGACGCTGACGATCGTCGTCTGCTTGCAGGTGGTGGGGAACGTCCTCGTCGTCGCGATGATCCTCACGCCGAGCGCGGCGGCGCGACTGCTGACAGACCGCGTACCCGCGATGATGGCGCTCGGTGCGGGGATCGGCGCGTTCTCGGCAGTCGTCGGCCTCTTCGTCTCGTATCCGGCGGAACTTGCTCCCGGAGCAACGATCGTCATCGTCGCGACGGTAGTCTTCTTTCTCGCACTTGTGTTCTCACCTCGGCAGGGGTATCTCACAACCTGGTTCACCCGCCGCGCAGTGCAGAAGAGTCGTGGCGGCGGGCTTTAGCCTGCCGAATCAAAGCACTGCGGCAGGCTAAAGCCCGCCGCCACCAGAGTCCTGAAATGCTATACTTGACCGAACAGCATCGCCGGTGCGACCACGGCGTGAAGGAGTGACGGATGAACATCAGCCTCGATACCGGCACGGCGGATCGGGAGGAAATTATTCGCCTGCTGCGGGATGAGGGGTACCGCGTCACGAAGCCGCGCATCGCCATCGTGGAAGCAATCCTCGCGACGCCGGGCGGCTTCACGGCGGACGGCCTCTATGACCAACTGCGCGGTATGGCAGGCATTGGCCGCGCCACTGTTTTCCGCACTGTGGACACACTCACCCGCCTCGGCTATCTGCGCCGCTTGCACGACGAGGAGCATTGTAGCCAGTACATTCACACGACGCCGGGGCACCACCATCACCTGATTTGCACGCAGTGCCATTGCGTTGTGGAGTTCGACGGCTGCACGGTGGACGCCCTCGCGAGCGAACTGAGCGCGCAAACGCAATTCCGTATCCACGGCCATTGGCTGGAACTCTTCGGTCTTTGCCCGGCATGCCAGTCTGCGCCTAGCCCTATGGTAGCGTAGGCTTCAGCCTGCGTCCCCGCCTGAGAGATCGCAGGCTGAAGCCTACGCTACCGTCATTGATACGAAATCAAGGAGCCACACAATGGCCGACGCACAGACTACCTTGCCTCCACACATGCAGAAAATCGTCACGATGTTCCAAGGTGTGGAGGGACGTGACAAACTTGAATTGCTGCTCGATTACTCTGCCTCGATGCCCACGGTGCCAGACGCACTCAAGGGCAAACACGACGAACTCGAAGCGGTACACGAGTGCGCAACGCCGCTCTTCGTCCACGCGGAGATGCACGACGGCACAATAGCCTACGCCTTCGAGGTGCCGGAAGTCTCGCCGACGGTGCGTGGCTTCGCGGCGATCCTCGGCCTCGGACTGAAGGGCGCGACGCCGGAGCAGGTATTGACGACACCGGGTGATGTCTTCTTCCAGATGGGCCTGCACAAAGTCCTCACGCCGCAACGCCTCAACGGCAGCGCCGCCCTGCTCGGCCACATGAAGCGGCTCGCGCTGCGGGAGATGGAACGGAGCAATGGGTAGTTCGGAGTTCGGAGTTCGGACTACTTCTCCGAACATCGAACTTACCCTACGGCAAGAACGCCGTCGTTGGGTCGAAGGGCTTAGCAAGCAGTTTTTGATCGGTCATGAAGGCGCTAAAGGTTTGCCAGACTATCGGCTTCTGATCGCCCTAGCGTGGCGCGTCTGCTTTGTTGCTTGGCGAGGTATGTCTGGCTTTGCTGGATTAAGTCCTTGCTTGTCTCCGGCGTCGCCTTGGCGAGATTGTCGCCCGTCCCCTTCGGGTCGGCAATCGCGTCGTTGTATCCCTTGCTCGTCGCGGCGAGGAACTTCTTGACGAGATCGCCGATCTTCTGCGTCATCTCCTCGTTGGTGATGAAAACTGGCGTGTAATAATCGGGGATCGCCTGTTTGTAGGCGGTGAGTGGCAGATAGGTGAGGTCCAGCCCGCGCAATTTGCCGTCAATCACTTCCCACCCCTCGAAGACCCAGGCGAAATCCACCATGCCCCTTCGCGACCAGCGTCAGGAAATCCGCGTCGCCGATCTCGACGAATGCGACCTTGCTCACATCGCCGCCATCCGTCTGCATCACGTTGCCGATCAGCGCCTTTTCGGTTGGGGAACCGAAGGAGGCGTATCGCTTGCCTTCGAAATCCTTTGGGCAGGCAATATTCGCTTTTTTGAGCGAGGCGAAGCCGGAGGGGTAGCACCCTACTGAACCGTGGAGGGTACTGAAGTTGAAAGAAAACGGGTTCTGCGGCAGTCTTGCTGGTGTTCGACGTCAGCAGGAGAAGCCGCATGAACCCGCAGGAACAAGTGTGCCACAATCCGCAGTGTTGGGTCTATGGTCGGCAGGGCGAGGGAGCGATCGTGATCCACTCGCAGCGCGACCAACGGTATCGGTGCAAACGGTGTGGGAAGACGTTCAGCGCGACGACGGGGACGGCCCTCTACCGCCTGCACAAGCCGCACGCCCTCGTTGTCATCGTCGTCACGTTGCTCGCCTATGGTTGTCCGCTGCAGGCGATGGTTGCCGCCTTTGGGCTGGATGAGCGAACGGTGGTCGACTGGCAACGCCGCGCGGGGCGGCAGGGTGAACGGATTCATACCCACCGCGTGCAGGCGGGACGGGTGCTGTTGGGGCAGGTACAAGCGG
>JAABUZ0100005762.1_pt1 | contig 15980 bp, 10 predicted proteins | sample 5562091 | NCBI WGS metagenome assembly JAABUZ01 (sample SAMN12813069, study PRJNA571459) | rock metagenome | isolation source: Antarctica rocks | place: Antarctica: Victoria Land, Linnaeus Terrace sud | collected 2015-12-21
AGGGTGTGGTCGGCCTGCCACTGCTCGTTGGGTCGGGCAGCTGTCCGGCGGTAGACCAGCTCGAACCGGTCGCGGTAGGCCGCGTCGCCGCAGACGGCCAGGGTGCGTGGGCCCAGGTCGAGTAGCTCGGCTCGGGCAGCCCACGATCACGGGCCAGGTCGACGACCCGGCGGTGGATGAACGCCGTCGTTGGGACCGGCCGGCGAAGCGCCAGTCCCTCGATCGCGGTGACCAGGTCCTCGGGCAGCCTGCGGCGGCCGCGGTCGGCGCGCACCCGGCGACCTAGCCCGGCGACCGTCGGGTCGGCTCGGTAGCCGGCGGCCCAGCGCCGCAGCGTGCGCACCCCGATCCCGCAGTGCTCGGCCAGCCGGGTCAGCGGGACGCCGTCGTCGAGGTGTCGGCGCAGCAGCGCGGCCTTCGCCTCCGGGGCCAGCCGCGCAGAAACCATGCCGGGTCCCGGGGGCTACTTCGCCGGTCCGGCGGGGGTGACGGGCTCGCCCAGGTGCCGGTAGATCGTCGGGCGGGACACCCCGAACGTGTCGGCGATCTGCTGCACGGTGTGCTGCCCGGCGTCGTACATCGACCGGGCCTGCGCGATCCGGGTCGGGGTCATCTTGAACTTCGGGCCGCCGCCCCGGCCCCGGGCCCGGGCAGCGGCGAGGCCGTCGACGGTCCGCTCCACGATCAGGTCGTGCTCGAACTCGGCGATCGCTGCGAGCATGTGGAAGAACAGCCGGCCGCCCGGGGTGGTGGTGTCGATCCCCTGGGACAGCGCCCGCAGCCCCACCTGCCGGGTCTGCAGCTCATCGGCGAGGGCCTTGAGGTTGCGCACCGAACGGCCGAGCCGGTCCAGCTTGGTGATCACCAGGGTGTCGCCGGCCCGCAGGTAGCCCAGTGCCTGCTCCAGCGCCGTGCGCTGGGCCAGCGTCCCCGACGCGTGGCCGACGAAGACCTTCTCGCACCCCGCTGCGGACAGGGCGTCGGTCTGCGCCTCGGGATGCTGGTCGCGGGTCGAGACCCGGGCGTATCCGATCAGCGGCACCCGACGACCGTAGCGCAGACGTGCCTGGCGTTACCTAGAACACGGACACGGTTCGCGAGACACTTTCCAGCCCACTTCCCGGCTCGTTCAGGGGTGTCTTGTGAACGACCGATCACGGACACGATGCCGACTCGGAGGCAGCCTGAAGGAGAAGCCTCCAGGTTCACTTGAGACGATGATCGAATGTCAGGCGGCTTCTCTGCTTCCCGGGTGCAGCGCTTCGCTCCAGACCGCCTGGCGACCGAACGCGAGGCACTGGCTCAGCAACTCGACTATCACCGCGCCACCCTGCTTCGGAAGCTCGAGGGCTTGGACGACCAGGCACTCAGGCGACCCATGACTGCCTCTGGCCTGAGTCTGCTGGGGCTCCTGAAGCACCTGGCCGGCACGGAGCGCGGCTGGTTCCTCGAGATCTTCGCCGGACGCTCCGACGCGGAGCCGCAGCCCACCGACTCCGATCCGAACTCCGACTTTCAGGTGAGGCCAGGCGAGACGGTCGACAGCCTCGTCGATCGGTACGTGAGAACCTGCGAACAGGCACGGAAGATCGTCGCCGCCGCAGGACTCGACGACACGTGCACAACTCCGTGGGGAGCAAGAGTCAATTTACGAGCCATCCTGCTGCACATGATCCAGGAGACCGCACGGCACAACGGCCACGCCGACATCATCCGAGAGAGCATCGACGGGACGACTGGCCAGTAGCCGAGAGACGCCACAAATCCTCCGCAGCGGCGACGCGATCCAGAGGAATCCCGTACGTCTCACCGGCCAAATAGCGCTGCGACACTCCGGCCAGATAGCTCTGCACTTCACACCATCGCCGGCCGGCTCGCCCGCACCGGCCGGCGCACCGTGCTGCACCTGTCGAAGCGGCACCCCTGGAGCCAGTTGCTGCTCGACGGCCTCGCCCGGCTCCGCATCTTGCCCGCACCCGGCTGACCACCGACGATCCCGATCCCCTCGACCAAGGACCCACCGCCCCGTGGAAGCGGCGCACCGGCCGCCACCGGCACAACTGTCACACCCTCATGCTGAAATCACACGACCGAAGCCGCCCCCGCCTCGGCCACGACCAAACACCAAGATCACGAAACTTCGAGGCTAGCGCCCCGAGGCCTTGCAAATTGGTACGCTAGCTGTCGAAAACCCCGGAGCGATCCCTACCCGTCATCTTGGCGAGGCACATCACCGGGGTTTCGTCACATCCGCCAAGGCACACGACCCGCGAGAGACCCGTGAGCCGTGCCAACAGTCGCGTGCTGGAACGACCGCCCGGGGCGCCCACCACGTCGTCGGCGACGATGTCCTCGCTCCTCAGTCAGCCGAGGAGTTCGTCACGGGCGTAGACAGCTACCGCCGGCCGGCGCCACCCCGCAGGCACACCGACGCCGACCCCCTCACCACAGGGACCAGATCCGCTCCGCTGCTACCGGAACCCGCCCTACCCACGAACATGCGATCGATAGCGATGGATATTGATCAGTTGCCAGCCGCTGGCGACGAGAAGGAGTAGGCCGGAAACTAACGACCATACACTAGATGTCATAGTAAAAACAATGAATGCACAAAATGCCGCGAGCAAAGACATCACTGCGCTGACGATCAGACCGCGGCTACCTCGGGGCAACTCGTCTATCATTTTCATAGGACTCCTAGCCATCAGCAAACTATGCCACAGTCAGTCCGCAACCCCTGTGACCAGCAACGGGCCGTCGCCTAACGAGCAAAGGGATAATTACCACCCTACAAGCTGAGATAGCTGCGAACCCTTACCCACCGCACGAGCCTCCCGTACTAATTAATGAAACGGCGGCGCCCCCCGCCGAAATAGCCGCTAGCAGAGATGCCCCTCCGGTGACGGGTGCCCCGAGTATGCCGCCAACGGTACCTACTGCTGTGAAGCCAAACGAGAGGAGGCTGATCCCACAGCTAGAGGTGATCTGTTGGTCGGGGCCCGTTGTTCCCGGCCTGGGGCAGCCAGCTGCATAGCCGCCTTGCCCGCAGACGTTGTCGGCGCACCGCCGGTTTAGTGCTTTAAGAGTTGGAAGATGAGATACCTAACAAGCACCAAAACCGGTATGACAAGCGAGCCGACTCCTGGACTGACGACACCGAAAACGACCAGAACCGTTAGCAGCACAAAAAGCAGCAGGAACCCAATAGTGACAGGACGACCCTCTCCCCAGAACGATATCTCGCGCGCTTCCCCCATGTCTTAGTTCCCGTATCCGTATTCTGCTACACCAAAGTCCTGATTAGTTGGTTCGTCACAGCCCCCCGAGACAGCAACTCCAGCGGCTATACCCCCTACGACGAAGGCTGGGAGGGCGAGGGGCGGGAAAAGTCCCGCCGCCCCTAATCCGAGGCCTAAGCCGTAGGCGAAAACGTCACAGGCAGCACAGCCGGTCAAATCAGTCTCGTTGGCTGGGTTGTCGTTGGTGTAGGCGTAGAGGTTGGTCTCTTGGTTGGTGGGGTCTTGTTGGGTGAAGCGACCGAGGCTGGGGTCGTAGTAGCGACGGCCAAGCTTGTACAGCCCTGTTGTGATGTCGTTGTAGCCGCCGGTGTACCGGTAGGGGTTGGGGATGGTCTCGCTGCTGCTGCGGAGATTGCCGTAGGGATCGTAATCGTAGCTGGCGGTGACGGCGCCGGTGGCGTCGACCATCTTGATGGTGCTGCCTAGGCCGTCGACGAGGTAGTAGCTGCTGGTGTTGTTGACGTGCTGGGCGATGAGGGTGCCGCCGGGGTCACGGACATAGCTCGCGGTGGTGGCGGTGGTGGTGGCGTCCTCGAGGCCGAGCAGACCGGTACGGAAGGTGGTGTTGCCGGCGCTGGTGCGCTCGGTGTTGCCGTTGCCGGCGTAGCCGAAGCCGGTGGTAGTGCCGGCGATGGTGGTGGCGGTGTACTGGTTGAGCGGGTTGTAGGTCTCGCCGGTGCGGGCGCTGACTCCGGCGGCGCTGGTCTCGTTGCCGACGGTGTCGTAGCTGAAGCCGCTGATGTTGCTGTTGCTGCTAGTGAGCTGGTTGGCGGCGTTGTAGCCGTAGCTGGTGCCTCCCGTGCAGCTGGTCGCACCGGCGGTGGGGTTGGCCCCGGTGCGGTTGCCGGCGGCGTCGTAGCAGTAGTTCCACGCCGCTGTCGTGGTGCCGCCGCCGATCGGGGTCTCGGTGACCTGGGTGAGTCGGTTGAGGCTGTCGTAGCTGTCGGCCTGGTGGTGGTTCGCGAGCACGTCGTCGCGGGTCTGGACGAGCTCGGTGTCGTGGTTGGGGTTGCTACTCGCCGGGTTGGCGTAGGTGTAGCGGTAGTCGGTGAGCGTGGACGAGCCCCGGACCGCTTTGATCTCGGTGGGTCGGCCGGAGGTGTCGAGGGTCGTGGTCTGGGTGGTGCCGCCCGGGTAGGTGGTGCCAGTGCGCCGGCCGGTGTTGTCGTAGCCGAAGGTGGTGCAGCTGCTGGTCGGGCTGGACGTGCACGATCCGCCGGGTTCGCCGAGGGTGGCCAGGGTGTTGTCGGCGTTGTAGGTGTAAGTGGTGGTGCCAGCGGAGTCGTTGTTGGTCAGGATGTTCCCGACCGGGTCGTAGCTGACGCTGATCGTGCCGCCGGTAAGCGGCAGGGTTTTTGCGGTCTGCCGGCTCAAGCTGTCGTAGCTGTAGCTGGTGGTGCCGGTGTGGTCGGTGCGAGCGGTCTGGTTGCCGTCCGCGTCGTAGCTGTCGGTGATGCAGTTTCCGGCGGTTTGGTCGACGGGGTTGCAGCTGGTGGTGCCGTTGTATTCGACGGTGAGGACCCGGTCGAGCGCGTCGTAGCTGTAGCGGGTGGTCTGACCTTTGCCGTCGGTGACGGCGGCGGCGCGGCCGAGGCTGTCCGGCACGATGGTGGTGGCGCCGAGCGGTGCCGGTGGAGCAACCTTGGTCAAGTTTCCGGACCCGTCGTAGCTGTAGCTGGTGGTATTGCCGTTGCCGTCCTTGCTGGTGCAGGTCTGCCCCGGTTTGCCGCCGCAGGTCGGCGCGCTGCCGGCCGGCGGGTTGTAGGTGTAGGTCAGCGGGGTGGCGCCGGTTCCGCCGCTGGTGGCGTCTTTGACGCTGGTGACGTTGCCGGGCCCGTCGTAGGTGCGTGCGCGGGTGTTGCCCTGGGCGTCGACGCCGCTGTCTGGCTGATAGACCTGTCCGGGTGCGGCGTAGCTGAGCCGGCTGACCGCCCCGGTGGGCAGCTGGGTGGTGGTGAGGTTGCCGTTGGCGTCGTAGGTGTCGGTGATGCTGCTGCCGGCGGGTTGGCCGACGCCCATCCCGTTCGTCGCGGTGAGCACGTCGCCGGTTGGGCTGTAGGTGGTGGACCGGCTGTGCCCAAGCGGGTCGGTGACCTTGGTGATCCGATCGGAGGTGTCGTAGGTGTAGGTGGTGGTGTGGCCGTTGGGGTCGGTGACGTCGGTGCTGCCCGTGCCGGGGGTGCCGGTGAACGCGTGGTAGGTGAACGTCGTGGTCGGCCCGGTCCCGTTCGTGGTGTCCGTGACCTGGGTCAGCGAGATGACCCGGCTGGAAGCGTCATAGCAGAGGGTCACGACCCGCCCGGCTGGGGTGGTGATTCTAGTGGGCCGATGGTTGCCGTCGTAGCTGTAGGTGGTGTGCCCGCCTGCGGTGTCAGCAGCGTCGATCAGGTCGGCGTCGTTCTGGTAGGTGTAGCCGGTGGTCCGACCGGTGGGGTCGGTGATTCCCGACGTCAGGTAGGTGCGGTTGACGGTGAAGACCCGACCGGCCGCGTCGGTGATCGAGTCCAGGTAGGGGGTGTTGTCCCCGGCGAAGACGGTGCTCGAGTAGGCGAAGGTCTGGCTGCTGCCGTTGCGGTCGGTGACCGTCGTGAGCATCCCGTCGCCAGCGCGGAACGACCACTTCTGCCCGGACTTCCGCGCGGTGATCGTGACCGCGTTGCCGGCGCCCAGCGTCGCGTCAGCGGCCAGACTCGGGGAGGTGTAGTGACCGGTGCCGTCGGGCACGAGCCGGTAACGCCGGCCGGTCGGAGCAAGATAGTGGATCGCGGCGTCGGTGCCGAAGGTGGCGCGGACGTCGTGCCCGGTGTCCAGGGTCCAGCCGTAGCCGAGACTGCCGGCGGTGTAGGAGCGCAGCGAGTTGTACACCCGGCTGATCGACAGTGCCGGTGAGGGCGCCGGCAGCGTGTACTCCCGGCTGGTCAGTACCAGGTTGCCGTTGGCGTTCACCGACAGCTGCGCCCGGTCGGTCAGCGACTTGGTGAAGTAAATGTTGCTGTTCGCGATGCCAGTGCGGGACTCCCAGTCGACGGCAAGGCTGGGCTGCTGGCCGCTCGCCGCAGCGGCGGAGCCGAAGGAGGTGCTCTGCGTCCCGTCCTCGGTGGCGGAGCGGATCAGCATCCCGAGGTTGGGCCTGCTGCCGCTGACCCAGGACGCGACCAGCGGCTGCAGCCCCAGATAGACCGGCCCGTAGCTGGTGTTTCCCGGCACGCTGACCGCGGACTGGACTCCCGGGTCGTAGTCCCCGCCCGGGGAGGTCCAGGCGGCGCTGCCGTCAGCTGTGTTCCAGGTCGCCCCCGATGTCCAGCCGCCGGTCAGCGCATGCACCTCCACCGTCTGAGCCGCCGAAGTAGCGGCGTACACCGAGTGCAACGTCAACGTCGCACCGTCTACCAGCGCATCGGGCGGGACGATGCTGGTTACCGCCGGGAACGACAGCAGACCGCGGTAGCGGTTGGCGGTCCCGCCGACCGCGATCGAGGTCCCGCCGCACTCATTCGTCGTCGCCTCCGACCCCGAACCGAGCTGGCAGGTGACATGGCCGTTGGTGCCGTCATCGGTCAGATACGTGGTCGGGTCGACCAGCACCGGGAAACGCCGGGCCGGGTCGGTAAGCCACGCCCGGTCCACGCTCACCGTCACCGTCCAACCCCCGCCGCCGGCGGCCGCTGCGGTCAGCGAGGCGTGCCGGCTGCCCTCCGGGGATGGGCCGGTCGCGTCGTCGACCACCGGCGCGGGAACCGCCCCGTGCGGCCGCCCGGTGGCGTCGACCAGCGCCAGCGACCCGTCCGGCCGGGCCGACGGCCGCCAGCCGGCCGGCACGCTCAGCGCGTAGCGGACCGTGGAGGCCGCCGTCCGGTCGGTCAGCCGCAACGTCTCCTTCACACCAGCCGGCCGGGCCGACATGATCAGGTCGACCCCGGGCAGCGCGGACGGCCAGGTCACCGTGTCCCCGGCTGCGGTGCCGGTCGACGCCGCCGATGCGCCGAGCAGCCGGAACCCGACCCGGGCCGATCCGGCGGTCAACGTCACCAGTCCTGCCGCAGAGCGCGGCAGCGACCCTGCCGTGGCGGTGCCGGTGGTGCGCCAGCCGTCGCTACCGGCGGCCAGCGCCGGGGTCTGGGTGCTGTCGGCACCGGGCTCGGCGGTCACCACGGTCCGGAAGTGCTGGCCGCTGTCGCTGCCGACCACGAACGTTCGCGACCCAGGGGTCCGCCAGGAGGTCACCTCGCCGGAGGGGTCCACCTTCAGGCCGGGCAGTGACACCCGCGGCCGGGTCACCCCGGTGGCCGTCACCGGGCTGGCCGGGGCTGAGGCAGCTCGGGTGGCTGCCGGTGTCGTCCGTGTCGGGCCGGCGGCGCTTGCTGCGACGGGCAGGCCGTAGGCCGCGACGGCGGTGACGACCCCCACGACGAGGGTGCGGGCGGGGGTGCGAAGGCACCGGGATGAGCGCATCTGCTGCTCCAGGAACGAGGTACCCCCACGGCGGGTGGGGGCTCACTCAGCATCACCGCGAGTGCCTGGCCCGGATATCCGTCTAAGGACTAGTCTTTTTAGTTGTCACCTATATCAAGGGATTGCTCAACTTCAGCCGTCGCTATCCGTCGGATTAGGGCAGCGTGCCGTTCCTATCCCAAGGGATAGCCCCCCGGTAGAACCGGCGACTGCAATTGCACCGAGTCAGCGGCGGGTGCCAGCAACGGCGCCCTGGCGACCGAGCGCGAGATTTTGGGCAATGGGCTCCGTGACGTGACGGACGACGGTCGGCCCTGATCAGCCGCGGCACCGGCAGGACGGCTACGCGACACGGGTTGCCTGTTCGGGTCTCGATTGATCAGCTGATGCCGTTGCGGTGCGCGTAGACCATCAGCCGTTTGCGGTCGCGTTGCCCGAGCTCTTTGAGCAGGTGCGAGACGTGGAACTTAACGGTAGGAACGGCGATGTCGAGCAGGCCGGCGATCTCGGCGTTGGAGTGGCCGGCGGCTAGCAGTCCAAGCACCCGGCGGCGTTGGGGTGTCAACGCTGCCACCGAGTCGGCCAACGGCGCTGCCCATACTCGGGCGACGCCGCCGAGCGTCACGGCGGCTGCTTGGCCGGCGGTGCGAGATAGCAGCACGCTGCCGGCTGCAGCAACCCGCACCGCTTGCGGTAGGTCGGCTGCGTCGCTGTCGATCAGGTAGGCGCTCGCACCGGCCCCGAGTGCGCCCAACACTGCTTCACCCCGATGGTCACCGGTGAGCACGAGCACGCGGCAGGCCGGTTCGGAGGCTGTCGTGAGCAGATGCAGCGCGAGCAGTCCGGCACTGTCCATGCTGGCCAGACCGAGCAGGACGGTGTCGGCGTGCAGGGCGTGTGCAGTGGACGCCGTGGAGTCACTGGCGGTGATGGAGCCGACGATGTCGATGTCTGCGGCGCTGGCGAAATTGGCGCTCAGTGTCTGCCGAAGTGCCAGGTCGTTCTCGACGATGAGCAGCCGGGCAACGGATGGCACCAACCGGGCATGTTCGACCGGGAACTGTTCCTGGTGGTGATGCGGAACGGGGATATCGACCACGTAGGCCTCCAGCTCACGCTGTAGTCATCGACCCCCGCCGAGCCCGTCTTCACCTTCAGCGGGCCGTCATCCCTGAACGCCTGAGACAGGGGGCGCAGCAGCAGCAGAACGGGTCAGGGAGCCGCCTTGCCGGGGCCGACGGCGACCGGACCGATGGTGAGCCTGATCGAACACGTTCCCGGCTGGACTGCGCAGCGGGGCCGGCGGGCTCGGCTGGGACCGGAAGGACTGCGGTCAGGGTCACCGTCGTGGCTGTGGTCGCCGTCAGCCGCTGACCGTCTTCACGGGTCACCACGACCCGGATCTTGGTGCAGGTCGGCAACTGTCAGGTGCAGGTCTGCCGTGTGCTCCCCCGCGATAGTCGTGCAGACATCCAGCACGCAGCGCTGCCAGCGGAAGGTGCTGGCCGGGCTTGCCCCAGCAGTGCTGACTTGTGCGTGCAGGGTCTCGCCGACGACCGGTGCCGGCATGGCCGATACCGGTGCGGCGGCGGGTGACGTGGGCGCCGGCTGCGCCGCCGGTGCCCGGTGACCCGTGGGCGGCGGGGAATGGACGCCGTCGGAGCCAGCCGAGGAGCGGGACCTGTCCGGCAGCGGGCCTGGCGGGGGTTGCCGGCGGGGAGCTGCCGCGACCGGGGGCCAGGGCGCGCCGACCGGGCCCCGGCGCGGGGCGGCGTGCGGGGTGCCCGGCGGGACCCCCGAGCCGGTCACCGTCGCCGTGTTCACGCCGGCCTGCCGCTGGGCCACATCAGCTCGCTCCCCCGACCGGGCAGGTCGCCTCAGGACCGGCTGCGGGGCCGGGGACAGCGACTTCTGGTGTGGCAGCACTGCCGTGAGGCCAGCACCGACCCCAGTTGCAACGCGGACAGCACCGGCGTAGTCGTCGAACCAGATGGGGCTGACGTCGACCACGGCGCCGGTGTGGGGCGCCTGGACCACCAGGCCGTTGCCGAGGTAGAGCGCGACGTGGTGAACGCTCTGCCGGGTCGTGCCACTGGCGAAAAAGACCAGGTCGCCGGGGAGCAGGTTGGCCACGTCGACCGCCTGGCCGACGCCAGCCTGGTCGGCGGCGACCCTGGGCAGTGCGATACCCGCACTCCGGTAGGCGGCCTGCACCAGCCCCGAGCAGTCCCAGGTAGTGGGACCGGTGGCACCCCAGACGTACTGGTCACCCAGGTGGGCCAGGGCGAAGCGCAGTGCCTCGAGCGCCGCCGGAGCGGCACCCTGCCCGGCTGCCCGGGCGAGCTGTTGGCCGGCGTGCAGGTTCAGCACGACGTTTGCGACGTCGCCCGGGGCCGACCCGCCAGTGGTGTCTGCCTGGCCGGCCGCGTCTGCCCCCCGGGGGCCGTCGTGCCCGCCGGGCCCGCCTGCCGCCAGCGCGCGATGCGGGATGCGGGTCTCGCCGCTGTCCCCGACCGGACCCTGCCGGCGGGGCTGCGCCACGGGACCGAGCAAGCCCGCCGCTACCGCCGGAGACATGGTCGTGTAGCGGCCCAAGACCCGGTCCGCCAACAGGCCGGGCGCCCCTGGTGAGGTCGCGTTGGCGCCGCTAGCTGGCTCCGAGTGTGCCGCCGCGATCGACAATGCAGCAACTGCCAGGAGCCGGCGCATTGTGGTGGTGCGGCAGGTCCGGCGAGCGCCTGTACAGAACCTGGCGGCCGGGTGAGCGTGGATGATCAACCTGGTCCGCCAGCCTGCGCCACGCTAGTGGCGTAGCGGGCCCGGCCGCGGGTGAGTTCGAACGCGGCACCCACCCGGTGCACAGTCGACTCGTCGGCAGTGGCCAGCTCGTGCAGGCTCAGCACGGCGACCGGCGGCCCGGACACCGGCGTGCCGCGAAGGTCCTCTGCGGCCCCGGACAGGTCATAGGCGGCCAGGACCAGCAGCCGGTGCGGCTCAGCCCAGCTGGCGGCATCGCCGAGCAGACCGGCCCAGTGCACCCGCCTGGCAGCGAGGTCGACATGCCGATAGGAGCGCTCGGCGATCCGCGGAGCGCCGAGCAGCAGGACAGTTGCGGCCCAGCCTCGGTCGGCAGCCACCCACCGAGGATCATCCGACCAACAGTCCCACGCTGCTACCGCGGTGCCCGCGGCCGGCTCCCCTCCCCCGGCGGATAGCCCGGACACAGTCTGACCAGATGCATCGCCACCCGCCCCGCCGGCTACGGGACAGACAACTGGCGCTTGGCGGACTACGAGCGTGACGGCTGCCCGCCACACCAGTACCGCGACCACGCTGTACAGCACGAACGCACCGACCACCGTGCACACTGCTGACAGGAAAGACCACATGGGACGTGCTCCTTTTGTCGCAGGTGACCCACACCGGCACGGTCACGCGTCGTCGCTGCAACTGCCGCGGTGCTGTTCCTAAGAACGGGTGCTGGGTGAAAAGGCCCGCTCGTTCAGCATCACGCAGCGTTCCCGGCTCGGCTATTCGTCTTTGGGCTAGTCTTCCGGGGCCACCCATACCAATGAACAGTGTCTGCTTCCCCTTCTGCTATCCGTTGGGCTGGTCCGGCCCACACCTATCCCAAGGAATAGCACCTGCCGCCTAGATGCCTGCAGGCGGCAGTGGTGAGTTCCGAGCGGCCACCGAAAGGCCGGGGATTTGGAGGCCCGTGGCCTGGCTGTCATGTCCTGCCGGCACGGTGGGCGTCCCACCCAGCGCACCGCTGAACTGGCGATTGCCGGAGGGCGCACTCAGCTTGCTGCCGCTTCAGGCGTGTCAGGCGCTGCGTCGGCGGCCTCCGACTCTGCGGCGCTGCTCGGCAGGTACTTCCCGTGGACGCGACGGAGGTAGGACATGGATGCGTCGGTGGTGCTGGTGTAGGCCAGGGAATCACGGACGAAGCCGAGCCTGTGCCGGGCGTCCTGCAGCACGTGTGCCCAAGTGACCGCCCTGATTGTGACGTTGTGCTCAGCGCCTGGCACGACGAACACCCCTGGTTCGCGGTCGCCTTGCTTCAGCAGCAGGTCGGTGGTGGAGGCGAGCTGGTCTCCGACGATCCAGAACTCCCAACGCGTGTCCGTCATTGCGAAGCGACCATCCTTCGCGACGGCCAAAGCGTAAGTCTGGATCTGCAGCAACTGTTCGAGACCTACATGAACGGTTGGCCTCTTAACCTCGATCACAAGATGCTCTCTGTGGTTGTGGGCCTGCGGCACGATGCGACTCAGCATCAAGTCGACTACCACGCGCGCGCCAGTCGGATCGAGCACCTCGCGCGCCTCGACGTCCTCAGTTGCTAGGTCTTCCCTGCCTAGCAACCCGATGTGGTCCCGCAAGGCCGTGCGCAGCGTTACGTCGTCCGCCGTGAGGGCGTAGTCCTCACGGAACACCCAGGTCTCCCCAGCGAGGACGCGATGGAGCTGGCTGCGTTCGAGCAGCCTCTTGCGCATGTCCCCGAAGACCATCTCCTCGAGTCCGAGCAAGAAGTCGAGGCGGTCGGTGATCTGGCGTGCGGCTGCGATGACGGAGCTGAGGGAAGTCTTATCGAGAAGGTCGCGGAGCTCGTCGACCTGGTCTTGAGGTAACTCTAGGACCTCGTGCAGCACGGTGTGCAAGCTCCCAGGGTTACTCTCCAGCGCTTCGCGGAGGAGCCGGAGCGACAGCTTCCGGGAGCGCGGCTCGATGTTTTCCAGGACAGGCGCCGTGGCCACTGCCGCGATGTCGAACACCTGCCGTTCGGCGGCTTCGACAGGGTTCTGCGGCGGGGTGGAGTATGGGTAGCTCTGGTCGGCCTTCCACGCCGTAACCAGCTCCCTCCCCCGCTCCTGTGCCCGCTGTCCAAAATAGCGGCGCAGCTCGCTCTTCGCCGCCTCTATTAAAGAACTGAACGGTTCGACGCCAAAATCTGCCAGGGCGACATCAGCGGTCCTTTCCCTAAAGCCCTCCCACCGCAGATAGGCCGTGAAGTCGAAGCCTGGCGCGTGGATGCCGGCTCGCACAGCCTGCAGCGAGGCACCACCGTGGTCGCACAGGTGAAGCAGACGGTTCTTCTGGGGCTGGGCCCACTCGATCACGACCAGCTGAACGGGTTCATCCACTCCATCGACCCGTAGGGCGGCCTCATATCTGCGGCTCTGGATGCTGGCCGGATCAAGTGGGCGGCCCCGCCATCTGATCACGAGAGGGTACTGCTCCAAGATGAGGGCAAATGTCGTCGTGAGTTGGCCGACGACGTCGTCGCGTTCCAGTGCCTTGATCGCGGCTTCGTTGAGCTGCTCCACCCGCACGCTCGTGCCTGTAGGCCCGCCGACCGGGAAGGGACCGTCCACGTCGAAGGCCTTCATGCTGATGCGACGGCCAGTGATCCTGATCTCGGCAACGTTTCCGGTGGCCTGCCTAGCCACTGAGGTCCAGTGCACCACTTCGCCGAGTCCATAGGCCGCCCACCGCCCTTGCCCGGCCTGTCCGTGAAGGGCCCGGCCAGCCTCTGTGGTAGTAGCCATCTTCTTCCAAGAGCCACCGAGGCGGCCGAAGTACAGGTCTGCCTGCTCGCGGCTGATCCCGGTGCCGTCGTCCCGCACCTCGACCGCCTCGGTGCCCCCCCACCCATTCAGCGCAAGATCAGCAGTGATCTCGCTGGCATCCGCGTCAACGGCATTCCACAGCAACTCGTTGAGGCCGCCGAGGGGCCGCCTGATCAAGCGCTCAAGGTGGTCTTGCTCCACAGCCACTACAAGCCGGGTCACGGGTGGAGTCTGTCAGCGCCACGTCGAGCGTGCACCCCTCGCCACACTCGGCGGAACGCCACGAAGAGTGGAGAGCCAGTCCGAAGGGTCTGTGCTCGGTGCCCGGGCGTAGCTGAGAAGGTCATCCGAAAGATCCCGTTGGGACTGGCCTGGTCGTGCCGCCCTCCGCTTAAGGAACTAACAGAAGTGTTAGGACCGTTTGGTCTAGCTCCAGATGAACGCGGTCGTGTCATAACCCGAGGGGCTTGCCGGTGGGCAGCTGGCCGGCCTCGACGGCAGGCCATGGCTGCCCGTCGTGGTACTCGGCCTCGAGCTGGGCGACCTCTCGCATCACCGCGGCTGCAATGAAATCCGAGAAGCTGCGATGCCCTTCCCGCGGCCTCGTCCAGTCGTAGGCGGCGCGGGCGCGGGCGGTGTCGTCCGGATCCTGGTAGAAGCCGACTTTGGCCTTGCCGGCGGTCGACGTCACCCGCTCGGCGCGTGGGACGCGAACTGCTGCGGGTGCGCGGGCGGGCTGCGCGGCCGCGGGCTTGCGTTGGTCGACCTCGGGCCCGCGGCCCTGCACAGTTTCGCTGGTGCTACCGGCACTGAGGACCGGGTCGACGGTAGGGGCCTTACGCAACCTGCGCCCGGCGGCCGGCGCCTGAGTGAGTTCGTCGAGGGCATCGGTGTCCGGGCGGGCGCCGCGGCGTCGGGTGGGTGCGGGCATGCCGGTCTCCTCGGGTGGGTTCAGGCAGGGGGCAGCACGCGGGCGGCGATCGCCGTCAGCGCGTCGGTGACTTCCCTCGCCTTCGCCCCGTACGCCGACAGCGGCGCGGCGGCCGACGCGGCGGTGGCGACGACCTCCCGTTCGGGGACAAACGGCTCAACCAGGTGCTCGGCGTAGTCGGCACGCAGCTGGTCGGCCCACTCCACTCGGTCGCGGCGGTCAGGCCGGTAGCGATTGACCACGACGCCGGCCAGCCGCAGGTCGCTGTTGAAGTGCTGGCGGACAGTGGCCAGGGTGCGGGTCATCTGCGCAAGTCCCTCGACACTGGCCGCACGAGGCTCGGTAACCAGCAGCGCCGCGTCTGCGGCGGTGAGGGCGTTGACGGTCAACTGCCCCAGGCTCGGGGGGCAGTCGATGAGGACCACGTCCCAAGCGGCAAGCGTGCCTTCCATCGCAGTGCGGAGCCGGTACTCCCGGCCGAGGTCCTGGTCCTGCTCGCGGCCGGCCAGGGCCAGCTCCGCGGCTACCACCTGGACGCCGTTCCACCCCTCCCCCGCCGGAACGACGGCCTCGGCGAGCACACCGGACGTGACCTGCCGGGTGGACGGGTCGACGGTGAGCACGTCGTTCAGCGTGAACGGCGGGCTGTCCTCGATCCCGACGTGGCTGCTGGCGTTGGCCTGCGGGTCGGCGTCGACGAGCAGCACCCGACGGCCCAGCCGGGTAAGGGCTTCGGCGAGGTTGACCGTGATGGTGGTCTTGCCGACGCCGCCCTTCTGGTTGCACAGCGCGAGCACCGTCGCTGTCATGCTGCCTCCCAGGCTGCCGTTAGAACTAACACTACTAAAAGCTGAGCGAGCCGCGACTGCTGCGCGCGCCCCTCGCCGGCCCCGGCATACCGCCTGGTTCCGGGGTGTGCTACATCCAGTTGGTCCCCTCATCGGACTTGGCTCATCCGCTGAGCTATCCGCTATCTCTAATAGTAGCGTTAGTACGCTTGGAAGTGGAGGAGGCCACAGGTAGGTGACGACACCGATGCCGCCGTCTCCGGGTGGGGCTGCTGAGGTTCCCGTGGATGGTCCCCGCATGACCAACGCGGTGCTTGCAGCCCCAGGACCGGTACAGCCGGCGCGGGGGCGTTGGTGTTGAAGCCGTCGGCAGTCAGAACGGCAGCGGGTTCCCGACGCGCGGCCTTCAGCGGCATTGCCGCTCTCGGTGGTGCTCGCTCGTAGCGGTGACGGTTGCAGGAGGTCGGCCGCCCCCGCCCTGGTCTGCTGGGCTGTACCGGGGGGGGCGGCCGACTGGTCAGGCTCGTGCGGCGTGGCCGGGGAGTTGGGCGCCGGTGACGGTGCGGGGTGTCCAGTGCAGGTCGCGTTCCACGATGAGGCGGGGGAGTAGGCGCAGTCGGCCGGTGTCGGTGCGGGTGATGCTGCCTTGCTGGTGGAGCGCTTCGAGTTCGGGCAGGTTGACGTAGCCCCATTCGGCGTTGGTGTCGTCGCCGTGCAGCCGGGCGTAGCCGAACGCGTCGCCGGTGGCCGGGTCGTACTCGGCGATCCACCAGTCGCAGTCCCGGACGAAGTAGTGCAGGTGGATGACTCTGTCGGCGGTGGCCACGTCCTCGCTGCCGTACAGCGGCGGGATGGCGGCGAGCTGGCCAGCCGGGGGGTAGAAGCCGTGGCCGCGCTCGCGGCGGTGCTGCTCGGGGAAGGCTTTGGGTGCGGGTGC
>JAABUZ0100005765.1_pt1 | contig 15972 bp, 2 predicted proteins | sample 5562091 | NCBI WGS metagenome assembly JAABUZ01 (sample SAMN12813069, study PRJNA571459) | rock metagenome | isolation source: Antarctica rocks | place: Antarctica: Victoria Land, Linnaeus Terrace sud | collected 2015-12-21
TTCCCCGTGTTGAGTCAAATTAAGCCGCAGGCTCCACGCCTGGTGGTGCCCTTCCGTCAATGTCTTTAAGTTTCAGCCTTGCGACCATACTCCCCCCAGAACCCAAAGACTTTGATTTCTCGTAAGATGTCGAACGAGGAATCGAATTAACAATAAATTAACAATTATTATTATTAATTAAGTTCTTGTTGATTTCTAATATACAAAAGTTAACAATTAAATTATCTTAATATTTAAATCAATCTTTAAGAATTAAAATATTAATATTATATTTAATATTGTCGAAACAATAATTAAGAAACAATCGAAACTTGTTGAAATAATCGATTATTCAATTATTCGAACAACTAGAATCTTTAATTATTAACAATTAAATAATTAATATTTAATTAAAAATTCTAGACATAAACGTCTTATTAAAAAAAACTAATATAAGTTGTAAAATAACCAAATTTATCTTATTTACAATTTCTCGCTTTTGTCGAAGAATATTAATTACTTTTAATAGATATTTATCAATAATAAGTTCTAAAAAGATCGAAAAATCAATTATATAATAATTATACAACTAAAAATCGATAATTAAATAACTAATAATTAGTCGAAAATGCATTATTAAAGCGAGACAAGACTTTGCTTTAATATATTAATAAAAAAGCTAAATTATTTAATCTTTTCAATCTTTGTTCTTCTATTTATTGCAAAAATTATCTTATTAACGATTAAACAAGTTAATTTGCTAATTCGATAATTAAAACAAATATTAGTTAATTTCTCTTATTATGATATACAAAACAAATTAATAAACTAAATCGCAAACATACTTTAAAAATCAAAATAACTTTATTAATTATTTTAAAAGCAACGCAAAAGATTTAGATCAAAAAGACTAATTTTTAATCTTATTAAAATAAGAGAACTAAGAAAATCGATTTAACAATTGCAAAGACGCGAAAGAATGTTATTATCTTTATAACTATTAAGATTAAGAAAAAGAATAAAGAGATTAAGTAATTTAATCAAATTTTAGATAGTTAAAAAGCGTTATTTATAATTAAACGAAAATAACAATTTAATTAGAAATTATTCGTTATTAATACGTTTTTATTTAAGAAAAATTATTATAGAAATAATTAACTTGTGACAATTAAGCGTTTATAACGACGTTGCTTTTTGATTCTTCGATGTCGATTCTTTCTATTATATCGAAGCAAAATTTAATAAGCGTTAGATTGTTCATTTACTAATAGAAAACGTAAGCTAGATTTAAATCGTCGTAAAACAAGTTAATTTTACTCTACTAATAATTGTTATCGCAATAATAATTCAACTTAGTACAAGAGAAATCGTTAATTTAAATAATTGATTTTTGCGATTATTTAACAAGACAATGTCGCGACGCTATTATTCGCTAGATTATGATTAAACGTTTTTAAATTAAAATTTATGTCAAAATGCGACGATTCTTCTCGCACATCGTAGTTGAATACAAATAGACTTTAATTCTAAATTTTAGTAGATTAAAGCGAAATAAAAGATTGTGCGTAACGTTAAACGATCGAAGTTTTATAGATTTTATTTTGCAAACGTTAAGAAAATTTATAAATTATTGATCAATAATTATCATTATTTATAAAAGACTTAGAAATTTCTTATAGTCTATAATCGTCTTTTGAGACGTAATAAACAATTAAGAGTTTTTTTTCGAAAGATGTATATCGTAGATAACAAATAATTCTCGCGAGTTTAACGTTGTATTTAAGACGAAAATAAGATAGAAATTATTTAAATTTAAAAAAGAAATTTAATTTTAATTTTGTAATTTGAAGAGAGAAATAATATTAATATAAGTTATATAACTTCGAGAGAGAATTAATAACAACAAAAAAGATAACAATATTAAAAAGTCGAAATTTATTAAATTTTAATTAAGTTTAAATACATTTGTCTAAATTTGTTATATAAAGTAAAAAATTAATATAAAAATCTTTTGTAAGCAATTTATGTATATATATTTGTATATTTATATATTTAAAATTATATTTTATTTAGAAAATATATAAGAAATGCAAATATAAAATATTTAATAAATAATTCGAGAAAAAATTTTAAAAATTGCAAATATATATCGAGAAACTTTTAACAATAGTAATTATATTAATAATATATTTTCGAAATTTTATCAAAAGCAACAACAAGAATTGTAAATATATATTAAATAATATTTAATATATTAGAATTAAAATTGTAATAACTAGTATATAGTTATTTAACAAAAATACTAGTTATAAAGAACTAATTATATACAAAAAATAAATATAAATACTATAAATATTAAGACGCTAGCTACTACTTGTAGTATATTTGAGACTAAAAAATAAAAACTCGAAAAAACAAAATTTGTTTAGTTTAAAGTTGTATATTATTATTATTCTTTTCTATCTTGTAAACTTTAACAAAATAATAACAAAATTTTTAATTAATATTAATTATTAGTACTTTTAAGTAATCTTTAGTATATATTAAGTATAAACTTAGAACAATGTTTAAATTTATTAAGTATTGTTTAATTAATAAAGTTAAATTTGTTAATAATTATTAAACAATAGAAAAAGTTTTGTCAAATAAAAAGATATTTGAATTTTTTTGTAAAAAATACAAAAAAATATTAATATATTTTATAATTAATATATATGCTTTGCAATTAATATTTTAATTAATTTTCGATTTTCTCTTGTTAGTATTAAATATTGTTCGACAATTTTTTTTAATAAATTGTCAATACTTTTTGTTAAGAATATCTAAAATATCAAATATACGTTAAGTAATATCAAGTAATTAATAATAAAAGAAGAGAAAAAAGAGAATTAAATAAATTTTAAGAAAATATTAAATGTAAAAAATTAAAGAAGATACAAAAGATTATTAACTTTAATTCTAAGAGAAAATATCTAGATTACATAATATAAAAGAAAAAGAAAATTAACAATAAAATAAAAGTCGATCGAATTTAAAAAGAGAATTCAATTTTAATTATATAATTTAAGAAGAGAATAATAATTGTTAAGCAAACAACTTTTAAGTCTAGAGTTAAATCTACTTTTAATAAAGAGCGCAACAAATTTAGAAAATTCTTTATTAATTAAAATTTAAATTCTAATAAAATGTCTTGTTATAACTAATTTTCGAAAAGTACTTTAGTAATTTAAGATAAATTAACAACTAATTTTAAGCTCGACAATATTCTTTAGCAAAACAAAAATAACTTGTTTAAAATCTTTATTGCAATAAAGTGCTTTATTGTTATAAAATATTTTAATTATTTTTAAGATCTATTTAATACTTTTGCAACAAGAAAAAAGATTTAAGAAATATTTCTCTTTGTTAGATTGTTGTTTAACAATAATTTTCTCTTAATTAGGTTATTATTCTTAAGCTTTTTACAATTTTTATTAATCGATATCGTTTTGTATCTTTTATTAATTATTGACTCTATTATTAATAGATTATATAATAAACAACGTATAACATTTTTAATTTTTTAAAAAAACAAAAGCAAGTTTAGTTATTGTTAAATCTTAATAAACAAGCTTGATAAAATTAGTTAAAACTAGTTTGTTATAGTTAAATTTCTTCTAACTTTAATATATAATTAAATAAACAAATAATTACAATTACTATATAAAAATATTGCAATTATTGTCGAATTTCGAAGCTTTTATAATTAAAGTTTCGAATATATTAGTAGACTTAAAATAAATATTAATAGTCTCGAAATATATTTAAGTAATTTTAAGTTAAAAATAGATATTTGTAATTAAACAATTTATTAAGTTTAACAACAACAAAACAATATTAGAATTTAATTAAACAATTTCAAGATTATAATACAACAACTTAAGCCAAAATTTGTTAATTTTTATAATACAAGAATTGCTATTAAAATTTTGCGTTATATAATTTATAATTCTGCTAATAATAGTAAGCAAAAATACTTATATAAGCTTATTTTACAAGCAAAATAATATTCAAGTTAAATCTATTAAATTTATAATTTTAAGTTAAAATTATATTTAAGAAAATAACAAACTCTTTTTAAATCTTAAAGAATTCTTTAAGAATTAAAAGAAATTTAAGCAATAAATTACTTTACTAATTTTTAAATTTAATATTATATTGCAACTTTGTTATTAATAAGATTAAAATTAACTTTGTTTGCATTAAGTATATAGATAATATTTACAAAAATATTAAATATTGTATATTCGACAAATTTATTAATTCTTATCTAATAATAAATAATTTACTTTAAAATTTTAAAACTTAATTTAATAATTTTAACAAGAATTGATACAATTATATTAAGATTATATTTCTTAAATTTATTATAAAATTTATTGAGAACTTTAATTAGTATATTATTTGCTTTATTTCTATTGTTGCTAAGTTTATTATATTTAAACACAATAAAATATATTAATTTAATAACAATTTTAACTATAGATTTCGAAGTTAATATATTATTTTAACTAACTATAAATTTCTTAATAAGCTAATTAACTTGTTTTAAAATATAAATTTTAAAGTTTAACAAATAAAGAAGCATTGATCAAAAATTAAAAGTTAAATATTTATCTATATATAAGTTATTAATAATAATAAATGCAATATTTGCAACAATATTACAAAATCTAATTATAACAAGAATTTTAATTTTTGCGATAATAATTCTAATACTTACGATAGCAATTAAAAGTTTAATTATGAAAAGAATATAAATATTTAATTTTAAGTTTTAAAAGACAAGATTAAACAATTAAATCTTTGTCGAAAATATTTAAAGTCTAAATATTGCTTTTATTATATAGAGACTTTTTGTAAATACAAGCTAGTTAAAACAATAAATAAAATTATTATAAAGCTTAAAATTTATAATTTAAGTAATATCGAATTAATAATATTTACGAAATATAGTTTGTTAAATATCTTAAATAACAATATTAATTAAACAAATAATTTTAGTAACTTAAAAAACTAGATATTTTCGACAAAAGTTGCAATTTTAGACAACAAGTAATATTTATACAAAAAACAATAAAGAAGTTCAAGATTTTGTTTAATCTATATAATAGAGTTTTGCTTGCTAAAATTAATCTTAAGTCCAAAATTATAAAGAACAAGTTTATTTAACAAACAACAACTAAATTTTTATATCAGAATTTGTATTAATTAAGTTTGTATTTTCTTTAATAAAAAATATATTAAAGCAATGCTATTTATTAATACAAAAGCTTCTAGTAAAGTTTTTGTTAATAAAAAGTTTATTAAACTTTATAAAATCTTTACAATATTATTATATAATTTTACTAAATTGCGTCTTGCAAACAAAAGGTTTGCTTCTTATATTATTTATATTGCTTAAATAATTATTAATCTTAGTAAATATATCGATATCTTATAATATTTAATAATAGAATTAAAACAATTTATAATTGTTTTTAATATACTCTAGTTTTAAGAGTATGTCGCATATATTGTTTGCGATATACAATTAATAATTTTCGAGTTTAATTATTATATAAAGTATTGTTTGCTAGATTATTAATTATTAAAGATCTTTAATAATTTATGCAAGCAATTAAATTGTTTCTCTTTTAAATCTTTAAATAAAGTTGATATTTATAAAATAAATATTGTTGCATTTTGGAAACTTATAACTTAAGAAAATTACGAAATTGTTGTTATATTGCTTAAGTACTTTATTAATCAAAGAAAAACAATAGATATTTAACTTATCTAGTAGATAACAATTTTATTATAAATATCGTTGTTATAACGTCTAAGAACTACGAGAAATTCTATAAGAAAATCAATTAAAAATTTTCGACTTTAAAAGAACTTAAAAAACAAATATATTTTAAATTTAAGCAATAAATTAAATTATTTAATTTACGAGAAACTAGCAAGTTGTTATTAAATAAAAATATTAATTATATTATCGATCTTGTATTAAAGACAACGTTTTTACCAAAAAAGTCTACAATATTTTACGACAAAAAAAAGAGAAAATGCAATTACAAAATTTATAATAAAAAACTATTAATTATTGTTCGAACTTTTAAGAAGTAATATTCGAAGTATACAAATATATTTGTCGAGGAATTTATTAAAATTACTATCGATTATTGCAATTCAAAGTATCTTATAGTTATTAAATAACTTAATTGTTGTTAAACTTGTTAAACAAAGTCTCTTTTTAAATTTAATTTCATGATTATCTATTGTTTAGATATGCTAAACACAAAGTTCGACAATTTTACTTAACAATTCCAATATTTATCTTCTAGCAAAGTCGACTTGCGCAATTAGTTTTAGCGACAAACAATTCTTAAGAATATAACTTAGAATCTAGTATAGTTAAAATTATTGCGTTAATTTTACTATTGCTAAGTATTATCTACAATTTAGTAACAAAATTAGCTTATTTGCTTCGAGATTTTATCATGTTTCAACTAGTTATTAACAAGAAATTAATAAAAGCTTGCAAAAAGTTTATTAAAGTCTTGTTAATAACTAACAAAAATATAGAATTATTTATAATTTTTCAATTTATAATTTATCTGTTTTCTTAACAAAATAGATTTTTTTTCTTTAAATATTTACTTACAATTTCTATAATTACAATTTTTTTGTCTTTTGCTTTCAATTCTTCTTTTTTGCTAAATATATTTGTTTTGCTTATATCTTAACTGTTTATATCTCTATAATTAACAGTTTTCTTTGCAAATTAACTTACGTTTATTAAAGCAATTAACTCGATACAAAAGAAGAAATTTAAAATTAATAAACTCGATTTTAAGATTTTTGTTCGACAAATATTTAAAATATATTTTTATAACAAAAAGATATAACAAATTATTGCAACCAAAAAAGTTAATAAACAATAAAATTTAACAATTCTTTGCAAATTTATTAAATTAAAACTAAAGAATTACAAGATAATCGAGAACTTAATAATTAAAGTTAAATATCTGTTTGTTAAAGAAAAGATATGTATATCTCAAAATAAAAACAACGTTTTACGTATTAAAACAATTAAATTCTAGCATAAATTATTAATTGCTAAATACTTAGAACAAACAAAAACGTTCGAAAAGATATAAAGATATTACTATTAATTTATATTGTATTTAAATATTAAAAAATATATTAAAAGTTACTTTATTTGCAAATATAACAAATATTATTATAAACACAAATATAATCTATATAAAATCTTATCTATTTTAAATTAATATTAACAAAGTATATCTTGCAACTTTATTATTTTGCTTTTATTATATTGCTATAAAAATAATTGTCTTAGTATATCTTAATAATAATTGATAGATTATTTAAGTATAAGAAGTTTATATTTATAAATTCTTCAAAAGTTAAAATTGTAATTTAAGTCTTTATTAACTTTGTTTAATACAATAAGAGTTTCTTAATTTTAATAATCTTAAATAGAGATATTTAATTTATTACTTATTTCTAGTAATATTTTTGCAAAAAACTAAATATTAAGTTTAAGTTGTTCATTGTATTTTACTTAGAAATAGACAATTAAATTAAGAATATTAATATCGTTCTTAAATAATATCTTCGCGTATATATATATTATAATTAGAATAATTAAATGAATTATCTAATTATTGTTAAGTTTGTCGCGAACAATTATATTAACAAATCTATTATTATTTTTTTATATTATTAAAATCTATTTAATAAGATTGAATTTAGAATTATTTGAAGATTTTTTTAACAAAAGTATTTTAGAAGCTTGTTGCAAAATAAAGAATGCAGACAAAGTTGTTAAAAAAATCGAATTTCTACAAAATTTATTTTGATACAAACTTGTTTAAGTACAAGTTAAATAAGTAAAATTTGCTAATTGCAATTGCATTGCAATCTCGAAGTTCAAAATAAAAAATAAAATTATATTAGATATTAGATATTAGAAATATTGCAATTGCAAAATTAAACAAGTTTTTAAAATATAAAAATATAAACTTTTACAAGATTATTAGAGTTATCGATAAATATATCTACAAATTGAAGTTTTTCGAGTTAATAAAATTAATCTATTTTGTGTTTTATTTATAGCTTTTGTATTTTAATAAGAGCACTTCTCTTTTAAATTGATATATTAAGTTTTTGTTATCTTTTATTAAGATTAATAAGTTGCATAATTACTTTAAAGTTAATAAACAAAAAATCGACAATTATTTTTAATTTATATCTAATTGTTAAAAATTACAAAATTAATACGAAGACTAATAAGATACTATAATATTAAATTCTTTTTACAAATAGAATAGATTATAACAATTACTCTAAGTAAAAAGATCACTATATAATTGACAATTGCTTAAACTTTGTTGTCGACTTTTACTACAAGTATTTAACGTTGTTAGATTTTATTAAATATTTAAGATATCTTTTAATTAAAAGTTAATTAAATAGATTGCTAGAATATATTTATCTACTTGTTATAATTTGCTTTACAATAGTTTAAAAGTAATACTTGCAATATTGTTAATTATTCTTGCATATACTAGATATTTTATTATTTATATTTTAGATCTTGTTATTTGTATTTCGAAGCTTGTTGTTTATATATAAGAGATTAATCGAAGTTATTTATCTAACTTTAAAATCAATATCAAAAGTCAAAATTTTAATATCGAAATTATTTAATATTTAACTGTTTTTTACTATTGTTCGACAAGAATTTCAAAAATATATTATCAATACAATTATTATTGTTAAACGTTATTTGATATATATTTATTATTCTTGTTGTTGCTTCTAATAGAATCTCGATAATATATTATTGATACAATTACTATTGTTGAGCGTTACTTAATATGTACTTACAATTCTTGTTGTTACTTTTAACAGAATTTTCGAAATGCATTATTAACACAATTATTAATGTTAGAAGTTACTTAATATACACTTGCGATTCTTATAGTTATTTCTCGAATTATTTATTAGATATTCTATATTTGTATCTTTTATGTATTTTTTAAATAAAATATAACTTTAAATGTGTAAGTATACAAATATATATATATAAATTGTTTACAAGAAATCTTAACAAAAATCTCTTAAATAAGCAACAAAATATTGCAATTCTTAGTAATAAAAGTATTAAAAACTCGATAGTTTATATAGATACAAAGATTTTCTTTATACTTCTTAACTATAAGTACAAACAAGATATAATTTAATTAATTGTATCGAATAAACTTTTTTTCAAGTATATTGTTAATATAGATTTTTATTATTTAAGTTTATTTTTAAGAGCAATTGTAGATTCTTTAATACAATATTTTTGTTTAAGAAATTAGATTTATTAGATAATCGATTATGCAATAGAAAGACAATGTATTAACAACTTAAGAATTCTATTAATACAAAAATCTATTGTAATAATCTATAAAAATGCAAAACTTAAGTTAATTTTTGTTTAACAATTTTTTTTTGTCTTAACAAAAAACTTGTTGTAGTCGCTCGCTATAATAATAATAATATCGCTAATATAAAAATTAATTAAATACAAAATATTGTTCTCTTTTAATTAATTTAGCATTGCAAAGTACTATAATTATATAATTATAATTTAGTTGTTATTTTTGATTCTTATAACAAGAAATACGACAACAATTATATTCTTAATATCTCTATAATTTATCAACTTTAAAGAGCATTTCTTTAAAGTTTTTTTAACTTTTTTGCTATATACTTTGACTATCTTTTTGTTGTAATTATAATTAATTATGTAGTAATTAAAGTTAAACTTTAAATTGCAAGTTTTGTAATAAATCTTTAAAAAATAAAACTTTAATTAAGATATATTTTTAACTATATTGTAGTTATTAGAATTAATAATTAAAGCTTATATTTGCTTTTTATAAGAGTTGAAACTAAAGTCTAAACAAGTTATATAAATAATATTAAAAATTGGATTGTTATTTGTTAAATAAAGCTTTATTAATAATATTAACTCGATTAATAAGAATTTATGTTGTATTACAAAATTCTTGTTAACAAAGTTCTTAACAAATATTTTTGTATTTAATAGAAACTAAATTTTGATTTTGTCTTCAAAAATATAAATTTTAACATTAAAGTTAAATTGTTAACTAAAAATAAGAAAGACATTTTGTTTTATTTAAGTTCTAGTTAAACTAAGTTTAACAATTTGTTAATTGCAAATCTTCTTAAGCTAGAAGATTTATATATATAAACTAGTTAATAATTGTTTTAAACTATAACTTTTGTTAGAGATTAAACTTTTTTCGAATTTTCGAAATTACTATTAATATTTTTGTTTAACTCTTATTATAAATATATATCGTAACAAAATCGAAGCGTTGTTCTAGTTTTAATACAATAAATTTTATATGAAAAAATTTTAAAATTACAATAGTTTAATTTTATAATATTAAGAGCTTATTTTTGCAAAAGCAATTAATGTCTTTGTGCAAATAATTTATTTCTAGATAGTCTAAACAAAGCTTTTGATTTTAAATTTTGTTCTTAAGCTTCTTAGATTAATTGCAAAGATATATTATATAATGTTTATTTTCTTAAGAATTAAGTTTATTAATAATACAATTAAGAATACAATTAAAGATACAACTTTAAGTTAAAGTACTATTTTGATTGTTGCGTTAAATATTATATCGAAAGTTGTTTAATTAGTATAACTTTTTTTTTTTTGCACATTAATATTTTTAATCGATTTAATATATTTTTTTAACTAGAGTTATAAAGACTAGATTTTTTTAAACAATAATATAAGATTCTTGCAATTTGTTAAATAGATTTCTTGTAAAATAAATCTTCTAAATATTATAAAAAAAAATTAGCAATACAACAACAATAATAAATCTAGCTAAATAACTGTTAAACATCTTATTAAAATCTTTATAGTTTGTCTTAAAACTCTTATTTATAAGCTTGTTAAAATTAATAATAAATTTGTTGTATCTATCAAATATATTATTAAGATTATAAATTAACTTATTGATAATTCGATAAAAGTTAATTAATAATATTGTACGTTGCATTCTTGCATGCAATACTAGCATAATAAATTTTAACAACTTTATTAAGAAATAGAGAGCAACTATTTCTAATTTTAATATAAAGATAATTATATTATAAGTCTTAATTATTGAAGTTATCTTTGAACTTAAATATATCTTAATAGTGTAAATTGTTGCAAATTAACAAATAAAATTGTTTGTATTAAGTATAAGAATCTAATTCTAGATAGAATCGAAATTTCGATTAAATTTGTTAACAACAAGAGTAACTTATCTAATGTTATAAATGCTAGTTAAATTTGTTAATATTAAATAAGAGACTATAATTGTATTAATTAATAGTAAAATTAAAGTAATTTAAAGCAATTGTTTAATTTTGTTCGAATTTTATTTTAACAAATTTATTATTAATAATTTTGAGTAAAATCTTGTAATAGTCGAAAGCTATATATAGTTTATTTTTATCAAAAGTAATTTGTTTAAGTTTGTCTATAAATATTAATATATAATTTTTTAAATAATTGCGTTTGCTAATAATATTATTTATTGTAAACTTAAACTTTAAGTACTTAACAACAATGTTTGCAAATTTAACTCTTTTTTAAATTTTATAATTTATATAGTATTGTGCATTTTCGATTACTTGTTACTTAACTTAAGCGATATTAATTAATATATAAAATTAATATATAAAATTCTTAATTATAACTTTCTTTAAAGTTTTAAAATTTAATATAAATATATCTATCAACTTCGCAATAATATAATTGTAGAAATAAAAATTCTTAATTCTTTTTGTAAATAATTTTATAATATAACAACGTTTCAAATCTTTCGATAACTTAATTGTAAAAAAATAAAAAATAAAAAAATATCTTTGATATTGTTAACTTTTAACTAAGATTTCTTGTTATTATTAAAATTAAATTTGTTAATTGCAAAATTAATACTTAAGTTATTAAAACTAGAAGTAACTAATTTATTCAATAATAAGTAATCGAGAATATTAAACTTTAAAACATAAGATAAATCTTCTAATACAATAAAATACTAAGAGTTAATTGTTGATTTATTTTTTTGCAATTTTTATATATTGCTTATATACTTATTTGTAATTTTAAATTGTATTATAATTGTATAAAAGCTTGTAAAATAAAGTTGTAATATCTACAATATTAAGATTTGTTAAGACAACGAATTTTATTACTTTAATAATAATAATCTAATTTTAATTAATTAAAGTAATCTTTATTATTGCAATAATATAATATAATGTTAGAATATCTTATATAGTAACATACAATATTGTTATTTAAACTTATACAAATATATATTCTTGAGCAAAAATTGTATAAATATAGATACTAAGAAGTATGTTTGCGCAATATACTTAATTATATTAAAGTCTCTTGTTTTTACGCAATACTAATAGATTTAAAGATTAATCTTAATTTATATACAATCGACGTATTTTCTATCTTAAATATATATAAAAAGAGAAGATTTCTTAAATGCTTACTATTATTAAATTATACTCTTACTACTTTTTAAGAGAATTAAATCTATTTTAATCTATTAGTATAAGTAATATATATTAATTTATTAAAATTTAAACAAAAACTAAATACTATTACAACAAAGTTATCGATAAGAAGTGTATATATTAACAATAATTAATTAAATTGCAACATTCAATATCGAAAAACTTATATACATTTTTTATTTAGATGCGAAGTAAAAGAAGTCGTAATAATTACTAGAAGAAAGCATAAATTAACTCTCGAGATCTTGCTTAGCAATATATAGTAATAACTAGAATAATAATTTTATTGCTATATTATATTGCTTTATATACTATAATTTTGCTTTTATAATATAAAAGAACAAATAGAATTATAATTGTAATAATTGTTTCTAATATATTTATAATTAAGTTAATACAAAACAACAAAATTGTTTAAACAAATTTAAATTATTTGTAATTTTTAATTATACAATATTTTGTTATTCTTTTCTATTAATGTATTACAAAATAGTTTTAAAAATGTTGTTAATTTTGACAAATAACATCTTAGTAATATATTGTATCTTTAATAATCTTTCGATAAATATTTGTTTAAATACTAGTTGCTTGAATGCAAGTTTAAGAAGACTTTTATAAAATATTTCTAACTTAATCTTAATATTAAAATTGCTAAGTTTAGATTATAGATTAGTCTAAAAAATAACATTCTAAGCAATCTATTAATATTAACAACACAATTAAATTGTATATTTTAGTAAAAAAGTATATAGTTGCTTTGCAACAACTCTCGAGCTATACTTAAGTTTATCTTGTTATTAAAAACAATAAATAATCTTCAATTAATTTAATATTGAACGCTAGTAAATATTTATTCTATTTATAATAAGTTAAAGCTTTGTCGATTGTTGTTAATATTCTAATTGTTGTTGTAACTTAACTAATAGCTCTCTTTTTTCTTAATTAAAATACAAGAAGTTTAGTAGATATTATATAATTAATTCTATATTTCTTTTTTTAACAAGATCGAGTTTTGTTAAAAATTAAGACAATTAGCAATAGAATACAACATTAGAATTTCTTGTAAGTACAAGAGAGATAAGTCTAGTAATATAAGTTCTCTTTTATTTTACTTTTGTAAAGTTGCTTGTTTATAGTTTTATTATTGTGCGCTTTTCGATCAAATTCTTTTCTTTGCAATATAGTAATCTTTGTTTAATTTAAATTTTGTAATATTTAATTAATATTTGTTTAACAAGATATTAATTAATATTAATTTACAATAGTATTTCGATTAAAATCTTTATTAAAATAATATTAGATTTTAATATTTCTTTTCGAATATTAGAAAGAAATAACTTCTAGAATCTTATTTACATCGGCAATTCGAGGAAGCGATCTCTGTGACACAATGGCTCCACTGAGTCGACATCGACTCGAGAGAGTCTCTTGACACCTCGCGCTAGCCTATTAGGGTAATTTAAAATGTTTATTTAAACTTTAGATTGTTTTGTAATTTCTTTGAAATTTTTAGCCTAATCGAGTTAGTATTACGTACAGAATTAATATTTGAAAACAATTTTTTTTAAAATCTTTTTCGTTTTCAAATATTAAATCTATACGTAATACTAACCTGATTAGGCTAAAAATTTCAATTGAGTTACAAAACAATCTAAATTTTAATAAACAATTTAAATTACCCTAATAGGCTAGTGCGAGGTGTCAAGAGACTCTCTCGGGTCGACGTCGACTCAGTGGAGCCATTGTGCCACAGAGGTCGCTTCCCCGAATTGCCGATGTATTTTCTTCGAATAAATATTACAATATTTAAATAAATTAAGTTTGCTTAAACAATTAAGATACAAACAGTTATAATAAAAGCACAAGTTCTTGAGAATTTGAAAATTACTATATATATATTTATTGCATTAAATAACTAGATATTAAATTAAAATTAGACTAACTATCGATTCGATATTCGATCTCAACTTTGGAATTGAATCGAATTGTCAAGAAATTAAATAGAATCAAATCGCTTAAAGAAGCTAGCTTATTACTATAGTAAGTTTAGCTTAGTCGAAAAGTTACTATTTTAAGAATTTGATTTCAAAAAAAAATCAAGAAACCAAATCTTGGCGCTTGCACGTAATATTTTCGGTTTCTCGCGATTAATCTAATTAAAATAATAGAACAATTGCTTTGTTTTACAATTGCAAACAAGATTTAAGTTTCTACTTTTATTGCAATATTATATTAATTGTTGTAATATTTGTTACGTAAATTATATTATACAAATCTTATATTTATATAAGTAAAATTTTATTAAATATTAAATCTTATATTGATTTTATTAATAAGATCGAACAAATCGAATTAAATAGTCGAACAAATCTTCTAGTTTAACTCGATTAGTTAAATCAATAAACTTATAATTTTAATTCTTCGAATTAAATCGAGCGAACTTGTCGAGCTTATAGTTCGATTCGAGAATTACGCTAAACTATATTGTAATTATTAAGATTAATAATTAACGTCTATATTTGCTTTTTGTAAGAATTAAGACTAACTTTTAAGCAAATTATATAAACAATATTAAGAATCAAATTGTTATTTGCTAAACAAAACTTTATCGATAACATTAATTTGATTAATAAGAATTTATATTGTATTACGAAGTTTTTGTTAACAAAATTCTTAATAGATGTCTCTAAATTTAATAGAAATTTAGCTTTGACTTTATCTCTAAGAACGTAAACTTTAACAATAAAGTCAAATTGTTAATTAAAAGTAAAAGAAACGTTTTATTTTATCTAAATTCTAGTTAAACTAAGTTTAATAATTTCTTAATTGCAAATTTTCTCGAACTAGAAGATTTGCATATATAGACTAGTTAACAATTGTTTTTAATTATAACTTTTGTTAAAGACTAAACTTTTTTCGAGTATTCGAAATTATTATCGATATTCTTATTTAATTTTTAATTATAAATATATATATTAGCAAAATTTGTTTTAATACAATAAATTCTATATTAAAAGTTTTAAAAATTACAATAAATCGATTTTGTAATACTAAGAATTTGGTTTTGCAAAAACAATTAATATCTTTGTGCAAATAATCTATTTCTAAATAATCTAAAAAAAACTTTTAATTCTTAATTTTATCTTTAAGCTTCTTAAATTAATTGCAAAGATATATTGTATAATCTTTATTTTTTCAAAAATTAAATTTATCAATAATACAATTGAAAATATAATTGAAAATATAATTGAAAATATAATTGAAAATATAATTGAAAATATAATTGAAAATATAATTGAAAATATAATTGAAAATATAATTGAAAATATA
>JAABUZ0100005766.1_pt1 | contig 15972 bp, 15 predicted proteins | sample 5562091 | NCBI WGS metagenome assembly JAABUZ01 (sample SAMN12813069, study PRJNA571459) | rock metagenome | isolation source: Antarctica rocks | place: Antarctica: Victoria Land, Linnaeus Terrace sud | collected 2015-12-21
CGACGACCTCGTAGTGGAATGGACGAGAGGTCGGCGGCGCTTCACGCCGCGTGCCGGACGGCTCCCGCCCACGGCGTCCGGGGTGGCAAAGCGAATTCGCCACCAGTGTCACTATTACATCTTCCCGCTCGTGGCACAGACCGTCCGGGACTCGCTGCGGGCGCAGGACCGCGCGGGCGCGTACGCGACGCTGGTGGACCCTGTCGCGTTCGCGGCGGCCGTCACGCGCGACCTCCGCCGGGTCGGCCGCGACCTCCACCTCGGGATCCGGTACAGCCCGGACCCGATCCCGATGCCTGGCCCGGCGTCCGAGACCAGCGGCCCCGAGGTCGAAGACTCCGCGACCCTCGTGCGGCACCGCGCGTTCGGGGACCGCATCAACTATGGGTTCCCCGCGCTCACGATTCTGCCGGGGAACGTCGGCTACCTCAAGCTGGACGGCTTCTTCGACCTCGCGGTTGGGGGCGGCGAGACGGCCGCTGCGGCGATGGCGTTCGTACGCCACACGCGCGCCCTCATTGTTGACCTGCGGGAGAACGGGGGCGGGAATCCGAACATGGGCGTGCTGCTGTCGAGCTACCTCTTCCCGGAGCCCGTGCACCTGTCCGACTTCGTCGTGCGCGATCTCCGGGGCGGGCCGGACCGCATCACCCAGACGTGGACGCTCGCCGCCGTACCCGGCCCGCGGTACACGCGGCCCGTGTACGTGCTCACGAGCCGGGCGACGATCTCTGCGGGCGAGGGGTTCGCGTACGACCTCCAGACGCGCCACCGCGCGCTCGTCGTCGGCGAGGTCACCGCCGGGGCGGCGAACCCCGGGACCGATCGGCGCGTCCACGAGCACTTCACGGCGTTCATCCCGTTCGGGCGCGCGGTCAGCCCGGTAACCGGGACCAACTGGGAGGGCACGGGGGTGCAACCGGACCTGGCCGCCCCGGCTGTGGGCGCCTTGCGCGTGGCCCACCGTGAGGCCGTGCAGCGCGCGCTGCGCTACGAGTCGGATACCCGGGAGGCGCAGCGCCTCCGGGCGGTGTTGGCGGACCTCGAGCGCGGCCCGGGGACGCCGGAGCACCCGTAAGGCGAGACGCACGAGGGGTCGGTGCTGCGAGTCACGGCAGCGTGTCTCACCCGTTAGGCGGTTTCGCGGCTGTGGCGAGTTCTGACGCAGCGTTGGGAAGTTCGCCGCGCTACCTCGAAACTCACGCCTGCGCGAAACGCTGGCGCGCCGGGCGAGCCGCACGTCAGGCGCAGGGCACGAGCGTTTTCGGACGCCAGTAGCCGCCGTACCGTCCCGAGCGTGGGCACGCCGCGGAACAGGGCGGGTAACTGCGACGTACTATCGTTCCTCACCCGTGTGCGTGCGCTCGCTCACGGCCGCACTGGGTCGGCCCCGGGCGCTTTCGGTGCCCACGTCCGCCCAGCTCCCGACCGCCATGCCTCAGCGTCGTACGCACCGTCCTCGCGGCAGCCTGCCCGTCACGTGGCATCGGTGGGCGCCCCGCCTCGCCAGCGCGTGCGTGCTCGCGGCCGGTGGACGGCCCGGTGGGCTCGTCGCGCAGGCTCCGGCGGGCGCCGCCGCGAACCGGGACTCGGCGAACCGGGACTCGGCGAACCGGGACTCGGCGAACCGGGACTCGGCGAACCGGGACTCGGCGAACCGGGACTCGGCGAACCGCGACTCGGCGAACCGCGACTCGGCGAACCGCGACCCGGCGAACCGCGACCCGGCGCGCGCCGAGATCGTGACGCGCGACGTCCACAACTTCTGGCGCGCGTACGACGCGGCGCAGCAGGCCCCGGACAGCGCGGGGCGCGTTGCCGCCTACCGCGACCTCTACGTCCGCGCCGGCTCGCCGGGGCTCGCCGACTGGACTCGGAGCCGCCTGGCTGACCAAGGAGCCGTGGTGAAAGCGCTGGTGGCGCGCGGCTGGACCATGGACCGGATCGGCCGGGCCTGGAAGGCGCCCGCGACCGACTCGGCGCGCGTCGCCCTATTCGCCGAGGCGGACCCGCTCTTCCAGCAATCGGGCGCGGAGCAGCTCGCGGCGGCGGTCACGCGCCGTCCCCACTTCTACGCCGGCATCCGGCGCGGCACCCTGGCGCTCGACTCGCTCGGCGGCGCCGTCGACGAGATTCGGGGCGCGTACCGCGGGCTCGCGGCCCTCTACCCCGACGCGGTCTTCCCGCCCGTGTACTTCCTCGTGGGGCGGCTGACCTCGGGCGGCACCACAGGCCCGAGCGGCATCCTGCTCGGCGCCGAGATGCGCGGCGCGGACCCCGCGACGCCCCGGGACGAGCTCACCGAGTGGGAGCGCGGCGCGGTGAGTAACGCGCGCGGCATCCCGCACCTCGTGGCGCATGAGCTGATGCACGTCGAGCAGCAGGCGGCTCGGCGTGCCGACCCGCGCGCCGCGACCGCGGACCGCCGCACGCTGCTCGCACAGTCTCTCGACGAGGGGTGTGCGGACCTGCTCGCTGATCTGGTGACTACCGGACCGGCCGGAACCCCGCGCGCAGTCGCCAGCGTCGTGACCGCGAGCGACGGCGAGGGGACTCGCACGTACGGCCTCACCCACGAGCGCGAGCTCTGGAACGAGTTCCGGCCGGTGATGCTGCGCAGCGACGCGAAGGGGTGGCTGTACGAGGGCGACGCCGCCAAAGGCCGCCCGGCCGACCTGGGCTACTTCGTGGGCGCGCGGATCTGCCGGGCGTACTACGAGCGCGCGGAGGACAAGGCGCGCGCCGTGCGCGACATCCTGGTCATGGCCGACCCGAAGGCGTTCGCCGAGGCGAGCGGCTACGCACCGTGAGGGTGTGGGGCGCGTGAGACGGTGCGCCCCGACCGGCCGCCGTCCGGCGCGCGCCAGCATGCGATAACCGTCTCACCCCGGTCCGTTCCGCGACGGTGGCCGACGTGTTCCAAAACGTTAGGCAGATTCGCGGCGGGGACGGGTTATGCGACGGCACGGCCCCCGGTCCCGCTCGGTGCCAGAACTCAGGGTACTGAGTCACCATCGGTCGATCCCGCCCTATGCGGCTGTGTGCGTGTCTGCCGGCCGAACCGGCTCCGAGGAGAGCGCTCCGCGCCGATCTCCTGCGGGTCAGGACCACGTACCGGCGTGGACCTCGCGCGCGTGCCCGCCCGGCGGCAGACGCCGGTGAAGTAAACGTTCAGCAGGGACGAATCGCCCGCGTGACCACGCTCTCCACGAACTGCTCGTCGAGCGGTTCGCGAGAGAACCACCGACGGTAGAAGAGCGGGCCGAGGAGACCCGCGATCAGAACGGCCGGATCGGTGGTCGCCGGCAGGTCGCCGCGGCGCATCGCGCGCGTGATCACCTCACGCAGCGGGTCCGCGTGCCCCCGTTGGATCCTGCTATGCACCGCCGCGAGGTTCGGGTCGCGCTCGGCGGCGTCGATGATCGAGGGCATCACGGACGACCACCGGGCCGTCCGCAAGAGTTCGGCGACGTTTAGCAGGAGTGCCCGGACGTCCCCGGCCAGGGTGCCGGTGTCCGGGACGTCCTGACTCGCGCTCAGTTGCGAACAGGTGTCGGTCACCAAGTCGGCCCGGGTCGGCCAGTGGCGGTAGATGGTGGTCTTGGCGACGCCGGAGCGGCGGGCTACTTCGTCGATGCTGACGCCCCCCACGCCGCTCTCGCCCAGCAGCTCCGACGCGACCCGCAGCACGCGCTCCTTCGAGCGCCGGACGCGGTCGTCGACGGCGGCGCCGGCGCTCTGCGCCGGCGGCGTCCGTCCAGGTCCCTTCTTGACGCGCTCTCCGTTCGCCATGCCTTGACGCTCCGGGGTTGCTACGATACGATACCGTAGCGTATCGCTGTACCGTACAACTTAACCTCTGGCGAGGGAGTCCACCATGAACTTCGTCTCCGTGCGCGTCATCACCGACAACGTCCAGCGGCTAGTACGGTTCTACGAGGAGGCGCTCGGGCTCGCGCCGACGTGGTACACGGAGGACTTCGCCGAGGTCGTGACGCCATCGTGTACGCTAGCGATCGGCAGCACGCGCACGATGGCGCTGTTCGGGGCCGGGGCCGCCCGTCCCGCCGCCAACCACACCGCGATCCTCGAGTTCCACGTCGACGACGTCGACGCCGAGTACGCGAGGCTGCAGGGCGTCGTCCGCGATGTCGTCCAGGCGCCGACGACGCAGCCCTGGGGCAACCGCTCGCTGTTGTTCCGCGACCCCGACGGCAACCTGGTCAACCTCTTCACGCCGGTCAGCCCGGAGGCGATCCGGAAGCTCAACGCCCAGGCCGGCCGAGGGTGAGGGCCGGCCGTCGCTAGACCGCGGCCCAGCAGAAGCCAGCGGTCCCTTCTGCGAGCGATGACAACACGTCTCACCCGTTAGCCAGTCCTGCCGCCGTGACGAGTTCTGACGCAGCGCCGTGCCGTCCACCACGCCGCCTCGAAACTCACGCGGGCGTGAGACGCTGGCGCGCCGGCCCAGCGACACATCGGGCGCAGAACACGAGCGATGTTGCACCGGCGGCCACCGCGCGGACGGATCGGCGAAGGACGGGGTGACCGGGAGCGGGTCCTGTGGTTGCGCGCGGGCCTGCGAGCCGGTTGACGGGTGGACGGCGTCTTCGTCCGCCGACCGGGCACGGGGTCTTGACGGGTGACGTCATCACAGGTACTGTTATCACATGGCCGAGACGCTCTCTGCCGCGCCTGCCCCCCTGCCGGTCTCGCCCGAACAGCGGACCGTCGTGGCGCTCGGCCGGACCGTCGCGCGGCTCATGCACCAGGCGGAGCAGCTCCTCAAGCCGTTCGATCTGACGTCCACGCAGTACAACGTGCTGCGCGTCCTGAACGGGGCGGGGCCGGAGGGGCTCTGCGGCTCGGAGATCGGCCGCCGCCTGATCTCGCAGGTGCCCGATGTGACGCGCCTCCTGGACCGCATGGCCGCCGCCGGGCTCGTGGCGCGGGCGCGCGACCCGATGCACCGGAGCTTCGTGGCGACGCGGCTCACCGACACCGGGCGGCAGACGCTCGCCGAGGCCACGCCGGCCCTCGACGCCTACCACCGGGCGCAGTTCCGCCGCTTCACGCCCGAGCAGCTCCAGACCTTCCGCCAGCTCCTGGCCCTCCTCGAGACCTGAGGCACGCCCCGGCCGGAGCGGCCACCCCTGGTCCGGCGCGCACGTCGTTCATACGTCACTCGCAGGTCACTCGCACCGCCGCCGTACCGCCCGTCGTTCGCTGTCGGACTTGTTGTAACGAATCCTGTTCAAACAGCCCTCCACCCTATCACCCGCACGTTCACCCGGAGCCCCGCTATGACCGCCGCCGCCTACCCTTACGCCGCCGCCGCCCGCCCCCGCCGCGCCCTCCGCCTCACGCTGTGGGTCGCGCAGGGCCTCCTCGCCGCCGCCTTCGCGGCCTCCGGCCTGATGAAGCTGACGCAGCCCGTGGCCGTCCTCGCCGCGCAGATGCCCTGGGTGGCGAGCGTCCCCGCGGCCCTCGTGCGCCTCATCGGCGCCGCCGAGCTGGCCGGCGCGCTCGGCCTCGTGCTCCCGTCGCTGACCCGCATCCGGCCCCGCCTGACGATGCTCGCCGCGCTCGGCCTCGTGGCCGTGATGGGGCTCGCGAGCGCCTTCCACCTCTCGCGCGGCGAGGGCGTCATGCTGCCCGTGAACCTCGTGCTCGCCGCGCTCGCCGCCTTCGTCGCCTGGGGGCGCAGCACGGCCGCGCCCATCGCGCCGCGCGGCGCCTAACGCACGCGGACGCGCCGGACGTCCCGCCGGTCCGTACTCCCCCCACGACTCCACCACTTCAGCCACCCGAGCACCCACGATGAGCACCTCCACCCCCTCCACCACCTCCACCACCGGCATCATCGGCGCGGGCCACATGGGCGCCGCCTTCGCGAAGCGCCTCGCCGCCGCCGGCCACCGCGTCGCGATCACCGCGACGGACCCGGCGCATGCCGCGCAGGCCGCGCAGGCCGCCGGCGCCGGGGCCCGCGCCGTCCCCGCCGCGGACGTGGCGCGCGGCGCGGACCTGGTCATCCTCGCGGTGCCCTACGCGGCCGCCGCGGACGCGCTCCGCGCGGCGGGCGACCTGGCCGGGACGACGGTCGTCGACATCTCGAACCCGCTCACGCCCGACATGTCCGGCCTCGTGGTCGGCCACACGACGTCGGCGGCCGAGGAGATCCAGCGCGCCGTCCCGACCGCGCGCGTCGTGAAGGCGTTCAACACGATCTTCGCGCAGGTGCTCGGCGGCGAGGCACGGGCGGGTGCGCCGCCGGTGCAGGTCTTCTACGCCGGCGACGCCGCCGAGGCGAAGGGCCGGGTGCGCGCCCTGGTCGAGAGCGTGGGCTTCGAGGCCGTCGACGCGGGCCCGCTCGCGAACGCGCGGTACCTCGAGCCGGCGGGCATGCTGAACATCTACTTCGCGTACGTGGCCGGGCGCGGCCCGACCGTGGCGCCCGCGTGGGTCCCGGTCGCCTGACCGCCGCCTGACCTTCGCCCGAGGGACTCCCTCATGAGCACCACGACGCTCCTGCCGTACACCCGCGCGTCGCGCGCCCTGCTGCCCGACGCGCTCCGGCTCGGCCCCGTGCGCCTCGCCGTCCGGGACCTCGACCGCGCGGTCGACTTCTACACGCGCGTGGTCGGCCTCGCCGTCGCGGGCCGCGGGCGCGAGGACGCGCACGACGTGGCACACCTCGGCACGGGCGGCGAGGACGTCGTCGTGCTCCAGCAGGAGCCCGGCGCGCGGCCCGCCGGCAAGCACCTCCGCCACGCGGGGCTCTACCACGTGGCCCTCAACTACCCGACGCACCTGGAGCTCGCGCGCGCGCTGCGGCGCATCGCCGAGACGCGCACGCCGATCCAGGGTGCCTCGGACCACAAGAGCCACGAGGCCCTCTACTTGGCCGACCCGGACGGCAACGGCCTCGAGCTCGCGTGGGACGCCCCGCGGGAGCGGTGGCCCCGGACGCTCGAGCAGTGGATGAGCGGCGGCCGCGATCCGCTCGACGTCGACGGCCTGCTCGCCCTGACGGCCGACGAGCCGCTTGCGCCGCGCGCGGCGCCGGGGTTCCGGGTGGGCCACCTGCACGTGCACGTGGGCAGCGTGCCCGAGGCGCGCGCCTTCTACGTGGGCCTGCTCGGCCTCGAGCTGCAGATGGACCTCGGCACCGCGGCGTTCACCTCGGCCGGCGGCTACCACCACCACCTCGGCTTCAACACCTGGCGTGGCGAGGGCGTGCCGCCCGTCCCGCCCGATGTGGTCGGCCTGCGCGAGTGGCGCATCGAGCTGCCCACCGCCGCCGACGTCGAGGCGGCCCGCGCCCGCCTGGCCGCGGGGGGCGTGCGCGTCACCCCGGTCACCCCGGCCGACCAGGGCGCCTTCACCACGGCCGACCCCTGGGGCATCCCGCTGCGGGTCGGCGTCGACCCCCGCCCGCAGTGACCGACGCGCGGGTCGCATCGCGGACCGCGGCGCCACGCCACGCCGCGGCCCCGCCGCAGGCCGTCACGCCCGACCCCGCGCGACCCCGCGCACCTCGCTCCCCCACCCGACACGCAGGACACGACCCATGACCGTCGCCATCACCGGCGCCACCGGCCGGCTCGGCCGCCTCGTCCTCGACAAGCTCAAGGCGAAGCTGCCTGCAGGGCAGATCGTCGCCCTGGTGCGGTCCCCCGCCAAGGCGGTCGACCTCGGCGTTGCTGTGCGTGAGGCAGACTACGGGAGGCCGGACACGCTCAGAACGGCCCTTGCGGGCGTCGAGACGCTGTTGCTGATCTCGTCGAGCGAAGTCGGGCAACGCATCGCGCAGCACCGCAACGTGATCGAGGCCGCCAAGGCGGCCGGCGTGCAGTGGGTCCTGTACACGAGCGTGTTGCACGCGGACACGTCGGCGGTGAAGCTGGCCGAAGAACATCGCGCGACCGAGGCGGATCTCAAGGCGTCGGGCCTCGCGTTCACCATCCTGCGGCACAGCTGGTACACGGAGAACTACACAGCCCTGATCCCCGGCGCCGTGGCGGCCGGCACGTTCACCGGGAGCGCGGGCGACGGCAAACTCTCGACGGCCACGCGGGCGGACTACGCCGAAGCGGCCGTCGCCGCCATTACCGGCACCGGGCACAAGGGTGCGACTTACGAGTTGGCGGGCGACGTCGCGTACACCCTGAGCGAGCTTGCCGCCGAGGTGTCACGGCAGACCGGCACGTCGGTCCCGTACACCCGAACGCCGAACGGCTGGGACGCCATGGCGAAGGACGGCGAGTTCTTCGACGACAGCCACGACCTCTCGACGTTGATCGGCCGGCCGACGACGCCCCTGGCGCAAGCGGTCGCGGAGGCACTCAACCGCCAGGCGTGACCGCGGGTTGAGGACCGGGCACCTCCGCTACACGCCCCGCCCCGAGATGGGCAGTTGGGGTCGATTTCGCGACGGCCGGCGCGCGTCCTGGAAACGTCGCGGGCGCCTAACGGAGACGCGACACGCCGTTCTGGATAACGCGTGAGTTTCGAACGTCTCAGCGCGCCGCCCGCGATGGGGCGGCTACCAATCCGTGCGCCTGGTCATCGTCCGCGCCGGGGTGTGGGCGCCGCGGGTCGGGCGAACAGCCGCGAGTCGTACACCCAGCGACGCACCTTGCGCACGCGGAGGCCGGCCGCGCCCGGGTGGGCGGGGTTGACGAGGACGTTCGCCTCCTCGGGCACGATCACCGACGGCACCTCGGCCAGCAGCGTGCGCCCGCGCACCGCCCACACCGTGCCCCAGTCGAGCGACACCATGCCGGCGGGCTCGGCGTCCCAGCCGACGTGCGCCGCGGGGTCGAACACCTCACGCGCTGCCCAGTCGGCTGCCGACACCGTCAGCTCGACGAGGTAGCGGTTGAGCGGCAGCCCGGTATCGGCCAGGTGCACGACGGTCTCCAGGCAGGCCAGCGCCCGCGCGGTGGAGGTGTACAGCATGGCCGTACCCACCCGGTTCCACCGCCCGCCCGAGTTGCGCGCCCCGGCGCCGGTCCGGTCGTCGGCCGTGTAGTTCGGCGTATCCTGGGCGATCCGCCACAGGGTGGGTGGGGCTCCGGGTACTCCGGCCGGAGACGGGGGCACGACGCGGTCCGGCACCGCGCGGCTCAGGCGTACGCGCCCGACTGCATCTGGTCGACGAGCTGCGACACGACGCCGCGCCCCTCGGCGGTGTCCATGTACGCGATAGGCGGCCGGCCGCCCAACGCGGGCGCGGGCGTCTGCAGCCAGCCCGCCACCCAGCGCGGGGCGTCGAACCCCGCCGGGTCCCCCGACTCGTTCACGACGCGCTGCACCTGGGCGATGAGGCGGGTCATACCCAGCACGCGCTCGCTCTCAGCTTGGCCGAGGCGCCCGCCGTCGCGGAGCTTGCGCTCGACGGTCGCCCGCGCGAGCCCGAGTTCCCGCGTGAGCTCGTCGCGGGACATTGCGAGCACGTCCGCCAGCGCGGCGACCGCCCGGGCGGGGACGCCATGCCGCACGAGGTCCATGCGCACCGCGGCGTCGCTGCCGGCGATCTCGCCGATCCAGGTAGGCTCGGCTCGCGTGGCCGTCGGCGCCGCGTAGAAGTTCGGGTCGAGGTACCGCCGGAGTGCGGGCGTGAGCGTCGCGTGTGTCGCGGCCGCCCGGCCGCTCCGGTCGGGCGTCGCCGGCGGATCTGCGGAAGGCGCGGTCGGCCGAACCGGCTGCTTGAGGCGCAGGACCGCGACGTCGCCCCGATCCGTCGTGCGGAATCCGTACGCCCGGACGTCCTTGCGCCCCGACGACTTCGCCGCGCCGTGCGACTTCTTCACGGGGGCGGACGCGCCGCGCTTGGCCGCGCCGATCGTGGACACCCGGCCGCCCTTCGCCGCGGCCTTTGCGGCCGTCCGGTTCGCCGACTTCGCCGCGGGTCGTGCTCTCGCTCCGTTGCTGCCCATCACGCTTTCCTGGGTCTCATGTGAGACCGAAGAGAGTACCGCCTGAGACGTATCCCAGCAAGCCGCCCCACCCACCTGGCCGCCGGTTCGTTACTGCTGAGTTGCCTTGCAACCCAGCGTTTTCGGGTGACCCGACCCGTGCCTAACAGAACGACGGCCGCGCGCGTCGTCAGCGCGCGGCCAGCAGCGGGGAGAGCCGGTCGGGCGCGTCGGGGATCCGTTCGAGCCGCGGGTAGCGCAGCGTGCCGCGGTAGGGGATCGCGAGGACGCGCGTGCGCCCGCCCGCCTCGACGGTGAGCGCGAGCGGCGCGCCCGCGGACGTCCGGACGGCCGCTTCCACGGCCGCGCCGGAGAAGGGCCGGCCGGCCACCGCGGTGATGCGCGCGCCGGGCGCCAGCCCCGCCGCGAACGCCGGCCCGCCCCAGACGACGGACCGCACGCCGCCGTTCGCCCGCACCTGGAGCCCGATCGAGTAGTCCAGGTTGCGGACACCCGCCTCCGCTTCGTCCTGGCGGAAGGTCTCGCTCGCCGTGGTGTCGTAGACCAGCCGCCACCCCGCGCGCGCGAGCCCCGCCGTCGCCTCCGTGTCGACGTGCGTGTCGAGGTGCCGGCGCAGGAACGCCGCCCAGTCGTCCGGCGCCACCGCGTCGAGCGCGGCGCAGACGTCCCGGAAGGTGTAGGTCGTGGTCGCCGCGGGCGCGCTGTCGCGCGAGTTGCTGGTGCCGCGCGTCGCGAAGAAGCGGCGCGCGACGTCGTCGAGCCCGCGCGCGCCGCGGGTCCGCTCGCGCAGGCGCGCCTCCACGTCGAGCCACAGCAGCACGCCCTCGGGATAGTAGTTCTCGCGGCGCTGCCAGTCGCGCCAGGCGACCGGGTGCCCGGCCATGTAAAGCGCGTCATTCGTGCCGTCGGCGAGCGACTTCCACGCGCGGCCGGGGCGGGTGGCGACCAGCGCGGCGTCGAGCGCGAGCTTGTCGAGCGTCTCCTGCCGGGTGCGCAGCCCGGCGCGGGCGGCGAGCACGCGCCCCCAGAACTCCGTCTGCCCCTCGTAGACCCAGAGCAGGCTGCCCCGGACGGGAAGGTTGAACGTGGGCGACCACAAGTCGGCCGGCTGCCGCGCGCGGCCGTTCCACGCGTGCACGAGCTCGTGCGCGATCAGGTCGCGGTTGTTGAGCTGGTGCGGGAGGTCGGCGAAGTACTGGGCGGGCACGTTGTTCTCGCCCTCCTCAAGGTGTTCGACGCCGCGGCCGGGCGAGAGCGCGTCACTGAGCGACACGAGCGCGTCGTAGTGCCGGTACGGGGCGGGGCCGAACACGCGCACGGTCTGCGCGACCAGCGCCCGGAGCCGTGTCACCTCGTCGGGCGGAACCGCGAGGTCGGCAGGCGCGTCCGCCAGCACGTCGAGGCGCACGCGGCCGACGGTGTAGCCCGTGGCCCGACCCTCGGAGTCGCCGGCCACGTCGGCTGCCGCGCCTAACACGCCCGGCGTCAAGTCGAACTGCCGCCAGTACCGGCCCGCGTAGACCGGCGCGTCGGCCAACGCCTCGAGCGTCGCGGGCGCGAAGGCGACCGTGTCGGCGGCCGGCCCGCCGCCGCGGCGTGCGACCGCGAGCGCGGTGAACGCACGCAGCCCGCGCGGGAGGGCGAGCGTGGCCGCGACCGGGACGTCGCGCACGTACCAACCCGCCGGGTAGAGCAGCAGCCGGTGCCAGGGCACCACGACCAGGTCGGGCGGAGCAGCGCGGCGGACGCCGGCGCGAGGAACTGGAACTCGAGCGTGATCGCGCGCCCCCCGCGCGGCACGCCGAGGTGGAAGGCGTGGACGTCGACGGGGTCGCGCCGCCACTCGACCCGCGCGCCGTCGACGCGGACCACGAGCCCCGCCAGCTCGGCGACCGACGCGGTCGCGGCGTGGCTGCCCGTTTCCCACGCGGGGTAGAGCAGCACGACGTCGCCCGCGTCCTGCCCGTTCTGCACCGGGATCGTCTCGCGCACGGCGAAGACCTGGTGGTCTGTGTCGGTGGCGGCGACGGCGAGGTCGACGCGGCCGCGGAACGGCCGATCGCGCGGCGTCGGCAGCGCCGGGGGCGGCGGGGCGGCGATCGGCCCGGCCCCGACCTGCGCTCGACTCGGCCGCGCCGTCCCGAGCACACCGAGGGCCACCAGAACGCCGCACCACCACGCGGCCGCCCTTCTGCCCCCCCGGCGGTCACGCACGAGCGCTCGCGTACCGCCGCGCACCGCGCCGCGGGCGCCTGCGGCGTTGCGAACACCGATCACCGTGCTGCGGCCGACGTCTGCAGCTGGCGGTCGACCCAGCGGTCGACCGCGGCGTCGAGCAGGTGCAGGGGCAGCGGCCCGCCGGCGAGCACCGCGTGGTGGAAGGCGCGCACGTCGAAGCGCGGGCCTAACCGCCGCCGTGCCCGCTCGCGCAGCTCGAGGAACTTGAGTTGCCCCACCTTGTAGCTCAGCCCCTGCGCGGGCCACGCGATGTACCGGTCCACCTCGGCCTGGATCAGCGGCTCGCTCGCCGCGCCGCTCGCGCGCAGGTAGGCCACGGCCGAGTCGCGGCTCCAGCCGAACGCGTGGAGCCCGGGGTCGACGACGAGCCGGACCGCGCGCAGCAGCTCCAGGTTGAGCCGCCCGTAGTCGGACGCGGGGTCCCGGAACCCGCCGACGTCCTTGCCTAACGCCTCGGCGTAGACGGCCCAGCCCTCCGTGTACGCCGCGTTGCGGTACCCGCGGCGGAAGTCGGGGAGCCCGGTGAGTCGCTGCTGCACCCCGATCTGCAGGTGGTGGCCGGGGATCCCCTCGTGGTACGCCTGTGCCTCGTCGCTCAGGAGCGAGCGGCGCGCGAAGTCGGACGAGGCGACGAGCACGCGCGCGGGGCGCGAGCCGTCCGGCGCGCCGCGGACGTAGTGCGTCGCGTCGCCCGGCTGCGACGCCGGGATCGCCTCGACCACAATCGGCACGTCCGACACGTCGCCGGCGGTGAACAGTTCGGGCAGCCGCGGCCGCATTCGGTCGACGTCGCGCCGGAAATCGTCGACGATCTGCTCCGGGGACGTGGGCGTGTAGCGCGGGTCGGCCGCGAGCGCTGCGCGGTAGCGCGCCAGGTCGGGGTAGCCCGCCCGGCGCGCCAGCTCCGTCAGCAGCCCGGTGATCCGCGCGACCTCGCGGATGCCTAACGCGTAGACCTCCGCGGGCGTCAGGTCGGTCGACGTCTGCGCGCGGATCGCGTGCTGGTACCGCCGCGCACCGTCGGGCAGGCTCCCGAGCCCGGGCGCCGCGCGGCCGCGGGGCGCGTACTCGTCAGCCACGAACGCGGCGAAGCGCCGGTACGCGGGCAGCACGCTGTCCACCACCGCGGCCTCGATCTCGCGCGTGAGGCGCTGCCGGTCGCCCTCCGGCACCGCCGCCGGGAAGCGGCGCACCGGCCCGAGAAACGGGTTTTCGGCGACGATGCCCGCGCACTGCGCCGGCACCTGGGCCAGGAGCGAGTGCGGGGGCATGAGGCCGTCCCGCATCCCCTGCCGCAGCACCGCCGTCGCGTCGGCGAAGTCGCGCGGGATCCGGCGCAGGCGCGCGGCGTAGTCCTCGTAGTCCCGCGCGGTGCGGAACTCGGTCGGCGTCGGGATGCTGCGCGCCAGCGCCAGGTGGACGCCGTCCATCTGCGTGAGCGGCATCTCGGACGTCTGGAGCGCGTAGTCGGCGAGCCGCTGCGCGAGGACGTCGAGGAGCAGGTCGTGCGAGAGGCGGTCCTGCTCGGGGAAGCCGTCGGGCGCGATGGCCAGGAGCTCGGCGCGGTACGCCGAGTCGGCGGCGTGCTGCCGCGCCGCGGCGGCGAGCGGGGGCTCGCCGTCGACCGAGGCGGTGTCGGCGGCGAACTGCCGCTGGAAGAGCCGGTCCTGCGCGGCCAGGCGCTCCCGGACCGGCAGGCCCTGGCTCGACGGCGCCGCCGCGTGGTCGCGCGGCCGCCGGGCGTAGACGACCACGCGCGCCTGCTCCGGGCGGCCGGCGGGCCACGTGAGATCCACCCACGCCCGCCCGCCCTCGACGAGCGTCATCCGCCCCTCGCCTAACGGCGTCCCGTTCCGGGCCACCGCGTAGCGCAGCACGGTGGGACCGTCGCGCCGAACCGCGAGCGTGAGCCCGGGCGGCGCCCCGGGCCGGCGCACGGGCATGGGCCGCCCGTCGGTGCGGCCGGTCACGACCTCGCCGAGGCTCGGGATCTCCCACCGGATCCGGCCGTCGGGCTGGAGGTGGAACACGTAGCCGTCCGCCGCGCCGTCCCTGGCCTCGGGGCCGCTGCGGGCCGTGTCGAGCACCCACGCGCCGTCCCACCGACTGGTGCCCCGCGCGAGCGTGTCGGACGCGCCCACGGCGGCCGGCTGCGCCGCGAGTGGGGCCGCGGCGCCCGCGGCCGCGAGCGAGGCGACGACGACGGCGCGTCGCGCGAGCCCCCGGGGCGTGCTCGGTGACCCAGGGCGGACGCGATGCGGTGGACGAACGTTCATGGCGGAGGTGTTGCTGGTGGACTCGTGTCCGGCGGCCGCGGGCGGGGCGGGACGGACACGCCGAGCATGGCGGCGAAGCGCCGGGCCTCCGCCTCGCGCGAGGCCCGGATCGGCCCGTACCGGGCGACGCACGCGCGGAGGACCTCGGGCCGGGCCGTGTCCGGCATCCCCCCAGGGGAGTGCGGCTCCGGGGCGTACTCGATGTCGAGCCGGATCTGCTCGGCTGCCGCGTCCCCTCGGAGCAGGGCGGCGACCGCAAGCGCGCCGTCGAGGCCGGCCGTGACGCCGGCGCAGCTGACGACATGCTCGTCGACCACGACGCGGGACTTGGTCGGCGTCGCGCCGTAGTAGGGTAGCAGGTCCCACGCGGCCCAATGGGTCGTTGCGCGCCGGCCGCGCAGGATGCCGGCCGCGCCGCAGAGCAGGGCGCCCGTACAGACCGAGAACACGAGGCGCCCCGCGTCGTGCTGACCGCGGATGAGCCCGAGCACCGCCGCGTCGTCCATCAGCGCCTGCTGGCCGGGCCCGCCCGGGACCACGAGCACGTCGAGCGGGGGCGCGTCGGCGACCGCCACCTCGGGGGTAAGGATCAGCCCCTGGACGTCGCGCACGGGCGCGGCGGTCTTGCCGATCACGTGCACGGTCGCGTCGGGCACGCGCGAGAGCACCTCGAACGGCCCCGTGCAATCGATCTGGTCCAGCCGCGGGAAGACGAGACAGCCGATCGTGAGGTGGCCGGCCCGCGCCCACGCCGGGGCCTCGGGTGCCGGGCTCACGCGGGGCTCGCCTGACGGCCCGCGCGTGGCGCCGCGTCCCGCCCGAACGACGCCCGGTACCGGCCCGGCGTGACCCCGAGCCGGCGCGCGAACAAGCGCCGCAGCACCTCGGCGCTTCCGAACCCGCACGCGGCCGCGATCTCGTCGAGGCTCCGCGCCGTCGACTCCAGCTGCCGGCGCGCCCGCTCCAGGCGCAGGTCCTCCACGTAGCGGGCCGGCGTCGTCCCGACCTCGTCGGCGAACTGGCGCGCGAAGTTGCGGCGGCTCATCGCCGCCCGCCGGGCGAGCTGCGGCACGCTCAGGTCATCGCCGAGGTGGTCGGCGATCCACGGCAGCACGTCGCCGAGCACGCCGCGCTCGTGCGATTGCGCGGCGAGCGTGGCGCTGAACTGCGCCTGGCCGCCCGGGCGGCGGAGGAACACGACCATCATCTGGGCCACCCGCAGGGCGAGCGCGCGGCCCAGGTCCTCCTCGACCAGTGCGAGCGCGAGGTCGATGCCCGCGGTGACGCCAGCCGACGTGTAGCAGTGGCCGTCGCGCACGTAGATCGGGTCGCGCTCGACCCGGACGCGCGGGTAGTCGCGCGCGAGGTCGTCGCACCAGTTCCAGTGCGTCGTGGCGCGGCGGCCGTCTATTGATCGGCGCGTAGAGTGCTAAACGAGTCCGGCATGGGCGAGGCATCCCCGGATGACGTGCGGTTTCTGGCGCAGCCGCTGACAGCCGGCGCGCAACGCGCGC
>JAABUZ0100005767.1_pt1 | contig 15967 bp, 28 predicted proteins | sample 5562091 | NCBI WGS metagenome assembly JAABUZ01 (sample SAMN12813069, study PRJNA571459) | rock metagenome | isolation source: Antarctica rocks | place: Antarctica: Victoria Land, Linnaeus Terrace sud | collected 2015-12-21
CGCCCCGCCGCTGCGCGCGCAGGAGGTGAGCAAGGTGCTGCTGGGCGCGTCGGCGGTGCTCAGCAACGGGACGGTGCTGTCGCGCGCGGGCGCGGCGAGCGTGGCCATGGCGGCCGCCGCCGCGTCGCGCCCGGTCATCGTGTGCGCCGAGACGTACAAGTTCGCGGAGCGCGTGCTGCTGGACTCCATCACGCTCAACGAGCTGGGCGACCCGGACGCGCTGGCGGCCGTGCCGCTGCGGCCCGACCTGGCCGCGCTGGAGGGCTGGGCCGCGCAGCCGCGCCTGAGTGCGGCCCCCCGCCCTGCCGCGCTCGAGCGCGACCCCGCGCACCCGCCTCCATGCCATGTCCCCGTCCCGGGCCGCCCTTGCCGACCGCGCATGATTTCGGGCCGAGAGCGCGCTCACGCGCGCGCCGCGCCGCCGCAGGCCTGCTCAACCTGATGTATGACGCGATGCCGGCCGACTACGTGACGCTGATCGCGACCGAGTTTGGCGTGATCCCGCCCACGTCCGTGCCGGTCATCCTGCGCGAGTACCGTCAGGAGCCCACCCTGTAGGGCGAGGTGCCGGGCGCGGCGCTCGCGCTGCGGAGCGCGGCTGCATCATTGCGCAGGCTTCGCTCTGCATACGCGTGGGGTCAGTCCGGGCTGCGGCGCGCACCTTGTTCCATCGGCTGCGTGCACCCGACCCCCCGCGGGGGGCATGCGACCGTGCACGGCCCCTGCCACCATGTCGGCTCCGCACGGGACGCCTGTGCGCACCTGCCCTGCAGGCTGGCGCGTGCAGTAGCGCGCGCCCAGCCTGCTTTGCTTCATATGTAGTGCACCCTGTGCGCTGAGGTGCAGGCGTGCTTGTGTGCGCTTAGCAGCACGCAGGCAATTGTCTGGTCGTGGCAGTGGGCAAAGCTGGTCTTAGCAGGCAGGGTAGGCAGATGGTTTTGCACAGTGTGTTAGCCTCCAGAGCGTTGGCCTTGAGTGAGCTCCCGTGCGAGTCTTGCAAGCAGACCTGTGAGCCTTCAGTGATCCAAGACGCACAGGCAGGAGAGCATGCAATGCATTGCAATGTAATGCATTGCAATGTGCATGCAGGCGCAGGTGCAGGGTTCCTCTCATGCTAATGCTACCGACTCAGTCTAGAGCTGCTGCTATGCCTCTCACTGCTACAGCATGAAAGCCCGTCAAAGAATGCTGCAAACGTGATGCGAAGCAGACACTCTGACAGCACTGTTGCTGCACATCCTGCTGGAGTTCTTGCGACCATCCTGCCGCGCTCTGTGGAAAGCAAGTAAACTTCAACAGAAAACCCTCCGAAAGGGCCGACGCTCAGGCCGCGCCCTGGAGCCCAAAACTCACAATCCGTCAGCTGCCGCTCCAAGGCAAGGTACACACACTGTGCGGCGCCGCGGGCGCACGGTGCGCCGCGCTCACCTCCTGCCCTGCCCTGCAGCCGCCTATAGGCGGGCCTGGACCTCGGCGGGCGCGAGGACGTGCGCGCGAGTGACGTCGGCCAGGCGCGTGCAGCCGTTGAGCGCCAGGTTGAGCGCCAGCTCGCGCCGCAGCGTGTCCAGCACCGCGGCCACGCCATCGCAGCCGTCCAGCGCCAGGCCCCACAGCACCGGCCGGCCGAGCAGCACCGCGTCCGCGCCCAGCGCCAGCGCCTGGGTCGCGCGCGCGTCAGGCCGGGGCGGCGCACCGCGCAGCCTCAAGTGCCGGTGAAAGTCCTCTTGTTGGTGCTCACTTTAACAGTCAAGTATTGAACGTCAGTTTGCCGGACCTCCAGCCTCTCCGCTCGCAAGCCAGGCTACCCCAGCGAGGTGTGCTCAAGTGTTTGAGATGAAGCTCACGAGCGCCTCTGCATTGTGAACACGGGCCACATCAGGCAGCTCTGCAGGCAGCGCTCAGGCGAGAGGGGCGCCTGCGCACATAACAAGCACTGTACAAGCGCGCGCGCCCGCACATCTGAGCCCGCCAGCGCCGCTGTGACCATGCACAAGCTCGCGCGGGCCGGGTCCAGGGTGACACAGGGTCAGCGCCCCCGCGGCGCACCTTGATGATGTCGGTGCCGCGCCGCACGCCGCCGTCCATGAGCACCGGCACGCGGCCCGCTACGGCCGCGACTACCGCCGGCAGCGCGTCCAGCGACGCGATCGCGTAGTCCGCCTGCCGCCGCGCCCGGCGGCCTCGGGCCGGCCCACCGGTGCGGAGTGTGCATGGGGGTGCACAGCCATCCTGATGGCTGCTGACATGCAAGCCCTCACGGCTCCCCAGGGCGCCTGCCTCTGGGCGTCCAGCACAAACCTTGCGGTCCTGCATCGCAGTGCTCTCACATCTTAATTGCCGTCCTGTGACTCTCGTCCGCGCTCGCGTGCGTATCAAACCCAGAGCGCCCAGCGCGCCGCACCTGGCGCCCGCCGTGGTTGCTGACAACCAGGCCGTCCACGCCTGCATTTACCGCCTGCTCTGCGTCCGCGGGCGCGAGCACGCCCTGCCGCCGCCCGCGCGCGCCCCGTGAACCCCCGCACAGCTGTTCCGTGGGCACGCAGGACCCCGCAGGCTGTCACCGAGCGGCACTGTGGGGGGCGCCCCGCATCTCTGTGCCCGGGACACCGCCAGCGCCTGGAGCGCCGCCCCTGTTGTTTGCGCTTGCGAGCGGACGCGGCTGGGGCATGGGTGCATGGAAGTGCGTGATGCAGTCGATCGCGCGCGCGCGCCTTGACATAGATGGGCAGCCGCGTGACCGAGCGCAGCCAGGCCACAAAGGCCCAGGTCAGGCTGGCGTCGATGCGGCGCTCGAACGCGCTGGCGAGCGAGCTGCCGCGGTACGGCGCGGCCACGTCGGCGTCCGCGTTGCCCAGGCCCTCCAGGTTGGCCAGCGTAAACGGCTGCGGCAGCTCGAAGCTGTTCGCGCGTGGGAGCGCCGTGAGGCGGCGGGGCTGAGCCGGGCGGCAGGACGGCGGCACTCAACCTCATTCAGAGAGTCAGGTAGGGTTGCGCACTTGTTCAGCTCGTCCGCCTCCCGCTTGCCCAGGATGGGCGCGTCCACGGTGACCATCACCGCCCTGTAGCCTGCGCGCTCGGCGCCTGCGCCGGGCCGAGGTCTCTGTCATTGTGCTTCCTCAGACTCGGCGCTGGCGGCAGCGTCTCAAGAGGGGGTCGCCACAGCGAGCATGCTGGCTATGGCTGCCGATTCGAAGCGCACCAGCACTGCAGTGCTCGCCCACACAATAGCAGGCTGGTCGGCAGACAAACAGTTTCCACATTGGACAGCAAAATGACATGGATAGTGAGGCAGACAGCCAGGTGCGCGTAGAAGGAGGGGGCCGGGGCGCGGCGCCGCACGCTGCAGCAGGCTGCGCGTGAGCACGCGGTCTGAGAGCACGTAGAGCTGGAATATCAGCAGCGGCGCGCTCGCGCCCGCCGCCGCCACGCCCTCCAGCGACACCGTGCCCATCGTGGACTGCACCTGCGCGGCCGCGACCGCGGCGCAGGGCCTTGGGCGAGCAGGAGAGCTGGCCGACTGTGCCTGACCTATGTGGACGACAAGCGCACGCTGCAGACCTGGCCGCTCTCGTTTGCAGGGCCACAGCCTGGAAGTACGCGCCCAGCCCGGGGGCACGCGCTCAGGGAGATCTCAGGCACGAGTCTGCTGCCTGTGTAGAACGGACGCGAGGTCTGTTGCCCGGGGCGTGGGCGCGCACGTGGCCGACCTGGGCGTGCCCCGCCGCCCGCGCGACCGCGGCCTCGCCCTCGGGGTGCGCCATGCACTGCATGGCCATCGGCGCCACCAGCAGCGGGTAGGCCAGGCGCTGCCCTGTCACCAGCGCGTGTGCACTGGTAAGAAGACACGCAAGGACGCGCAACACCACAGCAGGCCTGCTTACCACTGCTGTGAGTCTGTGGCCACACGCACCCAGGAGGGTGCAGGAAGTGTCGACACGCGACACGTCCACCATTATGCGTGGCAGGAAGCGCCACCGCGCATATGCGGCGCGGTTGTCGCTCACGGTGCTCTCCGTCTCAGCACCACTCTTGTAGTAATCATACGCCATCTTTCCATGCTCCACACTGCTCAACTTGCGCCTGGCGCGCTCTTCCAAACACTCGACGTTGATATAGTGCACGCCGCCAGAGTTAGGCCGTGCTTGGAAGGCGTCTACGTCCTGGTCCACCATTGCCGGGCTTCCAGCAGGGAAGGAGCAGGCAGAGGGTGATAAGGTACAGCTTGCGGCCTCCCCCAGCAAACCGCGGTCGCTCAAGCTAGTATGCGTACAGAAGATAACAAAAGCGGACCAGTGCGATGGTCGGAAGTGGCTCAAAGACGCATGTGCATCACAGCGGGGCAGCGCATGCTTGGACTGCTGCGCACGTGCCTGAGCTGCTAGGGTGGGCAACCTCTGCCACTTTCTTACAAGCATTGCCTTGCACCACCACATCATACTCTTCAGGAACAGCATTGATACTTGCTTGTCCTCCATGCTAGTCAGCACGCAACGTGTCCTGTTGTGCAGCGTTGCAATCAGCCCCTGAGCACACCCCTCAGGCTGAGCTTGAGGTGCCATGCACCCAGTCGCGCCACGCGCAGCTACTGCGGGCCGACATGCGAACAGCTAATGCAACCAACCTACATGCGAGCCAGCCGAGGACGGCGGTGCACTGACACAGCGCGCGAGCACGTGGCAGGGCAGCACGCGCGTTCCCGGCCCTGCATGCCCGATCAGCAAGTCCATCCCCGGGCTCTACAAGCCACAAGCTCATGCCTATTGTTTGTCATGCTCGATCATTTGCACTGTGCCTCCGGGTACGCCATGCTAGCCAGCCGGGATAGGCCATGCACCGATGTGCGCGCGCGAGCACACAGCAGGGCCGTGCACACCATCCGCAGCTCTGCAATAGCTGTGCCCGGTCGGAAGGTGAGATAGACACTCTAAAGCAGCAAATCTGCATCCAAAGGTTGCTGCACAACAAGCAGCGCTAAGGCCCTCTCTGACTCTCCACGGGATCCGCCTACCAGGCATGCTCTGCCAGCCGGAAGAGGCCGCGGCAAACGCCATACACGTGGCGGTTGCCGCGTGCCCCGTCTCAGCCCTGCATGCAGGGTTTAGGGCTCTGCTCCAAAGCCATGTGCTCGCCCGAAACACGCAAGGAGCCCCTGAGCGTGGGCGCAGGGGGTGGGGGGGAGGGGCTAAGGACAGCATGCATACACTCCTACTGACTGCGCACAATGACACGCAACTCACGCATGCATCCTGTCATACATCCGCAGAAAAAAAAAATACTGATGACCCTGCTACAGCACACTTGCAGGAGGGCCCACACCATGCTGGCGTGGCAACAGAAGCTCAGATTCACCAGGTACGACAACATGCACTCACCCAATCACCACACTCCAGAGGACAGCCAAGCGCCACTGCTGCAAGCGTGACCTCATGGTGCACGCCCGCCCTGCCGCCGGTCTGTTCATAACCCCCGAACACACGCCTCGTTGTTTCACCACAAAAATCTCAGGACAAGGCCGTGGCAACCAGGCCATGAGCACGTGCCGCTGCTCCCAAGTGCAGGGGCCGACGGCAGATATGCTGGTGGATGCTCATATATGCGCCCAAGCCCGCACGTGCACTTGAGTGACCGCGGAGCGTGGCAGCTTGCGTCACGCCCGCACAGTGAACCTAGCGCACGCCGGCAGCCTACGCCCAGATGGCCACGATGCCCATGCAGACCGAGCCCAGGAGCAGCAGAACGTAGCCCAGCGCCTGCCGCGCGCGGTGCACATTAGCCGGGCGCTCCAAGAGACAGCGGGGGCGCCCATGCATAAGAGGCCAGGCGAAGCACTGGCTAGAGGCACCTTGGAGCGCAGCGGGCGCTTGGCGTCCATGAAGTCGACGGCAATCAGGTCCACCAGCGCCATGAAGATCAGGATGCCTGCGCGGCCGGGCGCATTGTAGGCAAGCACACACTATCCTGAGCGCCGCACGGCGCGGCAGGACGCGCCCGGCCCACGCTGCAGCGGGACTACTACACAAACAGCCCGTTGCAGGCCATGTATATATGATGAGACGGCATGTCCGTGGCCGCAATGACTTCCTGTGCAAAAGCAGGCTCTTCTGAGCGAGCCCATCTTCCGGACAAAGTGCATAAGTGTACGTGACCCCTCGCTCAGCACAATAGCACGGCCGACCAGGGTAGCAACACCCGCGCCCCTCCGCACACGTGCTCCTGTCGCGCCTGCAGAGATGGAGTCAAAGATGCCCTCCACAGCGAGCGCGGTGGGCGAGTGCTCGTTGTAGGTGCTCTGCACGCCCAGGCCGATGGCGATGCCCAGGGGCGTGGAGAGCGCGAAGATGGCGCCCATCACGGCGTACGACCAGCTGGAGATGGCAGCCTGCGCGGGGGAGAAGGCCAGTTTCAACGTGATATATGCAGCACGACGACGACAGGCGGGGTTTGGTACAGCCGCCAACACCTGGCAAGCTGGGTGAGGTGCGCCCGCTCAGGACAGGAGCAAACATGCATCGCAGTCTGTACTTCCCTCACCACCAAACCTGTTGCCTGTTGGCGCAGGCGGCCCATGAACGCACGCACAGGCGCCCCTGTGCGCAGGACAGCTGCAGCCTCCGCAACGCAGCGGGGCAGTCAGCTCACCTCGATGAAGCAGGCGCCCAGCGCGACGCCCTCAAAGAACTGGTGGAAGGCCAGGGCGGCCAGCAGGGAGCGGACGGTGCCGAGGTCGCTGCTGACGCCGAGCGCCACGCCGATAAGCACCTGCGCCGCAGGCGCCCCGTCGGCGCCCGCCAGCCAGCCTGGGCGTGAAACACCCCCCCGCGCCTTGCAGCGCGGTAGGCGGCAGGCGCGCGCAGGCAGGGTGTGCTGTAGCGCGCCCCTGGGCGCACCGAGTGCACCGCGATGCCGGCCTCCAGCACCTGGGGGCGGCGCAGGAGCTGGTCAGCACCGCGTGCTCGGACGCACAGGCAGGCAGCGAGCGCGGGAAGTGTACGCGCGTTGGTTGGCTCTGCAGCCATGCGTTGGTTGGCCAGGGCGCACCTGCGCGATCGTCAGGTGCCTGACCTTGTCCTGCTTGGACGACTCCGGGTCGTGCGCGTGGCCATACACGTTCGCGGTGGTGAACTCCGCCGCGTTGCCGTTCCCCGCGACGCCTGCAGGGCCCTGGGAGGCGGCAGCTGTCTTGGCGTGCAGGCGCTCAAACATCGATGTGATGAGGCCCTCGAGGATGAGCACGCCGATAGCCGCCAGCGTCGCTATCATGCCCGCCCAGGGGTAGCTGGCCCAACCTGCGCAGCCATGGTGCGTTGCGTTGAGGGCCATGGCGTGAATGGGATAAGGGTTTTCCAAGCCTGCTGTGCCGGCAGCAGCACAAGTGCTGCCAGCCAGGCACAGAGCAGAGGCCTGCAAGTGCACGGCGCAGCAGTCGGCAGCAACGCGCGCGCACAAAAAATACTAACGTGCCCGCACCCAGGCACGGGTCCGAGAGCGTGGTGGACGCGTCAGGGAACACGTGGATGAGGCCGACCGCCAAGATAACTCCCGCGCCAAATGCCTTGGCGATGAACAGCCAGCCGCCGCGCTGAGTGCCGTTCATTTGCGGCCGGAGGCGCGTCAGCAGCGGCACCAGCACGCCAGCGGAGGAGCATGCGCAGATAATGAAGAAGGCTGCCACGCGCAGGTGGAAGCTCTGCGAGTAGTCCGCGCTGGCGTCGAACGCGCATGCGTCTGCGGCTGGCCCGGCGGCGGGCGCGCCGGCCGGGTTCTGAGACGTCGTGTACGTTGCCATTGCACGCTCTGCTTGCCCACAGTCGCTGGCTGCTCCTCGAGTTCCTGAGTAATAAGCGCCTTCTGCTTGGCCCCTAGCACGATGTTGGCCGGGGTTTTTACACATGTGAATACCTGCCGGTAAATGTTTTCTTTTTCAAGCGCCTTTCAGTACACAATGCCACTCCAGCACCACCCATTGCTCCCTTGCTGCATACAGCTACCCCAACTGCTTGGTCATGGCCATAGGAAACTCTCCCAAGCCTCCGGTCCTCTCATTTCCATCCAAATACATGTGTAGGTCCGGCGCTTACTAGAGCACTTATTTGCAATGTTTGGAAGCGCATGTGCCACATGCCATGTGGTATGGGGGTACCCTAACCAGCCCTTTTTGGTGCCTCACTGAAGTTCAACGCCACACCGCTGTCTGCCAGCATGCTGTAGTCTTGCAGCGGGCTGGAGTGCGAACATGCACCTGCTGCCAGTTCGGACGGGCAGTGCATGCAGGGCACACAGCGGTGCAGTGCAAGCTTTGACAGCGTTGTGCGAGATTGCACGCCATTTGAGTGCATCACACCTGCCTCACAACTCAACTGGAAAACAGCGGGCCGCTGCACAGCATGCAGCCACTTGGGCCCCTCACACGCGGCCACTGCACCTGGAAGACATGCAATGCCAGCTGCAAAGAGCGCGCGCACATGCCAAGCGAGTGGCAGTGCCACACACCCTTTTTCAGCCCTGCATGCCCTGTCAGTGCACTGCCCCACGCTCAACGCTCGCTTCAAGCAAGCTCAGGCTAGAACAGGATCACACTGCTGTGGCATAGCGAGCGGCCACTCCAGCCACTCCAGTCTCTCACACGCCATCACTGCACCTCCCAGGCATGCGCTGCCAGCTGGAAAGAGCGCTCGCACGTGCCAGTGCGGGTGGCAGTGCACAGCGCACTTTCTCAGCCCCGCATGCCCAGTCACTTCAACTTCTCCACGCCCTACGTGTGCCAGCTTGAGACTGCGATCAGCGGGGGTGTGAGAATGACCAAGGGGCCATGCGGCCGCTCCAGCAAACATGGTCACTGTACTGCTACGCATGCCATGCCAGCTGGGGCCGCAACTAACTCATGCACGCGCATGCTGGGCAGTGCCCGGCATTGCTCGCAAATCGGTGCAAACATCCTGCAGGCCCTACGTCAACTGTCTGTAACAGTCCAAAAGGTAAGAACCTCTGGACGCACGCTGGCCGAATGCGCATCACGGATCATCTTGAACAGCAACAGGCATGCGCGCCGGCACCCCGCAAGCCCCGCCGACGCAGACCCTCCAGCAAGGCTGTGCCACTCACACCTGTGGCCTCTTGTCATGCGTGGGGCACCCGGCCTGCTTGCATATCAATTTGGGTGGACGGCCACTGGACAGAACCCCGCCATCCTGCGCACCCGCCCGCAAGCGCACCCAGGCAGCCGCCGCCAGGCCAGGCCCATGCAGCCGCCGTGCTGACGCCGCGTACAGGCGCCCGCCTGGTGCGGTCGCCCGTCTCGAGGGTGCCCATGCCGCAGCCTAGGCCCAGTAGGCGATGACGGCCATGCAGCCGACGCCCAGCAGCAGCGCGACGAAGCCCTGCACCTTGGAGCGCAGCGGGCGCTTGGCGTCCATGAAGTCGACGGCGATCAGGTCCACCAGCGCCATGAAGATCAGGATGCCTGCGCGGCCGGGCGCCATCAGGCGCCGTGACGCCCCAGGATCAGGCACCCACGCCGGCCGTGGACGCAAGCTACACAGCGTCAGAGCCGCGGCCGTGCTCCTGGCCGTGCTCCGACGCCAGGCAGTCCAAAGGGCCGGGCAGGGTCGCGTCCAAGCGCAATAACAAAGGCCGGAGTGGACAGACATTTGTCAGCAGGACCATGCAGCTGCTCCGGCGCATGCCAGGGGTGTAAAAAGTTGCGACGCTAGCAGAGCCCCACACCTTCAGCCCACTGAAGCACCGCAGCATAATCAAGCACGCCTCGTACTACCTCCTAGCCCTCTATGATGGTAGCACACCACTCACCACAATGCAATATAGGGTGCGCTGCAACAGGCAGCGCCGCAGCAAACGCCAGGCCACACACAGTGAGCACCGATGATGCGCAGTACGCACCGCCGCTGTGCAGCTCCAAGGCGGCGCCATGGCACCAAACCGGGTGACACTCTAAATAGCGGCCTTCACCAATACAGGGCGCGCCTGCCGAGATGGAGTCGAAGATGCCCTCCACGGCGAGCGCGGTGGGCGAGTGCGCGTTGTAGGTGCTCTGCACGCCCAGGCCGATCGCGATGCCCAGGGGCGTGGAGAACGCGAAGATGACGCCCATCACCACGTACGACCACTTGGTGATGCCGGCCTGCGCGCCGCATATGGAATCTCAGCCGGGCCAGTGCCAGGGCTTCAGCTTGCGGCACTTGCGGCGGCGTGGCGCACGGCGCGCTGCATAGCGCGCAGCCCACCCACCGACAACCAGGCGCATGCAGCTTCACTGCTCGGCCTGAGCCAATACAGCTTACAGCGGCCTGAGCAACAGCACTCACAGCACCTGACTGCACGGACATCCCGCATCCACCAGCATCTGAACCACACAGCACTGCCTTGAGTGCCGCCAGCCCCCGCAAGCAGGATTGAGGCGCTGGCAGGCAGGCGCACCTCGTTGAAGCAGGCGCCCAGCGCGACGCCCTCAAAGAACTGGTGGAAGGGCAGCGCCGCCAGGAGGGCGCGGACGGTGCCCATGTCGCTGGTCACGCCCCCCACGCCGATCAGCACCTGCGGCGCGCAGCGCGCTGAGACTGCTGGCCTTTGGCGCATTCGTACTGCGCATCGCCTCACACTGTCAGTACCCCGCATCCTCGTCAGGCATTTGCTGCTGCAGGCGGAGGCAAGCGCAGCAACCAGCGCCGGCTGCAACCGGAGCGCGCTCCCGAGCGTCACCGAACAGGCGGGCCCATGAGGCGTGGCTGCTGACGGCCGAGCTCGGGGCGCACCGAGCGGACCGCGATGCCCGCCTCCAGCACCTGCGTGGGCGCGGCGGCCGGTCAGTACGCTCACACGAGCAGCGATTCGCTTGGGGTGCCAAGACTCGCCCTGCACGCTGTGCCTGTGTGCGGCACAACGTGCAGCAGTCGCAGTGAGCTGGTGCCGCGGCGGGCGCGGGGCACACCAGCGCGATTGTCAGCAGCCGGATCTTGTCCTCCTTGACGGCCAGGTCGAGCGCGTGGCCGCCGTGCGGGTGCGCGGCGACGCCGTCAGTCTGTGTGCCCAGTGGCGAGCCTAGCATCGCTGCCGAGTCCTTGGCCTCGACGTCTGCGGGGGCGTCGGTGGCGGCCGCCGCTGTGTGCGCGCGCTCGTAGAAGGCCTGGATGCAGCCTTCCAGCATGAGCACGCCGACGGCCGACAGGGTGGCTATCAGCGCCGCCCACGGGTAGTTTTGCCATCCTGCGGAAGCGAGCGAAGTGAGGAATTGCCGCCAGTGCTCAAGGGCATGCATGCGCAACGATCAAGCACGATCGTGCCCGTGCAGATACATCCAATCAGTCCACAAAGCACCCGAGCGCATACAAAGGGCGGTGCGCGGTGGGAGAGACGCAGGGGCTGCCCATGACAAAAGGCATGTTGACGGGAACACCATTTCATTGGGAAACTGCCGGCGGTGCCTTGGCGCGCACCCAGGCACGGGTCGCCCAGCGCGGTGGAAGCGTCAGGGAACACATGGATGATGCCCACCGCCAGGATGACGCCCGCGCCAAAGGCTTTGGCCAAGAACAGCCAGCTGCTGCGCGATATGCCGGCCAGGCTCTGGCGGAAGCGCAGCACGAGGGGCAGCACTATGCCCAGCGAGGAGCAGGTGAGGACGACGAAGAAGGTGACCACGCGCAGGTTGAAGCTCGCGCCAAAGTCTGGGCTGGCGTCGCCGCCGCATGCAGCGGACGCCAGCGGCGCGGCTGCAGGCACGGAGGCCGCCTGGTTGCCTGTGACGGAGGCCATGGCTGTCAAGTTTATGTTCCAATGGGAGGCGGCTGGGGGGCACCGGGGGGAAACGCTTCGGGCACACGCCAGGCACGCTCCTTGCGTGCTCCCCCGCTGTAACTTCTGCAGGCTAAGCTGAACCCTACTGGCTGAATAATAACAAGATCTCGAAGTTGAGCCTCGCCACTGGCAAACTTTCTGACGCCTTGCTGGCAGGCCCGGGCGCTGGACGGGTTGCGCTGTTGGACGCGTTCTGCTCCTGTTGTGCTGGGAGCGAGCCACCGGGCGCTGTAGGTGGTGCTGCCCTGCGGAAGAGTGCGAGAGCAGCGCTGCTGGCACCTATACGGCGTGCTGGTCTGCGCCAGACCAGCATGTTTGACCACGGCGTGCGGGCGCAGCAGCCGCACCATGCGCTCCGGCTCACGCGGTGGGCGCTGGGTGGCTGTGCATGCGCTCTGCTTGGTGCGCCGAAATCAGGCGGCAACCTCCTGCGGTTCAGCGACCTCTGCGTTTTCACTGTTTGCACTCATCGCACAGTGATGTGTCCAGCGAGCATACATTGGCACTGCGTAAGAAACCGAACGGCGCGGCGCAGGCGCTGCGCTAGCGGTGTGCGCGGCCTCCTGGCGGCATGCCGTGGGGCTGGCTGCGGGCACGCTGCTGGTGCTCCAGGGCGCCGTGCTTGTATGCTGCAGCATCGCCAGCCGAGCAGGTGCTCCCACATAGCCAAGCTACACCCAGCACAGGAGCTCCCGGGCGAGGGGTTGGTCACATTGCTCCTGGCCGCGCACCGTGCCCTCGCACTCGCTTGGGGCCTTTACACCGGAGGCGGTCTGAGCCCCTGTCCTGGCCGGCAGAGGCGCGAAGGGAGCTCGCTGAGCACGCCGGCAGTGAGCGCCCTGCTGGAGCGGCGCCCAGGGCGCTGGGCGCGCTGCGCGGCCTGCGCTGGCCGATGCGCGCGCTGGCCGCCTGGGGCGCCCTGCTCCTGCTGGTGCGGCGCCCGCCAGGCTGCTAGCTTTGTGGTGGCTGGCTTGTTGGGTGGCCAGTTGGCCAATGAGGGTTCCGTCGAGCGCCGGGCTCAACCACCGTCTGCATGTTGGAGAGCCGCTCTGCCTCGCTGCCGTACGTTCGTTGATGGCTTGGCACTCCGCTCAGGTTTTTACTGCGGCCGTCAAAAGCCATAGGGCCTGATATCTACATTGTGTGTCCAGAGCAACATGCTGGGGTGCACAGGTGCACCTGCTGAGCGGCGACCCGACCATAGCGGCCTTTCCGGCGGCCTGTCCGCCGCGCAGCTTGGGCGGCTGCAGCCGGGTCGCCGCGTCACAGCCTCACAGCACAGGGTGCGCTGCGCCATCATTCCCCCACTGCTTGCCTCTCGTACGTTGATGCGAGTATGACAGTGCTGCGTCGTCGGCCAGCCGCATGTCCGTAAAGAGCAGGGCGCCGCCACGAGGGTGCGTGCTGTTCATCCGCAACAGCCTCATTTGTGACCTGACAGGCTGAGGAAATAGGGCATGCGCAGGGCACACAGTACCCTCCCACACGGTGTGGCCGAACTTACAAATGAAGGGCGTGTGACTCGAGGAGCGGGTTGCCTGGAGGCGCAGCCTGCGGCAACGCGTGCGCGCCCTGCGGCAGGGGCTTGGAGCCGCTGCATGTGCCGACATCGGGCGCGGCGCTGGCGGCAGCGGCTCGCGCCTGGCTGAGGGCGCAGCCGCGCACGTTGATGTTGAGGTGAGCTTGGCTACATCACTCATGCAGTGTCCGTCCGCACGCGCTGAGGTGGCGAGCAGGCCCCCGAAAGTCTGTGCATCATGCGCATGTCATGGGGGGTGCATGGTCGCTGTTTCATGGTGGCAGCCCGCAAGGCCGCTGGGACGCATCTGGCTTATGGCTGCAGCTGTGACGTGTGGGCACGAGCGCAGGCAGGGCAGGGGCTTCCTGCACGCGCGCGCCGTGTCCCGCGCCTGGGGCTTTGCGGACGACGTGCTGGTGAGCGTGCGCTGCGCGGCCGCCGGCAGCGTAGCCATCCTGGAGGCGCAGGCGCGCGCGCGCCAGCCAGCGCCATGCTTTGCCACGGCGGGGTCGCGGCGTGCATGCAGTGCCTGTCCTTGGGCTGCCGTGACTGCGGCGCCTGCGTGCACAGGCAGCATTTCCTGCCCTTGGCACCTGATTTTCACAAACGCACAGCGCGCCGCGGCGTGGGGACGACGCCGGGGTTACGATGAGCAGTGCGCATGCGCATGCGCGCCCATTGTTTTCCAGCCGTGAGACCTGTTTGGCGCGCAGAGCGTCCTGCGGATCGGCCTGAGCGACTTCGGCGTGAACCAAGCACGCCTGGCATCCTTGTGGGCGCACGTCCAGCGCGAGATAGGAGGCGGGGGCCTGCCGCATGCTATGTGCTGAATCCAGTTTGAGGCATCGCCTCGACACTGTTCTGTGCAGTTCTGTTCAGCGTGTTGAGAGCTTTCAAGTGTCACACACTAGGCCCGCCTAGCCTTGCCAGACACTTGCATGTCGCTGGGGGGCTGCAGGCCTGTTACACATATTCAGCTGTCAGGAGGGTTTGGTGTGCTGCATGCATCTTCATCTCGTGAGGTAAGCCTATGCCAGTTGTATCTAGTCCTTGCTTAAGCCACACGCATGAGATCTGGGCCTTGCGACGAGGCGTCTGGATCACGTCCACGCTGACGCGCTTGGCTGTTGCTGACGGGCTGTTGCCAGCCACTCTGCAAGTTTGCACGACGTGGTTGTCTTTTCCTACAAAGCCGCGCTTCCTGCTCTCATGGAATGACAAGCTTCATATTGAAGTCGCTCGGCATTTCTGGCAACAGGCATGGTTGCCTGGCATACATACTGCATTTCTGCAGTAGGCATATATGCCTGGCATAACCCTGGCATGCAGATATGCCTGCTAGCATAATCACGCCCTGCAAGTGGTAAGTCGCTTTTGCCAAGCTGCTGCTGAACAAGATGGCAGTTGAATGCATGAATTACGGCTGTGCATCAGCCAACTGTAGCTATTCACGGGCGTAAGCCCTATATGCAGGGCTACACATTGCAGGTCAGCTCATCTGAAGCTAGGCACGCAGGCCACTGTGCAAGTGTCCGGGTGCTCAGATGAAAACCAGCATAGCCAGGTAGATGCAAGTGCGCACGGCGCGCGGGCAGCCCGAGTGGTCTGAAAAATAATGGTTCTCCGAGACCATCATGTAATGGGTCTCGGAGCAAATAATTATTTATTATTTCGACCAGGATACCCTATAGCCCACCCTTCTATTGACAGCCCAGCCAAATCTCACGCGGTAGGGGTGCTTTTGGCAGCATCGCGTGCTCCTGTCAGCAGTGTGGCTACAGCTGCGAGCTGCGGCAAATGGGACACCGGTGGTTGTGAGATGGAGAAAGCGCAGCCATGAGCGGCCCGCGCTGGAGGGACTGCGCCCTCCTGGCGGGACTGCTCGCGCTTTGGAGCAGCGTGGCGCTGTCCGACCAAGGTGGCACCCCCCCCCCGCCCGCCCTGGGCGGTGACGGCGGCCCCCACTGCTTCTTGCGCCAGGTACAGCGGCGCTCTACACTGCGTCTGCGTTCTGCAGCCCTGTTTGCAGAGGGAGTCTTGAAGGCTGGCAAGGGTGGCGACGCCGGAGGAGCGCGCTTGACAACGAGCGGCCCCCGGCGCGCGCAGTGAATGCAACGGGGTTTGACCCGGCAGCCGCGACGACGCTGCTGGGGCGGCGCGCGAACGCGCCCGAGCACGCGCCCAACGTGAGCGCAGTGCCGGGGCTGTGGCAGCCCGCGCCGGGCACCGCGCTGTGGCCCGGCGAGGCGCCCATCCCGCGAGCGCTGGTGTCGGCGGACTGCGCGGGGCAGTTTGCGCCGCCCGCGCCGCGCCCTGCCGACCCATTTGGCATCTTCGACCTGCCCAGCTTGTGGCCGGCCAATGCAGTCTCGCCCGAGAAGCCGCGCCCGTGGCCGGTGGGGCCGGCGTACAACTCCTCCGAGTTCCGGCTGTTCATCAACACGAGCTATGTCGTGCTGGTGCGCCCGGCGCCCTGGCGAGCCGCATGCAGGCATGCAGGCTTGCGCGGTAACCATGCCCCCGCTCGCTGGGCGGGGCCTGGCGGAAGCTGGGGCACTGCGCGCTGAGGCACTCTTGGAAAGCACGCTGCTGCTCCCGCGCTCAAAGTGCCGCTCCTGGCACTCGGAGTTGTCGCGG
>JAABUZ0100005768.1_pt1 | contig 15965 bp, 15 predicted proteins | sample 5562091 | NCBI WGS metagenome assembly JAABUZ01 (sample SAMN12813069, study PRJNA571459) | rock metagenome | isolation source: Antarctica rocks | place: Antarctica: Victoria Land, Linnaeus Terrace sud | collected 2015-12-21
ACCAGGATGGTCCGCGGACCCACCGCCCGCGCCGGGACGGGCAGCTTGCCTTCATGGAACCAGCGCAGCGCCGTCTTGGGGTGGACTCCCTGCTGCCGCGCCCAATCCGGTAGCTTCACCCTCCAAGTATATCACCACGTACGGCTGTGCGCTACTAACTATCCTCTATCGCTGAGCAGCTACGAACCCTCGGCCAGGAGTTGGCCGACCGCCTTGGGCGCTGGCTTTTGGCTGTGGGAATCGAGCTCCTCTGGCGAAACACCGAGCCGATTGGCCAGGTACGCCACCTGCGCCTCCAGGCGGGTGATTCGGTCATCGCGCGTCGCGGATGGAACGAGCAGGCTCATCACAAACCTCCGGTCTGGTCTTTTCAGCAAGCACCAATCTCCGCCAGGCTACCGGCCGATTGGCCTTCACCGCGGCCCAAGGTGCGGACACTAGGCCGGCAGCCTGAACCAGAACCGGGTCATGCCCGCCTCGGACTCAGCGCCGACCTGGCCGCCCACGCCTTCGATGAGCTGCTTCACGATCGCCAAACCGATCCCGGCGCCTCCGCGCGTACGGTCGCGCGACTTCTCGACGCGGTAGAAACGCTCGAAGACGTGGCGCAGGTCATCCGGCGGTACTCCCGGTCCCGTGTTGGCGATCGAGACGACCGAGGAGTCTCGCTGCTGCTGTGCCCGCACCCGGACGATGCCGCCGACCGGCGAGTACTGGGCTGCGTTCTGGACGAGGTTCCCGATGACCTGCGCCAAGGCATCCGGGTCGGCGCGGACGAGAAGGCGTTCCGGCAGGTCGACCTCCAGCGTCAGGGCGGCCCGCTGGAGGCGCGGTCCATTCAGCTCGAGCACAGCCCTGATCAGGCGGACGAGATCCAGCTCCTCCGGCTGGTGGCCGGGATCGAGGCCGGCCCCCAACGCGTCGAGGGAGCCCGACAGCCGCCGCAGCCTAGCCACCTCGTCCTGCAGAGATGTGAAGACCTCGGGGCCCGGCACCACGACGCCCTCCCGCAGACCCTCGAGGTAGCCGTGCAGATTGGTGAGCGGCGTGCGCAGCTCATGCCCGAAGTTCTGGATCAGCTCGCGGCGCAAACGGTTCTGGTCCTGCAGGCTGGCCGCCATCTGATTGAACGAGTCGGCCACCGAGGCCAACTCTGGGGCGGCGGGCCTTTGCACGCGCGCCTCATAGCGGCCGCCGGCGATGCTGCGCGCGGCGCGGGCGAGTTCGTCGAGCGGCTTCTCGAGGGCGCGGCCGAGGAGGACGGCCAGCATCACGGAGCCGACGATCGCGAGCGCTGACGCGGCCAGGAAGACTCGCGTGATGGACTCGTCGAACATCGTGTGGGAGACGGCCGTTGACGCGCCGTGCTCGCGCATGAGCTCGTCGAAGATCGAGGCGCCCACGACCAGGACCCCGACCGCGATGACGGCAACGGCAAGTGTCGAGACCGCCATGGCGGCGAGCGCGATCCGGGCCGAGAAAGACCTGTGGTTCACGCTTCCGTCAGCCGGTAACCGATGCCGCGGACGGTCATGATGTGTCGGGGGTGATCGCAGTCGTCGCCGAGCTTGGCGCGGAGGCGCCGGATGTAGACGTTGATGCTGCGGTCCTGAATCGGGTCGATCGCATCTGGGCGCAGCGCGTCTATCAGGTGGTAGCGGCTCAGGACCCGACCGCGGGCGGCGACCAGCGCCTCCAGCAGGTCGAACTCGATCGCAGTCAGATCGAGCGAGCGGTCGCTGAGCCGGGCCGTCCGGCGCTCGCGGTCGACCACGAAGCCGGCATGGCGCACCTCACCAGCGGCGCGCTTCGGCCGCGCCCGTCGGAGCACCGAACGGACTCTTGCCACCAGCTCCGAAGGAGCAAAGGGCTTGGCCAGATAGTCGTCGGCTCCGCAATCGAGGCCGGTCACACGGTCCGAGGTACCGCCGAGTGCGGTCAGCATGATGATCGACACTGCGGTTTCCTCGCGTGCCAGTTGGGCGACCCCGCGCCCGTCGAGCTCGGGAAGCATGAGGTCGAGCACGACCAGGGCCGGTGACAGCTGCCGGATCATCCGCAGCGCCGTGAGACCATCGTGGGCGAGAGCGACCCGGTAGCCCGCCCGCAGCAGGTAGGCCTCGACCAGCCGTGCGATCTTGAGATCGTCATCGACTACCAAGATCAGCTCCGAGGGCGCAGTGCTCACTGCAGCGAGCATGCCAGTCCTCGGGCCGCCGCCAGCCGCGCGATCGGCGGTCGTTCCAGGAACCCAACCCAGGACGGCAGCATCAGGAGGCCACGGTCTGCACGGCCCCCACCTGCCGGAGACGGCGAAGCGAGTCGGTGAACTGATCGCCGACCCGACCCTGCTCGCGGATCCAGGCAAGGTAGCGGGCCAGCCCCGCCTCGAGCGGTACCGTGGCTTGGAAGCCGGCGGCCGCTGCCAGGGTCACGTCGGGCGTCAGCGCTCGCAACTCGCCAGGTCGGTAGGCGCCCGGCAGCTCGGGCGCCAGGTCGACCCCGAGCAGGTCGGCCAGCAGGTCCGCCAGGCGGCGGACCGAAGTCGGCCGGCCGGTCCCGACGTTCACGGCAAGCCCGTCCAGCCGGTCGGATGTCGCGGCGAAGAGGTTGGCGCGCGCCACGTCGCCCGCAAAGCACAGGTCGCGCGTTTGCTCGCCATCCTCAAAGAGCACCGGCGCGAGGCCGTTGAGGAGGCGTGTACAGAAGATGGCGATGACCCCGGTGTAGGGGTTGAACAGCGATTGACGGGGCCCGTACGTGCAGGCGAAGCGAAGCGCCACCGCCGGGATACCGACCTGACGCGACCATGCCAGCACCATCCGCTCCTGGTCGAGCTTGGTCATCGCATAGACCGTTTCGCCTCCCACCGGCGCCTGCTCGGGCGTGGGCACCGGCTGGGCCGCCTCGCCGCAGACGGGGCAGGGCACGCTGAACCGGCCGGCCGCCAGGGCAGCTGTTTCGCGGCGGCGCGGGAATTGCAGCCCATGCAGAGTGCACTCGACGGCCCCCTCGACGTAAACCGCCTGCGACGACGCGACGACGAATTTGCGGATGGGCAGGTTGCGGTCGCGGATCGTCTCCAGCAGCCGAGCCGTGCCGACGCTGTTGACGTCGAAGAACTTGGCGATCTCGGGCATGTAGCCCCCATATGCGGCCAGGTGGAACACGGTGTCAACGCCCTTCAGAACTGCCTCGATCGTCTTGATATCGCGCACGTCGCCCAGCACGAACTCGGCGGACGGGTTGAGCCAGGGCGGGGTCCCGGCGCCGTGCGTCTGCGGCTCGAGATTGTCGAGGACGCGCACGCGCCAGCCCTCGGCGATGAGCAGGTCGGTGAGGTGTGAGCCGATAAGCCCGGCTCCCCCGGTGACGAGCGCCGATCGTCTAGCCAATCTGAACGTCCACCTGATGGAGACCGGTCGCGCCGGCGGGGACGGTGCCGTGGCGGACCGGTTCCTGCGGCGCTCCCGTGCCGTCGTAGGCGCGCACGGTGAGAGAGGCGGTTCCCTTGCTGACGGGCATCCAGTCCGCCGACCAAAGCGCCCAGGCGAGTGGCGAAGGCGCGTAGTCGAGACGCGCAGGCAGCCAGCTGGCGCCGCTGTCGGCGCTGAACTCGACCCGGCTCACGCCGCGGTCGCCCGCGAAGGCGGCGCCGCGCAGAGTGATCCGGTCGCCCGCCTGCAAGAGCTGGCCCCGAACCGGATGATCGATGACCGCAGTCGTGTGCACGAACTCAGCTCGCCAGCCCTGCAGCTCGTAGTACCCCGGCTCGTCGCTCTCCAGCACCGTGATCCGCGTCAGCCACTTGGCGCTCGCCTCCCCGTACATGCCCGGCACAACCGCGCGCGCCGGAGCACCGTGGCGCGGCGGCAGCGCCTCGCCGTTGAGCGAGTGCGCGATCAGGATCCGCTCCTTCAGCGCCCGCTCGAACGGCAGCGAGTAAAGGTAGCCGTCGGCGCTCTGGAGGAGCAGGAATCTGGCGCCGCGGCCGGGGCGGGCGCGATCGAGCAGGGCCGGCAGCGGGACGCCGCCCCACAGGCCGTTGCTCAGGAGGCCGTAGGCGACGCCATTGCTGATGCACTCGAGCGTCGTCTCCTGGGTAGTGGTGCCGAGCGCACGCAGCTCCTCGAGCGTGAGGGTGTACGGGTTGGCCACGTCGCCCATCACCTCGAGGCGCCAGAGCGACGCGTTGACGTCGGGATCGACGAGGTTCTTGGTCACCGAATAGAAGTCGCCGACCGGGGTGATGGTCTGCCGGCCGTTGCGAGCAAATAGACGCATGCCGTCGTAGCCGAAGGTGCCTGCCCCGAACAGCCGCAGGGCGAGGCCGCCGGTGGCCGCGAGCAGCGCCAGCCCGACGCCCGCCACCAGGAGCTGCCGCCTCCCGCTGTCGACGCCGTCCGCCGCGCCGCCGGAGAAGGCGCGGATCAGCGCGGCTGCGAGCGCCACCGTCAGCGCCAGGGCTATCACCGTCGTGGCGGTGGCGGCGGACGGCGGTAGGCCGGCGTAGGCGGAGTCGAGGACCGGCCAGAGCAGGACGATGACCACCGCCGTGAATAGCGCCAGAGCCGCCACCGCGATGCGACCGCCACGCGGCCGCGCTGAGAGCCGGGACCAGACCAACCCGGCCGCCGCGCCGGCGGCGACGACCCCCGCGAAGCCACCCCAGTAGGCGAGTTCCTTGGCCTGGATCGGGCCGCCCATCCGCACGAGGAGCGAGAGAAAGGTGTTGACCGGCACCATCGGGAGCGTGCGGTCCGCGATCAGCTCGGACGGCGTGGCGATTCCGGCGAACGAGCGGAGCAGCACCTCGAACAGCGCCGCCGCCGCGCCCGCAGCGGCGCCTGACAACACCCCGATCTTCACCGAGGTCATGCCGGCACCGCCTGTGTAAGCAGCGCCAGCGCCGCTGCTGTGGCTGGGAGGTTGGCGCGGCCGGTAACCGCGGCGCGGAGACCGTCCAGGTCGGCGGCGGTGTCCACGTCGAGCTCGGGCGCTAACAGTGCCGCGCGCAGGCGCCTGGCTCTCGCGTGCGCCAGCGCTTGCTCGAGGGCCGAGCCGGTGCTCATGGCCACGCCCGAGAGCACGTCGTGGAAGCCCTTCATGCCGACGAGGTAGTAGCCGCCGTCCAGCGTAGGCCCGAATACGACGTCGTGGCGGTCGAGCTCGGCGAAGGCCTCCGCGACCCGCGCCGGCCGCAGCTGGGGCGAGTCGGTGGCCGCGAGGACGACGGTGCCCTCGCCGGCGGCGGCGGTGTCAAAGAAGAGGTTGGCCTGCCGTTCCGCCCAGCTGTCACCGCGCTGCTCGCGGACGGCGTCGGCGCGACCGGCGAGCTTCGAGAGAGACGGCCACGCTCCGGGCTCCACGTGCCACGCCACTTCGAACGGTGCCGTTGCGAAGCGGGCGCTCAGGTCGGTCAGAAAGGCGGCGTACAGCTCGGCGGCCGGATCCATGCCGATCGTGGCGCCGAGGCGCGTCTTGACCTGACCCGGGACCGGGGCCTTGGCGGCGAAATAGAGGCGGCTCACGCCGCCATCTCGAGCGGCCGCCAGCGCGCCCAGCGCGCGGCCGTCCAGAGGATGCGCGCTCCCGCCCGGAGGCTGCCCGAGACGGTCCCGCTCACCTTCGACCGGCCGACCCGGCGGCGGTGTCGCACGGGCACCTCGGCGTAGCGGTAGCCGGCGCGCAGCGCCTTGACAGTCATCTCGGTGGACCACCCGTAGGTGAGCGCCTGCATTCTGAGCGCTATCAAGCGTTCGACCGCGATCGCTCGGAGTGGCCCGAGGTCGCTGACCGGTGCTCCGCCCAGACGGCCGATCGCGGCCGTCGCGAGCCGGTTTCCGAGCCGCTGGCACACCGTCATTGAACCCGGCTCACGATCGCGGCGGACTCCGACCGCGAGCTCGGCCCATCCTTCTCGGAGCGGCGCGACCACACGGTGAAGGTCTCCCGGGTCGTCGGCGCCGTCCCCGTCCAGGAAGACCGCGACGCCGTCCGCCGCCGCGCGCAGGCCGGCCAGGCAGGCGCGCCCGTAGCCGCGGGCCGGTTCTGAGACGACCTCCGCCCCTGCCGCCCGTGCCACGGCGGCCGTGCGGTCGCGAGAACCGTTGTCGACCACGATGACCCGGTCGTGCCCGGCGTCGAGAACCCTCCACAGCCGCTCCACCAGCGGCCCTATGGCCTGCTCCTCATCAAGGCATGGCACGATGACGCGCAGTCCAGCGTCGGCGTGGTTGTCAACATCCACGTGGACAGGATTATGGCGGCTTGGTTACGGCTCGGTGACCAAGCCGGCCCGGACCGCCGATCCTTGCCACAAAGCTGCCCTTGACGGTGCCTTTGCACTCGATGAGCGAAAGCATCCTCACCACGCAGGAGCTCACGAAGCGCTACGGGCAGAGGACAGCCGTCGACCGCCTGGACCTGGATGTCCGTCGAGGCGAGGTTTTCGGCTTTCTGGGCCCGAACGGGGCGGGCAAAACCACCACCATCCGTATGGCGCTGGGTTTGATCGAGCCCAGCGCCGGAAGGGTCGAGCTGTTTGGTCGGGACGTACGGCGGCATCGCGCTGAGGTGCTCCCCCGCGTTGGGTCTGGTCGAGTCGCCGGCGCTCTACGGCTACATGTCCGGCCGCGACAATCTGCGAGCCGTCGGCCGGGTCCTGGGCGGCGTCTCCGAGAGCCGGATCGATGAGGTGCTGGAGGTGATCCATCTGCGGAGCCGCGACCGCGATCGCGTCAACACCTATTCGCTCGGCATGAAGCAGCGGTTGGGCCTGGGCCTGGCGATGCTCAACGACCCCGAGCTGTACTTACTTGACAAACCGGCCAACGGCTTGGATCCTGCCGGCATCGCCGAGATCCGCGATCTCCTCCGCGAGCTGACGGCGGAGGGCCGCACGGTGTTCATCTCCAGCCACGTCCTGGGTGAGATCCAGCAGATCTGCGACCGGGTGGCGATCATCCAGGATGGCCGCCTGGTCACGGTGTCCACCGTCGCCGAGCTGACTGACTCCGGCGGTGAGTTCGTCATCATCCTGGAGCGGCCGGAAGCCGCGCTGGCGCTCGTGCGGGCTCAGCCCTGGTGGCCGAGGAGCCCCTACATCCCTACGGGATGCAACAGCGCATCAAGGCGCGGCAAGGACAGAATCGCCAACGTGGCGCGACCCAACAGCGTCTACCAAACAATCAATGGCCTCCGGCGAGCAGGCCTGATCAAGGTCCGCGAGACCTACCGGGAGGAGAGTCGGCCGGAGCGCACGGTCTACGAGATCACGGAGGCCGGCGGGCAGGCCCTTCAGCAATGGCTGCTGGGCATGTTGTCCTCCACCGAAAGAGTCTTTGCGGATTTCCCCGCCGCCTTGTCATTCCTGCCGCTCTTGGAGCCGGAGGCGGTACTGCGTCAGTTGGAGGCTCGCGCCAGAATGCTGGAGGAGCGATTGGCAGAGACAGACACCTCGGCGTTGGAGCTGCCGCGCCTCTTCCTGATCGAGGAGGAGTATGTGCGGACCGTTACCCAGGCCGATCTGGAGTGGGTGCGATCGGTGATCGATGATCTCCGCACCGGTCGGCTGACGTGGAGCGAGGAGTGGCTGCAGGGCTTCGCGGAGATGGCTGGACGCGACCGCCCCGATTGACGGGATTGATGCTGGACTGGGCAGGGGCCCGTCGCGACCGGTCACGACCACTGTCCGCTGACTCAACGCCCCGCGAGCGCCTTCACTATCCGTGATTTGTCCAGGACGATCCTGCTACCGTGCTAGGCGTTAGGCTTGGGCGAACGGGCAATTGACGATGAGGAGGTAACGGTGGCGGGGATCATTGCGCTGCTTCTGCTGATGGGGTCCCTGTTCGGGATCGGCCCCTTGAGCAAGTCGGCGGACCAGTATTACAACGAGGCCAAGATCAACTTTGATCAGGCGGCGATTCTGAAGGCGACCAACCTCCGAGCAACTCAGCCGGACGGCTCAGCCCTGACCGGTGAGATCGAGTGGAACCGCAACGGCGACGCCATGGTAACGCGGAACCTCAAGGCTGGGAAGGAAGAGATAATGCTCGTGCGCTACAAGTCATTCGTGCGCGGGGATCGTGCCCTGTGGGAGTCCTTGGGCCAGAAGCAGCTGGCCAAGGGCCTGGCTGGCCGGTGGGTCGTCTCTCACGACAGCACGCTCGGACGCAACCTCTCCGAATTCGTAAACACCACCGAGTGGGACAAAGGCACCCGATCGCGAACCGCTTTGCAGAAGGGCGAGACCAAGACCATCAACGGCCGAGCCGCCCTCCGCCTGTCCGACCCAACCGGTGAGATCTGGGTTACCACCCAGCAGCCGACTCAGGTGGTGCGGGTGCGCATCACCGCCCCGAGCGCGTTCAGCTACGACCTGAGCTACCCGAGCTCGTTCTCCGTTGCGGTGCCCGCCAATGCCATCGACCCCGACGATCCCAAAACGCTGCCGGCCCTGTACCGGATCGTCGCTCACGACAGCCTGCCTCCCTGCGATCCGGCCGCCTGCCGGCTTGGTGAGGTCGTCACCAACGACTACGGGGGTCTGACGCCGGGCGACAAGCCAAAGGTCACGATCAAGGTTTCGCGAGCTGACAACCGCCAATCGTTGGGTGAGTGCACCGCGGACGTCCCCGTCATACCGCACGGCGAGACGGTCAAGGTCTCCTGCGTGGTCGCCAGCCAGGCGCTGATCGACTACGCCAATTCAGGCCAGACGACCTTCTACCACACGGCGGTGATCAGCAACCCGTTCTGGGACGACGGCCAACCGCCGAGCGGGCAGAGCCCCTCGCAGCCGCAGGGCTGATCAGCTGTCCACCCGGGTGCCCATGAAGCTGGTCGATCTGAGCCAGGACTTTTCCGTCCATACGCCCGCCTTCGCCAGTTACTCGGGGCCCAGCATCAAGTGGGTGAAGCGGCTGGCCTTCGACAAGGCGGGCGGTCAGGAGATCACCTCCACGCTGCATGTGGGAACGCACCTAGACGCACCGGCTCACTTCTTTTCCGGCGGCAAGTTCATCGGCGATCTGCCGCTGGATTTCCTCGTCGGCCCCGCCTGCGTGGTCGACCTGGAGCGCATGGGACTGGGTGACTTCGACCTCTACGGACCGGAGCACTTCGAGCGCTGGGAGATGGAGACCGGTCAGCGCATCGAGCCCGGCGACATCCTCGTCATCCACACCGGCTATCACAAGCACTATCCGGAGAACTGGGCGGACGGTCGCAGACACGTCGACGAGACCAAGTACTTCATCCGCCATCCCGGCCCCACGCGGGAGTTCGCGGAATGGGTGCTGGAGCGGCAGGTGCGCTACCTGGCGGTGGATGCGGGCAGCGCCGACCACCCCATGAACACTGTCATTCAGCGCCTCCGCGCCGATGAGGCCGAGGATGCCGCTGCGAAGCTCGGCCGGCCCTTGAGTGAGGTGTTCCCCAAGCAGGACTACCAGATCATGCACACGCTGCTCTTCCCGCACGACATCATCCACATCGAGAACCTGGGCGGCGACCTGGACCGGGTGCTGGACCGGCGCATCCAGTTCGGCTGCTTTCCCTGGCGCTTCCAGGGCGGCGAGGCGGCCTTCTGCCGCGCGGTGGCTTTTCTCGACTGAGCCTTCAGCCACGCAAGCGATGAACCAGGAAGGACGGGTATGGTCTCGGTTGTGGTCAGTGGTACGGGATCTGGTACATTATCTGGATGGCAATCAACGCGACCGAGGCGCGCAGGCGGCTCTTCCCGCTCATCGAGCAGGTCAACAATGACCGTAGGCCGGTCGAGATCCTGTCCCGACGGGGAAACGCTGTCCTGCTGTCCCGCGAGGATTACGAGGCCCTGGAAGAGACCGCCAATCTACTGCGGTCCCCGGCGAACGCCAGGCGCCTCTTGGACAGCCTCGACCAAGCCCAGCGGCGCGAGCGCGAGGAGCACTCGCTGTCGCGTTGAGGCTGGTCTTCACCCCAAACGGCTGGCAGGACTACACCTACTGGCAGGCGACCGATCGTTCAACATTGAAACGGATCAACCGACTCCTGGACGACGTTCTGCGTGACCCCACTGCGGGAATCGGTAAGCCGGAACCGCTGCGGCACTTGTTGGCCGGCTGCTGGTCGCGGCGGATCAGCGAGGAGCACCGCCTGGTCTATCTCGTGGACGGTGACGACATCGTCATCCTCCAAGTGCGATATCACTACTGAGCGGCTAGGTGAGATTCCCGGGGTGCTGGTGCTGGGCGCTTTCATCGCCAGCGCGACGATCGTCAGCGGCTTGCTGCTCCGCCGCCAGGACGTCACCTGAGTCGGGCTCAGGCCCGAGGGCACTCCCGCCCGCACACCGTAGCCCGACGGGCCTACGCTCGGGCGCGGGCTCGTTCCTGGGGGGTGGCCCGGGCAGGTTCCGCGCCATCCGGCTCGACGAGGGCCGGGCCGCCCGCGAACGTCGGCCGCGTGTCGAGCGCATAGGGCGACCACTCGTCCCGTTCCAGCAGCTGGCCGGCCATTGCCTCCAGCTCGCGGATGCGCACATTGGCACGGATCGCCTCTCGGATCGAGAGGATGCCGACGGCAGGCCTCCGCTTCTCCACCACGTGGCGGAGCATGTTCAGGTGGGCGTTGTCGGGGACGCCCGGCTCGCGGATCTTGCGGACCGCCGCCCTCACCGTCGACTGGGTGCCGTCGACCGCTTCACCGCGGGCGAAGTCGAACTTGTAGAAGGGACTGCGACCGCTCAGCCGGTGCTCGCCGCTGAGCTTGATCCACTTGGCGTCCTCAACCCCCTTGCCGACGTCGATCACCAACCGGACCGAGCGGCCCAGATAGGGAAAGGTGGCGTTCATCCGCGCGTAGGTCTCCCGCTCGCCTTGGAGCGGCTCATGGCGGCCGATCAGGAGCGGCGCCGCCGCATCCAGCCGGATGCGGTCGATCGGCGTGAACAGCGAGATGATCGCGAACGCGTGCGGAATCAGGTCGGCCACGACCCCGATGTCCGCCGCGGCGCCGGTCAGGGGCTGAGACTCCAGGATCTCGATTCGGATCTCCTCGACGCTGTCCAGGAAGTCGCGCAGCGTCCGCTCCTCTGTCAGGAGCAGCTGCAACAGGCGCACCTCGAGCTTGAAGTAGTAGTGGTCCGCGGCCACCAGCTCGCAGCCGCCGGGCGCCTGGTCGAGGAAGCGGCGGTAGTCCTCCGGAGGCGCACCCAGCGGCTTTTCGATCAGGATCACGTCGCTGAGCTCGTAGTAGCGCGCGACCATGGGCAGATGGGTGACGGCCGGCGTGGCGACGTAGGTGATGATGTAGCAGCTCGCCTCCAGCTCGCGCTCCAGCTGGGCCGGCGCCGGACTGACGTCGCTGTCCCAGTAGAAGACATCGCCGTTGGCCCGGACCTCATCCTCTCGTTCCGCCAGTCGCTCCCGGGCGCCGGGGCCGTCCCGCTGGACCACGTGAAGCCGGAAGTTGAAGAACTGCTTCAGCGTCTGCAGGTGGTGGTAGGCCTTCTGCCCCCATTGCCCGAACCCGATGAGGATGAAGTCCTTCTGGATGTGGCGCTCCTCCTCGGCGAGGGCGTGCAGCCGGGCGTTCTTGATCGCCACGGCCGCCTGGTGGGCCAGGCCCTGGGCCCGCTGGATCTCCTCGGCGGTGAAGTTGCGCGTCTGCTCGCGCTGCGCCAACACCGCGGCCCCGATCGTCTTGCCATCCGCGACCAGGGGCAGCGCCAGCAGAGAGCGGATCGAGAAGGCCTCGACGTAGGCGGGCGGCACGAGTTCGCTGGCCGAGGCGTCCTCGATGGCTACGGGTGCGCCGCGGTCGATCACCTCGAAAAGGAACGAGTGGTCCTGCCGCTCGCCCCGCCAGCGCTGCCAGGCCTCCTCGCGATCGGATGCGGCGGCGCCGTACCAGCCTTCGCCGTCCTCTTCGCTCAGCGCGATCTGGCAGACCGACGCGTCCACGAGCCGGACCAGGTTGCGCGCCACCAACCGCAGGGTCTGCTCCAGGTCGATGGTGGAAGCGATCGCCTCGCTGACATTGGCGCTCAGCTCCAGCTGCTCGGCGTGGCGGCGGGCGTCCTCGTACAGGCGGGCGGTCTCCACCGCCAGCGCGATCTGGGAGGTTGCCGCACGGAGCGCCTCGACCTGGCTGCGGTCCGGCCGGCGGCGGTGCGAGCGATGGTAGCCGACCTCGAGCACTCCGGTGGCGCGGCTTCGTGAGTCCAGCCCGACGGGCAGGAAGAGACGGACCAGGTCGGCGTGGCCGCTTGCCTCGAAAACCTCCGCCGCCAGCGTGAAGGGCGGCGCGGCGCTATCCGGCGGAAGATCCCGACCCTCGGGCTGGCCGATCAGGCCGGCGGGTACGGCGGCCACCGTCTGGCCGTCGACTCTGACCACCGGCGCCTGCGTCCAGCGGACCTGGTCGGGGATGCCGCCGGCGACCAGGTCCGCGGCGGCCGACTCTCCCGTGACCGAACCGACGAGCGTCACCTGCCAGCTGCTGGCGACGTAGGCCAGCACGTCGGTGGCGGCCAGCCGCCGCTCCTGCTCCAGCGCCCAGCGCGGGACAGGAGCTTTGCTCGGCTCGCGCCCCGGATCCTCTTGGGCCGCGGCCGCGATCGTGTCCGAGGTCGCCGCCCCGGCGGTCAGGCGCACCACCAGCCCCCTCTCCGCCTGGTCTTCGATCAGGTTCATGGTGGCGAACTGAAAGTCGAACTCGGGGACCGAGCCATCGGTCAGATGGGCCACGACGGCGCTGAGCACGTCCTGGCGGGACGAGCCGGGGCGCAGCATAGCCGATGTCATGCGGCTCAGCTCGCCGAGCAGCCGGTTGCTGTTCGCCAGCGTCGAGATCAGGCGGCGGCTGGCCAGCGCACCTCCGATCAGGTCGGCGGCGGCGCCGAGGAGGACATCGGTGGTCGGCGCCCGGCGCACCGAGGCCAGGGGATCCCGGCTCATCACCACCAGGAAGCCCGCAACCTCCTCGCGGACCCGGAGCGGGAAGGTGCCCGCGGGGTACAGGCGGGCGGGCGCCATCGCCGGGCCCAGGGCCGTCGTGACCCCTGCCTCCAGGTCGCCGGCTTCTTCGCTCACTTCCAACCGGACGGGCACCGCCGCCGGGGCGTGGGCCGTGACGAGGTCGAGGCCGCCCCGCCGTGGACCGATCTCGTAGATGGCCGCGGCATCGAGGTCGCTGGCCTGCAGCAGGTCGGCGAGCGCGATCGAGAGTTGGCGCCGCAGCCCGGCGTCGTCGGTCCCGGCGTCATCGGCGGCCGCCGTCAGCAATCGGGTCAAGCGGCCGACGCTGTCGACCGCGGCCCTCTGGGCGTGGGTGAGCACGGCCCGGATCCGGACGGCCGCGTCGCGGGCCATCCGCTCCAATGCGCCGATGGCGTCTTCGCCGGGAGCGCGCGAGCCTGCCGCTGGAGCCGGGGCCGCCGGGTCGGCGCAGAAGTTCATGTAGACCAGGCCCACCAGGCGGTCCTCGGCGAGCAGCGGGACGCCGATCGTTGACACCACGTGGTGCCGGCGGATGAAGGTGCTGTCGATCTCGGACGGCGCGTCACGAGCGACCAGCGTTTCCCGGCGCACGGTCAGCCACGCTGTCGAGCCGTAGTGCGTCACCCGAAGGTCTTCTGGGGCCTTGCCCTCCGCCGCATCGTCCAGGTACCGGTTGAGCTGCGCGTGCATGTCGGCCAGCGAGTTCCGCAGGCTTTCCGGCGGCAGCCCGACCACGTGCGGCCCGTAGTAGCGATGGGCGTCGTGGTCGTACAGCACGAGCGAGACGATGTCGGCTCCGGAGGCACGCCTGAATTCGGCCAGCACGTTGCGGAGCACATCGGTCAGGCTGGGTGAGGCCGATTCAGCGTTCGGGGACATGACTTCCTCCTCTGGGAGACTTGATGATAGGCTGGCGGCTCGCGCCCTGTGACCCCGGCGGCTACATCTGGTGACGTTGGGAACTGAGCAGGTTGCTGGCGGTTCTGGCCGCCGCCAGCGCCAGAGCCGGGCCGGTGCTGTGGCCCACACGCAGCAGCAGCCTCCAGTCCCTCTGCCAGCGGCCGTCCCCGGACTTGACGTCAAGCACTGCTGCCAGGGTTTCCGCCGCGCATCCGCTCAGAGCGAGTTCCAGGAGGGTGGCGGAGATCGCGGTGGTGCGCCGGCGGATATCGCCGAACGGCAGCGCGGTCAGCCAGACCGGCGGAGTGGCGCGACCGAAGGCCGGCGCCCAGGCCAGCACCGTGGCCACCGTGCCGGCCAGCAGGTCATCGCCCTCCGGCGTGAGGCCGCCACCTCGGCCGATCAGCGCCTCGGCCGCCTGGGCCAGCGCGGTTCCATCCTCGCCGGCGACGGCCTGCCAGAGCAGCTGAGCCGCCGTCGCGGCTGAGGGGTCAGCGTCGAGAAGGCCCACCTCGAGCTGAGACGACAGCTCGCTCAAAGCCGCCGCCCTCGCCAGGACCGCCGGCCGGTCTCCCGGCGAGCAGATCAAGGCTCGCGGTTCCCAGAGCGGCGGCCGCGCCGCGTCCCAGTGGACGGTCAGCCCCTCGGCCTGGATCAAGCCCCCCGCGAGGCGGGCGCGGCTGCCCCGAGCTGGCGCGGTCAGAGCTCCAGCGCGCGCCGCCAACCTGATCGCGTTGGGCAGAAGCGGCACCTCGGCGGTGGTCAGCGTGATGACAAAGCCGTCCACGTCCAGGTACGCCGCAGTCCGGCCGGCGCCCAGCACTCGGCCGGTCGCGGGGCTGGTCAGAAGCTCGTGAACGGGGCGCGCCAGGCACTCGGCGCGGTAGCGGACAGCCGCTCCGGCGCTCAGCCGAGTCCCCGGGCCAGTGCGGCGACGGCGGCTTGGAACGCCTGCATCGGTGGCTTGACCAGCCCGGCGCCGACCTGGCCCACGCCCGCCTCGCGACTTGCGATGCCCGTGTTCACGATGGGCAGGACGCGCGTGTGCACCACCTCACGGCAGTCGATGCCCAGCGGGCTGCCACGGAAGGAGAGGGCGGGTATCCGGTAATGGGAGCTCTCCGACCAGCAGATCTCGTACATGCTCTCGGTCGCGCTGCGCGTCCTCCGGCCGTCCGCCGACAATGCTGATGATGGCAGGCGCGGCGGCCATCGAGAAGCCGCCCAGGCCGATGGTTTCGGTGATGGTGCTGTCGCCGATGTCGCGGTTGGCGTCGTCGGGGCCGAATCCCGGCAGGTAGAGGCCGTCGATGACGCCGGCCGGCCCGGTGAACCAGGGCCCTCCGGTGCCGGCCAGGCGGATCCCGAACTCCGTGCCGTTGCGCGCCATCGCGATCACGATCGAGCTCGCCTCGATACCAGCCGCCGCGTCAGCGGTCGCCTTGGCGGCGGGCATAGTGAGGTTCAGCGTGAAATGGTCGTTGCCCGCGATGAACGCGGCCGCACGGGCCAGCTGAGCCGAGGGCAGCTCCAGCTCCGGCAGCAGCGGCGCCAGCTGGCGCAGGAAGAGTGATGTGCAGGCGCGGTTCCGGTTGTGGCCCTCGTCGCCCATCTGGAGCGCCTGGGCGATGAGGCTCCGCAGATCGAGCGGTCCCAGCCGGGCCAATACTGCGGCCATCACTGGCGCCAGGCCGCCGGCGAGCCAGCGCAGCCGCTCCTGAACCCCGGCGTCGTAGGCGCCGTAGCGCAGCACCTTGCCCAGGCCGTTCATCGATCAGGGACAAATGAGACTGACCGACGACCACCGATCGTGCCGGTGGGCTCCGAGCCTGATGCACGCTGCTGCTCGGTTCCTGCGTCAACGTGGCGAGCTGCGCCTGGCGCAGTCTGACCGCCACTCGGACAGGCGTTTTGGGTCTCCAGCGCACTGCCGGCGACCACCGGGTGCACCCACCCGGCCAGGTTGATGGCTGCGTTGAGGTCACGATCCAGCTCAAGTCCGCAATCAGGACAGCGGAAGATGCGGTCCTGAAGGGATAGCTCGGCGCGGATCGCTCCGCAGCCAGAGCAGGTCTT
>JAABUZ0100005769.1_pt1 | contig 15961 bp, 11 predicted proteins | sample 5562091 | NCBI WGS metagenome assembly JAABUZ01 (sample SAMN12813069, study PRJNA571459) | rock metagenome | isolation source: Antarctica rocks | place: Antarctica: Victoria Land, Linnaeus Terrace sud | collected 2015-12-21
TGGTAACGTTCGGCGTGGCCGTCGCCGGAGAAGTCTTTGTCCCCCACTCCACGTTGCCCCCGTGGTTTACGAAATCATTTCATGTGGTCTCGTTGACTGCTGCCGTCGCCACCGTGCTCCTCTTACTGTGGCAGTTCTCAAGTCGACTCACGGGTATGTTGGCACAAACACGTGCCGCCGAAGAGCGGTTCGCACTCGCAGCCAAGGGGGCGAATGATGGGTTATGGGACTGGGATGTCCTACACGACCACGTCTATTACTCCCCGCGTTGGCAGGCTATGGTTGGTGAAGTGGAGGTCGAGATGCTTGGCTCTCCTCAACACTGGTTTGATCGTATCCATCCAGATGATCACGTGCGTGTCCAGGCACAGATTACCGCACTTGTGCAGGGGCACACCGATGATCTGCAGATCGAGCATCGTATGCGTCACCTGAACGGTAGCTACGGCTGGGTGCTCAATCGTGGCCACATCGTGCGGAATGCACAGGGCGTGGCCGTGAAGATAGCCGGATCACAAACGGACATCACCGTGCGCAAGCAAGTCGAGGAGCAACTCAGGCAGGCAGCACTGCATGACGCACTGACCGGCTTGCCCAATCGAACGCTGTTTTTGGACCGGCTCGGGCAGGCAATCGAACGGTCCAAACGGCATCGGGATGACCAATTTGTCGTCCTGTTTCTGGATACGGACCGCTTCAAGATGATCAATGATAGTCTTGGGCACGCTGCCGGAGATCAGCTCCTCATAGCCCTGGCCGCCCGGATGACACGCATCCTCCGGACCGTCGATACCGTAGCCCGTCTCGGTGGCGACGAGTTCACTATCTTGCTGGACGACGTGATCTCTCCCGACCACATCGAAGGGATTGTCGAGAAGCTCCGGCAGGAACTGCTCCCCCCGTACATTCTTGACGGCCATGAGGTTGCCACTACCATCAGTATGGGCATCGTCCATAGCAGCCCCGCATATCACCATGCAGATGAGATGCTGCGAGACGCTGATACGGCGTTGTACTATGCAAAGGGACGAGGTGGAGCATGCTCCGTGGTGTTCGATCAGACGATGCACATCCGGGCAGTCGCACAGTTGCAGCTAGAAATCGACCTCCGGCGCGCCCTTGATCAGCAAGAATTCCGCGTCGTCTACATGCCGGTGGTGTCGCTCAAAACCGGTAGGATCACGGGGTTTGAAGCACTGGCCCGTTGGGACCATCCGCAGCGCGGCGTCATCGCCCCGTTCGAATTCATTCCCGTTGCGGAGGAGACCGGTCTCATCATCGAGCTCGACGAATGGGTGCATCACATCGCGTGTGCTCAACTGCAAGTGTGGAAAGTGCAGTATCCTGCGTGCGATCTGCTCACTATGAGTGTCAATGTCTCTGGTAAGCAGCTGATCCATCCCAGGTTTCTCAGTCACCTGCAGTCGGTGCTCCAAACGAGCGGGTTGCGACCGCAAAGCCTCAGGCTCGAAATCACCGAGAGTATGGTGTTGCGCTATGGCAGCAGCACCGCCGGGATGTACGATGCGATACGAGCACTGGGACTGCAGTTACAAATGGACGACTTTGGGACGGGCTACTCGTCTCTCAGCCGTCTCTATGAACTCCCCATTGATGCTCTGAAGATTGACCAATCATTTCTTCAACGGATTGGCACCCTCGATGATCGTCACGAGATCGTACAAGCAATTCTGTCCCTTGCCCACCAGCTAGGTCTGCACGTCATTGCTGAGGGCGTGGAACATAGGGAACAACTGACACTTCTGCGCGCGCTCGACTGCGATTATGGTCAGGGCCACTACTTTGGAGAGGCGGTCGATGCGGCCTCCACGGAAGCACGCATCGTCGCAGATCTCCAGTGGTAATTCGGAATCGTGATGCACAGGCCGCCGTGGGCTTGTCTTGCCACTCAACCAGCAGTGCGAGCAAACGCAATCTTGCTGTGGCAATCCAAGGGGATGGCCAAGATGGATGGGGAAGAAGAAGACCTGTGCTCGCTGAACTCGCCTGTCCATTTCCCTCCGCCATCAGCCCCTATGCCGATGACGTGCAGGGCGGCACGATACGCTGGCTTCAACAGATGGGGCTGATTACCGGGAGGGAGGCCACGCGACGGGCTGCAGCGGGGCGCTTCGGACGACTGGCCGCGCGGACGCATCCGCATGCATCTCGTGAGATGTTGCAGATCATCGCTGACTGGTATGCGTGGTTGTTTTTTCGTGATGATCGGTGTGACGAAGGGGTGATCGGCACAAACCCCAGCCGCCTCCACCACGAGAACAGCGGTTTGCTCGATATTATGGCCGGTAACCGCGGGGCTGAACAGGATGAACCGCTTGACGTGGCGTTCAGCGATCTCTGTCACCGTCTGCGCTTAACCTCCCACGGCACGATGTGGTGGCGTCGGTTCGTCCGTCGGTGCCAGGAATACTTTGATGCCACCGTATGGGAAGCGGAGAACCGTGTACGGGGACTGCCGCCAGATCTGGAGACGTACCTACGCATGCGACCACTGACGAGCGGCGTCAGCATTGATATCGAGTTCATCGGGCTGACGGAATCGACCTCGCTATCGTCAGAAATCCGGCGTCGTTCTGCTATCCGTCAGCTCATCCAAGCGTCGAACAATGTGGTGTGCTGGGCAAACGATATTCTGTCGCTTGAGAAAGAGGTGCGTCACGGAGACGTGCATAATCTCGTCGTCGCCATCGAGCATGAGTACCAGCTATCCCGCTCGGTCGCACAATGGCGGGCCGTCGAGATGCACAACGTAGAGGTTGCAGAATTCTGTCGCCTCGTGCAGTGCTTACCCACCGTCCCTCCGGGAGTGGAAGCAAAGATGGTACCTTTTATCGCCATCTTGGGTGGGCGCATGCGCGGAAATCTCGATTGGTCGCAGGAAACTGGGCGCTATGGCTCGCATACGGTTATCACGGAGGAGCGCGCGTGTTTCGCGCCTGAACAATCCACGTCGGGGGTTGAGAATACCTGAGCGATAATCGGCGCTAAGAAGTTCTGAGCTGGATGACGCCGCCAGTAGGACGCGGTGAGTTGCGCAGCCATGCCAGCGGTCTCCCAAAGGACTTCCTTTCGAAACCCTGCTTCAGCCGGCGCCAGCAGGGGAGGCTGGTGGCGCTGGTTCCGCACTTCCCTTTGAGAACGCTGCCAACGCCATGTGCAAGGCGACCTTGCACATCCGCAGCTGCTTCGCCCCCTCGGCCGAGGTAAGCTACCCGGCCCGGATCCCCGCCAGCACCTTCGGCCAGGACGGATGCGTCATCACTGACTACGCCCAAGCCAGCGTATGTGGCCCTAGCAGTTTGTCGGAGAGAACGGAAAAGCGTTGAAGGTGGGGCTCCGTTCTGTGGTTTGTGGTAGCCATCGCGCTCGCGAAGGGTGAAATCGGGGTCGCGCGGCTGGACCAGCACCGCAAAAGGCGGTGTTGACGTGATCAGTGCGGCCTTTCAGGCCAAATACGGCGTGATTCGGTGGCCGCTTTGGCCTTAGGGGCACAACGATGCCCGGGACAGCGTATGCAACCGCTTGCAGTTGAACGCCAAACAGACCAGACACCACTCCCCCGCCGCGGCCGCTCGGCCTCGCAGCGAGAACTGCCGGAAGCCCAACACCTCCTTGATAATCCCGATGGCCGGCTCGACGGTGCTTTTGCGGGCGCTATAGATCGCTTTCCCCAGTGCGGTCTTGAGCTTGTAGGCCATCTGGACCGCTGGAGTGGCGTCTGTGGGAGGCGGCGTGGGCTCGGCCGCGAAGCGTTCCTTCCAGCTCGGGTGATGGGGATCGCGCCCGGTGGCGATGTACGGCTCGATGCCCCGTTGTGCCAGCGCCTCCAGTGTTGCGGGTCCAAAGTAGCCTGCGTCCAGTGCCGCCGCGGCAGGGGTGCCCAGTTCTGGTGGAATCGCGGCCAGGGTGGGTTCGGCTTCCGCCTGGTCATTGGGATGATTGGAGAGGGAAGCACCGACGATCAGCAGGCTCCCGGGATCGACCGCCACCTGGGCGTTGTAGTCTTGCTCGAAGCCCTGGCTGCTGCTCTGCTTCATAATGCGCGACTCGGAATCGGTGAAGTTGTACTGATGGGTCGCTCGTGGCCCCAGCATCGGCGGTTTCGGAGCCTTCCCGCCCGGACGACCCGTCGCGTTCGCCCGCTCTGCTCGCTCGCGCACCTTCACCTCGTAGGCAGCCGCTTCGATCACGTCCCGCTCGCGGGCCCGTGCCTCCAAGACCGCCCTGGCTTCGGCCAGCCGGGCCAGTCGCGCCTGTCGGAACGCCACCTCTGTGGACACCACCAGCCCCTCGGGCCACTCCTCTGCATCGGCCCGCTCCCCCAGCGCAAACAACTCCTCGACCTCGGCGTGCAGGTGCGCTTCCATCGCCACCAATCGCCCATAGCTGACCGCTTGGCTTTTGGAGGCATCCGCGTGCAGTTTGGTTCCATCCAGGCTGATCGTCCCCAGCTTCAGCAGCCCCGCCACATGCGCCAGCAGCAACACCTGCACGAACAGCCCCTTCAACTCGGGCAAGAACGTCTTGCGAAAGTGGGCCAGGGTGTCGTGATCGGGGTGCAGGTTCCCCGCCAGATACCGGAAGGGAGCACTCTCGTACGTCGCCCGCTCCATCTTGCTCGTGCTGAAGACCCCCGTCGCATATCCATACACCAGCAGCCCTACCAACATCTCCGGGGCATAGGGCTGCCCTCCGCGCGAGCTCTACCGCGCATAGACCGCCCCGAGGTCCAACTGGGCTACCACGTCCACGATGTACCGCGCCAGGTGATCCGGCGGCAGCACGTCCCCCAGTCGGACCGTCACGTCCAACGTCGCCTCGTAATCCGCTCGCTTGAATGTTCTACTCATGCCCCGCAGTGTACCACTGCTCAATCCTCACTATGCTATCTTCTCTCCGACAAACTGCTAGTAGGAGTGACATCTGTGGCGGACCCAACGGCACCATCGTACCTTGGCGAGCTCTCGGTGCTCGCTGCGAAAAGCTTTGCATCCACCAGCGAAGCGATCGACGCGATCCTGATCCTCGTGTCACATCAACTCGGTATGCGATCGAGCTTCCTCGCACACGTCGACCGCGACCATGAGCGCGTCGAGGTTGTGGACGCCCACAACGCCCCCGTGGGCCGCGCAATTGAGCGTGGTGAGGCGCCGCCACTGCCCGCTCACTATTGTCGCGTCATCGCGGGCTCGGTCGAGCCTTTGCCCCTGCTCATCCACGACGTGGAGTCAGAAGCGGCCTTAGACTCCCACCCGGCATGGTCGGTCGTGCCCAATCTCCGGAGCTTTATTGGCGTGCCCGTCGTCCTCTCGGATGGCAGCTTCTATGGAACCCTCTGCGCCGTTGATCCCGAATCCCGGGAACTCACGTCATCCCAGGGTGACCTGCTTATCGTGCTCGCCCGTCTCGTTGCGATGCATCTTGAACGAGATCGCGTTGAGGCTGAGTTGCGCGTGCGCGACCATGCCATTGCCGCGAGCACCAGCGGCATTCTCATTACCGACGCGACCGCACCCGACCATCCCATCGTCTATGTCAATCCCAGTTTCGAAAGCATGACGGGCTATACAGCGGCGGAGGTCCTCGGTCGGAACTGCCGGTTCCTCCAGGGAGACGACCGAGAGCAGCCAGAGATCGACCAGATACGGGCGGCAGTAGCGGCCGGTTGGGATTGCTTGGTTGAACTCCGCAACTATCGCAAAGACGGCGTGATGTTTTACAACGAGTTGCGCATGGCACCGGTGCGCGACGGAGACGGCCGCGTCACGGCTTTCGTTGGCGTGCAAACCGACATCACAGAGCGCAAGGAACTCGAAAAGCGTCTGGCGGACGAGCGCTTCCGCTCGCTGGTGCACCATGCGTCGGACATTGTCATGATTATCGACACCGCAGGCACTACCACCTATGTGAGCCCATCTGTGGAGAAGATTATGGGCCGTACCTCGGACGGGCTTGTGGGCCAGAAGGTGCTCGGGGCCGACCATATTCATCCGGACGATGTGGCACGTGTGCTCGGTCTTTTTGAGGAACTGATGACCCGTCCGGGTTCGACCATGACCGCTGAGATGCAGGCACGGCACGCGGATGGCACCTGGAAACATCTCGAGGTGGTGGCGACAAACTTGCTTGCTGACCGAGCAGTCGGTGGCATCGTCGTGAACTATCGTGACATCACCGAACGCAAGCAGTACGAGGAGCAACTCCGCCATCAAGCCTTCCACGATCCACTGACGGGCCTGCCGAACCGGGCGCTGCTCATCAATCGGCTGGAGCGCGCTCTGGCACGAGCCGCACGGCGCGGCGAGACGGTGGCAGTGCTGTATCTGGACCTGGACCACTTCAAGCTGGTGAACGACACACTGGGCCACGAAGCTGGTGACCATCTTCTGACCGAGGTAGGACGAAGGGTGAGGATATGCCTGCGACCGGAGGACACGCCAGCACGTCTCAGTGGCGACGAATTCGCGGTACTCCTTGAAGATATAACCGATGAGGAAGATGCCGGGGCTATCGCGGAGCGCATCGCAGATCAGTTACGCACTCCATTTGATATCGGCGGCCGGGAAGTTGCAATCACGAGCAGCCTGGGTATCGCGGTCAGCGGTCCCGGGCGGACGACTCCCGAGGATCTGATGCGGTCGGCCGATGCCGCGATGTACCGGGCGAAACGCGGAGGGCGGTCTCGCTTCGAGGTGTACGATCCGGAGATGGATCGCATGTCCCTGGAACGGGCGCAACTGGAAAGCGACCTGCGCGGCGCGGTGGAACGCGGTGAGTTCCGCCTTCACTACCAGCCGATCGTAAATTTCAGAAGCGAACGGGTGCTGGGAGTAGAGGCGTTGATCCGCTGGGATCACCCGACACGCGGCTTGCTTCCTCCCAGCGCGTTTATCTCGATCGCCGAGGAAACCGGGTTGATCCTGTCAATTGAACGATGGCTCCTCAAGGAGGCATGCCGACAGGCCAGGGAATGGCAGATAAGGTACCCATCCGACGACAGCATCAGCGTGTCTGTGAATCTTGCCGCCCTGGAACTGGGGCATCCCGACCTCGTCACCAACGTGTCCGAAATTCTTGATGCGACAGGTCTCCCACCTCACAATCTGGTGCTGGAGATCACCGAAAGCACCGTGATGGTGGACGCCGAGGCCACGATTGTGACCTTGGAAGAACTGAGGGGGCTCGGCGTGCGTATCGCGGTCGACGATTTTGGTATCGGCTACTCGAGCCTCGCCTACCTGCATCGCTTTCCCATTGACATATTGAAGATCGACCAGTCGTTTGTGGGGCGGCTCGGCATGGCAAGTGAAAGCATCGCCATCGTCCGCGCGGTACTCGCGCTCGCGGAAGCGCTGAATTTGCGCGTCATCGCCGAGGGGATCGAGAGCCATGCCCATCTCCAGCACCTGCTCACACTGGGCTGTGAGCTTGGTCAGGGGTACCTCTTCGCCAGGCCACTGCCACCCAGTAGCATTGAGGAGATGCTCCAGAAGGCGGAGCACGACGCAACAAGCAATCATCAGTGAGCGTTACACCGTACAGGTAGGGTTGTCGGCCTGCGTCACACATGCGCCGTTTCCTTTGCTCACAACCACGCGTCCTGGTCGGGCGATCGGTGCCCGGAGTCGCGTCAGCGAGATCAGGCATACGGAATACGTTTTCGACGGGGGAGAACGTTTTCAGGCACACGCCGTCATGCCCATAGGACACGTCCGCTCCACTGGCCGCATCACGGTTCAGCAGATACGCGCAGTCCTTCGGGTCCGTCAAACAATCAGTGTAACGTGGCGCGATCCAGGGCAGAATCCACAATGCTTCCCACATTCCCGTATGTGGGCGACATCATTGCCGCCCGAAGTATGCTGCGCGCGTACGCCATGACCAGGCTCTACCGCCCGGCACTCCCCGGCACCGAGGCGCCCGTACTGGTGCTGCCACGGCGCCCAAGCTATCTATCCGTTTTTGCACCCTCGCGTGGCACCATCTATGCATGCGTCGTGCATATTTGGGGAGGGCCGATGTGTGACGAACGGCGCGTGCTGGTGGTAGAGGACGCTGCCCCGATCCGCGATCTGCTTCACGGTGTCTTGACGTCTAGCAGTCTGTCGGAGAGAACTAAATTCCGTGTAATTTGGCGCTCTCGCGCGTGTCGTATGGTCGCAGAATCGCCCCACGCGGCTCACAGAGGCCCAGAACAGCAGCAATTCAGCCGAAAAGAAGCCTCGAATCGCTGGCAACGGCCCTTTCGACTTTCTCTCCGACAGACTGCTAGTGGCTACCTGGTCACCCTCGCACATCACGGTGCTCATGGGCTCCAACTGATCACGACTGCGCCGCCCTGCGTGATTCTTTTGGATCTGGACATGCCGGTGATGGACGGGCAGGACTTCGTACGCACGTACCGACAGACCCCCCCTCCGCACGCCTACATTATTCTGATGACCACGTCGCGAGATGGAGTTCATCACGCAGCGGCGCTGCAGGTTGCAGGGCATCTCCGCAAGTCCTTCGAGTTGGACGACCTGCTTGACATGGTGGATCACCACATCCGCGCACACCCGGCCACAGCACTGTCCGGATAGCCAGTAGCGCAGATGTAGCGCAAGACGTCGCTCCTGCAACGTTACATCTGCGCTCCCTACCACCGGATGATCCTGTGGCCGGGTGTGCAGGGACGTGGTGCCAGCACGCCGTCATGAGGGCGTGCTGGCATATATAGCGTGTTGTCATCGTCATATGCCCTTTTCGCACCAGAAACAATACTGCTGATTCCGTTAATCTCGGTTAATATTGAGGACCATTAGGCTATACCGAACGGGACGATTGGGTCTACTCTACAGAAGGTATGTCCAGTACACTGACATCACTACCTGAAAAGAGCAAACCCGCCGTGAGGCGGGGACGCAAAGCTAGGGGTCTCGAACTGTTCGAGATAGCCCGGTTGCCAGAACCGCTATAGATCTTTTTTGACTCGGTGTCTGGCTGTTACTGCGTGCCGCGAGGCATGTGTAGGAGGCCGTCATCGTGATTAAACCCATTCGTGCGCTACTCAGCGCGCTCCTTCTGCTTGCTGTCATGGCGAGTGGATGGCCAGCGTTGGTGAGGATACCGACGGCACAAGCGGCCACCACGCCTTCAGGCTTGCCAGACCATCTCGGGATCGGGCTTGCCGCACACCCCGATAGCTCCGGTCTCTCTGGCTGGATGCCTGCTTCGGGCATCCCGTGGGACTATGCGTACCAGTACCTATCAGGCGGAGTGAATACGGGTACCGGCTGGGAGACCTGGAATGCCAATGGCCAGTTCCCCCTCTGGTATGCGCAAGATGCCGCCTCCCATCACTACATCCCCGTCTTCACCTATTACGACCTGCTGCAGAGCAATGGGACATGCGCGAGTTGCGGCGAAGGCCAGCACGATCTCTCCAACCTCAATAACAGCGGCACGATGAACAGCTATTACCAGAACTTCGCGCTGCTGATGCAGCGGCTCGGAAAGGGCAGCTACGATGGCATCATCGGCTTCGGTTCCACGACGATCGTCCACGTGGACCCCGACCTGTCGGGGTACGCCGAGCAAGCCGTGCTGGACCCTGCAGGTGCGTGCTACGGATATTGCACCGGCCAGGGGAATAACCCTGCCTTGCTGAAAGCGAGTGTCGCCAGTTCAGGATATGTATCGGTCGCAGGCTATCCCAACACGTATCAAGGTTTCAACTGGGCATTGCTGCACTTGCGCGACCTCTATGCCCCCAACGTGCTTCTGTCGTTCCACATCAGCAACTGGGCTACCGGCACCGACATAGGATCGGACCACAGCACAACACTGGATGTCGTGGCACTGGGCCAGCAGGCAGGCAGCTTCGCGGCACAGAGCGGCATCATCGGTGTCCCTGCAGGCACCAGTAGCTACGACCTGCTCTTCAACGACCCGCTCGATCGTGATGCCGGCTATTACCAGTACGTCTACGGCAATCCCAACGTCTGGTGGGACCGCCTCAATGTCACCTTTCCTAACTTCACCCGGTGGGAGGGATACGTCTACGCTGCCAGCCAGGCAACCGGAAAGTCGGTATTCGTCTGGCAGATTCCAATGGGCAACCAGTATTTCGCCACCGACAATAACAGCACCGGCCACTACCAGGATAACCGCGTCGAGTACTTTTTCAGTCACCTGCCCGAGTTGCAGCAGGCAGGGATTATTGGTCTCCTCTTTGGTGCCGGTGCGGGTGCCCAGTCTACGTATGCCGACGACCAGCACGATGGTGTGACCAATCCGGCGAGCTTTTGCACCAACAATGGGCTCAGCTCCGGCCAGATCTGCAACAACCATACAAGCAGCTATGCCGACGACGATGGCGGTCTGTTGCGTCTGCAGGCTCAGCAATACTACGCCGCGCTGGGTGCTGTATCGGTGACCCCGACCCCAATCACGATCAGCACCGCCACGCCCGCCGCAACCGCGACGGTGGCGACCACCGCCACGCCCGCCGCAACCGCGACGGTGGCGACCACCGCCACGCCGACCACAATAGCCACAAGCACACAAACCAGCACGGCGACCCCCTCAAATACGGCGACGGCCACGCCGACCACCGTAGCCACAAGCACACAAACCAGCACGGCGACCCCCTCAAATACGGCGACGGCCACGCCGACCACCGTAGCCACAAGCACACGAACCAGCACGGCGACCCCCTCAAGTACGGCGATGGGCAAGCGGAAACGTTTCAGTACACGGCTGATGCCTCAGGTCTGGTGACCAATCTGTCCGTCTACCTGGACACGAGCAACGACGCCACGCATGTACTGGTCGGGCTGTACTCCGACACGGACGGCAAGCCCAGTACGTTGCTCACTCAGGGCAGCGTTATCAGTCCGGCTGCAGGCAGCTGGAACACGGTCACGGTCCCTGCTGTTCAAGTGGCAGCAGGCAGGACCTACTGGCTCACCTTGCTGGGAGGATGCGTCAGGACTGAGAATCACCGGTGGTGGGGAGCCAACGAGTCGAGTATCCTTCTCCTTTTATAGGGGTGCAGTGAGGAGGGGACGATGGCGTGCCCGTACTGCCAAGGGGATGCGACACAGGACCTGGAGCGCGTGATAGCGTTAGGCTACCGCCTGTTCCGCTGCCGTTCCTGTCGGCGCACCGTCCACGAGCGGATCGATCAGCCGCAGCCGCTGCCAGTCGTAGACCCGTGGCCCCTTCGCGCCATCGCCGCAGCTCAGGCGTCGCCAGGCCGGTTCGGCCAGAGCCGCAATCAACTCGCTCACCCGGTGCGGCGCCCACGCTTCGGTGGTCACGTGGTCTTTGCCGCTCACGGCGAGCACGTAGCGCCGTTCCCTGGCTTCCAGCAGCATGCGCAAGTGGTGGTCGTCGCCGTAGCCCTCGTCGGCTGTCACCCAGCGGACGGGGACGCCCGCGTCCAGCGCCCGCGTGAGCAGGCGCCGCCCAAGCTCCGGCTTGGTCGCAAACGCGACCTCGTCGAGGATGCCCGCAGCGCGGCAGCGCGCACGGTCGTCGGTCCACGCCCGGGGCAGGTACAGCGCGCGATCGAGGAAGGCCGCCCCGTGATGGCTGGCGTAGAGCACGAAGACGCCGACTTGGCAGTTAGCAATCTTGCCCAGGGTGCCGCAGTACTGCGGCGCCACGCCCACCGACTTGTCCCCCTTCTTGGGGAAGCTGCTCTCATCGAGGATCAGGACGGCGTCCTCGCCTGCCAGGTGCTCCAGCACGTAGGCCCGCAGGTCGTCCCGCACGGCGTCCGGATCCCAGTCCGCCCGATATAAGAACTGCTGGGCGCCATACGGCGTCGCGTCGCCCACGGCCTCCGCCAGCTGCCAGCCGTTCTTCCGCTTGACCGGGCTCAAGAGCCCACGCAGATACGCGTGGGCGTGCCCGCGCGCCTCCCGGCGCCCAAAGCGCGGCCCCAACCGCGCCGCCACCGCGTCCAGTTCCTCGCCCCAGCCCGCGACCTCGGCCACCAACGCCTGCTGCTCGTCTCCCATGCCATGCTCCCCCTCGTTGCGCGTGCGTGCGAACATACCATGGGACTACAACTGTAGTCCTAAGCCCCTGGTTCGCTGAGCGTCCCCTCGTCTCCGTCCGCATCACTCCCTTCGTTGCCTTGGCTACCGTCACCTGACACGCTCCCATGAGGAAAGATTCGCCAGCAGTAACTATCTTGCCGACCACCTCTCTCGCGCTAATCGTCTGCCATTCCTCGCCAGTCTTGTCACCCCACGCCACCAGCAGGCTCACTTCGGCGCTTCCTGGTCCCTTCCCTCACAGCATCCCTTCTTTTCAGAGGAAATACCGATATTGTTATATGTATACCGTATTTATGGTATGATTCATACCACACTAATGGTATTTTTATCACAATACTGCAATTACGGTATAGGAAAATAGTACTGGGTCGTTATGGTACTTATAGAGATGTCTTGGCTGCTCCCAGCGAATAGAGAGGATGGTGGAAAAACGGAAGGTAAGGTGCTTTTTCCTACTGATGTATAAGTCCTGGCACGCATGGGGGGTCCCTGACACGAGCCCCACAGACATCAGAGACTTCTTGATATTTGGTATCGCGGCGAGAGTGAGGCTTGCGAAGACCAACATCTATACTAGTTAGAGAGAATCAATACGTTATGAGACAACTTGGGCCTGTATGGGCGAGACTACGACTGCTGACCATTCTGGCGTTAACAATTGGTCTCCTGTTTCCGAGTTTCCCGATATTTGGCGTCGGTGGTGCAACCGGCGCAGCCGCGGCGAATGACGCATCAGTCAACGCTGTCGTCAATGGAGCGGCAGGCGCATATACCATTAACTTCAGCCAGACCGCGACCTGTAACGGTACGCAGGGATGCGCAACCTTTACCGTTTCTGGCCTGCAGCCTGGCGAGACGGAGACCATCACCTTCAAGCTAACCTATCACGTCCCGGGTAATCAGACCTTCATGGACACGGGGCTGACAAAAGACGTGACGGTCAGTGCTAACGGCACGATCTATACCGTCTGCTTCAACTTTCCAAGCGAGCCAGGAGCCAACACCTACCGGATCGAGGTTGCCTCGGCCACGCATACCATCGGGACGCTCTCGAACCCTGACGCGAAGTCATTGAGCTTCAGTTGCAATGGATCGGTGAGCACCGCGACGGCGACCGCGACCACGAGGGCCGCGACAGCCACGAGCACATCAGTGCCAGCCACCGGGACGGCGACCGCGACCACGAGGGCCGCGACAGCCACGAGCACATCAGTGCCAGCCACCGCAACGGTGACGACGGGTGCTACTACGGCGACACCAACCGCGACCACGAGGGCCGCGACAGCCACGAGTACCTCCGTGCCAGCCACGGCAACGGCGACAGGTACCGAGATGGGACAAGCGCGTATTGCCGTCTTCAAGTCCCTGTGTGAGAGCATTGGGAACCAGAACACGTGCAATGGACGGGACACGAGCCTGGATGGCTACCGTATCAACTTCAACGTCTACGAGGGGACCGGCACCTCAGGTGCACAGGTTGACACGATTCCCGTGATCCTCGGTACGAACGCCAATGGCACGGGCAATGTGGGCAATGGCAGCGAGGGACGGACTGTTGGCACGGCAACGCTGGTAACGGGTGGTACCTACACCGTGTGTGAAGTACCGCAGGCAACGAAGCCAGGCTCCCCCACGGTGAACCTGCTGGCTGTGCCTCGGCCGAAAGCAAGCCAGGGCGGCTCCAGTGGCGGAAGCAATCAAACACTCTTTGGTCCCAACTGCATCGTGGTCACCCTCACCCCCGGTGAGGCAGAGTTGAAGTTCCTCGATACCATTGCTGCCGTAACGGCAACGCCAACCGCGACCACAGGTGCCGCGACAGCCACGAGCACAACCGTGCCAGCCACCGCAACGGCCACGACGGGTGCAGCCACGGCGACGCCAACGGCGACCACAGGTGCTGCGACAGCCACGAGTACAGCAGTACCAGCCACCGCAACGGCGACAGGTACCGAGACGGGACAAGCGCGTATTGCCGTCTTCAAGTCCCTGTGTGAGAGCATTGGGAACCAGAACACGTGCAATGGACGGGACACGAGCCTGGATGGCTACCGTATCAACTTCAACGTCTACGAGGGGACCGGCACCTCAGGTGCACAGGTTGACACGATTCCCGTGATCCTCGGTACGAACGCCAATGGCACGGGCAATGTGGGCAATGGCAGCGAGGGACGGACTGTTGGCACGGCAACGCTGGTAACGGGTGGTACCTACACCGTGTGTGAAGTACCGCAGGCAACGAAGCCAGGCTCCCCCACGGTGAACCTGCTGGCTGTGCCTCGGCCGAAAGCAAGCCAGGGCGGCTCCAGTGGCGGAAGCAATCAAACACTCTTTGGTCCCAACTGCATCGTGGTCACCCTCACCCCCGGTGAGGCAGAGTTGAAGTTCCTCGATACCATTGCTGCCGTAACGGCAACGCCAACCGCGACCACAGGTGCCGCGACAGCCACGAGCACAACCGTGCCAGCGACCACAACGGCCACGAGGGGTGCTACTACGGCGACACCAACAGCGACCACAGGTGCTGCGACAGCCACGAGCACAACCGTGCCAGCCACTGCAACGGCCACGACGGGTGCTGCCACCGCGACGCCAACTGTGCCGATGACGGCCACCAGCCCCGTGAGCACCGCAACGCCAAACGCGACGGCCACCGGAACCTCGGCACCTACGTCCCCAAGCATGACGGTCACAACACAGCCATCTGGAAGCACGCAAACGACCGCAACAGCCACGACTGGATCAAATGCATCCGGGAACACCAACAACCAGGCAACTGGTGGCACGACCACCACATCAAACTCGTCGACGTCGACAACCACCCTGGTTACCCAAGGGGCTCCCCTGACCGGTGCATCCAATAGCCAACCGGCTGCGGCAAATCAGACTACGCAACCGGTCACGGCTCCCACACGCATCAGTGAAGCACAGCCGCTCACTGGTGGACCATCGATGAGGAACGACTCTCGCGTGACGGAAGCACAGCCGCTCACTGGTGGACCATCGATGAGGAACGACTCTCGCGTGACGGAAGCACAGCCGCTCACTGGCGGACCATCGGTGAGGAACGACTATCGCGTGACGGAAGCACAACCGCTCACTGGTGGTTTCGTGCCAGGCCTGCCGCGAACCGGCGGCGGGTATGCAAGTCACCGGTGGACAATGGTTGCTGGGGCACTCGTGTTGATCACGAGCGCGATGCTCCTCCTGATCCTCAAAGCAGATGACTTCCGTCATCTGCTTTGGCCTCATCCACGCGGCTAACCCTCGTACCACGCTGGGCAGAGGTGAGGGGCACCAAAAGGATGACCTCCGATGTGGTACCCCTCACGAACCGTACTGTGCAGATCTGTATCCCTCCCAGATCCTGCATTGACACAGGGTGACGCCTCAGCTGGTGAGGAACAGCACGTCCCACAACCCCCGCCCGAAGGAGGGAAGAGATTGCAGATGGACCAGATCCACGTGGACCGGGAAGAAATCATCGTCCTGGATCGGAGCGGACTGCCAGCTGATGCGCTAGACAAAGGATTCGAGGAGGAGGTGGTGCAGGAGGTGGTGCTGTACACCGATACTACCCGCTTTCTCAAGCAGACGTGGTATAGCAAGACGACGGGTCAGACGTACCATGCAGAGCTGCCCCTCGGATATACGGGACAGTTTGGCCCTCAACTCAAGGCGCTGACCTTGGCGTTGTACTTCCAGGGGCAGATGAGCGAAGGCAAGATCCTCGACTTCTACCGCTCGATTGGCGTGATCATCTCAGCGGAACAGCTGTCGAACATGCTGGCTCGAGTGCAGGCGTCGACTCTTGCTAAACAGGATACGACGTACCGGGCAAATCCCGATCTATGACGATAGGCGGAGTACCTGATAAGGCATCTTATCGG
>JAABUZ0100005770.1_pt1 | contig 15960 bp, 22 predicted proteins | sample 5562091 | NCBI WGS metagenome assembly JAABUZ01 (sample SAMN12813069, study PRJNA571459) | rock metagenome | isolation source: Antarctica rocks | place: Antarctica: Victoria Land, Linnaeus Terrace sud | collected 2015-12-21
GCGAGATGACGAGGACGGCGTCGTAGTCCCGAGCGAGGCGGTGCTCGCTGGCGGCGAACGCGTCGCTCTCGCCGTGGCCTCCGTGCTCGCGCAGGGCCGCGTACGCCTGGGCCATGTAGAAGGACGTTCCACAGCCGACGACGGCCAGCCGGGCGCCCCGGCGTGGGAACGCGTCGGAGAGCTCCTCGACGCGGGCGGTGACCGCGGCCCAGTCGTCGGGTTGGCCGAAGATCTCCCTCGCGAGGTGGCTGTTCGGGTTGAAGCTCATGTCACCGACCGTCGCACGCTGGTCCCAGATCTCTCTGCAGGCTCGCGCGCCTGCCTGCCTACCGCGGCCGGACGCCGGTTTGTTCAGTGCCCGAATTATTCGGTCGGATGACCCAAAGGTCAAACCGAGTGCGCTTTGCCTGTGGCCGACCGACGTTGACCGGGTCGCGGAAGACCGTCTCGAGCGCGAGATGCGCTGCGCCGCGTGCGGCAGAGGTCAGGCCCAGCGTCGAGCCGGTGACCACGCACTCGGACTCGGGCGACATGCGACGGGCCGCAAGGTGGGCGCTCCACCAGGGCAGCGCCGCCGACGACGAGCACGAGGGCGACGTCGATGACGAGATGCGGCGCAACCTCGCCCACGGGCGCGCCTCGTCAGTCCTGCCCTACCTCCTTCAGGACGGTTACGGACGCGCCGCTCCCCCGCGGAACACCCCGTCGCCGTGCTGGAGAACCACCGATTGCGGGCAACATTCCTGCTTGGCGCTGGCGGACGCCTGTGGTCGCTCGTGGACAAGCCACCCGGACGCGAGCTGCTCCACCGCAACCCGGTCTTCCAGCCCGCCAACCTCGCACTGCGCAACGCGTGGTTCGCCGGCGGCGTGGAGTGGAACATCGGCACGACCGGGCACACGCCGACGACGTGCCAGCCGCTGCACGCCGGCCGCGTCCAGCTGCCCCGACGGGACGCCGATGCTGCGGATGTCCGAGTTCGAGCGGATCCGGGAGGTCGTCTACCAGGTGGACGTGTGGCTGCCCGAGGGCTCCCCCGTCCTGCTCGTGCACGTGCGGATCACCAATCCCGGTGCGGCCGAGGTGCCGATGTACTGGTGGACTAACATCGCCGTGCCCCAGTGTCCCGACGTGCGAGTGCTCGCGCCCGCAGACGCGGCGTGGCACTTCGACCACCACCGAAGGCTGCGCCGGGTGCCGGTGCCGGACCACGAGGGTCTCGACCGGACGTACCCGGCGCGCGCGGGCGACGCCGCTGACTACTTCTTCGCCATCGACGAACGACCAGCGGCGATGGGTGGCTGCCCTGGACGCCGAGGGCCGCGGGCTCGTCCAGACGTCGACCCGCGGTCTGCGCGGCCGCAAGCTGTTCCTGTGGGGCTCGAGCCCCGGTGGAAAGCACTGGCAGGACTGGCTCTCCGGCTCCACCGGTGAGTACCTCGAGATCCAGGCCGGCCTGGCGAGGACCCAGCTGGAGCACCTGCCGATGCCCGGGCACACGACGTGGTCGTGGGTCGAGGCGTTCGGCCTGCTCGAGGCCGAACCGAAGGCGGTGCACTCCGGTGACTGGCACCTGGCCCACGAGACCGTCCGGCCACAGTCGAGCGGCTCGTGCCCGAAGCGGTCCTCGACGAGGCGCTCGCGCTGGCCACCGCTGCCGCGGACACGCCTCCGGTCGAGGCCCTGCACAACGGTTCCGGGTGGGGTGCGCTCGAGCGGCGGCTGCGCGCCCGCGACAGCGACCGGTCCCTTGACCGGCCCGGCACCCCGTTTGCGGACCAGACCTCGGCCCGGCGCAGCGGCCGTGGCTCGACCTGCTCGAGCACGGCCGGATGACCAGCCCCGGTGTGGCCACCGCGCCTCCCTCCTACCAGGTGAGCCGGCGCTGGAGCGGGGCGCTCGAGTCGGTGGCCGACAGCTGGCCGGGCTCGCTGCACTCGGCGTCCTCCGCGCGCACTCGGGGGACCTCGCCGGCGCCCGTGCCGCCTGGACCCGCTCGATCGCCCTCGAGCCGACCGCCTGGGCCTGGCGCAACCTTGCCGCGCTGGCGGCGGCGACGGGTGACCGGCCAGGCACCCTGCGCGACTACCGCCGGGCCGTCGCTCTTCGCCCCGACCTCGCGCCGCTGAGGCTGGAGCTCGTGACCACCCTGCTCGCAGACGGGCAGGGCACCGGAGCGACGGAGGCGATCGAGGTCATCGAGGTCATCGAGGCGGCGCCCCCGGAGCAGCGCGCCCTGGGCCGCCTCCGCTGGGCAGAGGCACGAGCCGCAGTCCTCGCCGGCAGGCTGGACCGGGCCGGCTCGATCATCCACGGTGGCATCGTCGTGGCTGATCTGCGCGAGGGCGAGCTGGCCCTCGAGGACCTGTGGTTCGACTACCAGGCAGCTCTGCGGGCAGCCACCCCGGGGCGTCCCGTCGACGACGAGCTGAGGGCGCAGGTCCGGGCCACCGTGCCGGTCCCGCGCGACCTCGACTTCCGGATGTCCTCCCTGGCCGCATGCGTCGCCGACACCGACGGAAGCGACGGCTGACCAGCACCGGGGAGCTGCTCACCCGGCATACGGGCTCGTCGAAGGAGCAGGGGGTGCCGCACTCGGCGCTGGAGGTGTAGCGTCCGATGGCGACGACGTGATCCGCGGCACCCGGGGACGGCGGCCGCACTGCAGATTTCCAGCGCAACGACGCCAAGGAGAGCACGTGACAGCGCAGTCAGCAGCGGTGGAGCACCAGCCGGTACGCAGCACCGTCCCGGCCCGGATGGACCGCCTTCCGTGGACGCGGTTCCACTGGTCGGTCGTCACCGGCCTCGGTGTCTCGTGGATCCTGGACGGTCTGGAGATCCAGCTCGTCGCCGCCAACGGGTATGCCAAGAGCCTGGGCATGAACGCCGCGGAGGTGGGGCTGACCGGCACGATCTACCTTGTCGGGCAGGTGGTCGGCGCACTCTACTTCGGGCGGCTGACCGACCGGCTCGGTCGCAAGAAGCTGTTCATCATCACCCTGGCCATCTACCTCATCGGCTCCGGCATCGCCGGGCTGGCGCCCGCCATGTGGTTTCTCTGGATCTTCCGGTTTGTCGCCGGCATGGGCATCGGGGGCGAGTACACCGCGATCAACTCCGCCATCGACGAGCTCATCCCCTCGAAGTACCGCGGCCGGGTCGACATCGCCGTCAACGGCACCTACTGGGCCGGCGCCCTGCTCGGGGCGACCGCGAACCTCTACCTGCTCCAGGAGAGCCGGATCGACTGGGGGTGGCGGGTCGGCTTCTTCATCGGCCCGGTCCTCGGGCTGATCATCATCTACCTGCGCCGGCACATCCCGGAAAGCCCGCGCTGGCTGCTGACGCACGGGCACGCCGACGAGGCGAACGCCACTGTGGACGACATCGAGGCCCGCGTCCAGGCCCAAGGGGCCACGCTGACCCCTGTCCCGGAGTCGAAGTCGATCCTCGTCAAGGCCAGCGAGTCGATTCCCTTCAAGCAGGTCATGCACGTCTTCTTCACGAAGTACCCTCGGCGCACCTTCCTGGGGATCACGATGATGGTGACGCAGTCGTTCCTCTACAACGCGATCTTCTTCACCTATGCCCTCGTGCTGGAGAACTTCTACGGCATCAGCAAGGCGGGGACCAGTCTCTACTTCTTCCCGTTCGCCATCGGCAACCTGCTCGGGCCGCTGCTCCTCGGTCACCTCTTCGACACGTGGGGCCGGCGCAAGATGATCTTCGGCACCTACACCATCGCGGGCGCTGTCCTGCTCGTCTCGGCGTTCTTCTTCCAGGCCGGGACGCTGACGGCGACGACCCACACGGTCTTCTGGTGCGTGTCCTTCTTCTTCGCGTCGGCGGGTGCCTCGTCGGCCTACCTCACGGTGAGCGAGATCTTCCCGCTCGAGGTGCGCGGTCAGGCGATCTCGTACTTCTTCGCCGTGGCCCAGGCGGCCGGCGCGACGGCACCGGCCATCTACGGCGCCCTCATCGGCGACGGCAAGGACCGCACCCCGCTGTTCTGGGGCTACATCATCGGGGCGGCCATCATGATCTTCGGTGGCCTGGTGGCGTGGTTCTTCGGGGTCAATGCCGAGGGCCAGAGTCTCGAGGACATCGCCGATCCGCTGACCAAGGTCTCGGAGGAGGCCCGGCCATGAGCCCCGAGAAGGCGGGTTACACCGTCCTTGTCGGCGTCAGCGCGACGAGCACCTCACCCGGCGCGCTCAGCTGGGCGGTCGCGGAGGCGGCCGCCCGGGGTGGCTCGGTCGTGGCGGTCCGGGCCTGGCGACCAGCGACCTCCATGTCCTCCGGCACCCGTCCGCCCCTGCAGACCTACGATCCCGAGGACGCGTATGCCGGGGAGCAGGAACGGCTGGCCGCTGACGTCGCGTCGGTGCTGGGTCAGGACCATCAGGTGGAGTGCCGTCTCGTCGAAGGCAGCCGCCGCAAGGTCCTGCTGAGACAAGCGCGCGACGCCGACCTGCTGGTGATCGACGCACCACGCGAGTCCGTTCTGAACGGTGGGGTGTTCTTCGCCCACCGGCTGGTCTACGCCGCGCCGTGCCCGGTCGTCATCATGCCGCCGTCGGTGTCCGGGGTAGGTCCCACGGGGCTCGCCAGGGCCGGTCGCCGGCTCGGCGAGGAGGTCGTCCGGGCAGCCGGGACGGCGGGCCGTCCGGGGGTCCGACCGCCCCTGCCGTCGTACGACCCCGAGGAGAGGTGACTGGGGCCATCCCGGTGGATCCGCCCGTCGTCGGGCCGCCCGTCGGGCCGGGGTTGGCCGGGGTTGGCCGGTGTCGGGCCGGTTCGGCTATGAGCCGCGGTACTCGCGCACGAGCGGGCAGGTGAAAGGGTCGCGGGCGCCCAGGCCGACCGCATTGAGGTAGCGCACGACAATGCCGTAGGACTGCGGAAGGCTGGTCTCGGTGTAGGGAATGCCCTGCTCCCGGCAGAACGCCTTGACGATGGGCTGGGCGCGACGCAGGTTCGGCCTGGGCATGCTCGGAAACAGGTGGTGCTCGATCTGGTAGTTCAGGCCTCCCATGGCGACGTCGATGACCCAGCCGCCACGGATGTTGCGGGACATGACCACCTGGCGGTGCAGGAAGTCGATTTTCATGTTCTTCGGGACGATCGGCATTCCCTTGTGGTTGGGAGCAAACGAGCCGCCCAGCAGTAAGCCGAAGAGGCCGAGCTGCACCGCCAGGAAGCTCACGGCGATGGCGGGGGACAGCATGACGAAGAGCACCGCTACATAGCCGCCGAGCCGCAACGTGATGAGGGCTGCCTCGAGCTTGCGGTGCGGCAGGTCCGGTCGCTCGATCAGGGTCTGGACGCCGGCGGCGTGCAGGTTGAGACCCTCGAGGAGCAGGAGCGGGAAGAAGAAGAAACCTTGGCGCCGGGCGAACCATCCGGCGAACCCGGTGCGGGTCGCGGCGATGCGCGGCGTGAAGGCCAGCACGCCGGAGCTGATGTCTGGGTCCCTGTCCTCCTGGTTCGGACCGCTGTGGTGCCGGTTGTGCTTGTGGGTCCACCAGCCGTAGCTCAAGCCGATGAAGACGGTGGAGACGACGCGGGCAGCCCACTCGTTGCCGCCGGCCGAGCCGAAGACCTGACGGTGAGCGGCGTCGTGGCCGAGGAAGCCGAACTGGCACAGGACCGCTCCGAGGCCCGCGGCAACAATGAGCTGCAGCCAGGAGTCGCCGATCAGCACGAACCCGACGCCGAGGGCGACCAGGACGCCGAGGAGCGACGATGCGTGCCACCAGTAGTAGGCCCGCCGACGCTGAAGGAGCCCCACCTCCCGGACCCGGGCCGACAGGTCGGCGTACGCGCTGACGTGCCGGGTCCGAACGGTCGACCGGTCGGGCTCCGTCTCGGTGGCCGTGGCGGCCGAGCGCACGCTCGCGGTGGTTCCGGGCTGCGCCGTGGTGGCCGAGCTCATCGAGGCCGGGTCGAGAGTGAAAGCCGACATGTAATACCCCAGTCCGTAGACGCGACGAATCAGCCCAATGCCAGTCTGGGGCAGTGCGGGCTGGTGTGACTCGACTAGACCACGCCCGCGGGCTGCGCACAACTCCTGAAGCCCCGCCCAAGGTCACTCGGCTGCGGACCCGACGACGACGCCCCCGTCCCGTAGGGTGGACCCACCACCTTGGAACCGGCCCGGACCATGCTGCTCCATCTTCACGGCACACCCCGGACGGGAAACGCACCACGCGACCTCCTCACGGAGCAGCTCCAGCACGCACTCCACAGCCGCATCACCATCGAGCAGGCCAAGGGCGCACTCGCGCAGCTGCACGACACCGACGTCGACGTCGCGTTCCATCCGCTGCGTTCCTATGCTCGTCGACACCATCTCCGCCTGGCCGACGTCGCGCTCGCCGTAGTCACGGAGCCCGAGCGCCATCCCGAGCTCATGGTCGGCTGATCCGGGGCGTCACCGCGCCGACCTCGCGCGGGTACGCGTACGCCTACTCCGGCTCAGGACCCGACGTGCGGCCCGGCGAGCTGGTCGGGCTGAGGCGCTCGGCCTGCTCGGGTGCGAGCCCCTCCTGCGGCCTGACCCTGCTGCGGCCCCGCTGGATCCTCCACGCACTGAACAGCGCCGTCATCGCGGCGAGCCAGGCAAGACCGAGGACGAACCCTGCAGCGACGTCCGAGACGTAGTGCGCCGCGAGGGCGATCCGGGAGAACCCGATCGCCAGGACCATGACCACCGAGACGGCGTACGCCACCCGCCGCCACTGTCGGGTGAGGACGGGGAGGAAGATCAGCAGGAGCACCCCGTAGCCGACCACGGCGGCCTGTGAGTGGCCGCTCGGAAAACTCGCTCCCGGCTCGTGAACGAACGGCTGGAACACAGTCGGCCGTTGGCGGTGCACAGCGAGCTTCACCCCAGTGTTGAGCAGCGAGGACCCCGCGATGGTCACGACCGTGAACAGCGCGAGCCGCCGGAGTCGCTGGGTGAGCAGCCAGATGAGGACCAGCAGGGTGAGGATCTGCCACGCCAGGGAGGAGCCGGAGTTGCTGACGATGCGCATCGCCGTGACGAACGCGGGATGGGTGAGGCCATACCGGTGCAGGCTGTCCCGAGCGCCCTGGTCGGCCTCCACGAGGGGGGCCCAGGTGTCCTCGACGAGGAGGAGGAGCAGCGCGAACGGCACCGCAGCGAGGGCCAGCGCGAGGCCGGCGAGCGCCGCCCGGGTCGCGTGCCGGCTAAGTCCGGTGGGCCGACCGTCATCGCGGGACGGGGAGTCAGGCATCCAACCAGCGCCCCTCGCAGATACGGCTGTCGTGAACGGATGGATGAGCGTACGACCCGGAGCCGGCCGGTTCAGCGTCGGGGTGACGCACGGTTGCCGCGCTCGGACGTATGCCGTCCGGGATGTCCTGCCACGGCATACCAGGGGCCGGTGGATGGCTCCGAGCGAGGAGAGCCCGGTCACCCGCGACGAGGTGGCGTTTCCGCAGCCGCACGGGTCGGGAGCCTACCCCGTGGACCCTTGATGACGTCAGAGAAGTGGACGTGCAGCGATGTGACCGTGACCGGGGTCGGCGTCGGACCGAGCACTGACTCCAGGCACCGGAGCGCGAGTCGGCGGACCTCGTCGGCCACCGGCAGCAGCGGGACACCGAACTGGGCGATGAGCTGGATTACCACTGCGGACAGCTCGTGGCGGGCGCTGACCTGCAACGTCACGTGCGCCAGGGCGAAGCCCGGCACCGTTTCGTCGATGGCCGCGCGCAGGTAGGAGATGACGACCTGCTCACTGACCTGGATCGGCCCGCTGCTGGCCTGGGCGCGGATGGGCTGCGAGCGCCGGGTGACCGTCATCGCCCTGGAAACGACGCGGTCGGACACCTCCACCCAGCGCTCGTCGGCACGCCGGCGCAGGGCCGCCGCCGCCAGCCCCAGGGCAGAAGCTTGCGGCGGGTCGCCCGGGAGCGGCTCGCGGCGCGGCATGTCGGGCGTCATCTCCACCGGGCCATCCTGGTCGCCAACGTCCTTCGTGCTCGGTGGAGCTGGCCACGCACGACGGTGACCTGGGTGTCCAGTGCCTCGGCAATCTGTTCGTAGGTCATCTCCTCATACTCTGCCAAGATCCAACAAGCACGTTGTCGCCACGGCAGCTCACCGAGGGCCTCGTTGAGGGCATGCCGCAGCTCTTGTTCGCTGAGGACCTGCTCGGGCTGCTCGCCCGCCGGTGCGCCCACCGGTTGCATCAGCTGGTCGTCCACCGGGATGGGACGGCGGCGGCGGCGCAGTGCCAGCACCTCGTTGGCCGTGATGCGGTACATCCACGTGCGCAGGCTGGACTCGGCGCGGAACCGAGGCAGGTGCTGCCATGCCTTCGTCAGCGCGTTCTGAACGGCGTCCTCGGCGTCATGGACGTCCCCGTCGAGCATCGTCATGGCATAGCGGAACATCCCGGGACCGTGCCGGTGGACGATCTCCGCGAAGGCCGTGCGGTCCCCAAGTGTGGCGCGACGGGCCAGAGCCCCGTCATCAGCCCAGACCCGGTGCAGCACGGTTCCCGACACCTGCTCCCTCGATCTGGTCTCGTTTGGTGACGTGACGGCCCGTTACCGCCGTGGCGGTCCGGGGACGATGTGGTGGCCGCCGCGGCGGAAGCCTTCTTTCGTGGGCGACATTCTCCACCTGTCCGGGGTGTGGCCCAAGTCACAGTCACCGGCGCGTGACGGTCCCGGCCTCGGGAGCATCCAACAAGTGTCTCATTCGTGCAGCACACCACCGAGGAGTTCTCGTGAGCGACCACCCATCTTCCAGCAGCCCAACCAGTCCCTCCAGCACCCTGACGAGGTCGAGCGAGTCCGGCTCCGCCCTGGTCACCGAGCAGGGCAAGACCACGATCGCGGACACCGTGGTGGCCAAGATCGCGGGAATCGCCGCCGGAGAGGTCTCCGGTGTCCACTCCCTCGGCGGCGGTGCCGCCCGGGCTGTGGGCGCGCTGCGCGAGCGGATCCCCGGCGGCCGGACCAACCACAGCCAAGGCGTTTCGGTGGAGGTGGGCGAGCGTCAGGCCGCGGTGGACGTGCAGCTGGTTGCCGAGTACGGCGTCTCGATCACCGACCTGGCCCAGGGCATCCGGCGCAACGTCATCTCCTCGGTCGAGCGGATGACCGGCTTGGAGGTCACCGAGGTGAACATCGAGGTCCAGGACGTCTTCCTCGAGAGCGCAGAGGACCAGGACGACCAGAGCAACACCCAGCCGAGCGAGCCGCGCGTCCAGTGAGCCCACAGCCTGACACGATCGCCACTCTGGCGGACCGGGTCCGCGAGGCGGTGCTGCTGCTCGACGGCGTCGCGGACACCCACTCGGGCACCTTTGGTGAGGTGGCAACCTACCTGCCGGGGCGCAGGGTCGACGGAGTGCGGCTGCGTGCTGACCGCTCGGAGGTCCATGTCGTGCTCAGGTGGGGAGCCCCGGTGGGACCTACCGCAGACGCCATCCGGGCCGTCACGGCCTCGATGACCGGCACGGAGGTCGACGTGGTGATCCAGGACATCGGCGCGCCCCCCGACGGCGCGGGTGTCGACGGTCGATGAGCGCCTGCATCGAGCATGGCCGGACAGCGAGTCTGCGCAGGGCAAGCGACCCACCACCGTCCCGGCTCGGTGCGGTCACGCATCGATGCACCGGGACTGATCGAAGACAGACCAACGAGGGAGAGCACACATGACCACATCAAGCATCGGCCTGCTGGCCGGGCTCCTGCTCGGCATCGCCGCGGCCGTCGGAGGCTTCGGCGGCTTCCTGATCGCCCTCGTCCTGGGCGTGGTGGGTTACGCCATCGGCGGTCACTACGACGGAGAGGTCGATCTCGGCAAGCTGTTGGGCGGACGCCGTCGTGACTGATCCCGGCCCGCGGGCCCCGATCGACCCCGAGGAGCGGGGTCGGCTCGACGTCGCCGAGCGGGTGGTGGAGCGGATCGCGACCATCGCCGCAGGTGAGGTGACCGGGGTCATCGGCACCGGGTCAGCCTTTGAGGGGGTCGTGGGGCGGCGCTATCCCAAGGCAGCGGCCAAGGTCGCCGGGCAGCACGCCACAGTGAGCCTGGACCTCGCGGTGACCTGGCCGATGCCGTTGGCCACCACGGCCGCCACGGTCCGTGACCGCGTCCGTAGCAAGCTGCATGAGCTGGTCGGCCTCGAGGTCGACAGCGTGGACGTGACCATCGCCAAGGTCGTCCGCGAAACCCGACCAACAGAACGGAGACTGCAGTGAGCACACCGTCCGCCACGCCGGTAGCCGACCCGGTCGACAACCCCCGGACCGCGGCTGCGCCGGTCGCTGCGATGGACGCGGCCAAGGCGCCAGTCGGCCCGGGTACGATCTCCGTGGTGGGGCTGGTCCTCGCCCTCCTGCTCACCGCCTTGGGCGCCGTGGCCATCCGGGACGCCCTCGTCATCGCCCGCTTTCTGCACGGCACGCCATGGACCGCGCAGGCTGGGGGGGCGGTCAACGGACTCCTTCCCGCCGCATGGATGGTCCCGGTCGGTGCTGCTCTCGTGCTTTTCGGGCTGTGGCTGCTCCTGACCGCCCTGCGGCCCCGACCGCGCAGAGCGATATCGGTCACCTCGACCACTGGGGTGTTCCTGCGAACCAAGGACGTGTCGCGACTTGCGCAGACCGCGGCCGAACAGGTCGAAGGTGTGCTCGCCGCACGCGTGAGAGCGACTCGCCGAACCCCCTACCTGCAGGTCCGCAGCACCGGGTCCTCCGATGTGGCCGAGCACGTCCGTTCGGCGGTCTCCGAGCGGCTGTCCGCGCTCGACAAGCCGCCCAGCGTCCAGGTCAACGTCGACGGAGGTCAGCGATGAGCCGCGCCACGCTTGCGGTCGACCGGGTGCTCACGGCACTGGTGGCTCTCCTGCTCATGGCCGCGGGCGGGGCGGGGATCGTCTGGTGGAGTGGTCGGTTCCTCGTCCTCCCGCCGCGGCTGGACCTCTCGGGGCTCGGCTGGCTTCCCCGCCAGTCCTGGTGGCCGTGGGCGCTGGGCGCTGTCGGGCTGCTGCTGCTCCTGCTGGGGCTCCGCTGGCTGGTCGGCCACCTCCCCGACCGGGGGGTCAGCCACCTCAATCTCGCGGGATCCGATCCCGCAGGCAAGCTGATGGTGGAGGCGCGGACCGTAGCGTCCACCACGGCGGAGGTACTGCAAGCCACCCCCGGTGTCCGGTCGGCCCGCGGCAGCATCCAGCGCGACCGTGGCCAGCTCGTGGCCCGGCTCAGCGCCACCATCGAACGCGGAGCAGACCTCGAGCTCGTCGCCGCCGCCGCGGACCAGGTGAGCGCCCAGCTGCGACAGGTGCTGCAACGCGAGGACCTGCACTGCCGTGTCCAGCTGCGCACTACGAGGCAGGAGCGGGGCCAACCGCGGGTCCACTGACCAGCACGCAGTGAGTCGTGACGTCAGGGCGATGAACGTCATACCCCCTGACCGCTTCCACCGTCGGCTCCGCTCGTCCTGAGCGGAGCCACTCTGAAAGGAAAACCCATGCAAGACGGCCTCAAGAACGCTCTGACATCGATCGTCGAGTTCGTGCCCAAGCTGGTCGCGTTCCTGCTGATCCTGCTCATCGGTCTGTTCGTGGCGAAGTTGTTGGCGAAGGCGATCGGGAAGGTCCTGCAGAAGGTCGGCTTCGACCGCGCCGTGGAGCGCGGCGGGATCAAGAAGGCCTTGGACAAGTCCTCATTCGACGCCAGCGACATCGTTTCCAAGCTCGTCTACTACACGTTGGCCCTGTTCGTGCTCCAGCTGGCGTTCGGAGTCTTCGGCCCCAACCCGATCAGCGCCTTGATCACCTCGGTCATCGCCTTCTTGCCCAAGGTCATCGTCGCCATCATCATCATCGTCGTCGCCTCGGCCATCGCCGCCGCGGTCAAGACCTTGATCGAGGGCACGCTCGGGGGTCTTTCCTATGGCAAGGCGCTCGCCAACATCGCCGCCGTGTTCATCCTGGGCCTTGGCGTCATCGCGGCACTGAACCAGATCGATGTCGCCACCACGGTCACCACCCCGGTCCTCATCGCCGTCCTGGCCAGCTTGGCCGGCGTCGTCATCGTCGGCGTCGGCGGTGGCCTCATAAAGCCGATGCAGAGCCGGTGGGAGTCATATCTGAGCACGGCCGAGAGCGAGGCCCCCAAGCTGAAGCAGCAGGCCGCGAACGCTCCGAGCGTCAAGGAGCAGGCTCAGCAGGCCGCCGCAAGGGCCAGCTCCAGCATCAGTGACCAAGGCACCGGCGCCACCGCCGCTCCATACAACCAGGGCACGACGTACAGCTCCTGACCGACCCGGCTCCGCTCCACCCCGCTGTATCCCCACAATGGAAGAAGGACTTCCTATGATCGACAGCAACCAGATCGACCAGATCCTCGGCAAGACCGTCTACGGCTCGGACGGGGGCAAGCTCGGCAAGGTGGGCCAGGTCTATCTCGACGACGCCACGAACCGGCCGGAGTGGCTCACCGTCCAGACGGGCCTGCTCGGCAACCACGAGTCCTTCGTCCCGGTGGCCCAGGGCGAGCTCAACGACTCCGGCCTGACGGTGCCTTACAGCAAGGAGCAGGTCAAGGACGCGCCCCGGGTGGACGCCGACCAGGGCCACCTCTCCCAGGAGGAGGAAGTCGCCCTCTACCGCCACTACGGCATGGACCACTCCGAGCAGGACTCGGACTCCGGCCTGCCGGCAGCCGGCGGTCCGGGCACAGACCACGACACGACGAAGAACACCACGGGTTGCGACACCTCGGGCCCGACCACCGACGAGGCGATGAGACCCGTTCCGAGGAGCAGCTCAAGGTCGGCACCGAGCGGGTCCAGGCCGGCAAAGTCCGCCTGTGCAAGCACGTCGTCACGGAGCAGCAGAACGTGACCGTGCCGGTCACCCGGGAAGAGGTCCGCCTCGAGCGGGAGCCGATCACTGAGGCCAACCGTGGCCAGGCCCTCGACGGCCCGGACATCAGCGAGGAGGAGCACGAGGTCGTCCTGAACAAGGAGCAGGTGGTGGTCCAGAAGGAAGCAGTCCCTGTCGAGCGCGTCAAGCTCGGCAAGGAGACCGTCACCGAGGAGCAGCAGGTCAGCGAGCAGGTCCGCAAGGAGGAGATCGAGGCTGACGGCGACGTCGCCGGTGGCGTCTCGCGCGACCAGCGCTGACGCACCTTCCAGAGATACGACAACCACGAAAGAGGAAGGACGTTCATGCAGATCGACAAGCAGCAGATCATCGAGTTGCTCAAGAGCCGGGGAGACCATGAGCAAGCCGGCCAGGCTGAGCAGCAGCTACCGGACCAGGTCGACACCGACCAGCACGCCGACCAGCTCGGCAAGCTCGGGGTCAACCCTCAGGACCTCATCGGCGGCCTGAAGGGCAGATTCGGCCTCTGAGGAGGCGGCGAGGGGCGGACGGGACTCCGGGGTCCGGTCCGCCCGACTCGTCCGCTCGGCGGGGCGAGCGACTGACAGCGCTCGTCACAATCGTGAGCTGTCTCAGCATGCTTCTCCTGGTCTGCTCCGGTCGGCCCCAGACCCCTTCTCGCCTGTGGCGGCGGACCGGGTGTGGCTGAGGTGACGGGCTGCGTTGACGGCCGACGTGGCTGAATGCCTGCGGCGTGTTGCCCAGCTGGCGCTCGGCCGTGCTGTCGTACTCCTCGCTGAGCAGGCCCAGGTCGTTTCGGAGCTCGAGCAGACGCTCGAACTGAGTCCGCGCCTCGTCGTGGCGTCCGGTTCCCACCAGCGCGTCGACGAGCCAGAACCCGCAGGCGATGAACGACCCCTCCTTTCCTCGGAGTCCGTCGACCCCGCCGTCGGCGTCGGGGCGGTAGCGCAGCACGAAACTTTCCTGGCAGAGCTCCTCGCGCACGGCATCGACCGTGGACACCACGCGGGCGTCGTCCCAGGGCAGGAAACCCACGGCCGGGATGAGCAGGAGGGCGGCGTCCAGGCCCTTGGAGCCGTAGAACTGGGTGAAGGTGCCCCGGGAGCGGTCGAACCCGCGTTCGCAGACTTCGGCGTGGATCTGTTCGCGCAGCGCCTTCCACCGGTGCAGCGGGCCTCGCATGCCGAAGCGTTCCACCGCCTGGACGGCACGGTCGACACCGACCCACGCCATGACCTTAGGGTGGACGAAGTGGCGGCGCGGACCGCGGACCTCCCACAGGCCGTTGTCCGGTTCGGCCCAGTGCTTCTCCAGGTAGTCCAGCAGCGCCAGCTGCAGGTCCCAGGCGTCCTCGTCTGCGTCGATACCGGCCAGTCGCGACTGGTGCAGGCCGTCCAGCACCTCACCCCACACGTCCAGCTGCAGCTGCCCCGCGGCGGCGTTGCCCACCCGGACCGGTGCAGATCCCTCATAGCCGGCGAGCCAGTCGAGCTGGTGCTCCGGGATGCGCCGGGTGCCGTCGAGTGCGTACATGATCTGCAGGTCCGCGGGGTCCCCCGCGACGGCGCGCAGCAGCCAGTTGCGCCATGCTGTCGCCTCCTCGAGAAAACCCGTGCCCAACAGCGCCTGCAGGGTGAAGCTGGTGTCCCGCAGCCAGCAGTACCGGTAGTCCCAGTTGCGGGAGCCACCCAGCTGCTCCGGCAGCGAGGTGGTGGCGGCTGCCACGATTCCGCCTGTTGGCGCGTAGGTGAGCGCCTTCAACGTCACCAGCGATCGACGGACGGCATCCTGCCACTCCCCGGCATACGTCAGCTGGCCCATCCACTGGGTCCAGAAGGTCTCGGTGTCCGCCAGCGCCTCCTCCGGATCCGCGGGCCGCGGCAGACCGAGGTGTGACGGCGAGTAGGTCAGCACGAAGGGGACCCGTTCGCCGGCCTCCACGGTGAAGGTGGCACGGGTGGTCATGTGGTCGCTGTGCAGCGGGACGGAGGTCCGCAGGCTCACCGCGTCGGGGCCGGCGACGGCATACAGCTGCCCATCGAGGTCGCGCACCCACGGGACGATGCGCCCGTAGTCGAAGCGCAGGCGCAGCTCCACCTGCATGCTCACCGACCCGGTGACGCCCTCGACGACGCGCACCAGGTCCGGCGCGGCGCCACGTGGCGGCATGAAGTCGATGACGCGGACCGTGCCCTCGTCGGTCTGCCACTGCGTCTCCAGGATCAGCGAGTCGCCGCGGTACCGACGGCTGGTGCACTCCGCCGTGTCGGCGGCCGACAGTCGCCAGAACCCGGCATCCGGTCCACCCAGCAGCGCGACGAAGGAGGCCGCCGAGTCGAAGTTCGGCAGGCACATCCAGTCGATGGACCGTCCCTGCCGACGAGGGCAGCCGTCTGCAGGTCACCCAACAAGCCGTTGTCCTCGATGCGGCTCATCCGCAGCTCCTTCCAGGATCATCATTCGCCGAGCGCCAAGTCGGCTGAACCGGCGCGCCTCGGGTGGCGCGGACCAGGCTGGCCAGCCTAGATGGTGGGACGCAGGGGGCGTTGACCTTCGCTTGAGGAGCACGGGCGCTCTGGCTCAACGGGGTAGAGCCACCAGGCCGATGACTCCGATGACGTAGAGCACCAGGACGATGATGCTGTCGATGCCGAGGCGGGCGTGTTGTCTTGCCGGGCGAAACACCAGCCCGGCCATGTAGACGACGGTGAGGAGGACCCCCAGACCGGTGAGGTAGATGTCGGACGCGTGGGCATTGGGCAGGACCGCCTTGCCCGAGACCAGGACCGCGAGCAGGAACAGCACGGGCAGGAACGCGTTACCGCCGAAGATGTCACCGAAAGCGATCTTGTAGTCGCCCTGCCTGACCGATGTCAGCCCGGTGGACAGCTCTGGTAGCGAGGTTGCCATTGCCAGGACGGTGGCGCCGAAAAAGGGCTCTCCCGGCATGAGTGTGGATCATCCGGGCTTGGGTTCGTGGGGTAGGCGCAGGGTTATCGGTCCGCAGGAGAGCATCACCAGGGCGAGCGCCGCGTGGGCGGAGTGGAACCCGTAGGCCCGG
>JAABUZ0100005771.1_pt1 | contig 15960 bp, 12 predicted proteins | sample 5562091 | NCBI WGS metagenome assembly JAABUZ01 (sample SAMN12813069, study PRJNA571459) | rock metagenome | isolation source: Antarctica rocks | place: Antarctica: Victoria Land, Linnaeus Terrace sud | collected 2015-12-21
GAGTTCGGACAGGCAACCTTACTCTACTCCTGCCAGCTTGGTACGACTCTTTCCTAACTCAATACTGGGGTTTACTTAAAGGCGGCGTTCGGCTTTCGCTTGACTAGCTCCTGAATGCTTGCAGCACCAAATAATCCTTTTAGCTGTTCCGGCTGAAACTCGCGGTGTTCCCAGATGCCGCTGTGTTCACGGTAGATATAAGCTATCGTTCGAGGCGGCACATGCTTTTCAGCACTATCTCCAAAGCCACTGGCATTAAAGGTTGCCTCAAAGCCAAAGGTTTTTGCCTCCTCGTTAACGGCTGCTTTCGCTTTTAATACAACATCGAAGTTGCCGGGATCGCATTGGGCATTGTTCTGCATGCACCACTTATCCGAAATGCGCGGCTTTATAGCATGGGAGAACTGCCGTCGCCATAGATCATTCTGCGGCGGATAAACTTCAATAGCACGATTTTGCTTGATGTCAAAAACCTGAATGTGCAACGGATGCACGGACATGAAGTGAATCTCACTCTCTTGCACTATCGCGTAGTCCGCTCCCAGTAAACCGATAACCCAGCCAGAGAGCGCCGTTTTAAGTTTCAGATCGGAAGACAAAATAATCACGCATCCTGCCGAAGGATTGCTGTGCGTGTCAATGTAAACTAAACTACGGTGCTCTTTTACCGATAGCGCCGATCCAAGACAATCCATCGGGATCTCATTCTGAAATAGCGCATTTATATCACGAAGCGCGGCACGGCGGAGATCAAACGTGTCACGGTCAAAACGAACAACGTTTAGTGGCGAGCGTAATTGCCCTGATCCATCGTCCACGTAGTAAGCCAAAAGAAATGGATTATCTTCGAAGATTGCATAGCTGGTTATATTTTGGCTTAGTTCCGACCGAGCAAAGTGCAGTGTCGATATATGCGAGGTTCGAAGCCTGTCTCCGAGCGTTTCCGCGCTCCCAAACGCGCAGCAAATAACGAACACCAAAACAGCTTGCATTCCATCTATGCCAGCATAATTTCCGGCAAAGGCGGCAGGGGGCGCTCCGGTTTCAGCACAACCACGCCGAGCGGCGGAATGATCAGGCTGGCGGAGGCTTGCCGGCCGTGCGAAGGAATCGGCTCCGCGTTCACCGCGCCGCCATTCCCCATATTGCCGCCGCCGAACATCTCCGCGTCCGAATTGAAGATTTCACGATGCACGCCTGCTTCCGGCATGCCGATTCGATAATTCCAATGCGGGCTCGGAGTGAAGTTGCAGACAAAAACGAGATAGTCTTCGCGGCGCTTGGCCCGGCGCACGAACGAAACAATGGAGTGCTCCGCGTCACTGAAGTCAATCCACTCGAAGCCCCACCCTTGAAAATCGATTTCATAGAGAGACGGTTCCCGCTTATAAAGATCATTCAACGCCGCGCAGAACGCCTGCAGTTTGCGATGAATCGCGTGATCCAGCAGCCACCACTCCACCTGCTGCTCCGAACTCCATTCCGTCGTCTGGCCAATCTCGGAACCCATGTACAACAGCTTTTTTCCAGGGTGCCCGTACATGAAGGATAGAAACGCCCGCGCGTTCGCAAAACGCTGCCATTCATCGCCCGGCATTTTGTCCAACAAAGAACGCTTGCCGTAAACCACTTCGTCATGCGAAATCGGCAGGACGAAATTTTCCGTGAAGGCATACATCATGCTGAACGTGATTTCATGCTGATGGTACCGGCGATAAATCGGATCACGTTCGAAGTAGCGCAGCATGTCATGCATCCAGCCCATGTTCCACTTCATCGTGAAGCCGAGGCCATTCAGGTAAACCGGACGCGAAACACCCGGGAAAGCGGTGGATTCCTCCGCGATGGTGACAGCGCCCGGAACCTGATGAACCAATTCGTTGCACTTGCGCAGGAAGCTGATCGCCTCCAGGTTCTCATTGCCGCCATACACATTCGGAATCCACTCGCCCGCCTTGCGCGAGTAGTCAAGATACAGCATGGAGGCCACGGCATCGACGCGCAATCCGTCAATGTGATACTTCTTCAGCCAGAACATCGCATTGGAGATCAGGAAGGACCGCACTTCAGTGCGGCCAAAATTAAAAATCAGCGTGCCCCAATCACTATGTTCACCGAGTCTTGGATCTTCATGCTCGTACAACGCCGTGCCGTCGAAAAAGGCCAACCCGTGAGCGTCCTTGGGAAAGTGAGCGGGAACCCAATCCATGATGACGCCGATTCCCGCCTGATGGCAGCAATCAACGAAGTACATGAAGTCTTCCGGCGAGCCATAGCGGGCCGTCGGCGAAAAATATCCTGTTACCTGATAGCCCCAGGAGGGCGCGTAAGGATGCTCCGCGACCGGCAGCAGTTCGATGTGCGTGTAGCCCAGCTTTTTGACATACTCGACCAGCTCTGTTGCCAGTTCGCGATACGTGCGCGGACGCCCTTCCAGGTCCTTGCGCCAGGAACCAAGATGGATTTCATAGATAGAGATTGGGCTCTCCAGTTGATTCCCCTTAGCCCGCTCGTCCATCCACGTCCGGTCGTTCCACTGGTAGCTGTCCACATCCGCGACAATCGACGCTGATTTGGGCGGAGTTTCCGTCCCGAAGCCGTAGGGGTCGGACTTTAATTGGCTGTACCCGCGATAGTGTGACTTAACAGCATACTTATAGGCGGCGCCGGAGTCCACGCCGGGTATAAAAATTTCCCAAACCCCTCCTGTGCGCTGGCGCATGAGGTTTCGCCGGGCATCCCAATCGTTGAAGTTGCCCACGATGCTGACCACCAGGGCATTGGGAGCCCACACGGCAAAACGAGTTCCTGCAACGCCGTCAACGGTTGCCAGGTGCGCGCCAAAGCTGTTGTAGCCCTCATAATTCGTGCCTTCCGAATGCAGGTGCAGGTCGAAGTCGCTTAGGATGGGACCGAACCGATAGACATCTTCCACTTCGGATGTTGCGCCGCTGTAATCAGTGATCCTAAACCGGTACTGCCCTGGTTGCGAGTTGACAGCGGCGTGGTAAATGCCCGCCGCATGAATCCGTTCAGCGGGAACAATTTTGCCGTCAAGAACCACTTCTACTTGCTGGGCCTGAGGCAGAAAAGCAGTGATCTCCCATTCGGTTTTGCCGCCATCCTCTTTTGGGTGCGGACCCAAGGCGGCAAAGGCGTCGCCATGGTAACCGCCTGCAATTGCTTCTATCTCTTGCTCAGTCATCGCAATTTATTGTACGGCTTGTGCTTGATTACTCCTGATATTTTCGCAATTGCTGTTACGATGATGATTACGTGCAGCGATCAGGCGCCCATGATCCGGGAACGGTAATCCTCATCCTTCCGGCGTTATAGCAAGTTCAAGCGGATCATGCACAGTCCCGCTCAAAATGAACGTGAACTCAGCCTCCGCGAGTTCATTTATCAACTGCCCAAAGCCGAACTGCACCTGCATCTGGAAGGCTCGGTCGAGCCGGAGACCATCGCTGAGATCGAGCCGTCATTGCCGTTACCTGAAATTCGTGATCGAATGCGCTACACCGGCTTTGCCGGTTTTCTGAAAGCGTATGTCTGGGTCACGCAAAGGCTGAACTCTCCCCACGCTTACCGTTTGGCTACTCAGCAGCTGCTGCAAACGCTGCGGGAGCAGAACGTGGGATGGGCCGAAATCACGCTGTCCGCCGGAGTCATTCTATGGAAGGGGCAAAATTTGCGAGCCATTTATGAGGAGATTCATGACGAGTGCCGCCGCTGTCCGGAAGTGGAGACGCGCTGGATCTTCGACGCTATTCGCCAATTCGGTGTCGAACAGGCCTCGCAAGTGTTCGAGGAAGCGAAGACGTACCGTGATCAGGGCGTGGTAGCTATCGGTCTGGGCGGAGATGAAGAGCGCGGCCCTGCCATCTGGTACAAAGAACTTTACCAAGCCGCCAAAAACGCGGGACTCGCCTTGACTTGCCATGCGGGAGAAATGGCCGGCCCCGAAAGTGTCCGGCAAGCCCTGGACATCGGTTCAAGGCGCATCGGCCACGGCATCCGTTCCGCCGAAGATCCGGACCTGCTCCGCTACTTGCGAGACCATGGTATTCCGCTGGAAGTCTGCCCTTCCAGCAATGTTTGCACGGGAGCCGTAGCCTGCTTGGCAGAACATCCGCTTCGCCGGCTTTGGGATGCCGGAGTGCCCATCGTTCTGGGAACCGACGATCCGGCGCTGTTTGCCACTGATCTCCTGGGCGAGTACACGATTGCGGCGGAGATCTTCGGGTTTTCACGCGATGAACTAAAGCAAATAGCGGCAAATAGCCTGAAATACCGCTTTCGCTCTTAACCGCGTCCCTGTCCCACGCGCTCTTCAAGAAGAAGCCGGATGAGCGCCTCCAGTTCCCGAATACGGTCGGTTACCTGCTCCAAATCGGCCGGCTCCGTTTCTCCGCTGGCGGCCACGCGGCCATGCTCCAGCACGCCTATCACTTCACTGCGCGTTCGGACCACACGGCCGGGGATACCTACAACCGTAGACCCAGGCGCAACTGAATGCACCACCACCGCGCCGGCGCCCACCCGTACATCGTGCCCTAACGTAATGTTTCCCAGCACCGAAGCACCCGTTCCCACCACCACGCGGTCGCCAATCGTCGGATGGCGCTTGCCGCACTCATTACCCGTGCCGCCAATGGTCACGCCCTGATACAGCAGCACATCATCGCCGATTTCCGCCGTTTCCCCGATCACCACGCCCAAACCATGATCGATAAATAAGCGTTTGCCGATGGTTGCTCCCGGATGAATCTCAATGCTCGTTAACAGCCGTGACACGCTGGAGATCAGCCGCGCCAACACGAAAAATCTTTTCCGGTAAAACCGATGGGCAATGCGGTGAAATAAAACAGCGTGCAATCCCTGGTAGCACAGCAAAATTTCAAGGCTGCTCTTGGCTGCCGGATCTTCACGCTTAATGGCGCGAATATGCTCACGTAGCGACATCGATTTTTCTATTCTCTCCTAAGTCGGATGCGCGGACGGGCGGAAGGATGCTAAGTAGTAGTTTATGACCCCGACCGCGCGGCTCTACTACCAGGATTCTTATACTTCCGCTTTCGAAGCTCGGGTGATCGACACCAGCGCCGATGGGAAGCGGGTCTATCTTGACAAAACTTATTTCTATCCCACCTCCGGAGGCCAGCCCCATGATACGGGGTTTCTGGCGGGAGCAGCCGTGCTCGATGTCCTTGATGAAGAAGACCGGATTGCGCATGTAATGTCCGCTCCGGTTTCAGCGGAACTCGTCGGAGCGCAACTCGACTGGTCCCGCCGCTACGATCACATGCAGCAACACACCGGGCAACATCTGCTGTCGGCGGTGTTCCTGGAACTTTACGAGACGCCGACCCTGAGCTTTCACATGGGCAACGACGTTTCCACCATTGAACTCGGCGTCAAAGAACTGGACGAAGCGCGCATCGACACGGTGGAAAGCCGTGCCAATGAAATTGTAGGGGAAGCGCGCCATGTCCGAATCTCCTTCGAGGATGCCGCCGAAGCGCGGGACCTTCGCAAGGAAAGCTCACGAACGGGAACGTTGAGGATTATTGAGATCGAGGGAATGGATCGCAGCGCCTGCGGCGGAACCCATGTGCATTCAACCGCAGAACTCGGGCCCATTCAAATCCGAAAAACAGAGAAAATTCGCGGCAACACGCGAATTGAGTTCGTGTGCGGCCTGCGCGCCCTGCGCCGCGCCAAGGCGGATTTCAGGATTCTGTCTCAATTGGCGCGGGATAGCGCCGCCGCTCCCGAAAAGCTGCCTGAGCACCTGACGCTGTTAAAAGCACGCTTGCTCCAGGGAGAGAAAGAACAATCGAGATTGATTCTGCAACTGGGAGAAAGGGACGGAGCCGATCTTTATGCCCATGCGGCGGCGTCCGAGGACGGCCTACGGCGCGCCCTCCTGCGAGTGTCAGCCATAGACGCGCAAACCCGCGCCACCGTCAGCGCCTTTGTGACCCATTCAAAAGCGGCGATCCTTGCTCTCGCCGAAGGACCATCGCCAGCCGTGCTCTTCTCTTGCGCGCCTGATTCGGGCTGGAACGCCGGAGCAATGCTGAAGGACTTCTTGGGCAAAATGGGCGGACGGGGCGGGGGATCGCCCACTTTGGCGCAGGGCAGCCTGCCGGACCCTAAAGCAGCGGAAATGTTAATAGAAAAGCTTGGTTTCGGAGAAACGTTAACGAACGTGCGCTAACCCAATAAGCAGGAAACCGCCCACGAGCAAGGCAGCCGTCCCCACCAACGAGAATTGAGCTCTTCTCGGAGCAGGAGCAAACTCCCGCCAAATGAGCGCGCCCCATAACAGCGCGAGCAAGGCGGAAGCCAGCGGCAAAGCGCCGACCAGTTCCTGCCGCCAACGGATATTAGCGGCAGTTGCGCTGGCGAGAAAGGCTGTTAATGCGCCAGCCGCCCAAATCGCCCCTCCAGCCAAGCCGAACAGGTGCTGGCGAGGTTGACCAGCGAAATAAGAGCTGATGTGTAAGCGACTGCCTTCCAGCGCGATATTGAAAGAAAATATGCTGAACAGGAGCGTGGAGAAGAGGGCGCCGGCGCAGAAAAAGACCAGTCCCGCGTACGGTCCCAGTCCCAAGTCGCCATAGATTCCTCCCTCGGCCAAAGGATAAAAAACGCCGAGAAGGGCTCCGGCAATCAGGGCCAAAATCGACCCCTTGAGGCTTCTTGCGCTTTTCATCCCCAAACTCTGAGGAGCAGCTTTCCTGCCGGAAGAAGCCAGCGCTGAATCCCGCGACCGGCAAGCGCTCGCGCCGAGCAGCACGCCCGCTGCTGAAAGCGCCAGTCCCGCCAGCAGAGCGCCCAACTGATAAGCGCGGAAGTCGAGAAGGGCATGAACAATCAAAACTAATCCGACGCAGATCGGGAACGCTCCCATCGCCCCCAGAAGAGACACGGCCCCCAGCAGCAGCAAATTAGCCAGGCCGAAGATAAACCCCGCCGAGAGTACTAGGCCTTGCGCAGTCTTGCTTGAAATCATGATGCGGTCGCCGAACGGCAGATCCGCGTTCATATTGCCCAAGGTAAAAGCCGCCAGGATCGAGAATAGGACTGTTCCCAAGGCAAAATCCAGCGAAAACAGTTCGAAACGCCGGCGTTTGCCTGCCAGCTTAAAAGTAATGATCCAAGATCCCAGGCAAGCAAATGAAAGGAGGAACAGCGCGAAGAACAAAGCCGTGGACGCCGATGAAAAAGCCAATCGAACCAGTTCCTATTGCATCGAAAGCAAATTTTGCGCGGTGTTTTGCACGGGTACCAGAGCCACGGGAGCGTTGGGCTGCTCGGGCGTGAAATAATGCTGCGCGGAAAGGTTGTGATAAACATTGCCCGCCACGCCGGAAGCAATGGGCCCGCTAATGCCGCGTCCACCGGTCAGGAGCACCACCACCACCAGCTTGTTCTTTCCAACATCGTTGAATGATCCAAACCAGCCGAGGTGAACACCGGGCTGCGCGGTATCCGTGCAGGTGCCGGTTTTGCCGAGAATCGGTTCATTGGGATCGAAGTTAGCGCGGCGCGCGGTTCCAAACTCAACGGCTCCCATCATGCCCGCCTTCAGTTGCGGAATAAAGGAAGCGATGTCGAGCTTGCGCTTGATGCGAGGCACCATCTTGTTTGCTTCGTCCTGGTTTTTCGGATACTGTAGGTAATACATTGTTCCGCCATTAGCAACGGCGGTGATAATGCTGGTCAACTCCAACGGCGTTAGGCGGATGCCGTCGCCAAAACTGGTCATCATGCCGACGCCCGTTCCCGGCGGCTCACTTGTCAGGAAGCCCGGTTCTTCTCCTGGGATATCCAGACCGGCCTTCTCGCCTAAACCGTAAAGCTTTGCATATTTTGTAACGCGTTCAAAGCCCAATTGCTGGCCAAGCTTAGCGAAGTACAGATTATTGGAATGAGCCAGCGCGTCAGTCATATCCATGGTGTAGCGGCGCGTCAGGTGCAATGACGAATTTATGTCATTCACCAGCCCTTCACTCAGTGAAGCCAGCGAAACCACCACCTTTACCGTGGAGCAAGGCTGGAAAGCTCCTTTTAACGCCAGTTTCTGGTTCACCACGCTCAGGATACGGCCTGTATTGGGGTCTGCGATCACGACCGTTCCGTTATAAGGACCGAGAGCATCCACGGCGGCTTTTCGCACCGCCAAGTCTTCTCCATCGATGTTGTCCCCGACCGTGGAATCCGCATAGGTCGGCTCGGTCCAGGGATTAATAAACACATGCCGTCCCCGGTGCCGCCGCGAAAATCGAACTCTGCCAACGCCTGCCTGGGTATGAATGACACCGGCTCGAACAGCCGTGCGCACGACCGAGCGTCTGCCCCGGCCCGCTTGCACAGTTGCGGCGGCGGCAACGGACGTGTGTCCACGCTTCCTTTTCTTATTCTTCTGCTTCGCCGCGGAAGAAGAATATGGCTGGGCGGTTTGCGGAACGGAAACCAGCCCTATCGCCAAAGCGGCGATCAGCAAAGCCATTCGGGATAACCGACGCAGTTTCATTGTGCAACCCCACCCATAAGATTCGACGTGCTTCTTAAGACACTCGTACTCAAAAAGCTGCGGACCAGCAGCGCCCCGGTTAAAAGAGAGCAATTCAAACTCCTTTTATCCTAAGTAGTTCATCGGAAGAGGTCAACTGCAACATTAATCTAATCGTAATGAACAAAATTTAATATAAGCGGTTCAATATCACTGGATTTCCATCCAGCCTGACCCGCTTCTGCTCATCCCCGCGCTGCTGCCTGCAACAAATCCGCCTTTAACTGCCCCAGGTCGCTTTCCTCCACTTTGCCGCCATGGCGCGTCACGTAGAACACATCGAGGGCCTTATGCGCTTCGGTATCGATCATTGCTACTTCCAGGTTGCATCCCGCCGCGCTGATGGCTGACGCGAGATCATACAGCAAACCCGGCCGATCCTCACCCACAAAGTCAATCAGGGTCGCTTCGTCGGAGGCTTCATTGTTAAAGCGCACCGAAGCAATAATGGTGGCGTCGCTCGCCGGTCGCCGCGTCGGACGCCTGCGCTTCAGCAGGTCACTCACCTGCACGGAACCTCTTACCACGCACTCCGCCGTCCATTGCAGGCGGTGAATCTCTTCCGGATTCAACTCCAGCGTATGAAGCGGATCAGTGAAACGAATCAGATCAAGAATGCAGCGTTGAGCGTTCGATGACGCCTCACCCTTCACGATATTCATGCCAAAGCTGGCGAGAACTCCGCATAGGGAAGCAAACAGGCCCGGCTTGTCATGCGTCAAGACCGTGATCAGGTAAACGCCCGCTTCCTGACTGATTTCAACCGCTACTCCCTCTTTCTTGCTTTGGGCGGCCAGTTGAAGATGATGCTCGATCTGTTCGCGGCTATGCGTTCGAGCGTAGCGCTTCGGGAACCCATCCAGAAAAGCGGCTAAACGTTCCGAAACTGGATCGCCCTGGGCAAAAGGTTCGTCATGGATGCGATCGGAAGCTAGTTCGCGCGTCAGTTGCTCCAGACCGAGCGCGTAAACACGCCACAACTGCTCCAGGCGCCAAGGCGTCATGGCCGTGGGGTTCACGGCGCTGATGTCGGCATACGTCAGCAGCGCCAGACGCCGCAGATTTTCCTGCGTATCCACCTGTGAGGTGAGAAAACGCGCCGTGGCCGGATCTTCCAGGTCCCGCCCGCTCATAATCAACGACAGGTCAAGATGATGCTCAATCAAAAACAGAACTGTCGCCCGGCTCGCTTCGGGAGCGCCGAGCCTTCCCATGATTTGCCGCGCCGCCGAAAGGGAACCCTGGATGTGGTCACCCGGCGTGGTTCCCTTGCCAAGATCGTGCAACAGCAAAGCCAGCCGCAGCACCGGAAGCTCATTCTCTTCGACCGCCAAGCGGCGAAATCTTTGGAGCGCTTCGGCGGTTGTCCCCAGCAGTTGATCGATGACCTGAATAGCTACAATCGTATGCTCGTCAACCGTATAGCGATGGTAGAAATCGCGCACCACCAAGCTGTCAATGGAGTGCCATCGTGAAATAGCCGCCGTCAGCACGCCGGTTTCCTGCATTTCGGCAAGCGCCAGAGCGGTATGCGGTTGTGAAAACAAATCGCGCCACGCGCTCCATGGAGGAGGCTGCCGGCGGAACGAATCGCCGATGCGTTGCGCTTCCTGGCGAATGCGTCTTTGCGTATCCCATGACAATTGAAGCCCATGCTTTCCCGTGAAGGAAAAGAGCCGCAAAACGGCTTCCGCCGAACCCAACGTGGCTCCCGGATTGCGCAGGAACACGCGCTCGCGGGAAAGGGTGAATTCCGGCGTTGATAAACGGTTTCGCCAGTCGTGAAATTGCCGGAACAACGAGGTGTCCTGTCCTTCGGCGTATTCCAGCGCGCGCAGGCTGTACTGATAAACCCGGCGCGCATGCTTGAAATAGATCCGCATCCACTCTTCCGGCTGCATCGGCTTGGGAGGCAACCTGCGCGCCGCTTCGTCCTGGGCGTCGAAGGTGAGCAGGTTGGCGTCGCGTTTAGCGCTGTTGTGCAGAAAACAGCGAAGCGCGAAGAGAAAATCCTGAGCTGAATCCTTTCCTGTTAACTCTCCCAAGGACTCCTGCAAAAACTCCTGTTGCGGCAAGAGTTGCGACAGCCAGCGAAGAAGGTGAATATCTCGAATCCCGCCCGGCGACTCTTTGACGTTGGGCTCCAGATGGTACGGCGTGTTGTTGTACTTGTTGTGCCGGTGGCGCGCCAAGTTCACCAGATGCCGCGAAAGAACGGAAGCATGCCGCTGAAAATTTCCCGGCAATTCCCGCGAAAAACCATGGAACAGTTCCTCGTTGCCTTCCACGAACCGGAGATCCAGCAGGCTGATGTGCAGTTCGATATTGTCTTCATGCAGCCGGTAGCACTCGGCGGGCGTGCGAACCGAGTGACTGATGCGCAGCCCGGAATCCCAAAGAACGCGCAAAAATTCGGAAAGCGGCTCCCTGACGGACGGAACATCGGATTCGTTCGCCGCCAGAACGAGAAGGTCGACGTCGGAGAAGGGGAACAACTCGCGCCGACCGTAGCCGCCTACGGCCGCCAGCGCGTAGGGAGCGTGGGATTTGGGGTGAAAATGCTCAAGGGCCGCGCTCCTGACAATGGAGTCAACGGATTCGGTTCGCGCCAGCAATAGCTGATGAGCGTCGTGTTCGCGCACAACGGAAGGAACTGTTTGCGCCACCGCTACAGCGCGGCCTCTCCCGTATCATCATTGCGGATGCGGACCGCTTCGAGAACATCATAGATAAAGATCTTGCCGTCGCCAATTTTGCCTGTCCGGGCAGCCGCCGAGAGAGCGCGCGTCACCTCATCCAGGCGCGCATCGGTGACCACGGTCTCCACTTTGATTTTCGGCAGCAGATCCACTTGGTATTCCATGCCGCGATACACCTCTTTATGGCCTTTCTGCCGGCCATGCCCGCGCACTTCCGAAATCGTAATTCCATCGATTCCGATTGCTTTCAATGCTTCTTTGACGTCATCCAGCTTGTGGGGTTGAATAATTGCTTCGATCTTTTTCATCCCTTGGCCTCCCTGTCTCCCGCCATCGCTTTACGCTTCAAGGTTGTAGCCCTCTTCGCCGTGCATGCTGATATCCAGTCCTTCCACTTCCTGCTCCGTGGAAACGCGAACGCCCACCAGGACATCAACGACTTTTAAGATTACCAGCGTCCCCACAATCGCTAAAACAAATGAAATGACGACTCCAATTGCTTGATTCAGCACTTGTCCCGGATGCCCGTCTACCCACCCGAGGGGAAGCACTTTGCCCGCCGCGTCTTTCAACCCATCATTCACCGCGTTCGTCGCGAAAACGCCCGTGAGGATCGCGCCCAGCGTGCCGCCCGCGCCGTGTACTCCAAAGGCGTCCAGCGAATCGTCATAGCCGAACTTGCTCTTCACCGTGGTCACCATGTAGAAGCAAAAGATGCCCGCCAGCAAACCGATCAGCAGGGCCGGGAACGGTTTCACAAATCCCGATGCCGGCGTAATGGCGACCAACCCGGCAACTGCGCCCGAGATACCGCCCAGCATGCTCGGCTTCCCGTGGCGCACCCATTCCGCGAACATCCATCCCAATGCCGCCGCCGCCGCTCCAAAGTGAGTGGCCACGAACGCGCTTGTCGCCAGGCCCGAAGCGCTCACCGCGCTTCCCGCGTTAAACCCGAACCAGCCCACCCAAAGCAGGCAAGCGCCGATGACGCTCAGCACCAAGTTATGCGGCTTCATGGCTTCACGCGGATAACCGGAGCGCTTGCCCAGATAAAGAGCGCAGATCAACGCGCTGACGCCCGAAGTAATATGGACCACCGTGCCGCCGGCAAAATCAAAGCAAGGCACTTTGCCGCCAAGAAACGCGTTCAGAAATCCGCCCTTTCCCCAAACCATGTGCGCCATGGGAAAGTACACAATCGTGCTCCACAAACAGGTGAACAGCAGCATGGCGCTGAATTTCATCCGCTCCGCAAACGCGCCGGAGATCAAAGCCGGTGTAATCACGGCGAACATGAGCTGATAAATCATGTAGGTCTGGTGCGGAATCGTCCCGGCATAATCGGCGTTTGGCGCGGAGCCCACTCCATTGAGCAGAAAATATCCGAATCCGCCTACGAACGGGTTCCCCTCCGCGAACGCAAGGCTATACCCATAAATGGCCCACAATACTGTCACTACCGCCATCAAGGCGAAGCTGTGCATCATGGTGCCGAGCACATTCTTGCCCCGGACCAGACCTCCATAAAACAAAGCCAATCCAGGACCCGTCATCATCAGCACCAGCGCGGCGCTCGTCAGCATCCAGGCATTGTCGCCGGAAGTCTGCGCTGCCTTGGCCGCTGCTTCGACCGCGCTTAACCGCGCTTCAACACTCGTAGCGGCTTGGGCAAACAAGGACGTGCCCGAGAGGAAACACCACAAACAAAAGAAAGCGAACACACGTGTCATAAGAAATGGAAATACTGAAAAGCTATTGCCAAAGCGTAACAGCTTCGCCGCAAGCTCCCAAGCATCAAATTTCTATCCGGGAGATTCAAATGTTTTATGCGATGCGTAAAACCGATCAACCGGCAGCTTGTGTTCTCTTAATGACGTTGGACATTCAATACCGGTAGCCGTTCGCTGCTTTCCGCGATTTCCGTCATTGTCAGGAGCTTCGCGTCAGGAATCGTGAAATGGAAAGTCGATCCCGCGCCCGGTTCCGACTCCACCCAGATGTGCCCTCCCAGCCGCTCCATGATCCGCTTGCAAATCGCCAGCCCCAGCCCTGTTCCAGGGCGTTCCTGCCCGTGCAGGCGGCGGAAGAGCTTAAAGATGTCGTCTTTATACTCCGGTGGAATGCCCAGGCCGTTATCGCTGATTGTGAAGTGCCATAGATTGAACTCTTCCTGCACGCCGACATGGATTCGGGGCGGCGCTTCCGCTCTGTATTTAATCGCGTTGCTGATCAGGTTTGAAAAGAGCTGTCGCAGTTGAACGGCGTCAGCCATGACCGTGGGCAAAGTCGCATGCGTAACCTCGGCCTGCGCTTCCGCTATTTGTCCCCGCAGATCCGCTAAAGTGCTGTTCAATACTTCCTCGCAGGAAACCGGGCTTAGCTTGCGATTCTCCACGCTGACTTGCGAATAAATAAGCAAATCACTGATGAGCTGGCTCATCCTTATTGCCGCTTGCACCGGGTAATTTACCAACTCCCGGTCATCCTCCGAAAGACGGTCGCCGAGGCGCCGTTCGAGAAGCTGCAAATGGGTGGTAATGGTGCGCAACGGCGTTTGCAGGTCGTGCGATGCCGCGTAGGCAAACTGCTGTAAATCCTCATTCGACCGGCGCAACTCCTGACCTATGTGCTCCAGTTCGGCTGTGCGCTCTCTTTCACGCACGCGCAGCCTGGTTCTTTCCAAAGCCGCGCTGATGCGCGCGCTCAGCAGCACCGGTTCAAAAGGCTTGAATAAATAATCTTCCGCGCCCCGCTCCATGCAGCGGCTCACTCCATCCAGGTCATCGAGAGCCGACATCATAATGACCGGAAGGGAACTGGTGGCCGCATCGGTTCTTATTACCTCCAGCAGCTCCAGGCCATCCATCACCGGCATCATTAAGTCAACAAGCGCTACGTCGAACTTGGACTGCCGTAAGTTGAGAAGCGCCTCGGTTGCCGTTTCAACCGCGATTACGGTAAAGCCAAGCCGCTGCAACTGCCGGGAAAGAATATCGCGGTTGACCTCGTCATCATCCACGATCAGGACAGACCCTTTCAGTTCGGAAGAGCGCCGCGCCATGGCGTCCGGCTTTACTTTCCCCAGCGAAAGGTTGCTCGGGTCCTTTTGCCCGAAATCCAGCAGCTCGGCCGTGGCCGTGGCAATACGCAGCAAATCAAGGACGATCTTTTCGTCGGCGGTCTCAATTACAGGACCGATCAGGCGCGCAATGTGCTGAACCTGCGGAAGCATTTCACGCCGGAAAACATCGATATCCGCCAGCGTGACGCCGTTAACGCTGGAAGTCAGCATGTTCTGCAGAAGCGTGAGCAGGCTTCGCGCCTCGCTGTCAATAAAGCGCAGTTTTGCCGCGATCTGTTCGGGCAAGCCGCTTTCCTCTTCGAGCAGCATCTCGCTATAGCCGATGATATGGTTCAAAGGGGTGCGGAGCTGGTGCCTCAGTTCCGCGATGAACTCCCGTGAAGGAAATTGATCCGCAAAGTCCGTCATGCGCGATCTCCGCGGCTTAACAGGGCTTCTATTTTCGAGAGCAATGCTTCCAGTTCCACCGGCTTAGTTTCATACTCATCGCAACCAGCCTCTAGCGTTTTCTCGCGATCTCCGCTCATGGCATGCGCGGTCAGGGCAATAATTGGAATCGGCGCTGTCAACGCGTTCCGCCTGATCTGTTTTGTGGCGTCCCAGCCGTTCAAGCCCGGAAGACTGATATCCATCAATATGAGGTCCGGTTTCTCGGAGACGGCTAACGCCACTCCTTTCTCGCCATCCACCGCGGCAATGATCTCAAAGCCGCGCCGTTGCAGCCTTCGCGACAGCATGTCACGGTTTAATTCATTATCCTCCACCAGCAAGATCTTGGGCATGACTCTCGGCTTATTTTTTGGGCGGATAAAACTCCGTGCCTTCGCCGGAAAACGGCCAATCCTTGTTCGATAAAATCTCCTTTTCCCGCTGCGCTTTGGGAACTTTGTTTACTTGCAGGTTCTCCAGAAAGTGTACGCCTGTTTTTCCGGCGACCGCCACATCCAAGTCGCCGTCGCCGTCCAGATCCTGCGCGATAAACTGCGTTCCGGCTCCCGCCGTGCCGTTGAGGCTGATGGCATAGCGCGTCAACTTGGCCGATTTCGTATCGATTTTGTAGTAATAAATCACCAGCGGATCATACGAGCCGGGATCGTTCCCGCTATGGCCGCGATATCGCTTGCCCGCCAGCAACTCCGGTTGCCCGTCGCCGTCAATATCAATCAGCTTCAGCACATGAACCTGCGAAAAAGATTCATCAATGATGTGCTTGGCCCATTTCCCGCCGCCCTGCTGTTCCATCCAATACAGCCCATAGCTATGCCCGCGACCATAAATGAGATCCATTTTGCCGTCGCCGTTCACGTCGTAGCCGACAATGGGAAAACCCGTTTCGCCCAGGTTCCAGTCGCCATGCCATTCCCATTTGTCTTGATTGGCGTCCACATTCTTGAACCAGCCGAACGGTGTCAGTAGATCCGGCTTGCCGTCGCCGTCAACATCCACCATCCCGACTCCATGCCCGTCCTGGTCATGACCTCCGGCATGATGGACTTTCGGCTCGCTGCCAGCAAAATCCACCCAAACGATCCCAGTGCGTCCGTAGTGCGCCAACGCTAGATCCGGCTTGCCGTCGCCGTTCAGATCCGCTAGCA
>JAABUZ0100005772.1_pt1 | contig 15959 bp, 15 predicted proteins | sample 5562091 | NCBI WGS metagenome assembly JAABUZ01 (sample SAMN12813069, study PRJNA571459) | rock metagenome | isolation source: Antarctica rocks | place: Antarctica: Victoria Land, Linnaeus Terrace sud | collected 2015-12-21
GGCGGCCGCGCCCAACTGCGACAGGATGGGTGAGATGGCTCAGTCAACCCCGGCGCTCGTCGAGCCGTCGGTGCTGCGGTGGGCACGCGAGTCGATCGGCCTCACTCCGCTAGCCGCCGCTCGCAAGATCAAGGTGCCCGACGACCGAATCGAGGAGTGGGAGTCCGGAACGGCCGCACCGAGCATCGTTCAGCTGCGTGCTGCAGCCACCGTCTACAAGCGTCCGCTCGGAGTGTTTTTCTTGCCCAAACCGCCGACAACGTTCGACACCATGCGCGACTTCCGCCGCCCCCAGGGCGCCGCGGCGGGTATCTGGTCCCCCGATCTGCACGGCGAGTACCGCCGGGCGCTGACCCAGCGCGAGTACGCCTTGGAGCTGGCCGACATCGAAGACACCGAGATCTCCACCAGCTGGCGCCTGAAGGAGCAAACGGGCGCACGGGCACACAAGGTCCCCGGTCAGACGGTGCAGCATGCCGGTCCGGTCGAGGAGGTTCCCGAAGCGTTTCGCGGGGTCGATGGACCCGTTGTGGTTGATGGACCCGTTGTGCGCAGAGGCGCGGGGGGCTGGCCGAGAACGGGTGCGTGTTGACGAGCCGCACCGGTAGACCCGGTGTGGCCGTCGCAAGTGCAGGAGACCGACCTGCGGATGCGTAGGTAGTCGTGGCAAAGTGCAAGGCGGAGTCTAGGTCGGCCCGCAAGGCCAACCGCTCCACAACCAGCCGCGGGCGCCGTCAACCGACTTGCCCTAGCCGTCCGCGTGCGGTAGCGACAGCCGCCGCAGCGCCCTCGAGCCCGTCGCCACCGCTGACCTCGCGCGGTTAGGGGCATGCGCGAGACCCACCCAAGAGGCGGCACATCAGACGTACCGGCCCATGCCGCCCGCGACGTCGATGGAGGTGCCGGTGAGATAGCTGGCCCGGTCGCTGGCGAGGAATGCGATGATGCCGGAGACCTCGGTGACGTCGCCAAAGCGCCCGAGGGGAACCTCTTGTTCGGCGAGCGCGCTGAAGAATGCTTCTGCTGACAGGTCGGGTGACCGCCGCTGTCGGATGTTTTCCCACTGCGGCGTAACTACGAAGCCAATATTAACGCTGTTGACGAGGATGTTCTCCGGTCCGAGTTGGATCGCGAGGGCCTTACTGAAGTTGAGGCAGGCAGCGCGGTTGACCGTCGTAGCGAAGAACGTGGGGTCGGGGTAGCGGGCGTAGACCGCGTTGACGTTGATGACGCGACCGGCGGGGCTGTGCCGCAGGTGCGGGAGTGCGGCCCGCGTGCAGCGGATCTGGGAGAACAGCTTCACGTCGAGGTCGCCCTGCCAGGCTTCGTCCGTGAGTGTCTCGAAGGTGCCCGGGTGCGCGGCACCCGCATTGTTGACGAGGATGTCGATGCCGCCAAGGGCCTCAGCGGCCCCGGCGATGAACGCCTCGACCTCCTCGGGTCGGGTCACGTCAGTGACCGACGCGTGCACGCTGGCACCGCGGCGCCGCAGCGTGTCGGCCGCGGCCTCAACCTCCTCGGGGTTGCGTGCGCAGAACGCGACAGACGCACCCTCCCCTACCAGTTCATGCGCCACCGCCAGCCCGATGCCCTTGGACCCGCCCGTGACGATGGCCCGACGGCCAGTCAGCCCGAGATTCACGTCAGACCTGGTGCTTGCCGACGGGAGCCTCGGCGTCACTGATGCCCTGTGACGACGCGCGTTGGAGCAGGGCGCGGCGAGGAGGGTTGAAAACGTCGACCTCGTAGCACGATCCGTCCTTGGTGCGGGCTCCGTGCGGCACCCAAGGCGGCACGTCGGCGAAGTCGCCCACCTGCATTGCGCGTACGTCCCCGTCGAGTTCGAACTCGAACTCGCCCTCGAGGACGATCACGATCTGCTCCTCCTCGTGCACATGCACTGGCGCCTCAGTGTTCGATGCGAAGCGGACGAAGTTCGTCATGGTGCGCTCGCCCAGCACGGGGCGGAACTGCAGGCCGGGCACGAACTCAACCGGGTTGACGGAGTCGACGTCGACGTACCGGCCGGCCGCGGTTGGTGTGCCGCTGGCGTCGCTGGTGAAGTGAGCCTTGGCGCTCATGATTTTCTCCTGACAGGTGGTGACGAGGCCGCCGGCTCGCGGATCCCCCTCGTCGGGAACAGCCTCCAGGGCTGGGGATCTGCCCGAGGAAGTGATGCGACAGCCGCCCGCCAGCGCCAGGTTGGCAGCGAGGACGGCGCCCCCTTCGCGTGCCCGGGTTCGTTGGGCGAGAACACTTGTCCGGCCGAGCGTTGTCCGGGTCACTGGCTCCCCTCTTGCTGCCTGTGCCGCTGTTGACACCGCATTAGCGACCGTAAATGCTGCAGTCGCGCTTGTCGACCGGGTGACAGACATGCGTCCCCGTCGGCCTCGCGGATAGCAGGTGAAACAGGACGTGGGGGTCTAAGTGAAGAGGCGTGGAGCCTCCGGTCCGGGCATGGCCGAGGTCACTGCCCCGCCGACTCTGCCAGTCGCTCCCGACGTGGTGGACCTCGTGCTGCGGGGACTGGTGGTAAGTGACCCCCCGACATCTAGGCGCCTAGGCCCGAGCGGCTTGCGGCATCGGCGGGGCGGACCGCCGGAACGGGGCGCGTCGGCGGCGGCCGGGCCTACAACGTCGTCGCGGACTGGGGAGCCCTCGGTGCCAGTGGTCGTCTACCTGCCATCACCGCCGGCAGAGTGCTGCCCTGGCGCCGGTCATGAGCGCGACGCACGGCCGTCCGAGGCCAGGACGTCGCCTCCGCCACCGGCCCGTGGGACCTGCCGGCCCGGCTGCGGGTACGTGACCACGGGCGGCTGGGCACTACTTTGCTCGGGCAGGGCCAGGCAAACGAGCGGGGCTCAGCGCACTGAGACCTGCTCGCCATCGCCGAGGGCCAGCATGAGAACGTCGTGTCCACGCTCGTTAGGCTCGCCGCGCGCGAGCCAAGTCCACTCGGCGTCCGCCCCGCCGCCCCTTCCACAGAATGAGGTCCTTATGAGCGTCAGCAACCAGTCGGGCATCGGGCGGAATGGCTTCGTCGCTGAACACGGCCTGCACACCGCCGAGCAGCAGCAGGCCGCGGAGCGGATGGTCAGCCGGATCCGTGAGCTGGACCTGCGCAGCATCCGCATCGTCATCGTCGACCAGCACGGCATCCCGCGGTCGAAGTTCCTGTCAGCCGAGTCGATGGTTAGCGCCTTGCGCAACGGCGTCGACTTCTCCGCGGCCATCTACAGCCTCGACACCGGCAACGCGGTCTTCCCGCCCCCCTTCGTCGAGGGCGGCGGCTTCGGTATCCCAGAGCTCACGGGGTTCCCCGATGTCGTCGTCGTGCCGGACCCCACCACCTTCCAGGTCCTGCCCTGGGCCGACCGGACCGGCTGGGTGCTGTGCGACGCGTACTTCGGCAGCGGCAGGCCGATGCCCCTGGACGGCCGGCAGCTCCTGCGCGCACAGCTTCAGCGGCTCGGCGTCGCCGGCTTCCGTTACCTGGCCGGGCTGGAGGTCGAGTTCTACATCGTTCGCCGTGACAGCCCGCTCATCGGGCTGGATGAAACCGGCGCCCCGCCCCCGCCGCCCCGCGTCGACGTGTTCCAGCAGGGCTACCAGTACCTGTCGGAGGTGCGGCTGGACGGGGTCAACGACACCCTCACCGCTCTGCGCGACGCCCTGCATGCGGTCGGCCTGCCGCCGCGCTCTATGGAGGACGAGTGGGGCCCGGGGCAGATGGAGTTCACCTTCAGCCCGATGGAGGGCCTGCTCGCGGCCGACGCGATGGTGCTGTTCCGCAGCACCGTCAAGCAGGTCTGCCAGCGGCGCGGCTTGCTCGCGAGCTTCATGTGCCGCCCCGCTCTGCCGAACTTCTTTTCCTCCGGATGGCACCTGCACGCGTCACTGCTCGACGCCTCGGGGACCAACGTCTTCGCTAGCGGGCAACAGACGCTGTCGGAGGTCGGCCGGCAGTACGTCGCGGGCTTGCTGGAGCACGCGCAGGGCATGACACTGTTCGCCTCGCCAACTGTTAACGGCTTCAGCCGCTTCCAGCCCTACTCCTTTGCCCCCGACCGGGTGGCCTGGGCTGTAGAGAACCGCGGCGCAATGGTGCGGGTGCAGGGCGGACCCGGCGACCCAGGGACGCACTTGGAGAATCGCCTAGGCGAACCGGCTGCGAACCCGTACCTCTACATGGCGGCTGACCTCGCTGCCGGCCTCGACGGCATATCCCGCAGGCTCGTGCCGCCGCCCCCCGTTGACGCCGACCCTTACGCAAGCGACAACCCCATGCTGCCCGCGAGTTTCGAGGCTGGTATTGAAGCCCTCGCCGCCGAACCGTTCTACCGCGAGCAATTCGGTGACGGCTTCGTCAACTACTACCTGATGATGAAGCGCGCAGAACTAGCCCGCTACAACGTGGCCGCGGCGGAGAACCCCGCGGCGGAAGGCCAGCGCACCACCGCTTGGGAAATGCGCGAGTACTTCGAAGTCTTCTAGACACCAGCCCCCGAGACCGAGACCGAGACCGAGACCGACTGAGAACCTACTGCACAGAGACGGTGACCCTGTCGCTGTGCTTGCCGGCAAACCCGGGAACCTGCTGAATGCCGGGTTGTCGGCCAGGCATGGTCGTTCTCTTCGCTCTACCGAGCGGTTATACCCGGACTTGTCAGTGCGCTGCACGCGCCGGCAGCCGTTCGCGCAGCTCCTGCCACAGCCGGGCCAGTCGGAGGCTGCCCTCGGCAAGGTCGGCCTCCGAGGCGGCCAGCGAGATCCGAACGCACCCCTCCCCGCCCACACCGAACGCAGTGCCCGGAGCCACCGCCACCTGCTTGTCGGCCAGTAGTCTCAGGGCGAACTCCCGGGCACTTAGGCCAGTACCGGAAACATCGACCCAGGTGTAGAAGGCGCCGGACGGCCGAAACGCGGACATGCCCAGCCCGCTGAGCTGATCGACGACGCTGTCTCGGCGCCGCCGATAGGCCGCGACCATCCCGTCGATGACCCCCGGCGGGGAACCTAGCGCGGCTAGACCGGCATACTGGGCGGGGGTGTTGATGCAGGAAACCAGCGGTTCTTGCGCCTTGACCAGCACGTCGGCGACAACCGGCGGCGCCGCGACGTAACCGAGTCGCCAGCCGGTCATCGCATAGGTCTTGGAGAAGCTGAAGACGGTGACCACCCGGCCGTCGCGGTCCAGCGCGGCAGGGCTGATCGCCGTGGCGTCGAATGTGATCTCGTCGTAGCACTCGTCTGATAGCACCCACAGATCGTGGCGAGCGGCGAACTCCAGCAGCGCCGTCATCCGCTCGCGGTCGATGACCGACCCCAGCGGGTTGGAGGGCGAGTTGAGCAGCAGCACCCGGGTCCGTGGGGTGACCAGCCGATCCAACTCGCTGACGTCGGGCTGGTATCCCCCCGACAGGGTGAGCGAGTAGTGCGCCATCTCGAGCCGCAGCAGCGCGGCCATCATGACGAAGTTGGGCCACGCTGGGTCGGGCAGCAGAATGCCGTCGCCCGGCTCGGTTAGCGCGACTAGGGAGGCGTAGATCCCCTGTGCGCCGCCATTGGCCAGCACGACCTGGCCCGGGTCCACAGTGAAGCCGTTGCGCTCACGGATCTTGTCGGCCAGCGCGGCTCGCAGCTCCGGAATGCCCGCCGTTGGCGTGTAACCGGTGTGCCCAGCCCGAGCCGCCTGGTCCGCCGCCTCGACCACGTGCCGCGGGGTGACGAAGTTGGGCTGACCGACCTCGAGGTGCAGCACGCCCTCCTGGCCCCACGCCGCGTTCATGATTTCGCGGATGCCGGAGGACGCCATCCCCCCGGCCGCCGGGTTCACCTGCATGATCGTGATCCTAGTGCCGCGCCCTCGACGATCACCTCGAGGTGCCGTACGTCGGCGCGGGTGCGGCTCTGACGGTCCGGCGTTGAAGAGTCGGCCATACTTCCTTGGCTCAGCCAGCGGGGGCGCCATCATTGTCAGCCGCCGGCGCGAGCCGGACCCTCGAGGATCACCGTCGTCTCGTCCAGCGGGTAGTCGAAGGCCAGCGGGGTGCAGTCTCGGTCCAGCACCCAGCGCAGGAAGTGCTGGTGGACTGGGTCCTTCTGGTAGGTCACCAGCGTCTCGGCGTCGGGGAACTCGATGTAGAGCAGGTATTGGTAGCCGCGGGTGCGTTCTTCGTTGGTCGACCGGCCGAGCCGGATCGACGTCATCCCGCCGATCTCCCCCGGCCAAGCTTCTACCTGGCGGCGCATCTCCGCCTCGTCCTCCGGGGAAAGCTCCTCGGGAAAGCTGAACAGGACGATGTGCTGCAGGGTCAAGGCCGTCCCCTCACGACTCGGACGAGCAGGTTCAGGCGCCGTCGGAGGAGTTCGTGGGGGCGTCCTCGTCGGCAAGCAGTTCAACACTGAAGTCCTTCGACGGCATCTCGGCCAAGGACAGGAACGTCTCGGTGCGCTGTATCCCCGGCATCTGCCAAACGCCCTCGAGCAGAAAGCGCCGCAGGTGGGCGTGGTCACGCACCCGTACTCGCGCCAGCATGTCCATCGAGCCGGTGATGACGGCGATGTCCTGCACCTCGGGCAGATGGTGCAGCTCCCGCATGATCTCGCTCTGGTCAGCGCCTTGCATCGCAGTCACCGCGAGGTATCCGGTGACGTAGCCCAGCGCGACCCAGTCGACCTCGACTCGGTAGCCGCGGATGACCCCGGTCCGCTCCATCCTGGCGATTCGCTCCCCAATGGCCGGCGGAGACATCTGCAGGTCACGGGCCAGGCCGCGCTGGGACAGCCGGGCGTCCTCCGCCAGGAGGGCCAGCAGGCGCAGGTCGACGGCATCGAGGCGGACCGAGCTACGGGGCCGGCCGGCCACATCGGCCAGACCGGACAACGGTGGCTTCGTGTCTGCCAAAGGAAAAGCCACCACCCCTAACGCTTGTCACCTAAGGCTCGGCACCACTACGATACCTAACACTCGGGGGGTTCACGTCGTCTGGACCGAGCGATCGATCACCTGGAGAGGCGCGCATGCCACTTGCCGTGACAAGCCGATCCGACGATGCGGCGACAAGTGCACCTGACTGGGCGGCCCGGTTCGCCCGGCGGACGGCGCGCGGGGGCGACGAGCTGACCGCGATTCTTTCGCTGGCGGCGAGCACTGACGTCATCACGTTCTCCGGTGGGTTCCCCGCCCCCGAGGCATTCCCGGTGGGGGTGCTGCAGGAGCTGCTCCCGCGACTGGCGCGCGAGGATGCCGCGGTCGCGCTGCAGTACTCCCCTACCGAGGGGCTGCCTGCCGCCCGTCAGGCGGTTGCGGCACTGCTCGAGGAGACCCAGGGCGCCTCCGTCGACCCTGGCGAGGTGCTTGTCACCAGCGGTGGCATCGAGGGCCTGCAGCTGCTGACCCGCACGCTCATCGAGCCTGGGGACCGTGTCCTGGTCGAGGCGCCTAGTTACCTCGGCGCGATCATGGCTTTTGCCGGCTTCGAGGCCGACGTCGAGGGCGTGGCCATGGACGACGAGGGCCTGCGGGTCGACGCCCTCGAGGAGGCGCTCATCCATGGCCGCCAGCCAAAGCTGCTTTACGTCATTCCTGACCATCAGAACCCCAGCGGCCGGAGCCTGTCCGAGGATCGGCGGCGCAAGCTGGTCGAGGTTGCCCGACGGCGCGGCCTTCTCGTCATCGAGGACGTCGCCTACCGCGAGCTCGGCTTCGACGGCACGGCGGCCACCAGCCTGTGGTCGCTGGCGCCCGACGTCGTCGTCCAGCTCGGGACGTTCAGCAAGATCCTCGTCCCGGGCGTGCGGTTGGGGTGGGCGGTAGGCCCGACGGCGCTCGTGAGGGCCATGACCGCCGCCAAGCAGAACAGCGACCAGTGCGCCGGCGCGCTCGGCCAGATGCTCATGGCGGAGTACCTCGGCGGTGGGCACCTGGCAGGGACGCTCGCAGTCGCGCGGTCGCTCTACCGGCGTCGGGCCACGGCGATGCTCGACGCGCTGGCTGAGCGCATGCCCGAGGGCGTGACCTGGACGCGCCCGTCCGGCGGGTTCTTCGTCTGGCTGACCGCCCCCGAGCACATCGACACTCGTGCCCTCGTGGCCCGGGCCGCGCGGCTCGGGGTTGCCTACGTGCCCGGCGCGCCGTTCTACACCGACACCCGTGGGGGCAGCGAAATCCGACTGTCCTACAGCCGGGCCGACGAGGCCTCCATCTACGAAGGGATCGGGCGCTTGGCCAGCCTCATCGGAAGTGAGCGATGACTGCGCGGCCACCGACGTCCGCCGGCACCTGACTTGCACCGAGGACCAGCCATGACGAGCGGACGGCGACCATGATAGTCATCCACCAACCGACGAGCGGGGCCAGCACGCGATGAGCCAGACAGTCAGCAACGACGCGGTTGTCGCTGAGGGCGGCGGCCTGGCGAAGGGCCGGCTGCGCACCTGGGACGCGATCGCCATCAGCATCTCGGTGCTCTCACCGGGCATGGCCATGCAGCTGAACACCGGCGGTGTGGCCGCGGTCGCGGGGGGCTCGACGCCGCTGGCCTTCCTCCTGGGCGGCGTGGCCTGCCTGGCGCTAGCGTTCGTCGTCATCGGCTTCACCCGCCGAATGGCCGCGGCTGGCTACGCCTACACCTACGTCAGCCGCAGTCTTGGCAAGCGGCCCGGTTTTTTGTCCGGCTGGCTTTACGCATTCGGAATGGCCTGCTTCGTGCCCATGACGATGGCTGGCGTTGGCTACCTGCTCACCGACCTGCTGGGCCTGCCTGTCGGCTGGTGGATCGTGTTCTTCCTCGTCGGCATGGTGCTACTGCTGGCTCTGTCGATCATTCGGATCGACACCACCACCAGGGTGCAGCTCGTGGTCGGAGTGCTGACCGTGCTGGTGCTGCTCGTCGTGGTCGTCGTTGTCACGGCGAAGGGCGGCCTGCACGGACAGTCGGCGGCACCATTCACCTTCGGCAAGACCGCATCCGGCGGTTTCCACGGCGTGTTCTACGGATTGATCCTCGGCGTGACCAGCTACATAGGCTTCGAGACGGCAGCCGACTTCGGTGAAGAGACAGCCAACCCGCGCCGGGCAGTGCCGATCGCCATCCTCGCTGCGGTCGTCTTCGCGATCGTCTTCTACGTCTGGACGACGTACGCGACGACAATCGGCTACGGCGTCAACGAGCTGCAGCACGACCCGTCGCCCTGGGTCAACAACGGCGTGGCCGGGATCGCCACCAAGTACATCGGCAGCTACATGGGCAAGTTGGTGGAGGCTGGCGCGCTGCTTTCGGCGTTCATCGTCTGCGTCGCCTGCGCCACAGCGAGCGCTCGCACGCTGTTCGCCATGGGCCGCGAGGGTGTCATTCCGACCTGGTTCAGCAAGACTCACCCAATGTACAAGACGCCGGTCAACGCGACCGTAAGCGTCGCCGCCGCCGCCATCGTCGTCGCGATCCTCGTGGGCTACGGCTTCCCGAGCGCTGCGCTGGGCGGTGCACCGCTGACCGTCTACGCGCTGATGGCGACGATCGGCTCGCTGGCAGTCATCTTGGTCTACATCGCTCTGTCCATCGGAGCGATCCCGTACTTCCGGCGCAACAGCCTCCGGTTCAACCCGCTGCTGCATGGGCTGGTGCCGCTGATTGGCGCGGTGATCTTCGCTGCGGCCTGGTACGGCTCGGTCTACCCGGTGCCCAGCGCGCCGATCAAGGCTGCCCCCTACATCGTCGCCGTCTGGCTAGTCGTCGGCATTGGCGTCGTGGCCTGGCTGAATAGCCAGCGACCGGAGGCGATCGAGCGGATTGGCTCGATTCTGGGCGAGGAGGGCGGCGCGCTCGTCGAGGCGCTCGACGAGCGGTGATCGACGACCACGTTCATCCCTTCCCGCTGGGATTCATGCCATTCGACCTCAATGAGCTGGGGCTAGACGTCGAGCCCACGCCGACCGCCATCGAGAGGCGGCGCCGGTTGGCGCCGGGCCGCCTCTACGTCCACCTGCTGGAGACCCGGCTCGCCGACTGGCTCGGCGTAGCACCGGCGGACGTCGCCGCTGCCCGTGACGACGTGGCCGCCCGCGACTGGGGGAGCTGGCTCCGGCGGCTGTTCGATGACGCGGGACTGATCGGGATGATCGTCGACGAGGCGCTGCACCCGGACGACCCCGCTCACCCGACGGCGGTCTACGCCGAGCTGGCCGGTCGGCCGGTGTGGAAAATGGCTCGGCTCGACCCGCTCGTCGACAGGCTGGTGGGCTCGGGCGCGACCGCCGCCGAGGCGGTCGACGCCGTCGAGGGGTTCATGTCCGGCGCTGCGGCCGAGGGAGCGGTCGCGTTCAAGACCGTCCTCGCCTACCGGACCGGCCTGCGGGTCGACCCAGGAGCCGACATTGAGGCGGCGCAGCGGTCGCTCGCCGACGACGCGCCGGTCCGGCGACGCGGCAAGGCACTGCGCGACCTGGTCTTTCGGACCGCGCTGGGCCGCGCGGCCGACCTGCGCCTGCCGCTGCAGGTGCACACCGGCTTCGGGGACTCCGAGATACGGCTGTCGGAGTCCGATCCGCTGCTGCTGGAGGAGGTGCTGCGCACCCCCGAGGGGACGGCGGCGGCCGTGGTGCTGATTCACGGCTCATTCCCGTGGGCCGAGCAGGCGGCCTACCTGGCATCCGTCCGGCCGAATCTCTGGGTCGAGCTTTCGCTGTCCAATTTGTTCACGCCGCTGCACACCGCAGACCGGTTGCTACGCATCATCGACCTCGCCCCCCGCGGGCGGATCCTGCTGGGCAGCGATGGGCACGTGCTGCCCGAGACCCAGTGGTTCGCCTGCAAGATGCTCACAGACGCATGGAGCCGGGTGGAGCGCGAGCTCACCGCGGCCGGCGCCCGGCGAGGATGGATCGAGGAGTCCCGAACGGCGCTGTTCGAGGAAAACGCCCGGGAGCTTTATGGCCTGCGCTGAGCGGTCGCTCCGGCGTGGGCCGTGTTCAAGCGGAAAGCACGCTCAGCCCACGCCCTTTGTCAAGACGACCGCGCGGCGCACGGTCTGCGCCTCGATCCGGTCCAGCCGGACCGGGAACCCGAGGCCGCAGGCCTCTGGTACAGCGACGGTGCCGTCGAGGCCCACCTCGAAGGTCGGGTCGACCAGGTCCCACTCGAAGAGGACCGAGGCCGGCGACATGTCCGCCGGGTCGGTGAACCCCGGAGTGGAGCACAGCGCGAGGTTGCCCGCCCGGCCGATGCCTGACTCGAGCATCCCGCCGCACCAGAGGGCGACGTCGGCGTCGCAGCACAGCTCGGCGATCCGCAGCGAGGCGGTCAGGCCGCCGACCCGACCGGGTTTGAGGTTCACGTTGCGGCAGGCGCCGATGGAGAGCGCCCGCTGAACGTCTTGGACCGATCGGAGCGTCTCGTCAAGGCACACCGGCGTCTCTAGCTGCCGCTGTAGCTCCGCGTGCTCGAGCAGCGCGTCCCACTCCAGCGGCTGCTCAATGCAGGCCAGCGCGAACTCGTCGAGCCGACGCAGCTCGCTGACGTCGGCCAGCGTGTAAGCGGCGTTGGCGTCCACCTGTAGGAACACGTCGGGGCCGAAGGCCTCACGCACCGCCCGGACCGGCTCGACGTCCCACCCGGGCCGAATCTTCAGCTTGATTCTCTGGTAGCCCTCGCTCAGCCGCAGGGCTACCTCCTCCAGCGTCTGACCTACCGTGTCGGCGATCGAGACGCTCTCGCCCACCGGGATCCGCTCCCGCTGCCCGCCCATGAGCTCGCGCAGCGTCCGCCCCTCGGCAGCGGCTTGCAGTGACCAGAAAGCCTCCTCCACCCCGGCCCGGGCGAAGGTGTTGCCCTTGATCGCGCTCATCGCAGAAGCGACCGTGCCGGGAGCGGGGTCGGCCGCGGCTAGGGCGAGCGGCAACGCGTAGGTGGTCGCCGTTTGGAAGGTAGAAGCGGTTGTGTCGGGCAGGTAGTACGGGTGGTCGAGCGCCGGCGCCTCGCCCCAGCCCTCGTTGCCGTCAGCGTCGCGCAGGTGGACGAGGACGGTCTGGCGCGTGTCGGTGACCCCGAAGCCGGTGATGAACGGCCTGAGCAGCGGCAGGGCCACCTGCAGAACCTCGGCCGCGACCACCGGCGCACGCTCGGCGTTCACGGGGCGACGTCGTCGGGCCGCACCGGCGGGGTGTACTCGACGTTCAGGCCGCTCGCGACGGCGTTGGAGCCGTTGAAGAAGTCGACAACGCTCAAGAAGTCGGCGGTCTCCTCGTCGGTCGCGCCGTGGACCCGCAGTGCGTCGGTGTGGCTGCGCAGGCAGTCGTCGCAGTTGTTCGCCAGCACCGCAACCGCGATCATCTTCTTGACCTCCCGGTCGATCGACCCGGTCTTAACATGTGCCGCCCAGGAACCACTCGCCGCGCAGGTACTCCGGTCGATGCCCGGTAGCCCGCCAGAGGGTGGGTACCTCCGCGAGGCCGCGCGAGGTCTTGATGTCGTCGTAGACCTCCTGACGATCCTCGTTGCGCCGTCATCGTCGACCTGGGGCACCAGTGCCACCGCGCCCCTTCTCTTCTGGGTGAGCCTCCGGAAGCCAGAGACGCGAGAGACTTTCTGTTCACACTGCGGTTGGTCATCGCCGGTGGGGCGCGCTCGAGACGTAGTCGTAGCCGAGCTTGCGGGCGGTCTTCCGTCCTTGCGGTCTGCGCCGACGCTGTCGGTTGCGTCCGGGTCTGGTCGAGGTTCTTGAACTATGGCGCGTACTTCTGCAAGTTGATACAAGGGGAGTCTGCCTGTCAACCGCGCTGCCAATTCATGCTCTGGTCTGGCGTATGGTTGCAACGCAACCTTCGGCGCATTACGGCTGTGTGTCCCCTTCGTTCGCGGGCCTGGAGGTCAACATGAGCAGCACACACTTCAGCACCGAGGCCGGCGGCACGCCGACCGCGCCCGGGCGCTACGTCGACGTCAGCGCCGTCGAGCCGGTCGAGTTCCTGCCCGGCCTGGAGTTTCGACCCGTGCTAGGCGAGCGCACGATGACCAACTTCGTGCGCTTTCAGCCTCATACCGAGGCGCCCGTGCACGTGCACGAGGAGGAGCAGATCGTCATCGTCCTCGAGGGCGAGTTCGAGTTCGAGATCGACGGGGAGAAGCGCAACATGCGAGTCGGCGACGTCGCTGTCGTCCCGCCGTGGGTGGCACACGGCGCCCGCACCCACGGCACGGGCTGCTACGAGGTCGACGTCTTCAACCCGCCGCGCAAGACCCTGCTCGAGCACGCCGCCAAGCACAAGGCCGCCGGACAGGCCAACCCGCTCTGATGCGCCCGGGCTGCGCGGCCGAAGTGCCGTGAACACCGCAGGATCGAAGGCGACCTCGACGTCACGCTGTTGCCAGATCCGCTGCTGCCAGGCCCCGCTGTCGCCTGAGGCAGAGCAGGGAGCGGTGGGCCTTCCACTCAGCGCCGTCTACGCCGAGTACCGAGGCCCCAGTGTTGTTCTTGCTTTCGATAAGAGGGCGCGCCTTGGCTCGTTATGGCCCGCTCGATGAGGACTCGGTGATCGTTTCCGTCGTCGGCGAGGCAGGCCGCTACACCGCTGGGACGTCCAAGGACGTGGCGAGTGGAATGGGCAGCGTCTGATGTGCCGTCTGCTCGGATGGGTGGCGCGACCCGGGATGAGCCTGTATGACGTGCTCGGCGAGAACAGTTTCGTGGCCTTCGCCCAGCTTTCCCGCATCCACGCCGACGGCTGGGGCCTCGCCACGGTCTCCGGGGACGAAATCCAGGTGCGTCGGTCCACGGCCGCCGCCACGGCCGACCCGATGTTCCGCGAGGCCGCCACTGAGGTGGTAAGCGAGGCGGGCGTGGCCCACCTGCGCTGGGCGAGCCCCGGCCTGCCAGTCGAGCTGTGCAACGCCCATCCGTTCCACTACGGGTCGACGGCGTTTGCGCACAACGGCGGCATCTACCCGCTGAACCGGGTCGGCGAGCTACTCACAGACGAATGGGGCGCGCGGCTGACCGGGACGACGGACAGCGAGCACTACTTCCTCGCGATCATGGCCGAGGTAGAGGACCACGGCCGCGACGTCGCCGCGGCGATCGGCCGGGTGACCGCCCGTCTGGCGGCGAAGTACCAGCCGAGCAGCCTCAACGCGATGCTGCTGACGCCAGAGGCGCTCTACGTCATCAACTGCCACGACACCTCGACCAGCCCGGTTCTGCCGCCACTGGAGCCGGCCTCCGTCGACGGCCTGGTCGAGGCCGCCGAGACCCAGGCGCCGTACTACGACCTGCGCTATCGCCGCACCCCGACGTCATTCGTCGTCGCCAGCTCGGGTTTCGCCCAGCCGGAGGGGGGCGGCTGGCAGCGGATCGTCAACAACTCGGTCCTGGTCGCCGACCGCGGCTCTATGGCCATGAAGACTGTGCCACTCGACGTCGAGTTGAAGCCGACGGCAGCGGAAGCCGCCGCCGGCCAGCAGCTGCGCTGACGCCGCGGCGGATTCAGGAGAGAACAAGCGATGCAGTTCAACGTCCAGCCCAGCGGAGGCGTAGTTGACGCTGAGGCGCGAGCCGCCTCGCTGGCCGACCCTGGTTTCGGGCGGGTGTTCACCGATCACATGGTCAGCGCGCGCTGGACAAGGCGCGAGGGCTGGCACGACGGACGGTTAATGCCGTACGGGCCGCTGGTAATCAGTCCCGCGGCCGCCGTCTTGCACTACTCGCAGTCGGTGTTCGAGGGGCTCAAGGCCTACCGGCAGCCCGGCGGCGGTGTCGCGCTCTTCCGACCTGAGGCCAACGCCGCCCGGATGACCGCCTCCGGCCGCCGGCTGGCGCTGCCGGAGCTGCCGGTCGCGGACTTCGTGTCCGCGTGCGAGTTGCTCGTGCGCACCGACAGAGACTGGGTGCCTGAGGCTGAAGGCGCCTCGCTGTACCTACGACCGCTGCTGTTCGCTGACGAGGTCGGACTGATGGTCCGGCCGAGCGACTCGGTGCGATTTCTGTTGATCGCCTCCCCAGCCGGCAGCTACTTCTCAGGGCCGCTGCGGCCGATCTCTCTGTGGCTGACCCAGAAGTACGTGCGCGCGGCGCCCGGCGGCACTGGCGCGGCTAAGTGCGGCGGCAACTACGCGGCCTCGCTAGTGGCGCAGGGTGAGGCGATAGACCATGGCTGCGACCAGGTGGTGTTCGTTGACGCCGTTGGTCACCGCTGGGTCGACGAGCTCGCCGGCAGCAACATTTTCTTCGTGCTCGACGACGAGACTATCGTCACCCCTGAGCTCTCCGGTGCGATCCTGCCGGGCGTGACCCGCGACTCGGTGCTCGCGCTGGCCCGCTACGCCGGCCGGAAGGTTGAGGAGCGCCGGGTGGACATCGACGAGTGGCGCGAAGGGGTCAGCTCGGGTCGGGTGGCGGAGGTCTTTGCCTGCGGCACCGCGGCGGTGATTACTCCGATCGGGACGCTGAAGTGGGCCGGCGGCGAGGTCAACTGCGGCGACGGCAGCCCTGGCCCGACGACGACTGAACTGCGCAGCACACTCATGGACATTCAGTACGGTCGGTCACGCGACCCGCACGGTTGGCGACGACAGGTCCTGTGACTCAGCCGTAGTAGGTCGGCGAGGTCACCGCCTCGCCGTCGGGGCCTGGGTACAGCTCGTCGTGGGAGTACCGCTTGGCCCAGCCGAGCCCCTGCCAGGTGGTGAGTTTTTTTGGCACGATCTTGAACGTCCAGCAAGGCTCGACGTTAACCTCGCCGCGGTACTCGTCCACTCTGTTGCCGAGGTAGCGGGGGCCCGTCTCGTACGTGCCGATCTTGTTCCAGACCGACATCTCGCCGGTGTCCAGGTACGGGCCGACGGCGGCCTCGACACAGATCACAGCTCGCCGACCGGGAGGTCTACCTCCAACTCGCCGACAACCTCGAAGACTTCCTCACCGGCCTGCGCGACAAGGTCACCACTGCAAGCGTCACCGAACGC
>JAABUZ0100005774.1_pt1 | contig 15953 bp, 16 predicted proteins | sample 5562091 | NCBI WGS metagenome assembly JAABUZ01 (sample SAMN12813069, study PRJNA571459) | rock metagenome | isolation source: Antarctica rocks | place: Antarctica: Victoria Land, Linnaeus Terrace sud | collected 2015-12-21
CCGGCGTGCACCCGGCGCACCGCGTCGGCTAGCTGCCGGGCAGGGGTGTCCTTGACGACGAACCCGCCTGCCCCCGCGAGCAGCGCTCGACGCAGGTAGCCCGGCCGCCCGAAGGTTGTGACGATGAGGATCTTGAGATCCGGCAACGAGGCGCGCAGCTCGCGTGTGGCCGCGATACCGTCCAGGCCAGGCATCTCGACGTCGAGGAGGGCGACGTCGGGGGCGTGTTCCTTGGCTGCGGCCATGACCTCGTCGCCCCGGCCGACCTCGACGACGACGGACATGTCCGGCTCGAGGTCAAGCAACGTGGCCAGGGCACCGCGCACCAAGGCCTGGTCATCGGCGAGGAGGAGTCGGATCGTCACCGGACACCTTCCCGGACGGCTCGTCGGGGGGCCGATCGACCGGTGGACGGACCCGGCTCCAGATCGGCCGTGACCGTCACCGGCGCGATGACCGTGAGGGTGAACCCACCCTCCTCGGGCGACTCGACGACGAACGTCGCGCCCACGCCCGCTGCACGCTCGCGCAGCCCATCGAGGCCGTTGCCTCCATGGAAGCCCTGGTCGCTGCATCCGCGACCGTCGTCGGTGATCCGCACCCGGTCCGGAGTGAGCGTCACGGAGCAGTGCCGTGCGCCACTGTGCCGGACGACGTTGGTCACGCCCTCGCGGATGGTCCAGGCAAAGAGCTCGCGCCACTCGGACGGGACCTCGTCGGTGGACCCCGGCAGGTGGGCGTCGATCTCAGCGGCATCGAGCGCGGAGCGCGCTCGGGTGATCTCCGCCGGCAGGCTGAGCTCGCGGTAGCCCTCCACTGTGCGGCGGACGTCGGCGAGTGCGTCACGCGAAAGCCGTTCGATGTCGGAGACCTCGGTCCGGGCGCGGGCGGGGTCGGCCTGGAGGAGACGCCCCGCCAGCTCGGCCTTGACGGCGATGACGGTCAGCGAGTGGCCGAGGATGTCATGAAGGTCGCGGGCCATCCGAGACCGCTCCTGACCGATCGCCAGCTGGGCGTTCTCCTCGCGAGCCACGGCGAGGTCCAGGCTGCGGCGCATTGCCTGCCAGATCCCAAAGACCGCGAAGGTCGCGAGCCCCACCGACAGCGCGATGCCGTTGGCGCCGTCCCACCCGGGGATCGTCCGCGCCAGGAACTCGGCGCCGCCGCCCAGGACGATCGCGAGGACCACAGCAAGCCGGACAGGGAAGAGCATCACCCCGGCCACCGCGACGTAGACCGCGCTGCCGAGGCCGGTGGAGTGCAGGCTGAGGGTCATGACGACCGCGAGAGCCAGCAGTGTCACATAGATGAGGCTGGCCGTGCCGTCGACGCGGTGCCAGAGCTCTCCGCTACGGCGTTTCGGTCGGCCCCACACGAACGACCAGATGTAGGCTCCCGCGAACGCGAAGGTCGACACGAGACCGACCCACCCGACGAGGGCATCTCGCTCCCGCCATCCTTCCCGGACGACGGGAGCGAGGAAGACGAGCCAGACTACCGCGCCGATCACGGCATACAGGCTGAACTTCCGCTCATAGGTGGCGACGGGGTCAGGCACGGCCATGACGCTACTCCGGGAGTCTCAGACCCGGGCCGTGTCCTGGCGGAAGCGCCAGACGGCGCCGCCGCCGAAGATCACGAGCCAGGCCAGCACGTTGAGCGCCCAGCCCCAGTGGAAGGGGTCGCCGCTGAGAGGCGCATGCGCCAGCTGCGAGATGCCGTACATGGGCGTGAACTGCGCGACCTGCGCGATGGTGCTGCCGTCCTGCAGCGGGACGAACAGGCCACCGCCGAAGGCCAGCACTGCCAGGCCGGGGCCGAGCACCTGCATGACGTTCTCGCTCGGGAGGAGATAGCCCATGAAGAGGCCGAAGGCGGCAAAGACGACCGAGCCGAGCCAGGCAATGACCCCCGACTCGACCCAGAGAGCCGGCGAGTCCATCTGCGCCTTGGTGAGGGCTCCGAAGGCGAATACGACGACGACGGCGAGCAGGCCGAGAACCATCGCGACAAAGATCTTCACGGCGATGTAGACCACCGGCGACAGCGGTGTCAGCCGAAGCTGGCGGCTCCAGCCCTGCGCGCGTTCGGTGGCAACCATGGCGCCGCCACCCGTCGCCGAGATCATCGCGCCGTAGGCAGCCATCGAGATCATGATGTAGGCCACGACGTTGCCGCGGCCGGCGCTCTGAGTCCCGTAGTCCTGCATCACCCCGAAGATAAAGAAGAAGATCGCCGGCATGAGGAGGGTGAAGACCATGGTGCGTCGGTTGCGCAGGACTCGCTTGAGCTCGATGGCGAGCAGCGTCCTGTTGAAGCCGCCCATCGGCGGCACCTGACGCGCGGTCCGGTCAATCGGTGCGGTGGATCTGGCGGTGGTGGTCATCGTGTTCCTTCTTCCGTATCGGCTGAGGTCAGGGCGATGAAGGCGTCCTCCAAGCCCCGTGCCTCGATCTCGAGGTCGCGGGCCTCGGTCTGGTTCAGCAGGTAGCGGGCCACCGAGTCGGTGTCGCCCGAGTGGATCAGCACGCTCTCGCCACGGATCTCGACGCCGTCGGCCCCGGGTATCGACTCGAGCATCTCGGTCGTCGCGCCGGGAAGCGTCGCCCGGACGGTGCGGCCCGAGGCCATCGACTTGATCTCTGCAGCCGTGCCGTCCGCGACGATCTTTCCCTGGCGGACCAGAATGATCCGGTCGGCGTAGGCGTCGGCCTCCTCAAGGTAGTGGGTCGCGAAGAGGATCGTCCGCCCGCGGCCGGCGTCCTGGCGGATCGCCGCCCAGAAGTCCCGGCGGCCCTCGACGTCCATCCCGGTCGTCGGCTCGTCGAGGATGAGGAGCTCGGGGTCGGAGAGCAGCGCCATGGCGAACCGGAGCCGCTGCTGCTGGCCACCGGAGCACTTGGTGACCCGGCGGTCGGCGATCTCGGTGATGCCGGCGCGGTGCATGACGCTCTCGACCGACGTCGTGTGGGTGAAGAGCGAGCCCGTCAGCTGAAGGGTCTCCTTGACGGTGATGTCCTTGAGCAGCCCTGCCGTCTGCATGACGGCAGCGACCAGCCCGTGCGCGATCGCACTGCGCGGCGTCTGGCCGAAGACCGACACCTCGCCGGAGGTGGGCTGCGAGAGGCCGAGGATCATGTCGATGGTGGTCGTCCTGCCGGCGCCGTTCGGGCCGAGGAAGGCCACGATCTCGCCCGGCGTGATCTCCAGGTCGATGCCCCGCACCGCCTGGACGTTCCCAAAGTCCTTGCGCAGTCCCGTGATCGACATCGCGGGCGCGGCCGCTTCAGGCCGATCGCGCCCCTGAGTGGTTGCTGTCGTTGTCATGGCTCAACCCTCGGGCCGAAGTGGGCGGAACCGCGCACACAGCCGTCATGAGTTGCTCGTGACGCTTGTCAGGGGTTCCGCGACCTCAGCTTGCGAAGGTCAGCAGCCGACGAGGCGCTGGGCGAGATAGCCCTCGACCTGGTCGAGGGCTATCCGCTGCTGCGCCATGGAGTCGCGCTCGCGGACCGTCACGGCGTGGTCCTCGAGCGTGTCGAAGTCCACTGTCACGCAGTAGGGCGTGCCGATCTCGTCCTGGCGGCGGTAGCGCTTGCCGATGGCGCCCGCGTCGTCGAAGTCGACGTTCCAGTGCCGGCGCAGCTGCGCGGCGAGGTCGCCGGCCATGGGGCTGAGGTCGGCGTTGCGCGACAACGGCAGCACGGCTGCCTTGACCGGCGCGAGCCGCGGGTCCAGCCGGAGACTGACGCGCTTGTCCACCCCGCCCTTGGTGTTGGGCGCCTCGTCCTCGGTGTAGGCGTCGACGAGGAAGGTCATCAGCGACCGGGAGAGGCCTGCCGCCGGCTCGATGACGTAGGGGGTGTAGGTCTCGCCGGTCGTCTGGTCGAAGTAGAGCAGGTCGGTGCCGGAGTGCTCCGAGTGGGTCTTGAGGTCGAAGTCGGTGCGGTTGGCGATGCCCTCGAGCTCGCCCCACTCGGAGGCCGCGAACTTGAAGCGATACTCGATGTCGACGGTACGCTTCGAGTAGTGCGAGAGCTTTTCCTTGGGGTGCTCGTAGTGACGCAGGTTCTCGGGCCTGATGCCGAGGTCGACGTACCAGGCGGTGCGCTCGTCGATCCACTTCTGGTGCCAGGCCTCGTCCTCCCCGGGCTTGACGAAGAACTCCAGCTCCATCTGCTCGAACTCCCGGGTCCGGAAGATGAAGTTGCCCGGCGTGATCTCGTTGCGGAAGGACTTGCCGATCTGGCCGATGCCGAACGGCGGCTTCTTGCGAGCGCTGTTCATGACGTTGAGAAAGTTGATGAAGATGCCCTGGGCGGTCTCCGGTCGCAGGTAGTGCAGGCCCGACTCGTCCTCGAGAACGCCGAGGTAGGTCTTGAGCATCATGTTGAAGTCGCGCGGCTCGGTCCACTGGCCGCGGGTGCCGCAGTTCGGGCAGGCGATCTCGGTCAGCGCGATGGTGTCCGGGTCGACCTCCTCGCCCTTGGCGGCCCGCTTCTCGGCCACGCCCTCCTGGAGGTGGTCGGCACGGAAACGCCGGTGGCAGGACAGGCACTCCGTCAGCGGGTCGGTGAAGATGCCGACGTGGCCGGAGGCGACCCAGGTCTGACGGGGCAGGATGATCGAGGAGTCCAGGCCGACGACGTCGTCCCGCTGGGTGACCATGGCCTTCCACCACTGGCGCTTGATGTTCTCCTTGAGCTCGACACCGAGTGGGCCGTAGTCCCACGCCGACTTCGTCCCGCCGTAGATCTCACCGCACGGATAGACGAAGCCCCTGCGCTTGCAGAGGCTCACGACACTGTCAACGGTTGAGGTCTCCTTGGCCATGCGGCAAAGGCTATCTGTGCCCTGCCACCCCATATCGCGACGGGTCAAGCCCGCACGAGGGGCGCAGCAGCGAGGGTATGCCGTCCGGGCGCCTTCCGCACTCGTGCGCGGCCACGAGCCGGTATGCCGTCCGGGCGCCTCCCCCGGTCGCCGTACCCTTGGCGCCGTGAGCCTGCCCTTCCGCTCCCGTGTCGAGCACTCGACCCACCGCTTTCTGGAGCGGATGAACGGCCTTCCCCGGGTCCTTCCCTTCCTCGTCGTCCTGGCCCTCGTCCTCGCCGGGATCTTCGTGCCCCACGTGGGTTTCGTCGCGACGCTGCTCGTGTCAGCGCTCGTGGCCTTTCTCGTCTACTACACCTGGCCTCGGCTCTCGAGGCCGGAGAAGCTCCTGCGCCTGGCGGTCCTCTTCCTCGCGGTGGCGCTCGCCGTGGTGCAGGCCTTCCCCCGGACCTGACAGACCGGCAGCCGCAGGCCGCGTGGTTTTGACAATCATTCTCATTCTCGGGTAGAACTGGCGCATGCACCAGCGTCCGCGTCCCGTCGGGGTCACCGCCGTCGCCCTGGCCGCCGTCGCCCTCGCTGCGGGACAGGCGCTGACCGGCTGCTCCACGGTTGGCAGCGCCTCCCGTTCGCCCGGCACGGTGACGGTCACTGCGTCCTTCTACCCGCTGGCGTTCGCGGTGCAGCAGATCGGCGGATCACGCGTCAGCGTGACGAGCCTGACGAAGCCCGGGGCCGAGCCGCACGACGTGGAGCTGAGCCCCAAGGACGTCGCCGGGCTGATCAGGTCGTCGCTCGTCGTCTACGCCAAGGGGTTCCAGCCGGCCGTCGACACCGCCGTCGACCAGGAGGCCCAGGACCACGCCCTCGACGTGACGCCGGTGGCGAACCTGGACCTCGCGCCTCCCCCCGAGGAGGGGAAGCAGCAGCAGGCCGGCGCGAAGGATCCCCACTTCTGGCTCGACCCCCAGCGCTATGCCGCTGTCGCAGAGCCCATCGCCGAGCGGCTGGCCTCTGCCGATCCCGCTCATGCAGCTGAGTACCGCTCCAACGCAAAGGGATTCGCTGACAAGCTCGCCAAGCTTGACTCCGACCTCAGGGCCGGGACGGCGTCGTGCCGGATCAAGGAGCTGGTGACCAGCCATGCGGCCTTCGGCTACCTCAGCGAGCGCTACGGGTTCACCCAGGTGCCGATCACCGGCCTGTCGCCCGACGCCGAGCCCTCCGCCGCCAAGCTCGCGGAGGTCGCCGACTACGTCAGGGCCCACCACGTCACGACCATCTACGCCGAGACCCTCGTCGAGCCGGCCTTCGCCGACACCGTCGCCAGGAGCACCGGTGCGACGGTCGCGACGCTCGACCCCATCGAGGGACTGACGTCGGCGTCGGCAGGCGCCGACTACCTTGAGGTCATGCGCTCGAACCTGGCCGTCCTCAAGGCTGGGCAGCAGTGTCCATGACCAAGACCAGCGCTTCGACGACGGCTCAGGCCGGCGCCGGGCCGATCATCTCACTGCGTGCCGCCAGCTTCGGTTACGACGAGCGTCCCGTGGTCTCGGACGTCACCCTCGACGTCATGCCCGGAGAGGTCGTGGCCGTCCTCGGACCGAACGGCGCCGGCAAGTCCACGCTCATCAAGGGGCTCCTGGGGCTCAACGACCAGGTCTCCGGGGAAGTGGACCTCTTCGGCATCCCGCGCGACCGGTTCCGGGACCACGCCCGGGTCGGATACGTCCCACAGCGCCACACCCTCTCCGGCTCGGTGCGCGCGACGGTCGAGGAGATCGTCGCGACCGGCCGGCTCGTGCGCCAGTCGTGGCTCGGTCGCCAGTCCGACCGGGACCGTGCGGTCATCGCGCGAGCCCTCGCCGTCGTCGGCCTCGCCGACCGCGCCGACGTCGACGTCAGCACGCTCTCCGGTGGCCAGCAGCGGCGGGTGCTCATCGCCCGGGCGCTCGCGTCCGAGCCGGACATCCTGCTCATGGACGAGCCCACGGCGGGTGTCGACACGGCCAACCAGCACGTGCTGGCCGAGGTGCTCGAGCGGCTGGCCGCCGACGGCGTGACGATGCTCATCGTCACCCACGAGATTGCTGCCTTCGCGGGCCTCGTGACCCGGGTCCTCGTCGTCGACAACGCCGCCGTCTCGTTCGACGACAGCTGCCGGGCCTTCCTCGAGCGCCAGGGAGAGGTCCTGCACGAGCACCACAGCCACCACCACGACGACGAGCCGCATCTCGAGGGCCGGCTGCGGGGTGCCCCTCGGTCGGGACCCTTCGATCCCACAGGAGGCCGCCATGGGTGACCTGCTCTCCTACGACTTCATGCAGCGCGCGTTGCTCGCTGCCGTGATGGTCGGCCTGGTGGCCCCGCTCGTCGGTGTCTTCCTCGTCCAGCGGCGGCTCTCGCTCATCGGCGACGGCATGGGCCACGTCGCCCTGGCCGGCGTGGCCATCGGCCTGGTCCTGGACGTCGCCCCGGTCTGGACCGCCCTGGTCGCGGCGGTCCTCGCGGCCGTCGTCATCGAGCTGATCCGCACCTCGGGCCGGACGCAGGGCGACGTGGCGCTCGCGATCATCTTCTACGGCGGCATCGCGGCCGGTGTGGTCATCATCAGCAAGTCCGCGCAGGGCACTCCGGCCAACCTCACGGCATACCTCTTCGGTGCGATCACGACGGTCAGGCAGAGCGACCTGTGGATCTTCGCCGTCCTGGGCCTCGTCGTCATCGTGGCGACGTGGCTGCTGCGCCCCTGGCTCTTCGCGGTCGCCAACGACGAGGAGTACGCGCGCGCCGCCGGCATGCCGGTGCTGCGCCTCAACATCGTCCTCGCCATCCTCACCGCCGTGACGGTGGTCGTCTCCATGCGCATCGTCGGGCTGCTGCTTATCAGCGCGCTGATGATCGTGCCCAACGCGGCGGCACAGCTGCTCGGGGGCAGCTTCCGCACGTCGCTGCGGTGGGCCATCCTCATCGGCCTGCTGTCCGCGGTCGGCGGCGTCGTGCTCTCCTACGCCGCCGACACCCCGTCCGGTGGCACGATCGTCGTCCTGGCCATCGGCTTCTTCCTCGTCGCCACGCTGGGGAGCGCGCTCGCCGGCCGGGTGCGGGGCCGCCGGCACTCGCGAGCAGAGGTGCACGCGCACGAGCACGGTGCGGCGTGTGGACACTCCGAACTGCCCCACGGCAACCACGTCGACTACCTCCACGACGGCCACCGGCACGCGCCCCACGAGGGCCACTACGACGAGCACGACCCGGTGGTCGCGCCGGACGAGGCGAGGCACTGATGGTCGAGCCCCCCAAGCGACTGACGAGGCGACAGGCGGCGGTCGCCGAGCTGCTCCACGAGAGCGGGGACTTCACCTCGGCGCAGGAGCTGCACGCGCGGCTACGCTCGGCCGGGAACCCGATCGGGCTCGCGACGGTCTACCGGACGCTGCAGTCCCTGGCGAGCGGTGGCGGGGTCGACGTCCTGCGGACGGACGAGGGCGAGGCGGTCTACCGCCAGTGCAGCACCGGCCACCACCACCACCTCGTATGCCGTTCCTGCGGGCGGACGGTGGAGGTGGAAGGTCCCACGGTGGAGCGGTGGGCCGAGAAGGTCAGCGCCGCCCACGGCTTCCGGGACGTGCGGCACACCCTGGAGATCTTCGGCACCTGCGCGGACTGCCCCGGCTGACCAGGTGCCAGGGCGCCCGGGCATAGGGTGAGAGATCACCGACGATGGAGGCTTGGTGCACGCGGTCGACGTCCCCGCCTTCTATGGCCAGGGCTGGTTGCAGGTGGGCGAGCTGCTGCTCGCCTTTCTGCTCTCGTCCCTGATCGGGCTGGAGCGGCAGCTGCGCGGCAAGAGCGCCGGGCTGCGCACGCAGGCCATCGTGGGGACGACGTCGGCGCTGATGCTCATCGTCAGCAAGTACGGCTTCAGCGACGTCCTGGTCGACGGGCTGATCCGGCTCGACCCGTCCCGTGTCGCCTCACAGATCGTCTCCGGTGTGGGCTTCCTCGGCGCCGGCCTCATCCTCACCCGGCGCGGCGCCGTGCGGGGGCTGACGACAGCAGCCGCTGTCTGGGAGGTGGCCGCCATCGGCATGTCCGCCGGCGCGGGACTGTGGCTGCTCGCCCTCGTCGTCACGGCGCTGCACTTCGTGACGGTCTACGGCTTCACGGCGTTGTCCCGCCACCTGCCGGGCGCCTCGGACGCCTCGGTCCAGCTGGACGTCGCCTACCTCGACGGGCGAGGAGTCCTGCGGCTGCTGCTCGACAACCTGACCGGCCAGGGATGGCGGGTCGGGCGGCTCGTCGGTGGCGGCACGGTCACCGACCACGGCCTCGAGATCGTGTCGGTCAGGATGGACCTGGTCGGCGCCGCGTCCGCCGACGCCCTCATCGCGTCGTTGGGCTCGATCGAGGGGGTCCGCGACGTCGCGGTCGTCGCCGAGGACGAGCTGGAGTGAGCTCCGCGGTGACGCTGCCGCCCGTGGTGATGGTTCGACCAGCGGTGACGCCGGCGGCCGGCCGCGGTGATGCTGTCGCCCAACCCTGTCGCGGTCAACCGCGCCGGGCCTCGAGCAGGCGCAGCCAGACCTCGCTGACGGTCGGGTAGGACGGCACTGCGTGCCACAGGTCCGCGAGCGTGACCGCGCCGATGATGGCGACGGTGGCGGAGTGGACGAGCTCGGCCGTGCCGGCGCCGACGAAGGTCGCCCCGACGAGCGTGTCCTTCGTCCGGTCGATGACCAGCTTCGCCCGGCCGGTGTAGTCGTCCCGGAGCAGTGCCGCCCCGGCGACCGTGGCCACGTCGTACTCCACCGTCTCGACGTCGATGCCGCCCGCCCGGGCGGCGCTCTCCGTCAGCCCGACGCTCGCCACCTCGGGTGAGGTGAAGGTCACCGACGGGACCACGCTCTCGCTCGCGACATCGCGAAACTCCTTGCCCACCAGTCGTTGACCGTCCGATCGCGCCCCGATGACGGCGCCCGCGATCCGCGCCTGGTACTTGCCCATGTGGGTCAGCAGCGCCCGCCCGTTGAGGTCGCCCACGGCATACAGCCAGCCCCCGCTCACGCCGTCCACCTGGAGGCGGTCATTCGTGCTGACGTAGCCGTGTGCCGCCTCGACGGCGCCCGCGATGCCGAGCGCGTCGAGGCCGAGCTCTCCGCTGCGCGGGGTCCGGCCGGTGGCGACGACGAGCTCATCGGCCACGATCGTCGTGCTTCGGCCGATGTGCAGGGTGACCGGCCCGCCGCCGATGTGGCCGGTCCCGTTGTCTTTGGGGGACTCTCGGCTGACCCGGTCGACCTTGCGGCCCATCAGCACCGTGGCACCGTGCGAGCGGAGAGAGGCCATGACCAGCTCACCGGCGAACGGCTCGGCGCCCGCCAGTAGGCGCTCGCCGATGTCGACAACGGTCAGCTCCTCGACCCCGAGGCCGAGCAGCCAGGTCGCCGCCTCGCAGGCCACGACGCCGCCACCGAGGATCGCCACGCGGCGCGGCACCTGGTGCAGGTTCGTGACGTCGCGCGAGGTCCACGGCAGCGCCTCGGCAAGGCCCGGGATGCCCGGGATGGTCGCCGTCGTGCCGGTCGCCAGCACGACGGCCTCCCGGGCGTGCAGCGTGCGGGTCGTGCCTTCGGGCGTCGTGACCTGCACGGTGCGCGGTCCGAGCAGCCGTCCGGCGCCGCGGACCACGTCGATGCCGGCCCCCTTGGCCCACTTCTCCTGGCCGCTGTCGTCGAGGTGCGAGGTGAAGGCGTCGCGGCGCTCGAGCACGGCCTTGACGTCGAGGCCGCGGGCCTGGATCCGTCCGTCGAGACCCGGAAGCCCGCGGGCCGTGTCGAGGACGTCGACGGGCCGCAGCAGCGCCTTGCTCGGCATGCAGGCCCAGTAGGAGCACTCGCCCCCGATGAGCTCCGACTCGATGATGGCGGCGGTGCGAGCACTGCCCCGGATGGCGTAGTCGGCGGCGTTCTCGCCGGCCGGCCCGCCGCCGATGACGAGAACGTCCCAGGTGTCCTGCTCCGTGTCGGGCATGACGGCAGCGTATGCCGTCCGCAGGCTCAGGTGGCCGGCGGGGGCACGCGGGGGGAAGCGGCTGCGTCGACCGCGCCACCGTAGCGGCGGTCCCGGTCGGCGTAGGTCTCGATCGCCTGCCAGAGGTGGCGTCGGTCGAAGTCGGGCCAGAGCGTGTCGAGGAAGACCATCTCGGCGTAGGCGGACTGCCAGAGCAGGAAGTTCGAGGTGCGCTGCTCACCCGAGGAGCGGACGAACAGGTCGACGTCCGGCATCGTCGGCTCGTCGAGGTAGCGGCCCACCGTCCGCTCGTCGATCGACCTCGGTTTGAGCCGGCCGGCCCGGACGTCCTCGGCGATCCGCACGACGGCGTCGGCGACCTCGGCACGGCCTCCGTAGTTGACGCAGAAGTAGAGCGTCAGGCCGGTGTTGTCCCGGGTCAGCTCCTGAGCGACCTCGAGCTCGTGGATCACCGACCGCCAGAGCCGGGGCCGTCGGCCGACCCACCGCATCCGGACGCCCCACTCGTTCAGCTGGTCCCTCCGGCGGCGGATGACGTCGCGGTTGAACCCCATGAGAAAGCGGACCTCCTCGGGCGAACGCCTCCAGTTCTCCGTGGAGAACGCGTACGCGGAGAGGTGGGTGACGCCGACCTCGATGGCGCCGGCCACGACATCGAGCAGGGAGGCCTCGCCGGCCTCATGGCCCGTGGTCCGCGGCAGGCTGCGGGCGTTGGCCCACCGGCCGTTGCCGTCCATGACGATGGCGACGTGCCGCGGGAGCAGCTGCGCGGGGATGGACGGCGGGGTGGCCCCGCTCGGGTGCGGAAACGGAGGCTCGTATGCCGTGCTCATCCGACCTCCTGGGCCAGGTGCCGATCCAGCGCGGGGTGCTGGTCCTCGAGGGCCCTCAGCTCGTCCGGTTCGATCTGCGCCTCCAGAAAGGGCTGCTCGTCCAGGGCGAGCCGTCCCTCGAGCAGAGAGGGCTGGCCGGCCACCGGCTGCAGGACGGGGAGCGGGCGGACCGTGCGGACCCGGTCGACGTGCCGCAGGGAGCGCAGGCCGCGTTCGAGGTGCCACTGGAGGAAGGCCGCGACGAGCCCGCTCCCTTCCCGCTGGTTGCGCTCACCGGAGGCGTCCGCGACGACCCAGTCCCCGCTGAGGAGGCAGGCGAGCAGGAGCAGCGTCTCCGGCGCCGGCGCTGCGGAGCCGGGCGGACGGCATACGAGGCAGACCGTCCCGCCCGCCGCGACGTTGAACGCCCGGTGCGGCCCCGGCGCACCGCATTTCGCGCAGTCGTGGAAGCTCGGGGCCCAGCCGGCGATGGCGAGCGCGCGCAGGAGGTAGGCGTCGAGGACAAGGCTCGGGTCGTGCTCGGCGCCGCCGAGCGAGCGCAGGGCGCCGGCGAGCAGGAGGTACTGCTGGGTGGATGGCTCGTGCTCCTCCGTGAGCTGCTCGGCCGTCTCGACCATCACCGTCGCCGCCGTGTATGCCGAGTAGTCGCGGCAGATGACGTCTCCGTAGGGGGCCAGCGTCTCGGCCTGGGTGACGGTGTCGAGGTTGCGCCCCTCGTAGCACTGGACGTCGACGACCATGAACGGCTCGAGCCGGGCACCGAACCGCGACGTGGTCCGCCGCACTCCCTTGGCCACCGTCCGGACCCGACCGCGCTCTCGGGTCAGGAGGGTGATGATGCGGTCGGCCTCTCCCAGCTTGTGGGTGCGCAGCACGACCGCCTCGTCTCGGTAGAGGGGCATGAGCCCATTCTCGCCCATGCCCGAGCGGGATCCGGGAGGTGGCGAAAGGTCGGGTGGAGGACTCGAACAAACGTCCTACATGGGTTATCGTGGAGCATGTCCTTCACGTTGCAGGGATCACTTCTCGACCTCGCCGAGACGATGGAGCTGCGGTCGCTGGCTGCCGGCTCGGGACGCAGGCTGCTCGCCGGCGGTGCGTGGGTCGACGTGCGTCCCGGCTGGCTGGCCGGTGCCGACGAGCTGTTCGATGTCCTGGCACGTGAGGTGCCCTGGCACGCCGAGCGACGCCAGATGTACGACAACCTCGTCGACGTGCCTCGGCTGACGAAGTTCTACGCGGAGGGCGAGTCGCTTCCCCACCCGCTTCTGCTCCGGGCGCGCGAGATGCTCGGCGACCACTACGAGAGTGAGCTGGGTGAGCGGTTCCGCACCGCGGGTCTGTGTCTCTACCGGGACGGTCGGGACAGCGTGGCCTGGCACGGCGACCGCATCGGCCGGGCCAAGGACCACGACACGATGGTCGCCATCCTGTCGGTGGGCTCGCCCCGGCCGCTGCTGCTGCGGCCGCGCGACGGTGGAGCGGCGACGATGCGGCTGCCCCTGGGGCACGGCGACCTCGTGGTCATGGGCGGCACCTGCCAGCGGACGTGGGACCACGCCATTCCCAAGACGGCCAAGGACGTCGGCCCGCGGATCTCGATCCAGTTCAGGGCGCGTGGCGTTCGCTGACTCGAGGCGGTGGCAAGTGGGCCAGCGGCAGAGGCTCACAAAAGCTGGGACAGCCGTACTGATGCGCGCCGATTCGAGGCCCTCACCAGTTTGATCGACCGCAGGTGCACGTTCCGCGGCCGACGGGCACGATGGCTGGGTGAAGCTCACCCTGGACCTGCACGACATCTACAACCGCGGCTCCGACATCGACCGCGCTCTCCGCGACATCATCAACGAAGCGGTGGAGAAGAAGGCTCCGCTGGTGAAGATCATCCCCGGCAAGGGGTCCGGAGCCCTGAAGAAGCGGGTGCTGCGGTTCCTCGACCAGAAGGAGATCAAGGCGCTGTACCACCGGGTGGAGAAGGACTCGGACAACTTCGGGCGGATCCTCATCCACTTCCGGTGGAAGCAGACCCGCGGAAAACGGTGTCCCGAGTCCTCCGCCCGACGAAACACGCTGACCCGACGCCTCCTCGGTCGACTGCCTGCGAGACTGCTCGAATGGGCCTTTTCGTGCACCGCTCGAGCACCGGGCTGCAACGGCGCAGTGTGCCGGGGCAGGACCGCAAGCAGTTCGTCGTGTCACGGCCCGTGATCACCCGAAGGGGCGGTTGCCGTCCGTCGTCCCAGCTCGGGCTCGTGCTCTCCGTGGCCTTGGTGGCCGGTTGCCAGACTGTCCCCTCCACGGCGGCACCGGGGACGTCGGTCACGGGTTCGACCTCCTCGGATGCGGCCGGCACCAACGCGCGCTCGCCCACCGTGCCGAACACCGACGCGCGCTCGCCCACCGTGCCACCTCGCCGGCGGTCTCGGGGATCGGCGCCGCGTTGGACTCCCTGCGGGTCAAGGGCCGCGCCCCGAAGACCGGCTACAGCCGCGCCGCGTTCGGGCAGGCGTGGGCTGACGTCGACCGCAACGGGTGCGACACCCGCAACGACATCCTCGCCCGTGACCTGCAGCATGTGGTGTTCAAGCCGGCCACCCATGACTGCGTCGTGCTGAGCGGGGACTATCTCGAGCCCTACACCGGCTCACATGTGTTCTTCCAACGCGGTCAGACCACCTCCAACGCGGTGGAGGTCGACCACGTCGTCGCCCTCGGGAACGCGTGGCAGACCGGCGGGACATGGACGTGGCGACGCGCCTGCGCTACGCCAACGACCCCCTTGTCCTGCTGGCCGTTGACGGGCCGGCAAACCAGCAGAAGGGCGACGGTGACACCGCGACGTGGCTCCCGCCCGACAAGAGCTTCAGATGGTCATACGTCGCCCGGCAGGTCGCGATCAAGGCGAAGTACCACCTGTGGATCACCCCACCTGAGAAGGACGCCATGGCCCGTGTCCTCGGCGCCTGTCCCGACCAGCAGCTCCCGAGGTGAACAGTCACTCGCCGCGCGATCTTGGGTCGCGCCCGGAAGAGCGGCTACGGCTGCGCCCTGTTCAGGCAGGCGGGGGCCTGCGGCGACAGGGAACGACGAGCTGGTCGCTCAGTCTCGGAAGCTCGGTCCGGGTGCCTACTCGGCGTGGCGCCCGACACGGTGACCGCCCGGCGCATCAACCGCCGATTGCCTGCCGGTAGACCTCCAGGGTGCGCTCGCCGATGGTGTCCCACGAGAAGTGCTCGATGGCGCGGGCGCGTCCGGCCCGACCCATCCGGTCGGCGCGGGCCGGGTCGCTGACCGCCTTGGCCAGGTGCTCCGCAAGGCTTGCGACGAAGGCGTGCGGGTCGACGGGCGTGCCGCTGCCGTCATCGACCTGCTCGATCGGCACGAGCCACCCGGTCTCCCCCTCGACGACGACCTCAGGGATGCCGCCCGTCGCCGTCGCGACGACGGCCAGCTCGCAGGCCATTGCCTCGAGGTTGACGATGCCGAGTGGCTCATATACGGATGGGCACGCGAAAATCGTTGCGGCAGAGAGCAGCGCGACCACCTCGTGGCGCGGCAGCATCTCCGGGATCCACACGACACCGCCGCGCGTGGCCGTGAGCTCGTCCATGAGGTGCTCGACCTCCGCCAGGATCTCCGGGGTGTCCGGGGCTCCCGCACAGAGCACGAGCTGGACGTCCGGGGGCAGAAGGGCCGCGGCCCGAAGAAGGTAGGGCAGCCCCTTCTGCCGGGTGATCCTGCCAACGAAGAGCACCGATGGCTTGGCGGGGTCGACACCGTGCCTGCGGACGATGGCCTCGTCCTCGTGCCGCTGCCACAGCTCGGCGTCGATTCCGTTGTGGACGACGTGCACCCGGCTGGGGTCGAGCGACGGGTAGCTCCTGAGGATGTCGGCGCGCATCCCTGCGCTCACCGCCACCACGGCCGCAGCCGACTCGTAGGCCTCGCGCTCGGCGAACGACGAGACGCGGTACCCGCCACCGAGCTGCTCGGCCTTCCACGGACGCATCGGCTCCAGGCTGTGGGCGGTGACGACGTGCGGCATACCGGCGAGCAGCGAGGCGAGGTGGCCGGCGAAGTTGGCGTACCAGGTGTGTGAGTGGACGAGGTCTGCCCCGGCGCAATCCTGCGCCATGGCGAGGTTGACCCCGAGGGTCCTGATGGCGGCGTTCGCACCGACGAGCTCCGCCAGCTCCCGGTATGCCGTGGTGCCGGTCTCGTCGCGCGGCTCACCGAAGCACCGCACCTGCA
>JAABUZ0100005780.1_pt1 | contig 15940 bp, 25 predicted proteins | sample 5562091 | NCBI WGS metagenome assembly JAABUZ01 (sample SAMN12813069, study PRJNA571459) | rock metagenome | isolation source: Antarctica rocks | place: Antarctica: Victoria Land, Linnaeus Terrace sud | collected 2015-12-21
CGCGCATAGGCAATGTGTTCCTAGCGTCGACCATTGACCCGAAACATGTTATAGTGGAACATGTTTCGGAGCTGGTGCGCCTGGAGGGATTCGAACCCCCAACCTTCTGATCCGTAGTCAGAATAACTCGGTATCTGTTGGTCCTTGTTAGTCCCTGACTATACCTGCTACGCAGGTCAGAATAGGTCCAGTTCGAGCTTCCGTCCTTCCTAGTCACCCTCTCTCTCCCCCCGTGTGCACACACATGCGTGCACACAATCCCATCCCAGGAGGAGAAGAGATCGATGAACGAAACCCACGACAAGATCTGGAATGACCGGATCCGCGACTGGATGTCCTGGCTCCAAGCCGGCGGCATCTCGATCGAGGGCCAGAAGCTCCGTCAGTACCAGCTGACCCGCATCGCGCAGGAGCTCAAGCACCTGGACCCGATGACGGTCACCAGCGATAACCTCGCCGATTGGATGTCACCCCACAACTGGTCGCGGGAGACGCTCCGCTCCTACCGTTCTGCGCTGCGGTCGTTTTACGGCTGGGCACACGCTAGCGGTCGCATGGAGTCAGACCCGGCAAGGTTGCTGCGGAAGATCCCGGTGCCCTACGCTCACCCGCGGCCGGCGGCCGAGGTTGCCATCGAGCAGGCCATCGGCAAGGCCGACGCTCGGGTCTATCTGATGATCATGCTCGGCTCTCGGCATGGCCTCAGGCGTGCTGAGATATCTCGGGTGCAGACCAGCGACCTGCTGCGTGACTCGTCCGGCTGGTCGCTGCTGGTGCACGGCAAGGGCGGCAAGGAGCGAGCCATTCCGCTGCTGGATGAGATGGCCGCGGCGATCCGGGAGCAGCCGACGGGGTGGGTTTTCCCGAACGGCTTCGGATCGCACCTCACTCCGGCGCACATCGGTGTCCTGCTCCGTAGATGCCTGCCTCAAGGCACTACACCGCACCAACTGAGGCACCGGTTCGCGTCTAAGGCATACCAGGCCACGCATGACATCCGGGCCGTCCAGGAGCTTCTGGGCCACGCCAGTGTGGCGACCACTCAGCGGTATACAGCAACTGCACCCGACGCCCTACGCAACGCGGTGCGGGCAGCCAGCCCGACCTCATTCTGACAAGGAAGAACGCCATGACAAGCACGGAGAACCACTGCATGATCTCGCCCATCTGCGAACTCGAAGATGGGCATTCCTGGGACAGTGTCGTCGCCACGGGCAAACCGGTCAGGTGGCACGCACGGACGTTCGGAAACGTCGAAATCTCCCAGGAAGAGACTGTGTCCGATGACGGCTCCCACGTCCTGAGCCCTCCGGCCGTCTTCGTAGGTGAGGTGCTCGAATGCCTCTCGGCTGACGAGGCGGCCGCGCTCGGCGTGGGGCTGGAAGCTGCGTCCGACTGGCTGACTGCAGCCAACATGCTGTCTGACCTCGATTCGTACAGCAAGATGCTGACCGCTCGGGAGGCCGCCGTCCAGCCGACCGACGAGCAGCTCGACAGCACGCACGAGAACGCTTCAACCTGCCCGCTCGACACTCCATGGTGCGTGGATCACGAACCCCACGCGGGAATGCATGACTTTGACTCCTGCTCGCAGCTCATCGGCGTAGTGCCTCTCGAGTCGGGCCGTGGATTGCGAGCAGTCGATGACGACCAGCCGGCGGCCGTGTACATCCGTGAGGCTCGAACTGGGTCAGATATGGACTGGACCAAAATCGAGTTAGAGCTCGAGACCGACACGAGCGGTTTGGTCGGCATCACCTGGCTGACACCTGACGAAGCCGCAGCTATCGGCACCATGCTGATCCTGGCCTCAGAGCGAGTTAGGTCATAGGAATGACACCTTTGCCGAAGCAGGTCACGGTCGAGCAGCTCACCCCGGAGCAGTACGCCCACGAGCAGGAGTGCCTTCGCCGCGCCGCCGAGAACTTCCGGCGCATGCCGCAGCCGCCGCGGAAGCCGGCGCAGGGGACGAAGGCGACTAGCTGACCGCTGTGGCCAGGCGGGCCGCCGCCGCCTGACAGCACCCCATGCCGAGCACGAAACAGCCCCCGCGCCGCAAGGTGGCGGGGGCTGCTTGACGTTCGGGGTTGACCCCAAAAGGTCGTCTGACGACTAACCGACCAGTTGCCCGGCGCGTTGATGCGACACGCCCATCACCTTGCCGATGTCCCGCAATCCCAGCCCCGCAGCCCGCAGCTCAGCCGCAGCACGCCGAACCTCCGCGGCCGCCTCCGACTGGGCCGCCGCCGCCGTCAGGCGGAGTTCTTCCGCCCGCCTCAAGTGGGCGTCCACCGAGGCTGGCGCGATGAAGTGCATCGTCACTGCGTAGGTGTTGGCTGGGACCTCGAGCATTACGGAGATCAGGTCGCGTGCCATCAGCTCGGCTTCCGCTGTGGTCCGCGCCTGCGTGACCCCCACATCCGGAACGTCGATCACCCAAAACTGGCCGTCCCGGCGTGCTGTCGCGTGGTACTCCATCATGCCTTCCACCAACCCTTCCCTAGCTTCTCTGCGGCTTGCTTGAAGATGACCTCAGCCATCTGGTCGGCGATGTCCGCGTGGCGAGCAATCGGGATCCGTTTGCCGCCGAGGTCGTACACCGTGTGCCTGCCGCCTTCGCGGTGAACGCCGAACGGGATGCCCGCTTCCGCTGCCGCATCGGCGATCAGCTTGATGAGGTCCCGGCGCTTCGTCATAACACTATTCTAGTGCGGACTAGACGCACAAGTCAAGGGCGGACTAGACGGTCAGTTTCCGCCGTTGACCCGCGCCCGGTGCTCTGCCGCTGTCACGAGGCTGCCCGTACCAGCCACTAGTCGACCTTGGCACCGCCCAGAGTTCCATCGGCCGCCGGCCTGTCTGTGGCAGAACGCAATCCGGGCCGACTCAGCCGGCCACGTCAGAGGCCAGGCCCAGACCCTTCGACAGTGCAACCCATCTCGTAATTGGCACGGCCCCTTTGAATTCTGCAACGGGCGTTTCAACGCTTAAGACAGGCCGGCAGTCGTCATACTCACAAGGTTGCCATTCTGCCCCTGCGTCAGCGACGGCACAGAAGCAGGAACCGGCATTGGCACAGTTATCTGCTGCCCGCCGTGTTGAATGAACACGCTGCCGATATGGTTCTGAATGATCTTGACTGCAGAACTTTGGAAGCTGTGCATCGCGATGTGGTGCACCGACAGCACCGCATCCTGCAATTCGTCGTCGTCTTCGAGGTTGACGATCTTCATGCCCTTGTCGCGAAGCTGATCGCGGGTCAGCGCCCGGCCATGCGAAAGGTGGGCCTTGTCATTGCTAAGCCATGCTGCGATCTCATCGGCAACGTTTACTTTGTCAGCATCCCCGCTAAACATATACTCTTTCAGCCACTTCGCAACTAGCTCCTCCGCCAGGTCGCCGGCCGATTTACATATATTGAGGATGCCAGGCTGGTATTGCTGCAGTGTAGGCAGCCAGGCTGCGATCCGACTTGGGTCTGCGGACAACTGCTGCGCAGCCTGTTCAAACTGCTCGATCAATGCGCCTGCAGGAATCGGTATACCACTCGGCAGCGTGATCTGTGGGTCGATCGGCCCAAGCTGCGAATGCTTGCCCATAACTATTTCGTCGGCCGCCGTCGCCCACATGGTCGCCGCTGACATTGCGGCTAGCGGCACAAATACTCGGACGTGCGAGAACTTGGACCGCATGTATTTGACTAGCGATTCGGTCGCCTCCGCCTGGCCACCAGGGCTGTGCAGCACGAGGTCAAGATTTCCGCCCGAAAGCCCCTTAAAAACTTCCATTAAACCCTGCATATCGCCAAGGTTAATGGACGTCTGCGGGCCACCCTTACCGAGATAATCGGTCGTGTAGAGAACCGTGTTTCGGCCGGTAAGCACCTGAAGCTGGGAAATATATTTGTGACGCGCTTCGTCCAGGTCTACTCCCCCGTTGAGCTGCGCTTCGGTTTGGAGAACCTTAAGAATCTCCCCCCAGCTCGGCACCTATCAGCCGTTGGACGAAGTTGAAAAGTGAGCACGGCCAGTATTGATCATGACCGGCGCGGGCACCTGGGCGGCGACTGCGGCGTACGTCGCGAACACTCGACCGAGCGCAGCCGACGACTTGGCCGTCGCTACTAGCTCTTCTAGCCTGCGATCGCGATCAACATTGACGGCGGGTTTCGGCATGAGTTGCTCCCTGTAGTTTGACGTGACCAAGAGTGACACGGGCTGTCCTTCTCCGGATACTAGCGCGCCTCGTCCTATCATCGCTAGCACGAACGTCCGATCTAGCCGAACGAGTCGCTAACGACTCCGCTGCGTGACCGCTGCACAACTGGTTGCGCGGCTGGCCGGGCAACTGACCTGAGCATTCGTGTGTTTCGCTGGAGACACCGGGCGGGTCGGGTCCGGTCACTGCGCCCGCGGGCCGTCCGGAACGCGTCCGCTGAATGCCCGCGTGACGGTGCATAGGCACCCGGTCGAGTGGTGCGCGGGCAGGTTACAGCTGCCAGACTCCCGTTGGTGACGAACTATGCGACTGTCGGTGTGTCGGTCCCCTGCTGGCATTGCAATGCGCCTGTTATCCGCGGTGTCGGTTTCTGCTCTGCCTGCGGCCGCGCTGCACTGTCCGGCTGCGCTGCTGTCCTTCGGGTAGGAAAGGTCTACGTGATTGGTCGTCACGTCGACGGTGGATTCGCGGTATGGGATCAGACCATCGCCGCTCCTGTCAGACGGGATTCCGCCTCTGACTGGCCGAAGGTTAACGAGGAACTCGACCAGGCCGAGGCTAGGTGCGGGTCCGCCGGGACCGTCGTGGTGGCGTCGGTGGCTGGTCCGCATCCTCGTCGCCCTGTTCGTACTGATCCTCATCGTCGCCTACGCCTACGTGCACATGGCGAGCTACAACGGATGCCTCAACCCGCCGGGCCTGTTCTCGTGGCCTTCGGCCCTGGAGGCTGTTTGCGTAAACCCCTGACCGAGCGCCGTGCTACGCGCGGTGAGGAGGGACAGCAGAGCCCGGCAGATTGCCGCCCTCGACATGATCGACCAGCACGTCCCCGCCGATCAGATCACCTTGCAATTCGTCACGGCCGGGGCTGGTTGCTCACCGACCAACGCCATCACCCCGAGCTTCGCCGGCGGCACGCTGGAACCGCGCCGGATGGCAGCAAACTCACCGACTTGCTCTTGGCCGGCCGCCCTTGTTGAGCGGTTGGCACCGGCAGAAGCCAGAAGCGATTAGTTCAAGTGCCCGGTCGGCCGACACGTCCCACGATTCCGGTGGTCGACCTCTGCGCGCTGCGCCTTCAGCGGCTGCCCAGCACACCCTGGTGTGCCCCTTCGGCGGTCCTGGGCCCCCGCCATCGCCTTGCGGCGACATGAGGCCGCCATCTTCGACTCGCATACCTTGAGAGTATCGAACATGTGTACTGGATAGCTGCTTGAGTCAAGTCGTGGTTGGGCAGATCACAGCTGGTCTTACGGCTTGATCGAGGGACCCGTTACGCCAGAGGCGGGTGTGCTCAGGTTCAGCATGAAGTTCGTATCGAGGAAGCCGAGCAACCGGTTGGCCGTGATGATCGGTGTGTTGCCGCTGTGGTGGACGGTTCGCACGGTCGAAACACCCCAGCCCCGTGCTTGCATGATGGCCGCCGTCTTGAGAGCAGTGGCCAGGCCCCGACGTCGATAAGATCGACGGACGCCGGTCATCTCGATGAAGGCCCACTCGCGCCGAGGCACGTAACTGATGACGCACAGCCCCGCCAGCGCGTCGCCGTCTAGCGCCAGGATTGCGCCCTCGGGTTGGTACCCGTCGATGGCGAAGCGTCGCTGGATGTACTCGTCGTAGCTGAAGAATTCTCCCCGTCCGGGGATGTCTGCGGCACACTCCTTGTTCAGCTCGTACACCCGGCGGCGCAGCTGTTCCGTGTCTCCCAGCTCAGCGATTGACGCCAGCGACACCCCGGCTGGCAAGATGGGTGAGGCAGGTAGCGCAATGTCGGTGGGCAGTTCCAACTGCACCCACTCGGTGGTGTGGGGTCGGGTCGTGTAGGCGAGGTCCCGGCCGTCCTCGCCCTCATCGTCCATGCCGTGGTCGCGCCGGAGGCCGATCTTGAGGGCCACGTTCTGCGAGGCCACGTTGTCGGGGCGGACGCGCGCAAGGATCGGGGTGCTGGGCTGATGCTCTGTGCCCCAGGCGATGACGGCGGTGGCGGCCTCCGTCGCGTAACCACGACCCCACACGTCCGGGGTGAACCGATAGATCAAGTTGAGTACCGAAAGCCCTTTTGCAGTGCTTACTTTGAGTCCGCAGTAGCCGACAACTCTTGGTCGGCCGACCTCGCGAACGCACCAGTATCCAAAGCCCCGGTCCAGCCAGTGCCGGATCCACCTGAAGAGCAGATTCTGCGCCTCGGCCAGGTCCGTGAGCAGGTCGGAGGGATTGTGCTCGACAGCCCGGGGGTCACCGGCGATCGCCAAGATCGCCGCGGCATCCGCCCGCGTCGGGGCAGCGAGCTGCAGACGGGCCGTGGACAAAGAACTGGTCACGATCCAAGCATCTCAACTCGGCTGATCGTGCTGTCATCCGCCCAAGTCGCACCGATCAAACGGCCTAGCCCAGCACCGACGACGGCAACTTGACTCAAGCAGCTACCCAGTACATGTGTTCGGCACAGTAGGGTTCGAGGCGTGAAATCGAGACTCCCTGGTGCCGGACTTGCCGGTTTCCTCCTGCTACTCGCGGCCTGCTCGACGACAGGCGGCGTGGGCGCGCGGGTCTCTGGGGCACCCGGAGTGACGACGACCATCTCTGGCCCAGTTGCGACCGTGCTGTCAACCGTTGTCACCACGGTTACCGAAACCACGACCGTCACCGTCGAGGTGACTCATCCGTTCACGTTTGGTATTAGGACGTTCGACCACGTGAAGGTCGAGGCAGGCGTTACCAGAATACTGACGGACGCAGCTCCGAACGGCTACGGCCTACAGGGAGTTTCCGGCATCAGTTGCCCGTCGAACCAGGCGGTCAAGGTGGACGCGGTATTCACCTGCACCGGCATGGTCAATGGAACTCAGAAGCAGATCAACATCACCGTCAAGGATGCCGACGGCAAGTACGAGGTGGCCCCGCCCTCGTGACACCGCAAGGGCGTCGTGTCGAGCGCACGGGGAGACGCCAACTCGACGAGCACAGGACGACGGGTCATCCCGAAGTCATGCGCAGTAGGCGTCTTTGATCCCACCCTCGGGGGTGTGGCGATGCCCCTGCAGGGCCTGCAGGGGCATCGGGTTTGTCAGGGGTGACGCGGCATTCTGAATGCCGTCACGGTCAAGGCGACGGACGATTCGAACCAGAGGGAGCTGTCCGGTTGCTCGAAGCGGCCGGACTCGAATGGTCCGACCCATACGGTCTGACCGTTGCTGATAGCCACGTTCAGCGGGCCCAGTGCGCTCACCGGAGCCAGCGGGGAACTGCCCGACTTGACGGTGACCGTGCCGGCAGCACCGGAGGCGTTCACCACTCGCAGGACCGTCGATTCAAGGCCGGCGGAGACGACCAGCCCGCCATTTCCCGCTCCGGCGGTGACGGCGATACCAGGCGGGTCAGCGATGCTCCCGGCCAGTAGGTACTCGTCGACCCGTGTCCGCACGTCAGCCACCACCGTGGCTGCGGTAGACGCCTCGAAGCTGCTCGCGCGTATTGCCTGCCTCGTTGCGCACTCGACCGAGCAGGTCGTCCAGCTCGCCCGCCCGCTCAGCGGCCGTGATCTGTTCCGCTGTGGCCTGTTTCAGCCACGCCTCGGTGCGCTGCTCGATCGCCATCAGCTGGCCTTGCCGGAAATCATGCGAACCAAGTCGATGCAGGCTGCGTCGATCCGCTTCTGCCCCGGGACCCGCCCGTTGATGTCGACTGGGGTCTGGGGCCAGATCGACCCGTACTCGCCCTGGGCCAAGATCGCGCTAAGCAGATGCGGGCCACTGACCCGCCGAATTGCAAGATCCCCCGCGAGAACGTCACCTGGGCCACCCTGGCCCAGTCCCTCGTGGTCGGGCGACGGGTAGCCGGTGTGAGGCACGCCCAGCTCCTTCAGGCGTTTGATCCAGCCTGCGATGACGGCTTCCTGCTCGTCGGTGGCGGCCACGAGACTCCGGACTGCATCGTCGACCGCTCGGAGCAGCCCGGCGATCTTTTCCCCGGAGTGCAGGGAGGTGTTATCGATCTCGGCGCGAAGATCCTTCCGGGCCTGCACGATCCTGGCCTGCTGAGCAAGCTCGGCCTTGCGGCGGGCGCCCGCGGCGCGCAGCTTGGCGAACCGGGACAAGCCGTGCTGTCGATCGATCTGCTCGGCGGTCACGTCGTCGTCTCCATCGGCCACTCGCCGCTCGAGTTCCGTTGCCATGCGGGCGTGCTCCTCTGCCTCCCGGTCGGCCGCCGTCACTTCCAGTTCCTCTGATGCGGTGGTTGTTTCGTTTGCCACTGTCTTGTCCTCTCGGGGACGTTGTTGGTCCGGCCGGGATTGCGGGGGTCAATTGGTAGGCGGTACGCCGGTCGGGCGCTCGCTCATCTGACGGCCACCTGCACCGGCTGCCCGCCGTCACTTCGTTCCTGACCGCACATCGCGCACACCAACACGCTTTCCGCGGACAGATGCGCCACATGCTTGGTCGCCACATGGCACCGGCTGCAGGGCAACGTCAAGGAATCGATCCGTTCCTCACCGATGTAGCGAGGGGTGCCGGTGATGGCGTAGTCGCCGAACTTCATCGCCAGGAACAGGGCCGTGGCCAGGTCGCCGTGACCTTCGGTGCCGCGGGCGATGTCGATCGAAGTCGACCCGGAGGCGCGGATCTTCTGTCGGAAGCGGGTCAGCTCCTCCTCGAGCACGCTGGCCAGCGGAAGGCGGTTGGCGATGTGCAGCCGACCGCGCTGCGCCGCTACCAACACCACCGCCACCATGTCGGCCTTGGACTGCTGGTCGAAGGTCACCGGCACCGGCGGATAGGCACCCATCCGACCGGCCCGCCACTGCTCGGCGAACAGGTCACCGATCGCCCGGCCAACTCCGGTTGCATCGAACAACAAGACGCCCTGCGCGCTCAACGGTCCGCTGACCATTCCCTCGGCCACGTCCTGCACGATCCGCGGATACGGAGTGCCCAGATCCCAACGACGCAACGCGACCACCTCGAAATGACGGATCCGGACGCCGTCCGTTGAGTCCGGGGCGTAGCGCCAGACGTGCTCGACCACCGCCAGAGCGGAGAAGTCGTTCGCCTGGCCAAGGTCCAAGCCGACAGTGAAAGAAGCCATCAGAACTCCATAGGGGCGAGATCGTCGGACATACAGGCACGAACAATTTCGGTTCCGAACATCTGGGAATCGGTATCGCCGAAAACGCACTCATACTCCGACGCGAACGTGAAAGAGCCGACCAGCGCCCGCATCTCCGCAATTCGCTCCGGCGTGTACTGGCCAGATTCGTAACAGGTGACCTTGTGCCGCTCCCACCCGTTCTGCAGGTCCTGGTGCAGCTCGAAGAACCACCCGCGCCGGCCCCACGGCGTCGACAACGCCATCAGCACACCGTCAGAGGCGACCATCGGCACCACGGCGGCGAAGATGTCATCGGGCACCCGGGCGGCCTCATCCAGGATCACCAGGCGGGCCGCGGCGAAACCACGGGTGGTGCTCTCAGTCCCCGGCAGGGACACGATCCGCGACCCGTTCTCCAGCAGCAACTCCGACCCCGAATCCTTCGAAGCCTTCGCCCGCCCCAACGTCCGGTACATCGACTTGATGCGCAGCAGCATCTCGTCCGACTGCCGCTGGCTCGGAGAGAACACCAGGATCAGGGCGTCCCGCCGGTAGACCGCGGTGTGCAGCGCCTTGATCGCCACGGCGGTGGTCTTGCCGACCTGGCGCGAGCAGTTCAACACCTGGCGCTGTGCCGGCGAGACTAACAGCTTCCGCTGCCACGGCTCAGCCTCGAAACCCAGCCCAGCCGCGAACTGCACCGGGACAGCCCGGCCGCCAGATCCAGCCCCAGGGCGCTCACCGCGTCAACTCCCGCACCGACGTCGCCGCCATGCCGGCCAACGCCAGGGCGACGGCCTCAGCGGCAGCGGGGTGGGGGGCCAGGGCAACCATCAGCAACGACCGGATCTCCACCCACTCGGGATTGCTGGCCACATTGAGGATCTGCACCGTGGGTCGCTCGTCCAGCTCGCCAGTGATCCGGGCGATCACCTCGAGCGTGGCCCGGAGCTCCTTCATCGCGGCCAGGCTGATGACTGGCTTACCGTCAGTGTCGGACTGGTCCAGGATCGCCTCACCGCGGCTGTACAGGGCCTCCAGCCGATCGAGCGCCTTCGTCGGCCCGGTCGATTCCCGCCGGGTGATCGCCTTCTTCAGCGCCGGGCTCAGGTGGTTCTGGCTGTGCCTGCTCACCGCATCCCGGGACACCCCGAAGTCAGCGCCGATCTTGCGCTGCGACTTGCCGAGTGCGATGTCCTGATCGATCAGCGCTCGGTCAGGATGGCTGCAGATCGTGCAGATGGGACCGACCATTACGGGGTGCCGCCCTTCTCTGTGGGGGTGGGCGGGTGGTTGTCGATGCCGCGGAGTTGCGCCGGCCCGTAGGCGGCCAGGAATGGCGCGATGGTGCGCTCCAGGTCCCGCGCCATCGGTGGTAGCTCACGACCGGTGACGCGCTCAGTTGCCCGCAACTCCGCCATGACGATCAGCAACAGGTCGTGGTGAAGGTGGGCGGTCTGCAGTAGCCGGCTGTGGGATGCGGCGCCACGCTCGGACTCCAAGGCGCGCAACCGATCCCGGTACCCGGCCGCCTGCTGGCGTAGCTCGCGCACCTCCTGCTGAATCACGGTCGCGGTGGGCTCATCACGCCTGGCCACCCGAGCGATGGCCACTGCCAACCGCTTGGCGTCGGTGCTCACGCCGACCACCCTGAAGCGCGCAATGGCTGCACTGTTGTGGCTGCTGATCTGTTATCAGATGCCATGGGTCTGACCTGCGACGATGCAGCCAGTGTGTGCAGAGTGTGCACAGCAAGAATGACGTCATCTGTGGCCGTGCAGAACTCGTCGATATCGACGGTCACGCTGATCAGAGCACATGCATCAGCCCGCTCTGGCTTCAATGCCGCCGTTGCGGTTCCTCGGCATTCCGCCACCCTGGAGCGGAACAGGCAGCCGGTCTCTGTCATGGGTAGTCCTTCGGCGGTTCGATGCTGTAGCTCCGGCCGGTGGCTTCGCGGCAGTGCGCGACGCGGGAGCCGATGCCATCGCGGCCGTAGGGCCAGCCGTGGTGGTGCTTCTTGCCGCAGTAGGGGCAGTCGATGGTGACGGTGCGGGTGGTCTTGCTGTCGGTAATGCTGATGGCGGTGACGGTGGTGGTCATGCTGTCTTGGAGGACGAAGGGGACAGAGGGGACAGGGGACGGATTTGTCCACTCCCCCGGGCATTTGTTCGAACAAGCCGCAGAATCGGTCGATTAGGGTATAAAACGGACATTTAAGCCCTTTCCTGTGACGCGCGACGGGGGGTGGACATTCCTGTCCCCTTGTCCCCCTCTGGTGCGAAGTCGATGAAGTTGTCGGTCATAGCTCCCTGAAGGTCCGCTTCGGAGAGGAACAGGTTCGGGAACACCTCGTCGAACAGGTCGCGGTCCCGACTGGGGAAGGACTTGCGCAGCGTTGATCGGCGCCAGTTCTGCTCGGACGGTGCTGAAGCGTTGACCTTGCGCATGATCTGTTCGAGCACTCGGTTGCGGTTTTGTTGACCCTTGATCTCCTCAGCGGTGGCCTGCTTGATGCCTTCCGCCCGGCCGAGCCTCTCGCTGAGCGCTGCTCGCGCTGTCATCAGTTCCTGCTGCATTTCCGTGCGGGTGGCGTCGCTGACGGCCATGACGATCCCGGCCAGCGCCCAATCGTCCTCCCGCACCATCTTGTTGCCGGCCAGGATGGCCAGCGCTGCCGCGACCTTCAGCCGCACCAGGAGCGCGTGACCGTCCAAGGCCTCGCCTGTACCGGTAGCTCTGGCGTGCGCTGCGCCGAGGATTGCATCGACCGCTATCGGGTCTACCCAGAGCTCCTCCCGCCGGCCGATTCCCTTACTTTCGGCTGGGCTGTCGTCCTCTTGTTCGTTCCCGCCGACTCGGATGGGCTGCAGCGGAGTGGGCCATCGCAGGCGAGGGGGTGTGAAACGGTCGGGCGCCTGCTCTGGATACCGGGGGATGGTGGCGTCGGTACCGGGCATCCAGAGGAACCGTTGAGGCGTGCCGCCCGCTTCGTCGTCGAGCAGTGCCCCCGCACGTCCTGGCTGGACACCCACGACCACCGACGCGCGGTAGCTGTGGCCGGGGAGGATGACCCTCTTCTCTGGAGCGGCATATCCGAATCCGAGCTCTCCGCCATTGAACATTTCGCGCATCTGAGGGCCGACCGTGGCGCCCTGACGGCCGGAGACAGCTGCCAGGGCGTCGATCTCTGTGGCCGTGAACAGCACCGAACGCTCCACCCATATCAGCTCGCGGTCTTTCATCCTCTTATAGGCGAAGGAGCGAGAGATCCCTTCTCCTGAACCCAGGGGCACAGTCGGGAAGCCTTCGGCTGCGACGGCCGCGGCTGCTGCCTCCATTGATGCGCTCTTCCCTGAACCGGAGCGGCCGACGACGGCAACGAACAGATTCAGGGAAGCGTCGGAGCCGACGATCGGTGGGAGCACCACGTTCGGCGGCACTGTGCAAGTGATGCGTGCGAGAACTACTCCCAGGACCGCCCATCTGGAGCACATGCGGGCGTGAGCGTATGCGGCGATGTGAGCGATCTCGGGACGAGCTGACCAGAAGTCTGGGACTGTGGTTTCCGGCGTCAACTGTTGGACTGCCAGCGATGGAATCACGCGACGTTGTCCCGGAGATCCTTCAAGAGCTCCTCGAGAGTCGTCTCAACGGTTGCCCTCTGGAGCTCGGGATCGGTGCACCAGCCCAGTGCAGCGATCCGCTCGCCCGCGTGGGCAAACGATTCGCGCCGCAGCTGCATGTGAATCTGATCCGCGAACCACAGAAGGTGTGCGCCTGCAGGTGCGTTGCTCCACAGCTCGAACAGCCAGGCGGTGGGCGCCATCAGGGTGGGCGGCGGTTCGATCTGCATGGATCGGGCTGCGGCGACAATGGCCGCGGGATGCAGTGGGCCGCCCTGCCCCCGAACGACCCAGCAGGCGGTGTATGCCCATCTATAGGGATCGGGGAGTGCCGTAGCGGGCACCTCCCGGAATACGGTGTCGGTGCTCGGGTGGTCGTCTGCGCGCATCAGGCTTCCGAGGAAGGCGGCCGCTAGTGTGCCCCTCAGTGCCTCGTCGTCGGCTCTGGAATCGATCATCGGTGCTCCTTTCCCGGGCGCCTGGCGACGGAAGTCGAGGTGGGGGGTTAGGCCGCTTGGTCCGAGAAGCCGAGCAGATCAAGCAATTTGGCGACGGGAACCTTCCATCGCACACCCATGCGCAAGGTAGGAATCTCCCCGCGCTTCGCGGCCTCGTATGTCTGGTTTTTGCCCATGTCGAGAAGCTGGCCAACGGTGGGCCACAGATCAACTGTCAGGTGCCCTCGGAGCGCCTCGGGAATGTCCATGCACTGATTTTCACTCATGCTCTTGCCCGTGGTCTAGCACTCTGATATTACTTAAACATGTCGTTTCCGATCCCGATGCTTCCTCAGTCATGGCGCATCCCCGATCACATCGAGCTGACTGGTGAAGGTCAGCTCATCTACAAGGACGAGGCCAGCAAACGAAGGGCTCGGGTCACGCCGGCCTACGAGGGGATGCTCGACCGCTTCCTAAAACTGGCGGTGGCACCGGATCAACAGATCAAGGAGTACGCCGATGATTACGGCGTACTGAAGCTCTGCGTTCATGGGCGACCGGCTCACTGGCATCGCACCGGAGTTGGCGCGGCCTTGGGAGGTCAGGGCCTTGTCGGAGGCCTAGCGTGCCCTCCGGTATTGCTTGACCACGAATCCGACTTGAACAAATACGTTGAATTGACTCAGAGTTGGCGGACGATTGCACGCGCATTTGCAGCATTGATCCGTGCAGCGCACGTAATCGCGGAAGGCCGGCAGACGGACGCAGCGACGCGAAATGCGTTGACATGGTTCGACGATGGTGGCTTCTATTACGAGGGGTTCGACAAGAGCACCGTAAAAGCTGCTGCAAATCACCTGTTTGCACAGTCGGTCAGGTTGGAGATCGACTACAAGGAGAGATCTCAACTGCCGCTCCTCCAGTTTGCCGGTAGCTCGCTAGCAGACGCGTTGGCCGTACAAACAGCACTTTTTATCACCGGCGCATCCTCGGCATACGTCTGCGACGGCTGCAATTCCGTTTTCATTCCCACTCGCCAGCCTCGTTATGGGCAGGCCAAATACTGCAAGACATGCCGGGACAGCGGTGTTCCGCAGAAGGTCGCAACGCGAAGGTTCCGTACACGTCAACGAGAGGAGAACCGCAATGGCTGACATGAGCGTCTGGCGCGGCTGTGGATGCCGCGACGCGGATGGCAAACAGTTCGGTCTCAAATGCCCTAAACGGGAGGACAACAAGCACGGCGTCTGGCGATACCGCATCAGTGCCGGCATCGACCCGGTGACCGGCAAGCGCCGCCAGATCTTCGGATCCGGGTTCGCCTCCAAAAAGTTGGCGACGAAGGCTCGCGACCTGAAGAGAACAGAAGTCAGCGCTGGCACCCACCGCGACGATGGCAAGCAGACTGTCGCGGCCTTCCTCACGAAGTGGCTCGAGGACAAGATTGGCGATGGTGGTCTGCGCCCCTCCAGCGCCCTCATGTACCGCCGGTACGTCGAGATGGACCTGATCCCCGGACTCGGACGGACACGGCTGTCTGACCTGACTGAGGGCCAGGTCGAGGCCTTCCTGCGCGGGCTGCGCGCCAAGGACAAGAAGACAGGGGAGCCGAAGCGTGGCGCAGTCACTGTGCGTCGCATCCACGCGGTCCTGAGGTCCGCACTCGGCGATGCCAAACAGAAGCGCCTGGTGGCCTTCAATGCTGCCGTGGACGTTGCCTTGCCGGCGGTGAAGATCTCGAAGGTGCGGCCGTGGGAGCCGGAGGATGTAGCCAAGTTCTTGGACAGTGTAGGTAGCCACCGACTGGGGGTGCTGTACGAGCTGGCAGTCTTCTCGGGTCTGCGCCGAGGCGAGGTGACCGGGTTGCGGTGGGCAGATATCGACGTGAGCAAACGGGTGCTCACGGTCCGAACTCAGCGGGTCCAGGTCGGCGGATCCGTTGTCGAGGGCAAGCCGAAAACGAAGGCGGGCGAGGACCGCCGCGTTGATCTGGGCGAGCGGTCAATCGGCGCGCTCATGGCTCACAGGCTCTCCCAAGAACTGGAGCGAGAGGAGTGGGGTGAAGCCTACGAGGACGACGGGCTGGTCTTCGCGAAGGAGAACGGCGCTGCGCTACTCCCCCAGTACGTCACCCGGACGTTCGACGCCCTTGTAGCCAGGGCCGGTGTCCGGCGGGTGAAATTTCATGATCTGAGACACACTGCGGCATCGCTGATGTTGTCAAGTGGAGTTGACATCGCCATCGTGTCGAAGCGGCTCGGCCACTCCTCGCTCGGGGTCTCGGCCGACGTGTACTCACACTTGATCGGCAACGCAGGACGGTCCGCGGCTGATGCTGCGGAGTCGCTAGTTCCCCCCCGTGTGCACACAGTGCACACACAAGGGGTCTAAAGACACCAAAGCGGGCCTGCCCGGAAGGGCAAACCCGCAGGTGAGAGCTGGTGCGCCTGGAGGGATTCGAACCCCCAACCTTCTGATCCGTAGTCAGATGCTCTATCCGTTGAGCTACAGGCGCATGTTCAGTTGTGGTGGTGCAACTGGTGTGACGGTGCTGCTGGCTCCGGCTGA
>JAABUZ0100005782.1_pt1 | contig 15933 bp, 16 predicted proteins | sample 5562091 | NCBI WGS metagenome assembly JAABUZ01 (sample SAMN12813069, study PRJNA571459) | rock metagenome | isolation source: Antarctica rocks | place: Antarctica: Victoria Land, Linnaeus Terrace sud | collected 2015-12-21
GCCCGCCGCTACCACCTGCACCTGCCCACCGGCTGGCCCTGGCAGACCGCCCTGACCTGGCTCAAGCGCCGCATCGACGCCCTCCCCCTGATCACCTGAGCGCCGGTCACCCCCCGACCGCCCACCACCCCGAGGACCCGGAGCACACCCACCCGGCCCCCGCACGCCCACAACCCGAAATTCGGCGACACAACATCAACTTCATTTGATCAAATACTCAGCGGTGCATCCGGGCTGAGGAGCGGCATGAGGGCGGTGCGGTGCGGCTCAAGGACCGTGAACGCCACCTGCAGGCGATGCCCCGCCCACCATGCGCCACCGAACGCCTCCGGGACTGTCCGACCGTAAGCGACGGCCGCCTCCAGGTTGTCCACGCCTACAGCCTGACCCATTGCTCTACCTCGCGCGCCTTCACCCCTGACCAAAATGTGCGGTGAACCTAACCTGCCTGCGTGGATACAAGGTCATGCCGCCCCGGCAAGGCTTAGCGCGCGAATGGCGCATAGGCGCGCAGATGCCGGGGACCGGTCTTGGTGATCGGCAAGTCCTGGCTAATCGTTTTACGGATCAAGTGCGCTCTGCGTAGGCCGTCGCGGAGGCCTCGTGGGTCGCCGTCGGCTGGTCGGGAGGGGCGCGAGGTCTCCGAGACTGGTTACGCCGTTCGCTCCGCAGACCGTACAGTCCGGGTCGGCGACGACCGAGGCGGTCCGGGTGACCTGGCGGCGGGCGTGGTCTCGGACGTGGACGGGTTCGGCGCGCTCGACGAGCCCGGTGAGCGCGAGCACGAGGCCGGCGACGGCTCGGCTGACGGCCATCGCGTTCAGCGCTATGACGCTCGGGGCGGGCTGTCCGGTGCCGTAGTCGGCTGCCCGGCGCTCGGCTTCCGGGAGCGATTCGACGGCGAGCCGGGCCGCGTCTATCAGGCCGGCGCAGCGAAGGCACCCTCCGTCGGGGACGACGGTGCGGGTCACTGCGAACACGTCGCCGACGACACCGTCGTCGTCGACGAGGATCTTGACTCCGACCTGAACCATAGGTATCAGGTACTGGTGCGCGAGGACGTTCGCAAGGTAGCGGGCGGTCGCCGTGTCCGCAGCGAGGACGATGTAATCGCAGTCGACGAGCGCGGCCGCGGCAGCGGGTGTCTGGACCTCGGCGCGCACGGCGGTGACGCGGGTGCCCTGTCCGGCGTTCCGGGCGATCCTGCGGGCGATCCGCACCTTGGGCGTGGAGAGTCGTTCGCCCAGGCGTCGGAGCCAGTCGGGCCGCGACCCGCAGGTAAGAAAGGCGAGTGCGTCAAGGCGGGTCGCGCCGGGGAGCCTCGGCAGGTTTGTAACCGCCACCCGGTCGGCGTCGACCGCGACGAGCCATCCGACCCCGAGCCGCGACAGGTACTCGACGGCGAGCATCCCGGCGCCGCCGGCGCCAATGACGCCGACCTTGCTGCGCCGCAGAATCTCCTGGCCCTCGTCGCCGAAGAGCCTGGCCTGCCGGTCGTCCTCCGGCCGGTGCGCGGCGGCAATCTCGGGTCGGGGCAGGATTCGGGTGATGTTGGGGCCGACGACGACCGTCGCGGCGAGGGGCGCGCGCCGCCCGTCGGCGAGCCAGACGTCGCCGGCGGCCGCGCCGCCGGCGAGGACGAGCGCTCCGACGGACTGCCCGGCGATGTCCACGAGCGCGGGGTAGCCGCGCTCGTGCGACCACATGTCGGTCGGGGAAAACTCGACGCGGCCGTGGCCTCCGTGGCCGTGGACGAACAGCGGCACGAGTCGGCGGGACCTGGCGCGGCTCAGGACGCGGCGGACGAACTTGGGCGTGAGCGCGTGGTGCCCGACGGTTCCGCGGACGTGGTCGACGCTGTCGACGGCGGGCACGAAGGCCCGCGCGAGCAGCGTCGTGCGGCCGTCGCGCTCTACGACCCCACACAGGAGTGCGCCGGCCCCGCCGGAGGCTCCGTCTTCGAGGATGTGTGCGACGACGTCGTGCCAGAGCCGGGATCCGGTCCTGAGGGTCACTCGGACGGTCGGGTCCGAAGGTCGGGTGGGGGTCGCCGCCGCGAGCTCGGTCACGTGGTGCCGCGCACGAACTCGACGACCGACAGCGTCTTGAGCGCGGGCGTGTGGAACCGGGGGTCCCGGTTGGGGGTCCGGCGGCTCACCATGACAGCGGGTTGGTCGGCGAAGACGTTGTCGCGGTGGAACGGCACGACGAGGTCCCTACCGTCGGCCCGGGCGAGGTCAGGCCTGACCCAGTGGGGGTAGCAGTCGGTCTCAGGGTGCAGGTGGGTGACGACGAGCCCGACCCAAGTGATGTCCTGCACCCACGCGCCCCCGAGGTCGATGTCGTCGACGACGACGTGCGCTCCGCCATCCCCGGTGGGGCGGGTCAGCACGGGGTGGCGGGCGAACGTGTCGCGGATCTGTGCGACGGCGATGGCGACCGCCGGCGTGACGTCCGCGACCAGCGGCGCCTGGTCGGGGGCAAACCCGGCCCAGGCACCGACGGCCGTCGTCACGAGTTGTCGTCCGGGGCGATAGCGCTGAAGCGGGCGCCGGCGCGTACGCGGATCGGCTTGTCGTCGGCGACGGGGATGTCGTCGCCGTCGACGACCTCCTCGAACAGCTGGAAATCGAGCGCGATGTGCGGCACGCCCTGGTCGATCTCCGCCTGCTTGATCTTCAGGCCGGTGTCGTGCTCGGCCGTGAGGTGGACGTGTTTGGTGTTGACGGTGACGTCGACGCCGGCGGCGCTCTTGAGGTCGTGCTGGAGACGTGCGGTGTCGCGGGCGAGAAGGGTCTCGTCCCGCTCCACGGCGGCGAGGTCCCGGAGGATCGCCTCGTCATGGGGGTTGTGTGTGCTCGTCACTGCTGCGATCCTTTCGTTGCTGGTGTCGTGCCGGCTACGACGGCCCCCGCCCCGTCCAAGGTTGCGGGGGCCGTCACTCTGGCTGTCCTTCGTCCTGGGTCAACGGCGGACCAGGCCCGCCTGTCCGGGGCCCGGGTCCCGGGTTCTCAGGAGCAGTCGCGGCACTTCACGGCGGCGGCGGAGGGGAAGGCTCCGGGGCCGAGCGTCAGGCCGCAGTCCGCGCACGGCCGCTCGCCGCGCGCGGGCCGGAGACCGTCGACGCATCCGCAGGCGCGGCACCTTGGGCAGGTGAGACGGTCGCACGTCGGGCAGGGCCGGCCTTCGCCGAGGAACTCGTTGGCGCAGCCGTCGCAGTAGCCGGTCGGACGTTCGGCGTGGTCGAGCCTGCCGGCAGTGAACGCCTCCCACGCGGGGGAGTCGGCCACAAGGACCGCGACGGTCCAACCGCCGAGGGGCGCCGCGTCGTAGAACATCTCCGGGGAGAGGTTGCCGGTCCCGAACGTGACATGGTCGCGGCCCCTCCCGCGGCGGGTCCGTGCGGCGGTGCGGAGGCCGAGCCCTGTCTGCCGCGTGTCGCGGGCGACTGGGAGGACGTCGCCCCCACGGGCGGCGAACCGTGCCGCGCCGGTCCCTTCGAGAATGATCACGTAGCCGGGCGCGGGAAGGTGCCCGGCGGCGGCGACGGCGGTCGCCTCCAGGGACGCGGCGACCGAGCCGGCGAGGGTTGCGACGGCGCGGGCGGTCACGCCGTCGGCGAAGGCCGCGGCGGCCGTGTCATGAGGCACGAGGACGGCGGACGCGAACGCGTCGCAGACGTCCTCCTCGAGCGCCGCCCCGCCGTCGGGTTCCTCGAACAGCACATCAACGACGGGCCCGACGGTCGTGCTTAGGTGATGCGCGTACTCGTGCAGGCAGGAGAACGCACGGCGGCCCGTCGAGGCGTCGTCGCCTATGAGGATGGTCGCGGGGACGGTCGTCGGGTCGTACGCGGCGGCGATGGAGCAGTCGGCCGGGAGCCGCCGCGGGTCGACGACCGTCACCCGCACGGAGGTGTCCGCGGCGAGGGCAGCCTTCGGATCGCGCGAGAGCGCGCGGACGTCGACCGTCCCGGTCTGCTCGACGTGGCGAAGCAGCGTGGCCGCGAGTTCGGAAACGGTCCGGGGGTCCCGGCCCGAGAGCGTCACCCTTCCGGGGTTGTCGCGAGGACGACGGAGACGCGGTCGTCCCAGTGACGTTGGTTGGCTCCCGCCGACCCAGCGGCGGCGCTCGGGACGGTCCGGGCCGCGACCGGGTGGTCGAGGATGTGCCGGATGAGCGGTAGCGGGTCGTCGGGGTCCTCGTCGCCGTACCGCTCGGCCGTCCACCGTCTGCGTTGCTCGCGCCGCGACGGGCGGCTGGCGGCGAGGACGAGGGCGTCGGGAGCGAAGGGCGTGCCAATGAGGTCCTCGGCCGCCACGCCCAGGGCCGCGCCGATCGCCTCCGCCTCGGCTCTCGTGGCCGAGCCTCGCATTTTGATCTTGCGCAGCGCGTCCGGCGTCAGCCCGGTACGTGCCGCCAATTCGCCGAGCGGAAGTCCGGCCCGCCCTAGCAGGGCCGCGACGTCGACGGTCGGCGCCTCGGCCTCGGCAGGGTCGGTCACAAGGGCGTCGAGCCTGTCGTTCGCGCGGGCGAGCGCGAGCATTGTGTGCGTGAGCGATTCGACGAGCCCGACCCGGTCGATCTCGCCCGCGAGGACACGGGCCCCTACGGGGAGGTCGGCCGGCGCGTGGACATCGAGCGCGTAGGCGGCGAGAAGCCTGGCGAGCGCCTTCCCGGCTGGCTGTCCACCGAGCTCGGGCAGGACGGCGAGGCGGCGGTCGAAAACGAACGCCGCCAGCCACGCCGACGCCCGACCCCACAGGGCGAGCGGGACCTCCAGCGGGCTTCCCACCGCTCCGACGACGGCGGCGTACTCGTCCGCCAGCCGGGCGTCGGTCGTCACGGGTACAACCTGGGCGAGCCACCTGTCGATGGCGACGACCGCGACCATGTGGCTCGTCCCGTGCCACGAGACCGTCCACAGCTCTCCGGGTCGGACGTCTTCGCCGGCGGGCCCGGAGCCGGCGACGGCGAGCACGGACTTGGACGGGACCGCGGATGTCCACGCCGGCTCGTCGAGGCGGCGGTCCCGGGCGCGCAGCGCGGCGAGGAACGCCACGTCGTCCGGGTTGTCCGCCGGCGCGGCATCGCGCACCCTCGCGGCGCACCAGCCGCAATCAACGAGGTGCTTCTCCGCTTCCGCCGGGCGCCCGGCCACGATCTGGGCGTCCGTGAGGTGGCGGCTCGCGGCCGACACGGGCTCGACGAGGCGGTCCGGCCAGGACCGAGGCGCCGGTCCGCCGGTGTAGTCCTCGCCCGTCATCGCCTCGGTCCTCCCGTTCGGTCGCCTGCGTGGGTCCTTGGTTGCCGTGTGCCCGCGGCCCAAACTCGTCCGCGCTGTCGGAGCCTTCCCGCCCGCGGACGTCGATAGGACGTGAGCGTCGACAGGGACGTGGGCTGCGCGGATTGGTCATACACGTTGGTTTCTAACGGCGGACCCGTCCCGTGCGTCCAAGGTCCCAACGAGCTAATCGCGCAAAGTCACCCGTCCGGCCCATTGGCGTGGGCCTGACGGGCGCGCCGTACCGCCTCGACCGCGATCTCGTCGGCCGCGGACTCGTCCGCGAGGAGGACCCGCAGGGCCCGCTTCACCCTGCCGACGGCCGTGGCGGCGGTCGACGGTGCGACTCCGACGGCGGACGCCACCGCCCGCACCGGCTCGTCCAGGTGCGCTAGCACGAGCCGTTCGAACGCGGTGAGCTGTGCGAGGACCGCGTCGGCGGCGACGCCGACGAACATCTCCCGGGTGCTCTCGACGTCGCCGGCGGGGTCCGTCTCGTCCGCGAGCCCGTCCACGTCGTCGACAGCCGTCACTGCCGGAACGCCGGACGGGTTCAGGCCGAACCTGGCGCCGACGGCAGTCGCGAGGTCGGCCCACGGGAGCGAACCTCCGGCGCGGTCGAGGACGGCGGCGGCGACGCGGGCAAGGCTGTCGCGGTCGCTCAGCGGCGGCTGGCGTCGGGTCGTCGGTGACCAGCGGACGATCGCGACGTCCTCGACGGTCCACGCCGCGCGGACCAGGTCGTCGTGTCGGGCCGCGGACGGCTCCGCCGTGGTGGCGGCCGCGAGGACGACGTTGCCTGCGCCGGGCCGGCCGGGCGGCACCTCCGCGAACGCGGTGTCGGCTCGGAGGATGTCCTTGAGCCGGCGGATGAGCTTGCCGGTCGCGGTCGCCCGGGAGCGTTCGCGCAGGAAGTTCAGGCACGCGGTCTGGAGGAGGCGCGCGAGCTCGTCGTCGTCGTGGGCGAGGACCGCGAGCTCGGTGAGGCGGCGCTTCGCGTTCGTGGACACGAGGAAGTCGTGGCTCGCCTCGAACACGGCGTCCGGCGTCCAGGCACCATGCCCGTCCGGCGCCGGGAAGTTCCTAGCGCGGGCGACCGCCCGCATCGTCGTGTAGAGCAGCGGCGCGAGGTCGTCGCCGAACGTGCCCACGCGCAGGTCCTCGAGCGCGGTCACCGTGCGGCCGCGTCGAGCGCGTTGAGGACGGCTGACCACTGGTCGTCCGGGAGCGCGCCCCGGTAGTCGACCTCAGGGTCGGCGAAGCTGGCGAACGGAACTGGGTGTAGGTCCCCGAGCCTCCACCAGCCCGGCATGTTGAGCCGCAGGGCGGGGGCGGCCGGGTGCGAGACGGACACCGTCGTCCGTGCCCACGGCTTCGTGGTCCGCGTGGCCACCCGCACAAGACGGAACATGCGGTCGACCCGGACCACGAGCACGGGGTGCCAGTCCGAGTCCGTGTCGTCGTAGAGGCGCGGGGGCATCGAGTACACCTCCCCCTTCACGGGAACGACGTCGGCGGCGAGGAGACCGGTGCTCAAAGGACCGGTCCTTCTTGGGTCAGTGATGGCGCCGCCAGGTCGGTGCCGGCTGTCGGTCCCGCGATGCCGGTTGGCCATGTGCCGCGAGCCCGGGAGCGCGCGTCGCGGCCGGGGTCGCGTCCCGTCACGTCAACACCACGTCCCGGTGCCTGGCGCGCCGGGCCCTATCGAGGAGGACCCCGCCGCGTACGATCAAAGGCAACGCGAAATCAGACGAAACGGTTCGGGAGACCCGGCCGAGGTGGCCGGGAGGACGTCGGCGGTGGGGGCAGAGCCGACCGACCAGGTCCACCGTCGTTACTGGCGCTGGTACGTCAACCCCGACAGTGGGGTGGCCGTCGCCAGGGAGGAGTTCCTCGGCCTCGGCTTCGCCGGCCGGGCCGCGCTGACGGCCGCCATCGGCCGGTTCCGGCGCCACGAGGAGCTCGCCGGCGAGGTTGCCAAGCTCACTGACACCAAGGACATGTGGGAGATCCGCGTCCAGGTCGGCTCGAACCCGTTCAGGGCCCTCTTCTTCTACGACACCGACATCATGTGCGTGTGCGTCAGCGCCCTCTATAAGAACCAGCGCAAGCTGCCCGTGACCGACAAGAAGACCGCGGTGGCGCGCAAGCTGAGGTGGGAGGAGGAGGGCAGCCGCCGCCGACAGGCTGAGGAGAGGGCGGACCGCCGCCGCGACTGACAACCCGACGTCCACCCCTCCATTCTATAGGAATATCGGTCGAGGCCGATACGAGCTACAGTCGCATGGTTGGTCGCCAGTCACCACGAACCGCCAGCCAGGCCAACCACCCGCACCGCCGCAGCCGCCAGCCGCCTACCGCCGCCAGCAGTCACCGTTACAAAGGACGCCCCCATGCGTACGCCCGCGCAGCCCGCGACACAGAAGCCCACCACCGACATCGAACCCCGCGACGACTTCGACGACCTGCTCGACGAGAGCATGGAGGACCCTCGGTTCCGCGAGGCCTACGAAGACGCCCTCAGCCGCGCCGAACTGGTGAAGTGCCTCGTCCGCTGCCGCGTCGCGCACAAGCTCACCCAGAAAGAGGTCGCGGCCCGGATGGAGACGACGCAGTCGGCCGTCTCCGACTTCGAACGAGGCAACGGCGACTACTACTACTCGACCCTCCAGCGCTACGCCAGGGCCGTCACCGCCAAGGTCGTCAGCAGGGTCGACATGCCTCACGACAGTTCCTGGACCGGTCCCGCCTACGTCCGTCCCGCCGACCCGTTCGGCGTCAGCCCGGTCCGTCGAGTCCGCGACAACGAGGAGTCGGACCTGGACTGGCGTGCCCAGGCCAGGCGAATGCAGTCCGCCCACAGTCGATGACCGGACCGCAGGGACCCGAGCAGGACCCCCGGCGCGTCCAGCAAGAGCTCGCCGCGCGCGTCGCCGGGCGAGCGAACCTCGTCGACATCCGGATGGTCGCCTCCCAGACCCGGCTCGGCGCGTTCCCGTCGGGCGACCGGCCGCTCACCTGGCGCATAAGCACCGAGCCGACCGTCGAGACCCACGAGGACCTCCTCGTCGTCAGCATCGCCTACGAGGTCGTCGTCGTCGAGGTCGCGGAGACCTCCGACGCCCCCGAGGCCGGTCGAGAGGAGTTGGCGGTTGCCACGGTCGGGTTCACGCTGTCCGCGCTCTATGACTCCATGCGGGACCTCGAGCCACTCGACGAGGAGCTCGACGCCTACAGCCGCACTTCCTCGACCCTCACCCTCTTCCCCTACGCCCGCAAGTTCGTGGACGACATGACCGGGTCGATGGGCTTACCACGCCTGACCATGGGCATCTGGCGCCTGCCGTACCCGGGCGTGCCCGCCGCCTTCATGGAGCTAACCGACGCCGCGGACACGCCAGCGGTCGCGCACGACGGGACAGCAGGTTAGCGGCGGGCACCAAGTCCGATAGTGACCACCCCGAGCGGACGCCCTGCGCCGTCGACGCGCACGGACTCGGGTGTCGGCGTTCGCCCCGTACCTGCATCAGGCGACGGAGTGCTGACGGCTGTCTGGCGCCGCAAGGCCCCTACCCATCGATGCTGGTCCGGCGCAGACGCGCCTCGACGCCTGCTAGCGCCGGTTCGTGCAGTTCCGGTCCGCGACGATGTTTGCCGCGATGGCGGCCGCCGTAACCGCGCCTATGCCCGGATACGCGCGCGTTGTGGGCTCTTCCGCGTCAGCGTGACCAGCTCGTCGCGATTCGCATCGTTTGTGGCCCTCGACCGTGACAGTCTCCCGTTGGCCGCAGACTGCGGTGGTGGCGCTGCCGGAACCCGATGTGGCGCGGGCGCAGCGGTGGTGCGCGGATCGGGTACCGGCCCATGCCCGCGATCAGGTGCGGGTGGAATGCGAAGTCGCCGCCCGACATCTGACGATCATGGAGTGCCGGCCGCCATGGAGGGCCGGTCGCGGCGACGAGCGGACCCGGCACCCGGTCGCCCGGCTGAGCTACGTACGGGCCCGCTGCGAGTGGACGCTGCTCTGGCGTGACCGCAACCTGCACTGGCACATCTACGGCGAGGTCGCACCAGGCCCATCGGTCGACCCGCTGCTGGAGGAGATTGGCTCCGGCCGTAACCCGGTCTTCTGGGGGTGACCGCGTCCCCGCCCCGCATTCGAGTTGACCTGCTTGACCCCGGGGGAGAGGTAGGTGCAGCATGGGTGCGTGACCAGTGTGGCTGCGGAGCGGGTGGCGCGGGCGCTGGACGAGGCGCTGCTGGCCCAGGGCGTCGACGCCGGGGACCTGCAGGACTCCGACCTCCTCTACGCCGAGGGGATTGCACGGAGCCTGGCCGCCCGGCTGGGATCGCGGCGCCGGTGGGAGGAGCAGCTCGGCGGGCTCGCATCCCACGCCCAGATCCTCACGCTCACCGGCTGGACCAAGCAGGCTCTTAGCCAGGCCGTCGCCGACCACAGGGTCCTGAAGCTCACCGCGGACCGCGGCAACCCCGCCTACCTGCTGGCCGGGTTCGACGACGACCATCCCGCCCGGCCGCTGCCCGGCCTCGCCGAGGTCCTGCACCCCTGGGCCGGCACCGACCCTGCCGGCTGGGCCGCCGCGTCCTGGCTCACCTCCCCGCAGGTGGAGCTCGCCGGCCGGACACCCAGGCAGACCCTCCTCACCGGCAAGCCCGAACCGGGCCTGGTGGCCCGCCTCGCCGCGCACGCCACGGCCCGCCTGGCCGCGTGAGCTCCCCCCGCGCCGTCCCCCACTTGCCCCCACCGCCACCACCGGCGCAGCTCACCGGCTTCCCCCGGCATCGCTACCCGGCCGGCAGCCGGCTGTTCCGGTCCCACGCGGCTGTCAACGGACCCTGGTGGTATGCCAGCGACGGCGGCGGACGCTTCGACCTCGCCCTACCCAACGGGACCTGCTACCTCGCTGAGGACCCCGTGATCACCTTGCTCGAGACCTGGGGTGGGATGCAGACCATCCCCTCCTACCTCGCCGACACCCGCGCGGTCAGCACCCTGCAGCTGCCCGCCGCCCACAACCTCGCCGACCTCACCGACAACCGGGCCACCGGCTACGGCGTTACCGCCGAGATCGCCACCACCCCCGACTACCCCCTCACCCAGCTGTGGGCCGCCGCGCTGCACGCAGCCGGCATGACCGGGATCCGCTACTGGGCCCGCCACGACCTCCAGCACACCCACGCCTGCCTCGCCCTGTTCGGCCCCGCCGGCCTGCGACCGTCACCACCCGGACCCCACCCCGACCCCGTCACCGACGACTCCGACCTCCTCCGCCAACTGCGTGACACCACCGGCATCACCGTGTTGCCCGTCCCACCCGCCACGCCCTGACCCCTGTCGCCCCCCGCAGCTGCCTCGCCGCCACGCAATCACGGCCATCGCACCCGCACCCCACTACCCACAGCCGACAACGTCCTCATGACAACGTTTCTGTGAGAGTTGCTGTGGGTCAGTGGCTCTCAGGCTGTTGCACCTGACTGCTGAACCGTCCAGTGTCGGCTTGCCTGCACCACATCGCTGGCAATCGAGGGGTCAGATGCCGCGGTTGGGGCCGGGCCTGGGGGTGGGGCGGTCGTAGTAGGGGTCGGGTCGGCGGACGGGTTCGGGGACGCTGGGACGCGGGGCCGCTCGCTGGTCGGGATCGTGGCGCCGAGACGGGCGGGCGCCGGCGATGGTGAGCCGGTCTTCCAGGGTGCGGCCGGGGTGCCGGTGCAGCGGCTGGTCATGGGTGACCCAGGCCAGCATGGCTGCCACGTCGCGGCCGTCCGCCTGGATCCGGTCCAGGCACGCGCACAACGCCCCCCAGTGCGGGTCGGTGGGCAGCCTGGGGTCGATCACGGCCAGGGGCTCGAGCCACCGGTCACCCTCCACCACGATCCCCACCACCCCGACACCCGTCGCTGAGGCATCGGTACCCCCGGCACCGGTCGCGTGCCGATCAGCAGGCGTGCTGCCGGTGGTGTAGACGGCAGCGGCGGTGTGACCGACGGCGGTGGAGATGCCGGGGCGAGTGAACACCCCGGTTGCCACGTTCCAGGTGGTGGTGCCGTCTGCCGGGGTCGGGGACGGCCCGGTGGGCGGGCGACCCAGGACCCTGGGCGCCGGGATGCCGGCGATGGCCTCCGCCGAGGGCAGGGGGCCCAGCATGCCCGGGTTGGGGCTGCTCCCTGGGCCCGGAGCCCGCAGCGGCACCGTGGGCACGGTGGCGGCGGTGACGAGCAGCTCCGGCCAGCGCTCGACGAGCAGCTGCCGCCGGTCGGCCTCCACCACACCCGCCTCGTGCAGCCGGGTCGCGTAGGAGGTGACGACCGCGGCGGTCCGCTCCGCCGCGGGCAGCGCGGCGAGGCGAGCCAGGTCCTCGGGGGTTGCGGCTACGGCCTTCGCGGACAGCACCAGGGTGGTGGACCGGCGGTCCCGGCTGATCGCGACATAGGTGCTGGCGTGCGCGTCGGGGTCGATCATGGCGATGGCGTGGTCCACGGTCCGGCCCTGGGCCAGGTGCACCGTGCCGGCGGCGCCGCCCTGGACGTGGTCGGCCTCCAGGTAGCCGGTGGCGACCTGCCCGGCGACGACGTCGCCGGGGGTCAGCCGGACCCGCTGGGTCACGCCGTCGACGTCGGTCCACGCCACGGTCAGGACCCGGTCGCCGTCGATGGCCTCGACCAGGGCGTGCCGGCCGTTGCGCTTGGCCGCCGGGCCGGTGCCTTCGTTGCGGCGCAGCAGCACCGGGTCCCCCGGTGCCAGCCGCAGCACCCCGCCGCCCATCAGCCGGTAGGTCGCGTCCGGGCCGGTCAGCTGCCCGGCCGTCCGGGCGTGGGAACGGGCCAGAGTGGTCAGCACCTGGGCGTCCTCCCGTCGCCCCGCCAGCAACGCGACCCGCCGGACCTGCTCCAACGCGTCCGGCCGCGCCTCCGCGGCCGCGCCGGCATCTGCGTCGGCGTCGGGGTCGGGTGCCTGGTGGGCGTGGGTGTGCCAGAGCGCTGCCGCGGCGGCCAGGGCCTGGTCGCGGGTGTCGGTGACCACGATCTGCCCGGCCGCGGCGTAGCCGACCAGGGCGTCGAGCTCCGCGCCGGCCCGGAACGCCCGCAGCGCTGCCTGCTCGTGCTCGGCGGTCTGACGGCGCACGTCGGCCAGCATCAGCCCCTTGGTGGCCTCCCGGGCCGGGGCGAACCAGCCCCCGATCCCGACCGCGGGCAGCTGCCGGTCGTCCCCGACCGCCACCACCTTCGTCCCGGTCGCGGCGGCCCGTTCCAGCAGCACCGCCATCGCCCGGGTGTCGACCATCCCCGCCTCGTCCACGATCAACACCCCGCCCGCACCCGCTCCCCCGGCAGCGGGCACCGGCGCGTCTGCTCCGCCGCCTGTGCCGGTGCTGGTGGTGGCCCCGGTGGTGCGGAGGTGGCGGGCGATGGTGGTGGCGGGAATCCCGGCTTCGTGGGCGAGGGTGTCGGCGGCGATCGCGGCGGTGCTCACACCCGTCACACCGATCCCGGCTGCGGCGTAGGCGTCGGCGACGATCCGCATCACGGTGGTCTTGCCGGTGCCGGGCAGCCCGGTGAGGACGTCCAGGGACTGCCCGCCCCGGCAGACCCGGGTGACTGCTGCCAGCTGCTCGGGGCTGGGCGGGTACCCGGCCCGCGCGGTGAACCCGGTGACCGCAGTCTGCAGCTGTGCGTCGGTGACGGTTGGCGCCCCACCGGACCAGGCCTGCTCCGCCGCGCTCAGCACGGTGCGCTCGGCGTCGACCACGGCCTGCAGGGAGTAGGCGGGGTCACGGCCCGGCCGGTCTGGCAGCCGCACGACCCGGGGGTCGTCCAGCGCCGCGGCTAGCAGGCTCTCGTAGGCCTCGTGGTCGGTGAACCCGCCGACACCGGCGGCGACGATCCCCAGGGCCTGACGCCAGGTGAACGACGCCGCGTGCGCGGTCGGCCCGTCCTCACGGTCCAGCAGCAACGCCCGGGCGTCATGCTTGGCCGCCCGCCAGCTGCCCGGGACCAGGCCGTCCGCGCGGCGCCGCGCGGCCTCACCGGGCCGCAGCACCTCCAGATCACCCATGGCCTCGGGGCCGTAGAGCTGGTAGCCACCACCGGCGGTCGTGGTCCACCCGGGCCCGCTGCCCCACCCCGGGCGCGGCGGCCGCGGGACCCCCCGGCCCGGGTCACCGACCCGTGGGTCGACCAGCACCGGGTCCACGCCCTCGGCGAGGACCTGGGCGACGGTGCGCTCCACCACGTTCCGCGCGTTCGCCAGCCCCGGGGCCTTGCTCCTGCGGGCGGCTTGGCCGGCCGCGTCGTCCTGCTCCCGCGTGACGCTGGCGGGATCGATCCCGGCGTCCAGCATCGCCTGCACCACGTCCGCCCGGCGGGTGCTCGTGGCCCGGACCGCGGCGTCGGGGACATGCGCGACCTCCAGCCGCCCGGTCACCTGCGACTCGCGGAACTGCCAGCCGAACCGCTCCGAGCACAGCGCCCGGGCGCGGGCCTCCATCAGCCCGCCCAACGCCCCCACCGAGGTGAACAGGCTGTCCGTCCCGGCGCTCGCCAGCGCCGACCAGCCCCCGTCGGCGGCCTTCCCCAGCGCCGCCAGCGTCACGTGGGCATGCCAGTGCGCGTCCCCGTTGCGGTTCACCGGGTCCACGCTTAGCCAGCCGAGCAGCCCCGACGTCGCCACCACCTCCGCGCTCTTACCGCCGCCGTGATGGCCCCTCGTCGCGCGGGCGTGCCAGCCCTCCGCGGTCTTCACCACGTCGACGGCGGCCGCGGTGTAGGCATCAGCGATCGCCTGCCGCTCCCCCGCCGGCGCCAACGCCCACGCCACCGAGAACGACTTCGGCAACGTCAACGTCAGGTCATAACCCTTCGTCCGCACATCCACCCGCTCCCGGGCCGCGACGTCCATGGCCGCGTCGACCTGGTCCGTGTCGTACACCGCGGCCAGGTCCACGCCGGCCCGGGCGGCGACCCTGGCCAACACCCGGACGTCGGTGGTGTAGCCGTCACCGAGGCGACGCGCACCCTGCACCAACCGCGCCCAATCGCCCTGACCGCGCAGCGTCCCGGTCGCCGCACCGTCCAGGCCGCGCTCTAGGACCGCGTCCACCAGCGGCACCGCGGGGAGCTTCGCCTCCTCCGGCAGGCGGAGCACCGGGGCGACGAGCTGCTCTCCCGTCGCCGGGTGCACTCCCCGCATCAACGCCCGCGCCGCCTCCGCATCAACGGTCTGCCCACCCTGCGCCCACACCTGCCCCGACGTCAGACCGACATCAGCCAGGCCCTCCCCGACCCATGTCTGCACCCCGCCCATGCCCTGCACCCGGTACTCCGTCGGCCGCTCCGGCCCCTGCTCGAGCTCGTGGTCCGCTGGCCCGCAGCCGTGGCCCTCGGCCACCCGGTACTCCACCTGCATCGCCGATACGATCGCCGTCACATGCGCCATCAGCCCCGGCCCCGATCCGACCGGTCACTGAACGCGGCGCGAGCCCGCCCCACCCGCCGGGCCGGCACGGAGCAGACCACACCCGAACACAGCAACGGCCAGCTGCGAACGCTCCGGACGGGCAGCACCAGACCGACGACCAAGGCCAACACACCCGCCGCGAACGGCGTCAGTTGTGTCCCCAAACGCAACCGCACCGTCGTCGCCCCCCTCCCCCCGGACACGTCGGCAGGGCCGCCAGTGACCGCGCAGCCCCGCCTGTAGCCGTCGTATCGTCATCGACAAGTGACGATACATGACCGGGTTTGGTCTCGTCTTGCTCGTGAACTTCTGGTTGTGGGGTGGGGCGGTTGCTCTTGACTCTTGGTCTCGGGTCCAGGGCTCGGCAGCTCGTTGGTCCGATCCTGGGCTGGCAGGTCGGGGATGGCGTGGCTGGCGGGGCTGTTATGTCAGGTCGGCGAGTTGCGTGGGAAGCTCGGGGCCATGGCCGAGACCAGGGCACCCAAGCGCAAGGACTACGGGCGTATCGCGCTCGACGCAGCGCAGGCCAGCCTCGGCGCCCAGACCGCCGCCCACGTCGCCGTGCTCGAGGCAGCCGACGACGTCACCACCGCTGACGCCGCCCTCGCCGCCGCCCAGGCCCACCAGGAGCAGGCCGTCCGCGCGCACGCCGAGAAAACCGCCGCGTTCGCCAAGCTCATCGGCCACGACGACGCCGCCGCCCGGCTCGGCCTGACCCCCGCCCAGCTCCGCACCCTGATCAAGCCCGCCGGCAAGCCCGGTCGCACCACCCCTACCGGGCGCACGGCCGGTACCGGCACACGCACCGCTGACGCCAAGAGCCAGGGCGACAGCGCGCAGCCCGCCCACGAGCAACCGCCGTGTAGGCCCAATGCCACGTAGCCTAGTTCGATCATGCTGCGCGGGGGGTGAGGGCGTGGTGGTGGATGGTGGCTGGTCTGGTGTGTCGGGTGCTGGCGGGTTCGTCGCGTCTTTTGACCCGGTAGCTGTTGTGGCGGGCCCGTTTGACCGCGCGTGGGCTGGTGCGTTCACGGCGGGCGGGGATCAGCAGGGCGGCGATCCGGGTGAGGTGGCTGGGGAGCCGTTCGGCCCAGTCCTGAGGGGGGAATGGCCGCCGTCCCGGTGGCGGTTCGGCGGATGAGGCGCAGGGGTTTGGCGAAGGAGATCCGGTCTG
>JAABUZ0100005784.1_pt1 | contig 15926 bp, 15 predicted proteins | sample 5562091 | NCBI WGS metagenome assembly JAABUZ01 (sample SAMN12813069, study PRJNA571459) | rock metagenome | isolation source: Antarctica rocks | place: Antarctica: Victoria Land, Linnaeus Terrace sud | collected 2015-12-21
CCAGCATGGCCCCGCCGACGATGGACTTCTCGCCGCCGCCACCGCCCGTGCCGGTGCACGACGCCGAACCGTCTCCCGCCATCGGCGCCGAGGAGACGCCCGCGCCGCAGACCGTCGAGGCGCTCGCTACACCGTCCGGCACCCCACCTGCCTTCATCCCGCCGGGCTTCGCCCCGTCGCGCGAAGCAGCAGCGCCCGTGCCGCCCGCCTTCGTGCCGCCCGCCTTTGTTTCTGAACACGTCTAAGCCCTGACCGCGCTCAAGGCTTAGACCCCAAATTGGCGTCAAATAAACTGGCCGATCCCGCAGACGATCCGATCAACGACAAGCCCATGCCGCTGCTCGAGCATTTGATCGAGCTACGGCGCCGACTGCTATGGTCGGCGCTGGCGCTCTTCATCTGCTTCGGCATCTGCTATTATTTCAGCCGCGAGATCTACTCCTTCCTAGTCCAGCCGCTCGCCAACATCCTCGAGCAGCGCGGCGCCAATCGGCGCATGATCTACACGCAGCTCTACGAGGCCTTCTTCACCTATCTGCGCGTCGCGTTCTTCGGCGCCGCCTTCATCTCCTTCCCCGTGGTCGCCAGCCAGGTCTACCTCTTCGTCGCTCCAGGCCTCTATCGGAGCGAGAAGCGCGCCATCGTGCCGTTCCTGGTCGCCACCCCGGTGCTGTTCGTGGCTGGCGCCGCGCTGGCCTACTACATGGTATTCCCCGCCGCCTGGAGCTTCTTCCTGAGCTTCGAGACGCCGACCGGCGCCGGCGGGCTGCCGATCGAGCTGGAAGCCAAGGTCAGCGAATACCTCAGCCTGGTGATGAAGCTGATCTTCGCCTTCGGCATCGCCTTCCAGCTGCCGGTCCTGCTGACCCTGCTGGCCAAGGTCGGCATCATCAGCTCCGCCGGGCTGAAGAAATATCGTCGCTACGCCTATGTCGGCATGTTCATCGTCGCCGCGATCATCACGCCGCCCGACGTCATCACCCAGACCGGCTTGGCCGTGCCGCTGATCATCCTCTACGAAATCTCGATCCAGTGCGCCCGCCTCGTCGAGACCAAGCCGGTCGACGCCTGACATGCACGACCTGCGCGCCATCCGGCACGACCCGGCCGCCTTCGACCGTGACCTCGCCCGCCGCCGCCTGCCCGGCCGCGCCGACGCCATCCTGGAGTTAGACACCGAACGTCGCGCCGCGCTGACTGCCCTGCAGGATAGCCAGGCGCAGCGTAACGCTCTCGCCAAGCAGGTCGGGCAAGGCAAGCGCTCCGGCGCCGACACCGCCGGCCTCGAAGCGCAAGCCACCGCGCTGCGCGACACCATGGCCGAACTCGAGCACCGCGCCGCAACGCTCGACGCCGCCATCCGCGCCGAGCTGGACGTGCTGCCCAACCGCCTCGATCCCAGCGTCCCCGAGGGCGTCGACGAGAGCGCCAACGTGGTCCTAACCCAATCCGGCGAGCCCACCGCGCCCGGCTTCCCGGCCCCAAGCTTTGTCGCCCGCGAGCACTTCGAGCTCGGCGAGGCGCTCGGCATGATGGAGTTCGAGGCCGCCGCCCGCATGTCCGGCTCGCGCTTCACCATCCTGCGCGGCCCGCTGGCCCGGCTCGAGCGCGCGCTCGGCCAGTTCATGCTCGATCTGCACACCACCGTGCACGGCTACACCGAGATCCAAGTGCCGCTCCTGGTCAACGACGCCGCCGCCTACGGCACCGACAAGTTGCCGAAATTCGCCGACGACCTGTTCCGCACCACCGACGGCCGCTGGCTCATCCCCACCGCCGAGGTGCCGCTCACCAGCCTGGTGATGGAGCAGATCGTCCCCGAGGCGCAGCTCCCGATCCGCGTCACCGCACTGTCCGAATGTTTCCGCAGCGAGGCCGGCGCCGCTGGGCGCGACACCCGCGGCATGCTGCGCCAGCACCAGTTCCGCAAGGTCGAGTTGGTCAGCATCACTCATCCCAACCACAGCGCCGGCGAGCACGAGCGCATGACCGCCTGCGCCGAGGCGGTGCTGACCGGGCTGGGCCTGACCTTCCGCCGCATGCTGCTCTGCGCCGGCGATACCGGCTTCGGCGCCGCCAAGACCTACGACCTCGAGGTCTGGCTCCCCGGCCAGAAGGCCTGGCGCGAGATCAGCTCCTGCTCCAACACCCGCGACTTTCAGGCTCGCCGCATGAACGCCCGCATGCGCGGCGCCGACGGCAAGGCGGCCGGCCCGGTGCACACGCTCAACGGCTCCGGCACCGCGATCGGCCGGGCGCTGATCGCGGTGATGGAAACCTATCAGGACGAGGGCGGCAGCATCACCGTCCCCGACGCACTCCGCCTCTACATGGGCGGCATCGAGCGCATCAGCTGAGCCAGACCGGCTCTTTGAGCCGCGCCACGAACGCCGTGTGCCGCGCCAGCGCATCGGCATCCACCTGCAGCAGCACCGGCCGCCGCTCGCCAGCCATCTGGTAGGCCACCAGCGGCAGCGAGATCCCCTCGTCCTCGGGCAGCAGGTTCGGCTGCCGCCCGCCGGTCAGCTCGACATAGACGTCCGACAGCAGCCGGCAATCCAGCAGGGCGTTGTGGCTGGTGCGCTCCGACAGGTCGATGCCGTATCGCCGGCAGAGCGCGTCGAGGCTGTTGGGCAGGCCTGGGAAGCGCACCCGGGCCATCGCCGCGGTATCGATCATGCGCGCCCGGTCCAGCCCCGCTTGCCCGATCCGCATGAGTTCGGCATCGATGAAGCCGAAATCGAACGGCGCATTGTGCGCGATCAGCGGCGCGTCGCCGAGGAAGGCGAGCAACGCGTCGGCGATCTCGGCAAAGCGCGGCTTGCCCGCCAGGTGCGCCCGGGTGATGCCGTGGATCCGGGTCGAATCCTCCGGCACGTCCCGCTCCGGGTCGATCAGCGCATGGTACGTTCGCCCGCTCGGCAGATCCCGGATCAGCTCGATGCACGCCACCTCGATGACCCGGTGCCCGGTCAGCGGATCGAGCCCGGTCGTCTCGGTGTCGAACACGACCGACCGCTGCACGACCTGATGCGGCTGCGCGCTCATCCCGCCGTCGCCGTCTCCGCCACCCCGGCGAGATAGCGGTCCATCACCTCCTGCGGCGCGCCGTCGTCGACGATGCGACCCTGATGCATGCGGATCACCCGCGTGCTCCAGTTCAGGATGATCGCCGGCATGTGCGACGACAGCACCAGGATCTCCGCCTGCCGCACCACCGTCTCGAGCCGCACCGACGCTTTCTCGATGAACGCCGCATCGCCGGCCAGCAGCCACTCGTCCATCAGCAGCACCTCCGGCCGGATCGCGGTGGCCAGCGCGAAGCCGAGCCGCACCACCATGCCGGCGCTGTAGAAGCGCATCGGCAGGTCGAGGAAGTCGCCCAGCTCGGCGAAGGTCTCAACATCGTCTTCGAGACGTCCGATCGCCTCGCGCGACAACCCGTTGTAAAGCCCGCGCAAGGCGATGTTCTCGCGCCCGGTCAGCTCGTAGTTCATGCCCAGCGTGGCATCCAGCAGCGCCCCGATCCGCCCCTCGATCACGACCCGGCCCTCGACCGGCTCATAGATCCCGGCCAGCGTCCGCAACAGCGTGGTCTTGCCGGCCCCGTTGCCGCCGATCAGCCCGAGCCGGTCGCCACTGCGAAGGTCGAGCGAGATGTCGCGCAACGCGTTGACCACGATCCGGTGCTTGGAATCCTCCTGCAGCCGGCCGCTCGCCGCGGCGAACACCGTGCGCTTCAGGCTGCGGCTGTTGCCGTGATAGATCGGGAAATCGACCCGCACGTTCTCGGTCAGGACGCTCGCCATCGCCTAGACCCAGAATGCCAGCCGGCCGCGCGTGCGCGCGAACAGGAACCAGGCGGCGGCGCACAGCACGCCGCTATAGCCGAGCGCCGACGCCCACACGCGCAGCCGCACCGCCTCGCCCAACATCGGCCCGCGCACGATTTCAAGCAGCGTATAGAATGGGTTGAGCCACAGGAACTCGAGCGCCGCGCCGTGCAGCAACTCCGGCTTCCAGATGATCGGGCTGATGAAGAAGGCGATCTGGATCACGCTGGCCACGATCGGCGGGATGTCTCGGAACCGCGCCCCGATCGGCCCCAGGATCAGGCACACCGCCAGCCCGTCGAGCACCCACAGCAGCAGGCCGGGGATCGCCTGCAGCGCCGCCCAGCCCGGCCAATCGTCGAACCAGGCATAGACGATGACGATGACGACCACGTTGTGCGCCAGCACGATGAGGTTGCGCACGACCACGCGCATCGACTGTAGCGTATGCGGCATCCGCATCGACCGGATCATACCCTCGGCGGCGACATAGCAGGTGCAGGAATCGGTGATCACCGCCGAGAGCACGTTCCACAGCACTAGCGAGAGCGCCAGGAACGGCAGGTAGTCGCGTAACTCCATGTTAAACAGCTTGGAGTAGAGAAGACCCAAGGCCGCCACCATGATCGCGGTCGACAGCGTCAGCCAGAACGGGCCCAGCATGGAGCCGCGATAACGGAGGCGGATATCGAACCAACTCAGTGTGAGCGCCAGCCGCCACAGCCGGCACGCATCGGCGAAATCGGCCAACGCCAGCCGGTTGCGTTCGGCGCTGCCGAGGCCGGATTGCAACACGAGAGGACGGGTGCCGGCCGCGGTGGCCGACCTCAAATCCTGGAATTGACTGAGGCTCATAGCCTGCCCGTATCCGATCGGTGGCGGCGACACAACGGTTCGGCCCCTCGAACGCCCGCCCGCCCCGGCGTCGCCGCTTGCCTGAGAGGCATTGTCGCAGCTTTGCTACAACGGTCGCGACGATTCGGCGACATGGGCGAGAAAAGGTTTGCCCAGAATCTTGCGCTCGGATAGGGGGTTGTGCTCGGTTCCTATCCGACTGACTGAGGGATGGCCGTTAAGGTCATCTTGACCTCCGGCCCGCCCGGCCGTGCCCACCAAGGAGGCCATAGCTTGCAATTCAAAACCGCCGCCCACCTGTTCGGGACCGTTGCCGCGATCGCGCTCATGGCCGGGTGCGCCAGCAAGCCGCAGGTCACCGCGCAGCAGGAGACCTCGCACTATCTCTCGCGAGCCGGGCGCAACTACACCCCGCCCGGGCCCGCGAGCGATCCGTGGGGCCCCTACGTGCGCGAGGCGTCGGAAAAGTACGACGTGCCGGAGAAGTGGATCCGCGAGGTCATGCGCCAGGAATCCGGTGGACGGATGTATGGGCGCGGCGGCGACCTGATCACCTCCGGCGCCGGCGCCATGGGCCTGATGCAGGTCATGCCGGCCACTTATGACGATCTGCGCGGTCGTTACCGGGAGTTGAGCGACGACCCGTTCAATCCGCACAGCAACATCATGGCGGGCACCGCCTATCTCCGCGAGATGTACGATATCTATGGCGCGCCGGGCTTCCTGGCCGCCTACAACGCCGGCCCGGGCCGGCTCGACGACTACCTGACCCGCAATCGCACCCTGCCGACCGAGACCCGTCGCTACGTCGCAGCGATCGGACCCCGCATCGCCGGCTACGAACCGCAGCGTGCATCGCCTGGCGCGCAATATGCGATGAACTCGATGCCGCTCGATATCCCGGCTGGCCCGCGCTACCCGCGACTGGGCACACAGTTTGCCAACGCTGCGCCGTTCGCTGCTGCGCCGTTCGCCGCCACCGTCCCGGTGCCGGCCGAGGTGGCCGAGGCTCCCCGCCCGTTCATCAAGCTCAATCCGCCGGCCCCGATGCTCGTCGCCCAAGCCGAGCCGCCGCGTCCCTATATCACCCTCAATTCGCGCGCCCCGGCTCAGCCAGAGTTTGACGTTGCCCAGCCGGTCGTTGCCCAGCCCGAACCAGTGGCCATCGCTCAAGCCGAGCCGCCGCGCTACATCCAGTTGTCGCCCCGCGCGGCCGACGATGCCGAGGGCGCGCCGTCCCTGCTCGGCAGCGCGCGGCGCGGCGGCCAGCAATTCGCTCGTGCCGAAGCGCTGCCGATCCCCGAGCCGCCGCCCTTGCCGCCCAGCGAGGCGCCGACGCGCTTCGGCCGCCGCGCCGTCCCATCCGCGCCTCACCCGATCGAGGTGGCCATGTTCCCCGAGCCGCCGCGCCCGCCGTCGCAGCGCGCCGCCGCCGCGTCCGAGCTGCTGGCGCTCGGCCCACAGGCGCGCGGGTTCAATCTGATCCCGTCGGCCAACGCCGCGCCGGTCCGCCGCTTCATGCCGGCGATCGCCTCGACATCGGGCGCCTGGGCCGTCCAGGTCGGTGCCTTCGCCAACGAAACCCTCGCCAAGTCGGCCACCGTCGCCGCCCGCGGCCACGCCCCCGAAGTGCTCGGCGGCGCCCGTTCCAGCGTCGCCGGCGTGCGCCAACCCGGCGGCACGCTCTACCGAGCCCGCCTTGGCGGGCTCTCGCGCGAGGCCGCGTCGCAGGCCTGCGAACGCCTGAGCCGCGCCCGCACCAACTGCATGGTCGTCTCCCCCGACGCGCAACACTGACGGATCGGCAGCACCGGTTGCAGGGTTGCCGCTCGCGGCGCCCTGGCTCAAACTCCGGGTCATGCAAGGTCCCGAAGCCGAATACCACGCCCATCTCGCCGCCGGACGCTTCATGCTGCAGCGTAGCCAGAGCACCGGCCGCTTCACCTTCTATCCTCGTATCCTGATCCCCGGCACTGGTGAGCGTGACCTCGAATGGGTCGAGGCCAGCGGCGGCGGCACCGTCTATGCGATCACCGTCAACCGCACCCGCGAAGGCGCCTACAACATCGCCCTGATCGACCTCGACGAGGGCCCGCGCATGATGTCCCGCATCGACGGCGTCGAGACCCTGCCCATTGGCGCCCGCGTCCGCGCTCGCATCATCGAGGAGGACGGCGCCCCGCTGGTCGTGTTCGAGCCGGGGCCCGGCGCGTGAGCCTGCGTGGGGCCGCCGCCATCGTCGGCATCGGCAGCGCCGGCTGCGGCAACGCCCCCGACCGGACCGCGACCGAGCTGATGGCGGACTCCGCACTCGCGGCCATCGCCGATGCCGGGCTCGAGTTGGGCGATATCGACGGCCTCTACGCCGCTACCAGCACCCACGCTTTCCCCACTCTGTCGGTCGCCGAATATCTCGGCATCCGCCCGCGCATGCAGGACGGCACCAATATCGGCGGCTCCAGCTTCGAGGCCCACCTGCTCAGCGCCACCATGGCGCTCGCCGCCGGGCAGTGCGACGCCGCATTGATCTGCTACGGCTCCAACCAGCGCAGCGCGGGTGGCCGCCTCGTCTCGATGAGCGAGAAGCAGGTGCACGAGGCGCCCTACAAACCGCGCCACCCGATCACCGCCTATGCCCTGGCCGCCAGTCGGCACATGCACCAGTTCGGCACCACCCGCCGGCATCTGGCCGAAGTGGCCGTCGCCGCCCGCGCCTGGGCCAACCTCAACCCCGACGCCTTCGCCCACGGCCCGCTCGGTATCGACGACGTGCTCGCCAGCCGCATGATCAGCGACCCGCTCACCGTCGCCGATTGCTGCCTGGTGACCGATGGCGGCGGCGCCTGCGTACTCGTGCGTCCCGACCGCGCCCGCGACCTCAAGCACAAGCCCGCCTATGTCTTGGGCGGCGCCACCGCCGGCTGGCACCGGGCCGTGATGTGCATGCCCGACCTGACCATCAGTGCGGCGAGCGAGAGCGGACCGCGCGCGTTCGCCATGGCCGGGCTGACGCCGCGCGACGTCGGGCTGGCGATGCTCTACGACGCCTTCACCATCAACACGATCCTGTTCCTCGAAGACCTCGGCTTCTGCGCCAAGGGCGAGGGCGGCGCGTTCGTCGCCGACGGCGCCATCGCCCCCGGCGGGCGGCTGGCCGTCAACACCAATGGCGGCGGCCTGTCCTGCGTGCATCCCGGGATGTACGGCATGTTCCTCATCCTCGAGGCTGTGACCCAATTGCGCGGCCAGGCCGGCGCGCGCCAGGTGGCCGGCCTCGACATCGCCCTCCTGCACGGCAATGGCGGCACGCTGTCGAGCCAATGCACCACGCTGCTCGGCACCGAAGCCGCCCTATGAGGCCGGCCTTCTCGACGTTGGACAGTATGTTGCGCCCGTCCAGCGTGGCCGTGATCGGCGCCTCGGCCGACCCGACCCGCATCGGCGGCCGGCCGATCCACTACATGCTCGACCAGGGCTTCCGCGGCCAGATCCTGCCCGTCAACCCCAACCGCCGCGAGATCCAGGGGCTGCCGGCATTCGCCGGCATCGCCGACCTGCCGTTCGCGCCCGACACCGCCATCGTCGCCGTGCCGACCAAGCTCGCGGTCGAAGCGGTCGGCCAGCTCGCGGCCCGGGGCGTAAAGTCGGCGATCGTGTTCACCGCCGGGTTCGCCGAGATGGACGAGGCCGGCGCGGCGGCGCAGGCCTCGATGATCGCCGCCGCCCGGGGCATGCGCCTGCTCGGCCCCAACTGCCTCGGCCTGTTCAACGCACGGCACGGCTTCTACCCGATCTTCAGCTCCAGCCTCGAGAGCGGCTGGCCGCAGCCCGGCCGCATCGGCATCGCCAGCCAGAGCGGCGCCTACGGCACCCACGTCTTCGCGGTCGCCCGCAACCGCGGCCTCGGGACGCCGATCTGCGTCACCACCGGCAACGAGGGCGACGTGACCATCGGCGACGTCATCGGCTGGCTCGCCGAAGACCCCGACACCGACGTAATCGCCGCCTATGCCGAAGGCATCCGCGAGGCCGATGGCTTGCTGGCCGCCCTCGAAGCCGCGCGCCAAGCCCGCAAGCCGGTGGTGATGATGAAGGTCGGCGCCTCGGCCATCGGCCAGCACGCCGCCAAGTCCCACACCGCGTCGATCGCCGGCGACGACCGGGTCACGGATGCGGTGCTGGCCGAGTTCGGCGTGGTCCGCGCCCGCACCACCGAAGAGATGCTCGACATCGCCGCCACCGCCACCAAGCGAATCTACCCCGTCGGCAACACGCTCGGCGTCATCACCATCAGCGGCGGCGCAGGCGTGCTGATCTCCGACGCCGCCGAACTGGTCGGCCTGCCGCTCCCCGAAATGCCCGCCGACGCGCAAGCCCGGCTGAAGGCGATGCTGCCGTTCGCCGCCCCGCGCAACCCGGTCGACTGCACCGCGCAGGCGTTCAACGACATGACCCTGATCGGCCGCTTCACCGACAGCATGGTCGAGGACGGCAAATACAGCTCGATCCTGGCCTTCTTCAGCCAGGTCGGCGGCTCCCGCACCATCGCGCCGGCGCTGCGCGAGCAACTCAACGCGACCAAGGCCAAATATCCCGACCGGCTCTACGTCCTGTCCGTCGTCGCCCGCCCCGAACAGGTGCGGGAGTATGAGCAGGACGGCTTCGTCGTGCACGAGGATCCAACCCGAGCCGTCGTCGCGATCCACGCCATGGGCCGTTTCGGCGACGCCTTCGCTCGCGCGCCCGATCCCGCCCCGTCGCCGGCGGCACCGGTCGCCCTGCCCCGCACCGCCCTGAGCGAGGCCGAGGCCAAGCGCATCCTGGCCGAAGCCGGCATTTCCTCGGCCCCCGAGCGCGCCTGCGGCACCGCGGACGAGTGCGCCGCCGCCGCCGCCGCGTTCGGCTTCCCGGTGGTGATGAAGATCCTCTCCCCCGACATCCCGCATAAATCCGAGATCGGCGGCGTGCTGCTGGACGTCACCGACGCCGATCAGGTCCGCGACGGCCACCGAACCCTGCTCGCCCGCGCCGCCTCGGCCGCCCCAAACGCGCGCATCGAGGGCGTGCTGGTCGCCAAGCAACTCGAGGGCGGCGTCGAGTGCATCCTCGGCATCCATCGCGACCCGGTGTTCGGCCCGATCGCCCTGTTCGGCCTCGGCGGCATCTTCGTCGAGATCGCCCCCGACGTGGCGCTGCACCGTTGCCCGTTCGGGCCCGAGATCGCCGAACGCATGATCCGCAGCATCAAGGCGGCGCCCATCCTGCTCGGCGCCCGCGGCCGCCCGCCGGTCGACCTGGCCGCCCTGGCTCACACGCTGGCGCACCTGTCGCAATGGGCCGTAGCCACCGGGCCGCGCCTGCTCTCGGTGGACCTCAACCCCGTCCTCGCCCTCCCCGACGGCGCCTACGCGCTGGATGCCGTGATCGAGCTCTCCCCGTGCGACGATCAGAAGGAGATCGCGCAGTGATAAGTAAGATTGTCCGCACTATGGCTGAGGCGCTCGAAGGGGTCGCCGATGGCTCGACCGTCCTGATCGGCGGCTTCGGCTCCGTCGGCCAGCCCGACGCGCTGATCGAGGGCCTGATCGAGCAGGGCGCCAAAGACCTCGTCTGCGTCGCCAACAACGCCGGCGGCGGCCATGTCGGCCTGGCCAAGCTGATCCAGACCGGCCGCGTCCGCCGCATGATCTGCAGCTTCCCGCGCACGTCCGACTCCGTCGTGTTCGAGGAGGTCTACCGCGCCGGCAAGATCGAACTCGAGCTGGTCCCGCAAGGCACGCTCGCCGAGCGCATGCGCGCGGCCGGCGCCGGCATCCCCGCCTTCTACACCGCCACCTCGGCCTGCACGCAGCTCGCCCGCGGCAAGGAGACCCGCGAATTCGGCGGCCGCACCTACGTCATGGAGCAGGCGCTGCATGGCGACGTCGCACTCGTCGAGGCCTGGCAGGCCGACCGTTGGGGCAACCTCACCTACCGCGCGAGCGGCCGCAACTTCAACCCGGTCATGGCCACCGCCGCCACGCTCACCGTGGTGCAGACGCAGCACATGGTCGAGCTCGGCACCCTCGATCCACAAGCGGTCGTCACCCCCGGCATCTTCGTCGACCGGGTCCTGCACGTTCCGTATCTGGAGGCCTGACATGCCCATCAGCCGAACCGAGATGGCCGCCGCCGTCGCCCGCGACATTCCCGAGGGCTGGTACGTCAATCTCGGCATCGGCATCCCGACCCTGGTCGCCGACCACGTCCCGGTCGAGCGCGAGGTCGTCTTCCACAGCGAGAACGGCATCCTCGGCGTCGGCCCCGCGCCCACGCCCGATGCCATCGACTCCTGGCTCATCAACGCCGGCAAGCAGCACGTCACGCTGCGGCCCGGCGGCAGCTACGTCCACCATGCCGACAGTTTCGCCATGATCCGCGGCGGCCATCTCGACCTGTGCGTGCTCGGCGCCTTCGAAGTGGCCGAAACTGGCGACATCGCCAACTGGGCCACCAGCGAGAACGACACCGCGCCCGCCGTCGGCGGCGCGATGGACCTGGCCGCCGGCGCCAAGCGGCTCTGGGTCGTGATGGAACACACCACCAAGGACGGCCGCCCCCGCTTGGTGCAGACCTGCTCCTATCCGCTCACCGCGCCGCGAGCCGTCAGCCGCGTCTATACCAACCTCGCCGTCATCGACATCACCCCCGCCGGCTTCCTGCTGCGCGATCTCGCGCCCGGCACCGACTTCGAGACCGTGCAGGCGCGAACCGACGCCAAGCTGCACCGCGCGAGCTGACGTGCTCGAACACCTCAAAACCGCCAACCGCGCCTGGGCCGCTCGCAAGATCAAGGCCGATCCCGGCTTCTTCGAGCGCCTAGTCGGTCAGCAGGCGCCGCAATACCTCTGGATCGGCTGCTCCGACAGCCGCGTGCCGGCCAACGAGATCGTCGACCTCGACCCCGGCGAGATGTTCGTGCACCGTAATGTCGCCAACCTCGCACCGCCGCAGGACGCCAACTACCTCTCCGTCCTGCAATTCGCCGTCGACGTCCTCCGGGTCAAGCACGTCATGGTGGTCGGCCATTACGGCTGCGGCGGCATCCGCGCCGCCGTCGATGGGCAGCGCCGCGGCCTGGTCGACCACTGGCTGCACCCGATCCGCGAGGTGGCGACCACCCACAAGCACGAACTCGATGCCATCGCCGACGAAACCGGGCGCCTCAACCGCCTCTGCGAGCTGAACGTGATGCGCCAGGTCGCCAATGTCGCGTCCGACGTCTTCGTCCAGGATGCCTGGGCGCGCGGCCAGGACCTCTCGATCCACGGCTGGGTCTACTCGCTGGCCACCGGCCTGATCACGGACCTCGAAGTCACCAAGACCGGCATCTAGTCGTCAATGGGATGATGCACCTTCTTTCCATCCAGAGTCGGATGAGGTGTTCCACGACGCGGGCGTGATGGGATCCGACCGACCCCGTTGGCTTAGCCGTTCTGGACTAGGTTGTGGGTGGCGAGGCATACCGTTACGAGATCGTATCTTGATTGCAGGAGGCTGCGGTCGCCGGCTTGGTGGTAGGCGATGCGGAGCTGGGTGGCGTCGACGCTGACGCGGAGGTAGCCGTAGTTGTGGTCGTCGTATTTGGCCAGGGCGACCTTGATGGAGGTGACGGCCGGTTTGACGTCGAGGTAGGAGACGTCGGTGCCGTTCTCGGGCTCCTGGGCGGGCTTGCCGCGGGTGCTGCGGACGAGCGGATTGACGTTGTGGCCGCCGTTGCCGCAGACGACGAAGGGGACCTCGCGGGTGGTTCCGGCGAACTCGATGGTCCGGGTGAAGCGCTGGTAGCAATGGGCGTGGCCGGAGAGGACGGCGTGCGGGTAGATTCCGGTTTCGATGCAGATGCGGTCGATCTCGCGCAGCATGTCGCTGCTGCTGCCGTGATTGCCGCTGACGGTGTGGCCGGTGGACGGCGCGGAGTAGACGAAGGGCGGGTGGTGCGTGGCGATGACGACGGCGCCGGCGTATTTTTCCTTTTTGATGCGCAACAGCTGTGCGCGCAGGAAGGCGAGCTGGCGGTCGGTGACGTTGGGCCAGTGGCCGCCCTGGCTCGAGATGGTGCCGGGGTCCTCGAGGGCGTTGCTGAATAGGCCGATGATGCGGATGAAGGGGGCGTCGAAGGCGAAGTAGACGCCGGGCTGGGTCATGGCGGTGCGGTGGAGCGAGCCGGCTTCGGGGGTGATGTCGAGCGACGGGGCGCAGAAGTTACGGGCGAAGGTGACGAGCGGCTCCTCGCCGGCGGGGGTGCCGGGGATGACGAAGCTGTCGTGGTTGCCGGCCAAGGCGAGGATGGGGGCTGGGTAGGCGCGGAAGGGCTCGTAGAACTGGTCGTAGTAGTAGCGAGCCTCGCCGAAATTATAGATGACGTCGCCCAAGTGGAAGAAGAAGGCGGGGCGGTTGTTGACCTCGTCGGAGTGGGCGTCGGTGGTGATCTGGTCGGCGACGCGCTGCTCGTTGCGATAGCGGCGGACGTCGGAGCTGCCGGTGTCGCCGACAGAATGGAACACGATGCGGCCGGCGGCGCGGATGCTCTGGGCGACCTGGTCGCCGGTCGGGCCGTAGGCTTCGGCCAGGGTGAAGAGCGCGTCGTCGGCGAGGCGGGAGGCGGGGACTTCGACCGTCTGGGTCTTGAGCAGGGCGCTGACCTGGGCATAGACGGCGTTGTCGGAGCCGTGCTGAACCTGGAAGGTCTGTGCGTCGGGGGTGACGACGGGTTCGGCGAAGACGGGATGGACCAGGCCCGGCGGGGCGGCGGCGGGCGGCATGGGTTGGGCCGATTTCGGCGTCCTTGCGGCTCTCGGCGTCGTTTTTGCGCGCGGCGTTGCGGATCTGGCCATGGTCGCCCCCGTTTTTTCGTGGCCGGAGACGAGTAGAATTACGCCGGGAGGGACGCCAGGGGCTGGACGTTACAATTACGCGACATTGCTCTCGGGCGGGTTGGCGAGCGGATTTGCCGGCGGGTGTACGCCGGTGAGTTGTTCGGAGACGGACCAGAGGCGTTCGGCGGCCGTGGCATCCTTGGCTTGCGGCATGACCTTGGAGGGGGCGACGGGGCCGCGGGTCTCGCTGAGGTTGGCGGGGCCGTAGTAGCCGCCGGGTTCGGCGGCCGGGTCGAGGGCGGCGTAGAGGATGGGCAGGGCGCCGGCGTCGGCGGTCTGGCCGAGCAGGTTGAAGCCGGTCTGGGCGATGCGTCCGAGCAGGCCGGTGCCGAAGCCGTTGCTGACGATGCTGGTGGCGCTCCAGCCGGGGTGGGCGGCGATGCTGACGAGGTCCCAGCCAGCGGCCGTGGCGCGGCGCTGGAGCTCGCGGGCGAACATGAGCATGGCCAGCTTGCTCTGGCCGTAGGCGCGCATGGGTTTGTAGGAGCGCTCGCTGAGCAGGTCGGCGAAGTCGATGCGGGCGGCGCGGTGGGCAACACTGGATACGTTCACTACCCGGGCACCGCCAGTGGCGAGCAGGGCGGGGAGGAGGCCGAGGGTGAGTGCGAAATGGCCGAGGTAGTTGATACCGAGCTGGGCCTCGAAGCCGTCGACGGTGGCGCGGCGCTCGCGATAGCCCATGACGCCGGCGTTGTTGACGAGCAGGCCGAGCGGGCCTTGCCAGGCGTGGACGAAGGCAGCGACGGCTTTGAGGCTGCCGACATCGAGCAGGCGGAATTCGGCGGTCGCGCCGGGCACGGCGGCGCGCAGGTTTTCCAGGGCCTGTTCACCACGGGCGGCGTTGCGGCCGGTCAGCACGACGGGGCGGCCGGCGCGGGCCAGGCCGATTGCGGTGGCGTAGCCGAGGCCGCCGGTCGCGCCGGTGACGATCGCCGGAGCCGTTGTGTTCAGCAATGGGGCGGGGTCTCGACGAACTCGGCGAGTTTGCCCTGCATCATGAAGTCGGCGAAGTCCATGTGCAGGTCGTCGGCGACGCCGTTGGCGAAGTAGCGCATGCCGACCTCGTAGTCGGGGCTGCCGGCGACCTTCTCCTGGGAGGGCTTCGGGTTGCGGTCGAAGAAGGAGACATGGACCCGTCCGCTGGGCAGGTTGGCGAGCGACGGGTAGGGCGGGTTGTCGGACTTGCCCCAGCTGGAGATGACGATGAAGCTGTCCTGGGCGCCGCGGTCGCCGGTGCCGTCGAAGATCGGCAGGTTGAGGAAGCGCTTGCCCTCGGCGGCGGCGCGGATGATGGCCTCGGTATGGACCATGGGGAACAGGGTGCCCTCGGGGAGGGGGAGGTCCTTTTCCTCGGGCACGGTGTAGTGGATGGCGCCGGGACCGCCGGTGGCGTCGAGCTTGGCGGTGCCTTCGACCTGCTCGGTGACGGCGGTGTCGGTGGTCTGGCGCATGCGGAAGCGCATGGACAGGCCGTCCTTGCTCTCCCAGGTGGCGTAGTCGGAGATCAACTCGATGTCCTGGCCGTCGCGGTTGGTGATGGTCATGGCCAGGCGCTGGCGGGTGGCCCAGCCATCGCAGGCGTCGGTAACTTCGTAGGCCATGGTACCGCTGACGGCGGTGACACCGCCGCCGCGGGTGGATTCGAGGTTCAGGCGATAGAGCGCGCGGTGGGCGGCCATGGGCACTTGGTCGGCGGCCCAGGCGGGGGCGCCGACGAGGCCCGAGAGGGTGGCCAGCGTGGCAAGGGCAGGTCGCAGGCGCATCCGCATGTCTCTCCGGGGTCCGAACGCAGGACATAGGCCCGGCAGGACGAGTCCGCCAGTCAGGAATGGGGGTGGCTTTGCGGCGGGGAGTCGGCTGACTACATGGGGGCGATGAGCGCCATCGACGTCCTGCTGAGCCGTTCCTCCACCTCCGAGCTGGCCGAGCCGGCGCCGGATGGGCGCGACCTGGACCAGATCCTGCAGGCGGGGTTGCGGGCGCCGGACCATGGCAAGCTGCGGCCGTGGCGGTTCATCCTGATCCGCGGGGCGGCGCGGGCGGCCTGGGCGGAGGCGATGGTGGGCGCGCTGATGGCGCGCGAGCCGGACGCGCCGGAGAAGGCGATCGAGAAGCAGCGCAACCGGGTGCTGAATGCGCCGCTGATCATCGCGCTGGGGGCGAAGCTGCGGCCGGGTCACAAGATTCCGGAGATCGAGCAGATGCTGAGCGTGGGGGCGGCGGCGATGAACATGCTGAACGCGATCCATGCGCTGGGTTATGGCGGGGTTTGGCTGACGGGGGCGCATACGTTCGATCCGCGGGTGGTGGCGGCGCTGGG
>JAABUZ0100005788.1_pt1 | contig 15915 bp, 14 predicted proteins | sample 5562091 | NCBI WGS metagenome assembly JAABUZ01 (sample SAMN12813069, study PRJNA571459) | rock metagenome | isolation source: Antarctica rocks | place: Antarctica: Victoria Land, Linnaeus Terrace sud | collected 2015-12-21
TGGAGTTCCCACGCCCGGAGCCGCCGTCCTTCCCGCCAGTCGACTGCCTGGCTCGATGCCACGTGGTCCATGCCGCCCTCCCGCCGATGTCGGGCGGAGTTTAGCAACTCACACGCCGGTCAGTAACTGCTGACATCGTGCGCCTCCCCTGGCGACTGATACGTCCGGTACGTCCATCGCGCGCTCGATCGTCGAGCGACCCGACCGCGGCGGGGACATGCACGCGGAACGCCGGGAGTGGAGCAGCGACGGCGGGCGCCGTAAGTGCTGAACGGGGCTCATATTGCGCACTCGCCGTCCCGTGCGACTCGGGCGCCGCACCGTTCACGAAACGGCCGACGCGCGGCACGGAACGTTTCGTGGAACACCGGGCACGACGCGAGCGCCGTGATGGCCGGAGCGCCCCACGTCGCCTCGGCGGTGCGCTTCGTGGAACGGCGTCCGGTGGAACGGCGTCCGGTGCACCGGCGCCGTGAAGCACGCGCCGACGTTAGGCGGACGTCGCCGCGCGGCGCGTCGCCGCGAACGCCGCGCGGAGTTCGCCGGCGAGGAGTTCGGCCAGCTCGCCGGGCGCCTCGAGTGGGACGAGGTGCCCGGCGTCCGGCACCACGGCGAGGCGCGCGCCGCGCACACGCCGCACGACCTCGCGCTCGAGTAAGGCGGGCGGCAGCACCGGGTCCGCCCCGCCCACGACGACCAGCGTCGGCACCGCGACCTCGCCGGCGCTGGCCGAGGTGTCCTCGCGGCTGCCGTCCTCGAGCCACGCGCGCCATGCGGGACTGGACGTGCGCAGACTGTCGTTCACGACGCGCCCGCGCGCTCGCGGCGCGAGCCGGCGGGCGACGATGCGGTCGGCCGTCTGCTCGGCGGTGGCGCGGTCGCCGTACGCCGCCAGGGCCCGCGCGCGCGCGCGCGCCTCGATCGGCTCGGGCGTGGGCGGCGACGGCGCCACGAGGACGAGCGCGCGAAGGCCGGAGGGCTGCCGCGCTGCGAGCGCCAGCGCGAGCTTCCCACCCATCGAGTGACCGACGAGCGCGTGGTCGCCGATGTCTAACGCCGCGATCACCCCCGCGACGTCGTCCGCTCCGTCGGCCGTGGTGTAGCCGCTCGGCGTCACCGCCGAGCGGCCGTGGCCCCGCAGGTCGAGGGCGACGCACCGATACGCGTCGCCGAGCGCGTCCACCACCGCCTCCCAGGCGCGCGCGGACCCAGCGAAGTAGTGCAGGAGCAGGAGGACCGGCGCGTCGGCGCGTCCACGCACGGCGACGTGCAGCGTCGTGCCATTCGTCGCGACGTCCACGTGCCGAACGCCGCTCACACGGCGACCTTGAGCATCGCCGGTTCGCGGCTGGTGACGAACAGCTCACCGTGCGGGACGACCGTGATGCGCCCGAACTCCTCGAGCAGTGCCCGGTACGCCGCCGCGACCGCACGCGGGCGGCGGTCGAGATCGTAGAGCCCGCACGGGTTCACGTGTCCGTTCCGCTCCGTGAGCCCGGTGTCCCAGTCCACCTGATCCGTGAGCGAGTACCAGGTGAAGCCGAGCACCGGCACGCCGTCGACGCGCATGCGCAGCACGTTGATCCACTGCTTCCAGAGCCACGTCGGCGCCTCGTCGGCGTCGAACGTGTTGGTCTCGGTGTGCATCACCGGCTTCTTGTACCGCCGGTAGTACTCGCGCGTGATCAGGTACCACCCCGCGACGTCCTCGGCCATCACCTGCGTCCCGTCGGGCTTCACAATGGTCTCGTTGCGGCCGTAGTAGTCGTTCCCCATGATCTGGTAGCCGGGCGGCTCGCCCCGCATGAACCAGTCGTACTCCGCGCGCGTGAGCCCGTGGTCCATCAGGTAGAGGCACACGTCCGCGTCGGGCGCGTGGGCGTAGAGCAGGTCGAGCGGGATGAAGCGCTGCTTGTTCTTGAGCGCGATCTCCGGCGACGGCTCCGAGCGCGCCTCGTGCGTGTACTCGGCGCTCTCGCTCTGCACGATGATGCAGTCCGGCCGCCGCGCGGCAATGCGGTGCGTGGCGAGGATGCTCGCCGCTGTCGCATGCTTCATCGCGGTGACGAACGCGCGGTCGTCGCGGCGCTGCTCATTCCACGCGCCGTCCTTCGCGCTCATCCGCGCCGTCACGTAAATCTCGTTCACCGGGGTGTAGTAGCGCACCCACGGGTAGCGCGCCGCGACCGCGTCCGCGTAGGCGGCGAAGTGGACGGGTAGCTCGGGGTTCTGAAAGTTCCCGAGCCAGTCGGGCACGCCGAAGTGCAGGAGGTCGAGGATGGGCGTGATCTCGAGCCGCCGCATCTCGGCCATCACGACGTCGGCGAAGCTCCAGTCGTACACGCCCGGCCCGCGGTGCACCGCGTAGTAGGGCAGGCCGTAGCGCAGCACCTTGAGCCCGATCTCCTTGACCAGCCCGAGGTCCTCGCGCCAGCACGCGTAGTGGCGGCACTCGGCCAGCTGGTCGCGCCGCACGCGGCCGTTCTCGATCGTCGGGTACGAGCACTCGATTCCGGTGGCGAACATGAAGTTGCCCGGGGCGCCGGTCGGCAGCCCGCTCCCGTGCGCACCCGTGGCGCCGCCGTACTCGTCGCCCGCGCTCGACCGCGCGATCGGGTCGCGCGCGATGATGTCGAGGAAACTCTGGGTCGCCATTCTGACGTTTCAAGCCTCGTGTCGGCCGGCGCGCGCGAGGAACCGGTCCGCGGTGCGGAGTGCGAGCGCCATGATGGTAAGCGCGGGATTCACCGCGAGCGCGCTCGGGAAGGTGGAGTTGTCGCTGATGTACAGGTTCGGGACGTCGAACGCGCGCCCGTCCGCGTCGACGACCGCGGCCGACGGGTCGGTGCCCATGCGGCAGGTGCCGATCGTGTGCGCATTGCGCGGGAAGGCCCACACGTCGAGCGCGCCGGCCGCGGCCCACACCACGCGCATGACGTGCTCGGCGTGCGCGGTCATGCGGCGCTCGTTCTCGCCGTTGGTGAACGTGACGCGCGGCTTGGGCAACCCGCGCGCGTCGGTCTCGTCCGAGAGTTCGACGCAGTTGCCCGGCGACGGCAGGCAGTCGCCGAGGATGTTGATGCCTGCGGTGTGATTGTAGCCGTGCATGTGGTCCATCAGCGCGCGGCCCCAGAGCCCGCGCCCGCGCGCCACCTGCGAGGCGTAGGTCACCGGCATCACGCCGATGCTCTGCAGGAGGTAGCCGCCGGCGAAGTCGGCGCCGGGCGGTCGGTGCGTGTCTTCGGAGATCAGCGCGCCCGGGATCCCCTTGTACGGCCGGACGTCCTCCTCGAAGCGACCCCAGAGCTGGACCCCGGTGTGGGCCATGAAGTGGCGACCCACCTGCCCGCTCCCGGTCGCGAGCTCGTGGATGAGGAGCAGCCGCGGCGTCTCGATCGCGCCGGCCGAGAGGAACACGGCCGCGCACCGCTGGCGATGCTCGACGCCGTCGTGGGCGTAGATGACCGCCGTGAGGCGCCCGGCGTGGTCGCGCTCGAAGCCGGTGACGAAGCACCCCGGTCGTACCTCCGCGCCGTGGTGTTCGGCGAGCGGGAGGAAGGTCACGTCCATGCTCGCCTTCGCCCCGACGCTGCACCCGGCCTGGCAGAAGCCGCGGTTGGTGCACGCCGCCCGCCAGCCCACCCCGGGCTGGTAATATCGCGCCGAGAGCGCCGCGTTCGGCGCGGGTGACGTCCGGATGCCTAACGATGCGCAGGCGCGCGCCATGAGCTGCGCCGCCCCGTTCATCGGCAGTGGGGCGAGCGGGTACGACGCGCGCCGCGCCGGACCCCACGGGTACGTCGCCGGCCCCGACACGCCGAGGAACACCTCGATCTCGTCGTAGTAGGGTTCCAGGTCCTCGTACGCGAGCGGCCAGTCCTCGCCCACGCCGAACTCGGTGCGCAGGCGGAAGTCGTCGGGCTGCGCGCGCGGGGTATAGGCCGTGTAGTGCAGCGTCGAGCCGCCGACGCCCGTGCCCGAGTTGTTGTTGCCGAACGCGACCGGGTCGTCGCCCGCGCTGATCCGCTCGTCGGTCCAGAAGAGCCCTGCCTGCGCGCGCTCGTCGGTGGCGAAGTCGTGCGCGGGGTTCCAGCGCCGTCCGGCCTCGAGCGCGACGACGCGCAGCCCCGCGGCGGCGAGCCGCGCGAGCACGGGCGCACCGCCGGCCCCGGTGCCGATCACGACCGCGTCCACGATCTCGTCGTGGCCGTAGCGGCGCGTGGTGGGCTGCGAATCAGGCATGCGGCGCGCCGCGATCGTGTTCGTGACGGTGTTCCTGACCGAACGGGCGCGGCTCGCGCGAGTCGAGCACGTCGAGGCCGAGCGCCGGCCACCCCGGCGCGTCGGCCATCCCGACGTAGCCGATCTCTTCTTGCGCCAGCGGGTGGCTGTAGTAGCACTCGACCAGCTCGGCGAGCAGTTCCTCGAACCAGCGCACGGGGGGCACCGTGTCCCACGCGCCGCCGCGCACCGCGCCGGACTGCACCGCGCGGAGCAGCGCGTCCTGGTGCGCGGCGGTGAGTGCCGCGAACGCCGCGCCGAACATCGCGCGGGCGCTCTCGTCGAGGCCGAGCGCGCCGCAGCGGTAGGCGTCGCCGTCGGGCGGCAGGGCGGCGTAGCGCCACCCGTTCCCTTCCCCGGCGGCGAGGCGCGCGTCGACCACGGCGACGAGGTCGATCGGCGGCGCGCCGCCCGGCTGCGGCACCAGTCGGGCGCACGCCGCCCGGAGCGTGGCGAGCGCCGGCGCATCGAGGAAGCGGGGCGTCGCGCCGGCAGGGTCGCGTTCATCCAGGCGCGCGCGGAGCGCGGCGCGGGTGGCCGGCGTGACGTGCGGCGTGTCGAGCAGCGCGCGCACGGTGCCGGGCGGGTACCGGACGGTGGGTTCCATCAGTCGCTCGCCGAGAGCCGGCCGCCGGTGACGTGCAGCAGGCTGCCGGTCATGAAGCTGCCGTCGCGCGAACCGAGCAGCACGTACGCCGGCGCCAGCTCCTCGGGCTGCCCCGGTCGGCCTAACGCGACCTCGTGGCCGAAGTGCTCGACCTCCTCGACCGGCATCGTGCCCGGAATGTTGGGCGTCCACACCGGCCCCGGCACCACGCAGTTCACTCGGATCCCGCGCGGGCCGAGGTAGAGGGCGAGCGACTTCGTGAACGCGTGGATCGCGCCCTTCGTCGCCGTGTAGTCGACGAGGATCGCCAGGCCGGTGAGGCCGACGATGCTCCCGGTGTTGATGATCGCGTCGCCAGCCGCGAGGTGCGGCAGCGCGGCCTGCGCCATGAAGAAGTAGCCGTAGATGTTCGTCTGGAACGTGCGGTCCCACTGCTCGGCCGTGATGTCCTCGAAGCGGTGCTGCGCCTTCTGGAACGCGGCGTTGTTCACGAGGATGTTCAGCGCACCGTACTCGCCGACGGTGCGCGCGACCGCGTCGCGGCACTCGGCCTGCTCGCGCACGTCGGCCTTGAGCACCAGACAGCGCCGCCCGCGCGCCTCGACCATGCGCCGCGTCTCGGCGGCATCGCCGTCGTTCTCGTTGTAGACGATCGCGACGTCGGCCCCTTCGAGCGCGTACGCGACGGCCACGGCGCGTCCGATGCCCGAATCGCCGCCGGTGATCAGGGCCACCTTGCCCCGCAGTTTGTCAGCTGGGCGGTAATTGGCGAGGTCGCTGGCGGGCTGCTGCGCCATGTCCGACTGGCGCGCCGGGTACGGCAGCTGCTCCGCGCGGATCTCGTCGGACGTGGGTCGGTACTCGGTGGTGCTCACGTGGGGTGTGTCCTCAGGTGGGTGATGCGGGAAAGGGAGCGGTCCGCCGGAGCGGTCGTTCAGCCACGGCCGTTAGGCGCGTCGGCCGGGTACGACGGCCCCGCGCGGACCCGCGCGCGCCCGCCGAGCCGCACGTACAGCTCCGCGGCCAGCAGCGTGGCCGCCACGGGCGCGGCGAAGTAGAGCCAGAGCCCCGCCCAGTGTCGGGCGGCGACCGCCGACCCGAACGTACGTGCCGGGTTGAGGCTCATGCCCGAGAGCGGGGTCTCGATCGCGAGGTACAGCGCGACCAGCACGCCCGCGAACAGGCCGGTCAGCCGCTCGAGCCGCTTCGAGTTCACGGCGATCAGCACGACCAGCATGAGCACGAACGAGATGCCGAACTCCGCGGCGAACGCGACCAGCGCGCCGCCCGGCCCCGGCTTGGTCATCACGTAGTCGACGGCCGGGTGCCGGTATGGCGCGCCGAGTACCAGACGCATGAGTTGCACCGCGGCCAACGCGCCGCCGAACTGCGCGGCCGTGTAGAACACCGCGTCCCACCCGCCGATCTTGCCGAGGCGGAAGAACGCCCACGTCACGGAGGGATTGATATGCGCGCCCGACCGCTTCCCCCACGGCGAGTACACGACGGACGCGATCACCGCGCCCATGGCGATGCCTAACAGGCCGAGCCGGAGGTGCTTGCCTCCGAGCGCCCGGTGCAGCGGGGAGCCCGGGTACTCGAGGAGCGTCGTGAGGAGGCTGGCCGAGATCACGAAATAGGCGAGCCCGCCGGCCTCCATCAGGTACTCGGGCCAGTGCCGCGCGAGCGCGCCGCGCATGTGGTCGTGCCCGGCGCCCGAGCTCTGATGTGGCGCGACGCGGTCGGCCACGACTACTCGCCGGCCTGCTTCATCATCCCGCCCTTCATCATCTCACTTTTCGTGTCGCCCTTCAGCATACCGCTCAGGAGCGGTGTCCCCGGCCGCGGATCGTAACGTCCCGTGTTGCCGTCGGATTCGAGCGTCACGGCCACCGCGCCGTACGGGGTCAGCGTGTTGTCGATCTTGAAATGCCCGACGTACGTGCGGCCGTCGCTCTGCCGGCGGAGCAGCCCGGTGCTCAGCGCGTACGGGATGTCGCGCGATGTCGCCGCAACGGCCTTCATGCCAAACGCCGGCCCGTACTTCTGATCGCGCTCGGAGGCGGACGACATACCCGGCCCGCCCTTGCGTCCGGCGGACGACAGCCAGCCCTCCAGCACCACACCCGCCGGGAGCGCGGTGCCTTCCGCCAGCGTGACGGTGATGTCGACGGTCCCGTGCTCCACGTCGACGTCGGCGACTCCAGTGGCCGCTTGCAGCCCGGCGTTCTTCGCCATCGGGCTCGCCATCATGGCGATCCGCCCGCCCATCTTCGCCATCGTGGGCGCTTCCTGCGCGTGCGCCGGCGCTGCTGCCGCTCCGCCGAAAAATGCGGCACCGGCCACCAGCTGCATCGTGATTCGCTTCGTCATCATTCGATTCTCCGTCCAAAGGTGAGCACGCGTCGTGGGACGTGCGAGCGGCGGGCGATGATGCGAGACTGGCAGCGATCCGGCCGGCGGGGTGCCAGCGACGCTCGACTGCAGCTCGCACGGTGAGATCAACGATTCGTCTCCCGGCCGGCATGCCGAGGGAAGGCATGCGACACGCCAAGCGCGGGAGGGCCACGTCGCACGCGTAAGTCGTGCAGACGCTGATGCTTGACAGCTGTCGCCCGAGTTGGTTGCGCGTGGGGCATCGTTCATGGAACGCCTCGCGGCACCCGTGGAACGTTTCGCGGAACGCTCGGGCCGCCTTCGGGCCGACGCCATCGGCTGGCGTTCCCCGAGTTTGAGGCCCAGATAGGCTGAGAGTCCTCACGTCAGGAGGACGCATGCGGAAGTCGCGGTTCAGCGACGCCCAGATCATCGGCGTGCTGCAGGAGGCGGCGAGCGGGACGGCGATCAAGGAAGTCGTCCGGCGGCACGGCATCTCGGAGCAGACGTACTACCGATCGGGGGCTCAGTACGGCGGGCTGCAGGTCGACGACGCCAAACGGCTCAAGGCGCTCAAGGACGAGAACCGACGATTGAAGCGCATCGTCGCGGACCAGGCGCTGAACCTGTCGGTGCTGAAGGACGCGCTAGGAAAAGAGTGGTGACGGCCGCGCAGCGGCGAGCGGTCGTCACCCACGTGCAGGAGACCGTCGCCGCAGAGGGTCCCCGGGTGAGTCAGCGCCGGGCGTGCCGGTAGTTAGGCGTGCACCGGACGCCGATCCGCTATGTGACGCGGCGCGTGCCCGATACCGAGCTGCGCGGCCGACTCCGCGAGTGGTGGCGAATTCGGCGCGGCCGCTTGGTTCGGCAGCGAGCGTATCTGCGGCCGCACCGCCGGCGAGGGTCATCGGGGTGAGCGGCGCGGCGCCCGCGGCGCCGCGCGTGATCTGGCACGTCCGGCCGACGGGAGGCCCGACCGGCGCCGTGGTCGCCGCTCCCACGCCGCAACGCGTGGTCACGGCAGCGAGGGTGGTGACGGCGGCGAGGACGGGCGGCGAGGACGCGCGGCAGGACGCGCCGTGGAGGGATGCGCGCGAGGGCGGAGGACGACGGCATGCGACGGGTGCTCGGAGGAGACGCGGCGGGCGGAATCCTCGGGGCGAGGAGAACCGGTGTGCCGCCGTCTCAGTACGCCGCAAAGCGCGCCCGGACGGCTCATTCCCCCGTCGCGCCAGCATCGACGTCGGGCGTGGGCCCTGCCGGGATCACGCCGCGAACGAGTTCGATGACGTTCGATAACGATGCTGGTGGGAGCCTCGCGGCCGATAAGCGTTGATTATCAACCCCAATCGGACCCAGAACGGAGGACCCCACGCCTCTACGCCTCGACGAGCGCCCGCACCAGTCGCACGTCGAAGTCATCCGGCACCGGCGCGCGCGCGACCACCCAGGGCCACAGGTCGAGCGGGGGCGCCGCGATCAGCGCCGGCGGGCGGTGCCGCAACGCGCCCCGCACTGCGCCCGGTGCCCCGGCGCACACGGGCGCCGCGGACACGTCTGCCCGAGGTACACGCCCGACGGACGGGCCAGGAACACGTCGGCGCCGCGGTGCAGCCCCGGCGCGCGGCCCCGGCGCTGCCGGCCGAGGGGCGCGCGCGGCGCCACGTCGGCGGCGTCCGCCAGCGTGACGAGCAGGTCGACGTCCGTCGGGAACGGCGTCGCCGTCGCCAGCGACCCGACGAGGGCGAGGCGCGCGACGCCCGCGACCGTCCGCGCTGCGCGCACGAAAGTCAGGGTCGCGTCGAGCAGCGTGGCGCGGACCGCGTTCGAGAGCTGGATCCCATACTGGCGCGACAGCATACGCGGAAGCATCACGCGAGGAGGGGTGGCAACTGGCACCTTGCGTCGGAGCCAGCCGGCCGATCGGTGCATGCGTCGCGCGTGACGCTCCGGCGTTACCGCACATGTTTCCCGCCGAGCGCGCGAACCGTCCCGACGGTGAGGCCCTGCTGCGACCCGCGGCACTGGCGCCATCCTTCGTGCTTCCCCGAACTCTCCGTGATGCACTGCAGCGGTTACCCTGCGGCCGCGCTCGTCCCTGCTTGTGTTGCGGTCGGCGCGTGCGAGACCGCGTGCGCCGTCCCACACGAGGCGGCCGCGGGTGCGACCCCCTGCTCCGCGGCGCACCGTTGCGCGCACAGCGTGCGGTGCGCCGGCGGCGACGGTGCCGTGTCGTCGTGGGCTCCATGGGCGGACCCGGCGCTGGCGCTCGCGAACCCGGACCGGATCGCCGCGGTTGCGACCGGTCGCGTCACGGATCCGGCCGTCACGGATGCCCTGGATCGCCTCGCGCGCGCCGTCGCTCAGGTGTTCAACGCGCCGGTCGCGTTGGTGTCGCTGGTGGGCCCGGACCATGCGTACTTCGCGGGCGCGACGGGACTGCCGGAGCCCGTGGCGACCACGCGCGCCGTCCCGCTCTCGCATTCGTTCTGCCAGTACGTGGTCGCCGGGGGCGCGCCGCTCGTCGTTCGCGATACACGCGCGTATCCCACCTTGCGAGCGAACGGCGCGACGCGTGATCACGGCCTCGTGGCCTATCTCGGCGTGCCGCTCCGCGCGCCCGACGGGTCGGTGCTCGGGAGTGTGTGTGCCCTCGACCGGGTGCCGCGAGCGTGGACGAACGCTGATGTGGCGCTGCTCGCCGATCTTGCGGCCACCGCCGAGGTCGCCCTGCGGTTCGGCGCGGAAGTGGGGCGGCACGCGCGCACGACGGACGCGCTGCAGGCGCACGCGGCCCAGCATGCGGCGTTGCTCGACGCGTTGCCCCTCATCGTGTACCAGGCCGCGCCCGAGCCGCCCTACGCCCCAGTGTACGTGAGCCGGCACATCGAAGCGCTCGGCTACACGCGGGACGAGTGGATGACCACGCCTGACCTCTGGATCCGGCTTCTGCATCCCGATGACCGGGACCGGGTGCTCCGCGACGCCGAGCGCGCGCTCGCCACCGGCGACACCGTCACGTACGACTATCGCATGGTGGCCCGGGACGGCACTGTCCGCTGGATGCACGATCGGAGCGACTTCGTCCGAGACGCCCACGGACGTCCCACGGTCTGGCAGGGGATCCTCCTGGATCGCACCGCGGAACGCGCCGCGGAGGAGGCGCTCCGGGAGCGTGAGGCGCTTCTCTCGCTCATCTATCACCACACGTCGAACCTGCTGTTCCTCGTGGCCGTCGCGGCCAACGCGCACGATGCGCTCGACGCCACCGCGTTTCGGTGCGCCTCGGTCAACCGGCCGTACCTCGAGATGACCGGACTGTCCGAGGACGCCGTCGTCGGGCGGCTGGTAGCCGACCTCCTCCCGGCGGAGTCGGTGCCGTTCGTCCTCGACCGCTACCGCGCGGCGGTCACCGGCGGGGTGCCACTCGAGTATGAGGAAACGCACGATCTCCCGCGGGGGCGCCTCGTGTTCGAGACCACGCTCGTCCCGATCCACGACGCGGTGGGGCGGTGCACCCACCTGGTCGGCGTGGCGAGCGACGTGACGGGTCGGCGGGAGGCCGCCGCCGCGCTGTGGCGGCAGGCGCACCACGACGCGCTGACGGGGCTTGCCAACCGGACGCTCTTCCGCGAACGACTCACGCGGGCGCTCGCCCGGACCGCGGGGGATGCGACCGCCCGCGTGGCCGTGCTGTTCCTCGACCTCGACGACTTCAAGGACGTGAATGATAGCCTCGGGCATGCGGTCGGGGACGAACTCCTCGTCGCCGCCGCGGCACGCCTCCTCAACGCGACGCGCGGGTGCGACACCGTCGCGCGCCTCGGGGGCGACGAGTTCGCCGTCCTGATCGAGCACGTCACGCACGAGCGCGACGTCCTGACCGTTGCGGACCGCGTCACCGCGGCGTTCCGGACGCCATTCCCGGTCGGCGCGCGGGGGCCGGGCGACGACGGGCCGTCGCGCTCGGACGTCCAATGCGGCGCGAGTGTCGGCATCGCGTGCGCGCACGTCGGCGACGATCCTGATGCGGTGCTCCGGAACGCGGACCTCGCGATGTACCACGCGAAGGCGTCCGGCAAGGGCCGGCATGCCGAGTTCGCGCCGGCGATGCACGCGACCGCCGCGGATCGCCTCGCGCTCGCCGCGGACCTGCGCCATGCCGTCACGCGGCACGAGCTGCGGGTCGAGTTCCAACCCATTGTCGACCTCGCGACGGCGCACGTGGTCGGCGCCGAGGCGCTGCTCCGCTGGGCGCACCCAGCACGTGGCCTGGTCTCGCCGGCGGAGTTCATCCCACTCGCGGAAACGACGGGCAGCATCGTCGGGCTCGGGCGGTGGGTGCTCCGCACGGCGTGCCGCGAGGCCGCGGCCTGGGCGGCGGTCGCGGGCGACGCGGCGCCCGGTGTGCCGCCCTACGTGAGCGTGAATCTGAGCGGGCGCCAGCTCGACGACCCCGGGTTGGTGGACGACGTCGTGGCCGCGCTCGCCGCGTCTGGCCTTGCGCCGCGTGCGCTGCTCCTCGAACTCACCGAGACCGCGCTGATGCGGGACGCCGAGCGGGCGCTCACGTCGCTGCACCGGCTCAAGACGTTAGGTGTCCGGCTCGCCATCGACGACTTCGGGACCGGGTACTCGTCGCTCGCCTACCTGCAGCGCTTCCCGGTGGACGTGCTGAAACTCGACCGCGCGTTCGTCAGCGGGATTGCCCGCAGCGCGTCGGATGCGGCGCTGGCACGCGCCGTCGTCGCGCTCGGCGCGTCGCTGCAGCTGGAGACCGTCGCCGAAGGTATCGAGACGCCCGAGCAACGGGACCACCTGCGCGCGCTGGGCTGCCGGCTCGGCCAGGGATTCCTGTTCGCGCGCCCGATGGACGCGGCGGCGCTCCGCGCGCGCCTCGGCACGCGGGGCACGACCACGTCACTCGACCGGTCCGCGACCGCACAGCCGCTGCGGGAGGCGCGGAGCGTGCGAACCCGCCCCGTCGCGCCCGCCTAACTCGCCTCGTCCCGCATCACCGATGCGGGGCAACTCCAAGATCAAGGTGGCACGCGGAGAGCGGCTTCAGCCGGCACAAGCGGCGCCTCGGCTCCGCGCTCACCGCACGCCGCCCGGCGTCGCAGCAGCGGCAGCTCGTCCTGCGCGTGCTCACGCACAACTTGATGATCCTCGCGCGACGGGCTCACAGGTTTTCAACAGAGCAAGCACACCACAGTCGCTCGTTGGACATTACGCGCGCTGCCGGTCGCCCGCGGACGTGCCGCCGGGGATGCCTCACCCGCCACCCCGCTGCGCGTGCCCCGCGCGCCCGAGCCCGATGGCGATGCCGCCGTAGTACGCGAGCAGCCGCGTGCGAACCGTCCCGAGCGCGGCGGCTTGCGCCTGCAAGTCGGTGCGTCCGCGGTCGTCCCGGACGCCAACGGTCAGTATGGGCAGCGCCCGCCCGGGTAGCCGGACGCGCACCTCGGCCCCGATGACGGCTGGCCAGCTGTTCGCCCGCGGCGACCGGAATACGCCCGAGACGCGGGGGGCGTCGCACCCGACGGTCGCACCGTCCGTGCCCCCGTACGTGTACGTGAGCGCGCAATCGCGCAGGTGCACCCACGCGGGGCCCGCGTAGACCCGCGGCTGCAGCCACCCGCGGCCGAGCGGCGCGTACTCGAGCAGCACGGGCACTTCGACGGCCGTTAGGCGGAGGTCCTCGTCCAGCGGCCCGCTGTAGTCGTGCGGGATGCCAGAGATCACGTACCCGACGTGACCGCCGCGGCGGGTGAACAGGAGTTCGGGGCGCAGCGCGAAGCCCCACCGCACCGGGACCGCGACGGCCAGCCCGAGGGCGCGCCCGGGGCGGGACTGCAGCACGCCGGGGCTCAACGGGGGCCGCGTAGCGCCGAACGCGCTGCCGGACAGGCTCGCCGGGCCGCCGCCGGCCACGACGGCGATCGTCACGGCCGGGTCGCGCAGCGGCTGGGCGCGTGCAGTGCCGCGCACGGCGCCTGCGCACGCGACGGCGGCCGCGGTCGATCCGACAAGCCAGCATCCGGTCATGGTCCGATGGTACGGGAAAAGGTAGACGGTGGTGTCAACGAGGCTGTAGGAAAAGGCCGGGCCGCGCTGGCGTTAGGCACGGCCGGGCGCGAGATTGGGGTGTCGCGTTGCCGCCGTGCCGCCCCGCCCCGAGCGCCCCGCCCATGGCCCGCTACGGCTCTGTCACGTTCGCGCGGCCGGGGTGGTCCGCGGGCGTAGGGGTGCTCAGTTCAGATCGGCGCGCCCGCTCAGGCGGCGCGCAGCGCGGTCACCTCACGCCACGTCGCGACGCGCTCGCGCATGGTCGCGCGGTACGCGGCGGCGCTGAGTCGGTGACGGCCCGGCCGGAACAGATTGCCGACACGGCTGAAGGCATCCGCGAGCCGCTGCGTGGCCGCGGCGGACTTGAAGCGCCGCATGACCCGCTCGCGCACCCGCGTGGGCTGGTGCGCCTGCTCGACGCGGTTGTTGCACCGCCGCGCTGCCCGGACCTGGAGGTGCTCGACACCCGCCAGCTCGGGGAGTTGTGCGAGGGCCGCGGCGTAGCTGCCTAACTTGTCGGTCGTGATCCGGGCGGGCGGCGTATGCCCGGTCGCGTCCCGCAGGCGCCGGAAGAACTGGAGGGCCGTTGCGGTGTCGCGCCGCTCTTGCAGGAGCACGTCGAGCGTCTGCCCGTGCGCGTCGACGGCGCGCCACAGCCAGTGCAGCCGCCCGCCGACGCGCACGCCCATCTCGTCCAAATGCCACGTCCGCCCCGCGCCCGGCGCCCGCCGCCGGAGTTCCTCGGCGTACTGCGCCCCGAACTTGGCCACCCAGCGGCGCACGGTCTCGTACGAGACGACGATACCCCGTTCTGCGAGCAGTTCCTCGACGTCGCGGAAGCTGAGTGCGAAGCGGAGGTAGAGCCGGACCGCGTGCGCGATCACCTCGCGCGGGAAGCGGTGGCCATGGTACGGGTTCGGACGCTCAGCCACGATCGGACTCGGGGGTGGTGGGAGCGGCCCAAGCTACCCGCCTGCCGGCAATGTGACAGAGCCGGAGCGCCTCCGCCTCCGGGCCTTGCCCTATAAAACGCACCCCTTTCAACGTCCCTGCTGACGTCGCTGCTGTTGGTGCTCGGCGAGGACGCGGGCGGTCGCGACGTGCTGCTGGACGTCGGCCCTCGGGGCGTAGCCCCGCTTCGGTCGCGGCCCGCTGGCTCCGCGAGGATGACGTTCCTATAGACGTCAAGGGCTGGCGGCGGACGTGGTGCGCGATCGCAGATCGGTGCAGAGCGTGCCGTAGATCTCGCGTGCGACGTACCGCTTGAGGCAGCGCATGGCCTCCCGCTTCGTCTTCCCGTCCTGCAGCCGTCGTGCGAGGTAGGCCTTCGTCCGCGCGCAGTAGCGCAGCCGCACGACGACGATCATGTGCAACGCCCGGTTTGCCTGCCGGTTGCCGTTCGGGTTCAGCCGATGGCGCGTCGTGCGGCCGGAGGACGCTTCGATCGGCGCCGCGGCGCAGAGATGGGCGAAGGCGGCCTCAGACCGCAGGCGGTCGATGTTCTCGCCCGCGGCGATGAGGAGGGTCGCCGTATGCTGGGTCCCGAGCCCGAGCTGCCCAAGCGTCGCGGGGGCAGCCAGTGCGACCAGCGCGTCGAGTTGCGCCGCCAACGCCGCTGCTTCTTCCGTCAGCTGCAGGATGCGCCGGGCGATGCTGCGGAGCGCGACCTTGACAGCGGCGACGAGATCACCCCCGGCGAGTGGCCCGGGGCGAAGCCGAGCACACACGGTGGCCTTCCCCGCGAGGCTCTTCCGTCCCGTGAACTGCTCGCGGAGCTCGGCGGGTGCGGTGACCAGGAGGTCGCCGAGTTGGCAGAGCGCCGCCGTCCGCGCTTTCATGGCGCTGTCGCGGGCCACGGTGAGCTGGCGGATGGCTTCGACAATGCCCTGCGTGTCCTTCGCGGCGCCCGTCGCCTCCCCAGACAACACCTTCCGGGCTGCGGCCTCAGCGTCGATCGCATCGGTCTTGCCGCGCCGCGCGCGCGTGTGCCGATGCGGCTGATTGATCTCGAGGACGCGGACGCCCTGGCCGGTCAGATGGCGCGCGAGGCCCGCGCCCTAGGAGCCGGTCGACTCCACACCGACCGCGACCAGAGGGCCGAAGGTGCGCAGCCACGCCTCCGTATCGCGATAGCCCGCGGCCGTGGCGGGGAAGGTCGCCGTGCCGAGCCGGCGGCCGAGGGGATCGAGCGCGGCCGCGACATGCACCTCACTGTGGCAATCCACGCCGCCGATGACACCGACCGGATCGACGGCGTCGTGTAGAAGTTCCTGTGCCATGCATCCCTCCAGGGGTGAGGAAGTCGGCGAGGCACCACGTGGGACGGACAGAACAATGACGGGGCATCCGTCTGCGCACGTTCCTATGAGGTCACGCCGCACGCGGCGCCGCCGCTTCAGCCATTGTGGCGACCCCCGGCATCGACGGGTCCTCCCCAGGACATCCGAAGGGCGAGTGGACTTGAGTCGCTTTGACGGACGCCAACGTAGCCCCGGCTAAGCTTCGGGGCCGGAGGTGTCCGATGACGAAGGCAAAGGAGCCAGGGGCGACGCCGCGGGAGCGGCGGCACTTCACGGCGGAGT